>Ga0307374_10002719_pt1 | contig 31121 bp, 27 predicted proteins | sample OX3MG_FD_202532 | JGI IMG/M metagenome (GOLD analysis project Ga0307374, IMG submission 202532) | Soil microbial communities from Risofladan, Vaasa, Finland - OX-3 | ecosystem: Environmental > Terrestrial > Soil > Coastal area > Acid sulfate soil | place: Finland: Risofladan, Vaasa | collected... | reverse complement strand
CACCGATCCGGCGACGTCATTCGCCGACAGCGCGCTCGATTTGGCCACGCCGTTGGGGTCCGTCGTTACCGCGCAGGTCTGTGGGTTGGGGTTACCGCTGTTGCAACCGCTCGCGAAGGTGACGCTTGCACCGGAGCTGGGTGCGGTGAAGGTGACCGTTACACCGGGCACAGGGTTGTTGGACCCGTCCAGCACCTGGACCTGCAGGACGCTGTTGTACTGCGAGCCGACGGTCTGAGTCTGGGAGTCGCCACCAGTGATGATCAGGGACTGCGGGCCTCCCGGGGTATTCGTCAGATGGAAACTGGGGATCGTGCTTCCGGTGAGCGTGGGGCCATTCGCCGATGTGGCGGTTACGGTCACCGAGAACGCCCCGGAGGTCGAGTCGGCTGTGAGAGCCGTCGATTGGGCGTCGCCACTCGAGTTGGTGGTGACGATACATACCGATGCTGTCGAACCTGTGCCGGGACAGGTCGCGAAGGTTCCGCTGGGCCCGGACGTCGAGGGGGCTGTGAAGGTAACCGTCTCTCCTGGCACTGGATTGCCGTAGGTGTCGACGACCTGCACCATGAGGGGCTGGTACGAAGTCTGGATGGTGGCGCTCTGCGGGTTGCCCGCCGCGATGGAAACGGCGCTGGCCGCAGCGGCGCCGATCGTGAAGGGGGGACTGCCCACGGCATTCGCGTCGGAGGACGTTGACTCGGCAAACGTGTAACCGGTCGACGCGACCGTCGGGTTGGTGGCTCCCGAGATGGTCACCGTCACCGTGTCGCCGGCTGCGATCGAGGACGCGTCGAAGCTGAAGACAGCCTGGTTCGGGGTGGAACTGACCTGGTTCGACCCCGGACCTTGAACCGTTGAGACTGCGACGTTCGTCAGGGTCGCGGCGTGGTTGTTGGTCACCGACACCTGGTACGAGCCGATGGTGGCGGGAAGCGTGGTTCCGTTCGGGGCTACGAGCGTCACCTGGCAGCTCGTTCCGTTCGACCCCGGGCAGGTCCCGGACGAGGGGATCGCTCCGGCAGCGCTCGTTACGAAAGGAACCTCGTATACCGCGTTGGATGCGCCGGCGCTGTCGGGTGAGACCGTGATTGCCTGAGGAGTCAGGACCGTCGCGTTGGTCAGGTTGAACGTGGCGGTCGAGTTGACCCCGGAAACCGACGCGGTGATCGCGTAAGGGCCACCGATCACCGAGTTCGCGGTGAGAGCGGCGGTAGTGGCCTCTCCGTTGGCGTTGCTCGTTTCGATGCAGCTGCTCGGAGACGAGCCCGGCTCGCACGAACCGAAGGTCGCTGTCGGGTTGCCCGCTGTATTGGGAGCCGCGAAGGTGACGGTCACGCCCGGTACGGGGTTGCCCAATGCGTCTTCCACCACCGCCGTCAGGGGTAGTGCGAAGGGTGCACCCGGCGCGGCCGACTGGTTGTTGCCGCCATTAGCCGGCGCGACGACGACCGTGTCGGCAGCGAGGGGAAGAATCTTGTAGAAGGCCGTGGTGGCGGGCGTGTTGTCGGCGAAGGTCCAGACCTGGATCTGGTCGGCGTTGGATGCCTTGTCCGGATTGTTGACTCCCGCGATAGCGAGAGAGACCGCCGCGTCCTTGGCCACAGGGCCACCGAGTTCGAGGATGACCTGGTTGGAAGGGCTGCCGGAAACCGTCACAGACTGAACGGTTACCGGCGTTCCAGCTGCCTCGAAGGTGTAGTCGGTCGGGTTGGTCGGCCAAGCCGTGCCCGAAGGGGCTATCAAGGTGACATCGCAGTCAGAGCTCGGGCAGCTCGCGCCACCGGATGGGGGCAACGTTCCCGAATCAGACGTCGAGAAACCCAACGTGTAGGTGACGTTCTGGGCTCCCGCGTCGTCGGAAGAGAGGCTTACCGTGGGGTTCACCACCTGCGCGGCGGTGTTTGTAAGCCCGGTGGGACCCGTGAAGGAGACGGATCCGACGCCTGACACGGAGGCGGTGACTGAGTAGGGGCCGCCCGCGTTCTGGTTTGCGGTGAGGAGCCCCGTGGTGGCTCGACCGTTCGCTTGGGTCGGGTCGTCCTCGACGTTCGTGTTGTTCGCGAAGGTGGCCGAAGGCGCGGTCCCGCCGGGATTCGCCACCGTGAAGGTGACATCTACCCCACCTACCGGGTTGTTGTTCGAGTCGTCGACCTGGGCGACGAGAAGCGACGGGAACTGGGAATCGACCTGGGCCGACTGGCCCCCACCTGAGACAGCCAAGACCTTGGCCGCGGTGCCATGCACGATTGCGTACGCCGGGCTGAGCGTAGCTCCGTTGTCCGGAGTGGTCGATTCCGTGATCTCGTCCTGCGCCGCAGCGAGGGTTGGGTTGCCGACCCCGAAGGCCGTGATCGTGACCGTGCTACCGGCTGGAATCGTCGACCCGACAAGTAGGCTGATCACGATCTTGTTGTTGGTCGAGCTGCCGCCTGACTGGCTCGCAGTGACGGACGAGATTGCCGCTGTGTCCGGGGCGCTGCTCGGCGTGAAGGCGATCCGATAGGTGCTTGTGCTGCACGGCGTCGTGCAGGACGGCAACGACGTCCCGGCCGGCGCGATCAACGTGATCGTGGAGCTTCCAGACAAAGCGCCCGACGGGCTCGTCTTGAACGGGATGTTGTAGGTGACACCGGTCGCGGCCTCCGTCGAGTTGCTCAGCGTTACCGGACTAGGGGTCACGTGCGGTGGCGAAACAATGGCGGGCGCATTCGCCAAGTTGAACGACCCGCTGCTCACGCCGGTGACGGGCACAGGGGAACCACTCGAAGTGTCGACGAGGGTCGCGGTGACCGAGTAAGGACCTCCGGTGGTGCCGTTGGCCGCCGGAATCGACGTGGTTGATTGGCCGCTGGTTCCGACAGCGTCGAGCTCGTTTGTCGTCCCGTTGGCGAATGTCGCGGAAGCTCCTGAGGCGCTGCTGATCGTGAAGCTGACCTTCTCCGTCGAGGGGATGTTTGTCACCGCGTTGCCGTGACTGTCGGCGACGGTGGCAGTCAGCGCAACCGGGAACTTCGAACCGGCCGGCGCGGTCTGGTTGTCGCCTCCGGTCGCCACGACTGCGGTCGGCTGGCCCGCGGTGATCTTGTAGCTGGGGCTGTCGGCCGGTTGCGTATCAGCAGAGGTGGACTCCGTCATCACGTAGCTGCCGGATGTGACAGGGTTCTCCACGGCAGGCGTCGTCACGGTCACCTGGTCACCGGCGGCGATGCTCGATGAAGAACCGAGAGTCAGAACGACCTGGTTGGTGGTGGGGCTGACCGTGCTCTCGGCTGGACCCGCGACGCTCGACACGACGGCCGAGGCCACAGTGGCCGAGCCGCCGTTGGTCACGGCGAGGGTGTAGCCGCACGAGCTTGCGCATCCCGAGAACGCCGTCCCGTTTGGGCCCACGAACGTGATCGTCCCGCCGGCGCCGAGCGCCCCGGAACCGCTCGTTGTGAAGACGATGGTGTAGGAGGGGCTATTGCCGCCCGCAATCGCGGAAGCGGGTGTCACCGTGCCGGGATTCACGGATGTGGAGCCAGCCGCCTCGGCGGGCTGCACCGACATCAACGCCGGCGAAACCAGCGCCACCAGTGCCACAGCGAAAATGCCGCGGTGCCGGCGTCCCACACGCGCCGAAACCGCTCCCGTCCCACCTTGCCCGAGAATCATTCTGCCTCCAGCCCGCACCCGATGTTCCGGGAGCTTTATTCGCCCCTGCGCGCCGGGGTACCTCTTCTGGTTCCGCCGGAACCAGCGCTACCTGGCTCTATTTGCGTCTCTGGAGCCCAGGGCACGCCCCCGGGGGACGGGTTCAGGCCGTCGGCAGTTCCACGGAGGGGTAGACGATGCTGGCGTCGGCGAACATCTCCTCGCCGATTCGCCTCGCCCGTTTGCTCCACCGGACCGTGAAACCGAACAGACCGCCGATGACGACGGCCGCAAGGATCGGCGACAAGGCAACGAAGGTGGCCGTCGGAAGGGTCACGGCCAGGATCACTCTCGCACTGGCCTCGACGATCAGCCCGCTACCCCAAGCGACGGTGATGATCCGGAAGGCTCGGGGCGCGGTGGGCACCTCCCACAACTGGTCGTAGGCGGCCAGCTTGGCGGGGTCGTTGCCGGCCGAGAGGGCGCGGCCCATGTAGAACATCACCGGCCTTGGCCGCGACAGGGAGGCGAGGCAGGCCAGCCCGAAAAGAAAGGTGAACCCCGAGTCGCGGATCTTCAACACAAAGGCGCTCCCTCCCATCGCCAGCGAGACGGTGACGCCGGCGAGGAAGCCGAGCAGCACGATCGAGCCGATCGGGTCGATGCGCCGCTGCCGGGCCCACTGGATGGCGACCCAGGCGGCGGCTGGGATCCCGGCGATCATCAGCGCCGGGGCGTCGCCGCCGAGGTGGGGGCGCACGCTGTAGTAGACGGCCAGGGGGATGACCGCCCCGCCGATCGCCCCGGGCGCCATGGAGCGGACCGACGGCGGGCCCGGCTCCCACGAGTCGGCCATCAGGCGGACATCCCAGCGATCACCATCTACATCGTCGCCCATTCGTGCATGGGGGGTCAATTGGGTGCAAGCTGTCCGGCTGTGCTCGCTCCCGCCGTCGACGGAATCCGCCTGACCCTGCACGTACTGGCCGCCGCCGTGTGGGTCGGCGGGCAGCTCACGGTCGCCGGCCTGCTCGGGACGGTTCGCCAACTCGGTGACGAGGCCCCGCGGAAGATCGCCCGAGCATTTGGGCGGCTCAGCTGGCCGGCCTATGCGGTGCTGTTGGGTACCGGAGTCTGGAATGTGGCGGCCGCCGGCGGGAACCAGCGGCCCGCGTGGAAAGCGGTGCTCTGGGCGAAGATCGCGGTGGCCCTGCTCGCCGGCCTCACCGCCTGGCTGCACTCGCGTTCCACCGGCCGCGCTGGCCTGGCGGTTTGGGGATCGGTAGCAGGTGCCGCGTCGATCGCAGCCTTGGTGATGGGTGTGTTTCTGGCCGGTTGACGCCCGGACGTTCCGGCTGGAGCCCGGGACAATCGAGCTAGGAACCCTGGACAATCGAGCTAAAGGCCTGGCGTTCCGGTGCCGATACGCGCCGTGGATGGCACCGGGCATGTCGTTGGGCGAGAGCTTCGAGTCAACACTCGCCGCGGCGCAGGCCGGGGCCGAGTGGGCGTTCTCTTGCCTCTACCGGGAGCTCAACCCGCGCCTGCTTCGCTACTTCGCCTCCCGGGTTCCCGGTGAAGCCGAGGATCTCGCGGTCGAGACGTGGCTGGGAGCCGCGCGGCGCATCGGCGACTTCCGGGGGGACCAGCAGCATTTCCGGGCATGGGTGTTCACGATCGCCCACGGTCGCCTGGTCCAGCACTGGCGGGACGCCCGGCGGATGCCCCCAACCACCGGGATCCCTCCGGACCTGGCCGGACGGGCTGCGCCGGACGACGTCGAGGCCGGCGTACTCGACTGCCTCACCGGTGTCGAGGCGAGCAGCGAGATCGTCCGGGCCCTGAGTTTCGACCAAGCAGAGGTATTCCTCCTTCGAGTCCTGGGAGGCCTGAGCGTGGACGAGGTTGCCGGGATCCTCGGGAAGCGGCCGGGAACGGTGCGGGTACTGCAACACAAGGCTCTCAGGAGATTGGCTACTTCTCCTTCTGTCCTCATGGCCGTTAACGCGATGGCGTCGGGGCGCGATTGACATGGACGACATGCATCTTCTGATCGACGAGCAGACAGCAGACCGCTTGGTCTCGGGGTCCGTGGCACCCGACGACGCCCCTCCGGGTTACGCCCGGTTGGCGTCGCTGGTCCGGGCCGCCCAGGCTCGTGGCAGTGCCGACGAGCTCGTGGGTGAGGGGGCTGTCGCCGCGATGGCGGCGGCGATCGTGTCGAACACGCTCATCCCCGCGCCCGTGCAGACGATCACGGCCGCATCCAGCTCCAGGGAGAACAGGATGCTTTCCAAAGTTCTGACCGCGAAGGTGGCGACGGCGGCAACCGTCGCCTTGTTCGGTCTCGGTACCGCAGCAGCGGCCGCGACCGGCGCTCTGCCCGTGCAGGGCTCGGGCGGCTCCGCCCAGGGGAGCACCGCCGCATTGGAGATCTCGAACTCGACTGTCACGCCCACGGGCACGCCCTCCGGGACGGGAGACCAGGGTCAGACGAGCTCGGGCGCGCCCGACTCGACCGCGGGCAACGCCACCAGCAACACGTCCGGCAGCACCTCTGGGATCACCGCCCCGATGACGGGTCCGGCCAACCAGCACGCGCTCTTCGGCCTGTGCACAGCGTTCCTCGCCCCCCAGGGCACGGCCGTCTCAGGCAGCGTCTCCGACATGGCCAGCCCGCACGGAGGCAAGTACAGCTCCACAGCGTTCCGTGCCCTGATCAAGGAGGCCGGCGGCAGCATTGGATCCACCACCGGTGCCTGCACCACCTTCCTGCAGAACATGAGCTCCTCCTCGTCGTCGGGGAGCACGTCCAGTGGCAGCAGCCAGCCATCCGACTCTTCGACCGTCGCTGGCTCGGGACGTCCGGCCAGCCCGGGCTACTCCGGAGCGCACAGCCGCGGCGGCTCTGCCCACGCCAGCCGCTACAGCCACGGGCACAGGTAGTCGCCCGAACAGAACTGGCGACAATCCTGTCTCTCTGTCTCTCTGTCTCTCTGTCTCTCTGTCTGGCTCGCGCCCGTTCGGAAGAGGACAGAGAATCCCCGATCCACACCAGGCTTCCGTTCTCTGTCCCTTCGCCCCGCTCTGATCGCGACATGAGGGGACAGGGTTCGCGCACAGCACTGGCACGTCAGCACTTCTCTGTCCACTTTGGGCTTTGAGCCCGGCACTCCCGCCGGTCGAGCCAGTCGCCCCGCCGGCACGCCTGCTGGTCGCCCCGCCGCCACGCCCGCCACTGCGCCGCTTCCCCCGGGTATCGTCGCCTCATGGGGGAACAGGACGACATTCTTTTCGGAACCGCCCGTGAGCTGGCGAAGGCGATCCGCGAACGCAAGCTGAGCCCTGTCGAGGTTCTCGAAGCGAGCCTTGCCCGCATCGACGAGGTCGATGGCCGAGTAAACGCGATCATCTGGCGCAACGACGAGGAGGCCCGCGACCGCGCCGCCCGAGCCGCCGACGCGGTAGCGCACCAGGACCCGGACGAATTGCCCCCGTTCCACGGGGTCCCGATCCCGGTCAAGGACCTCACCGAAGTCGCCGGCTGGCCCGTCACCTACGGGTCCTGGGCGGCGCCGGGCAAGCCTTCGATCGAGTCCGAGCTGATCGTCGAGTCGCTGCAGAGAGCCGGCTTCAACCTCACCGCTCGCACGAACACGCCGGAGTTCGGGCCGATCACCGCGGCCGAGAACAAACGCTACGGCATCACTCGCAATCCCTGGGACCTCGACCGTACCCCCGGAGGTTCCAGCGGGGGAGCCGGTGCCGCGGTCGCTGCGGGGATGTTCACCGTCGCCCACGGCAACGACGGGGGCGGCTCCTTAAGGATCCCCGCATCATGCTGCGGCCTGGTGGGGCTCAAGGTCAGCCGTGGGCGCATCCCTACACTCGTCCAATCGTGGGAGGGCGGCGCGGTGGAAGGTGTTCTCACCCGCGATGTCGCTGACACGGCGGCGATTCTCGACGTGACCTGCGGCCCTGACCCGGGGCAGTGGTACAACGCGCCGGCTCCCGTCAGGCCGTTTATCGAGGAGGTCGGCGCAGACCCTGGGCGCCTGCGTGTTGGCCTGCTCGATCAGCCGCCGCTTCGGCTGACGCTCGACCCCGAGTGCGCGCAAGCAGCGAGGGGGGCGGCCGCCGCGCTCGAGAGGCTCGGTCACTCCGTGGAGCAGGTCACCTACGACGTTCCCGACGAGTTCGTCGAGTCGTTCCTGAACGTCGTCAATTCGGGGCTTGCCGATCACAACGCGGACCCCGAAATCGACTGGTCCAAGGCCGAGCCTCACATCCAGGCGAACCGTGCCGCCGCGCTGGCTGTCGACAGTCTCACCTACGTGAGTTCGGTGCACCGCCTCCAGCGGTTCACCCGGGAGCTCACCGCGCGCTGGGGCCGCGACTTCGATCTTCTGGTCACCCCAACGATGACGATCCTGCCGCCGCGGGCCGGCGAGATCCTCGAAGCCGTCCACAGCGGGGCATCCACCGGTGCCCCCGCCCTGCAGGTGTTCCAGATGGCGGTGCTCACGTCCGGGTTCAACATGTCCGGTCAGCCGGCGATCTCCCTCCCGACCCACGCTACGAGCGAGGGCCTACCAGTCGGCGTTCAGCTCGTCGCCAGCCCGTGGGACGAGGCACTGCTCCTCAGGGTCGCCGCTCAGCTCGAGTCGTCGTTGCCGTGGGCTGGCAGGCGCCCCGCGCTCTGACAGGCAGCGCGCCTTGATGGCACCGGTAGCGGGCCACAGCCACCCACACGGCCCCGGTGATGCGGCGTCCGACGCGCGGTACCTCGCGGCCGCGCTCGCGTTGATCCTTGCCTTCATGGTCGTCGAGGTCGTCGCAGCGGTTCTCGCGGGCTCGGTCGCTCTCCTCGCCGACGCCGGCCACATGCTCACCGACGCCGGCGCGCTCGGGGCGTCGCTGTGGGCGCTTCACTTGGCCGAACGACCGGCCACCGGGCGCATGACCTTCGGCTTCAAAAGGGCCGAGATCCTGTCGGCAGCGGCAAACGGCGTTACCCTCGCCGCGGTCGGCGTTCTGCTCTTCGCCACCGCCGTCAACCGCTTGGTCCATCCGATCGCGGTCCACGGCGCCCCCCTTACCGGCGTGGCCGCGGCCGGCGTGGCCGTGAACGTGGCTGCGACCGCGATCCTCTCTCGTGCGAGCCGCCGGCGCCTCAACATCGCCGGCGCGCTCGCCCACATCGTCACGGACCTGTGGGCCTTCGTCGGGACGCTCGCCGCGGGCATTGTGATCGTGACCACCGGCTTCGACCGGGCGGACCCGATCGCCTCGCTCCTGATCGTCGGGTTGATGGGCCGGGCGGCGTACAGGCTGTTGCGAGCGTCGGGCAGGATCCTCCTCGAGGCGGCGCCTGAGGACATGGACCTCGCCGTGCTGCGCACACACCTGCTCGAACTTCCCGAGGTGGCGGCCGTCCATGACCTGCACGTGTGGGTGCTCAACTCCGACCTGCCCGCGGTGTCGGCTCATGTGGTGGTCGACGACCGTTGCTTCGCGGACGGCAGCGCCCCACGCCTGCTCGACCAGCTGCAAGCCTGCCTCGCAGGACATTTCGACGTGGAACACTCGACGTTCCAGCTGGAGCCGGCGGGCCACGTCGACCACGAGTCGCCGCAGCACGACTGAACGGCTTCAGCCGGCGATCGTCACTCCTCTGCGCCGGAGCGCTTCCAGCGTCGCCGGCGTCCGCGCGGCGTCGATGTCGGCTGTCAGTGGTGCCAGCACACGCGTCTGGAGGCCGGCTCTCACCGCGTCGAGTGCCGTCGCCTTCACGCAGAAGCTCGTGGCGATGCCTACGACGTCGACAGCGTCGACGTCCGCGCTTTGGAGCAGTTCGGCGAGCGACCGGCCGTCGTCGCAGCGGCCCTCGAAGCCGCTGTAGGCGGCGGCTCTCTGACCCTTCGACACGACCAGGACGTCGTCCGGCAGCAGGAGATCCGGGTGCCACTCGGCGCCGGGCGAGTCCGCGACGCAGTGCGCCGGCCAGCTCTCCCAATAGTCGGGTTGCTGGCCTGGCGCGGCGAAGTGAGGGCCGGGGTCGACATGCCAATCGCGCGTGGCGACCACCAGTGCGTAGGCGCCGTGCGAGGCTTGTATGAGATCGCTGATCGCCGCGGCGGCAGCGTCCCCGCCGGGAACCGCGAGGCTCCCTCCTTCACAGAAGTCGCGTTGCACGTCCGCTACCAGGAGCGCCGTCTTGATGCCAGCTTCCATCAGGGAAAAGGTACCCGCCGGCGCGGCGTACGCTTACCGGGGGAGGTCACGCCACTGTGAGGGAAGCGGTCGAGGCGCTGCGCAAGGCAGCAGATCAAGGCGAGGGAGCGGTCGTCGCGAGGATCGTGGAGATCGAGGGTTTTTCGACCCGTCCCGGTGACGACCTCGTGGCCGTCGACGCCACTGGATCCATCCACGGAAACGTGCTTGCCGGGCTAGCTGCGGATCAGCTGCGGGAGGCGGCGTTATCACTGCTCGCGGCCAAGACCACCCGGCCTGCTCTTGTGACCATCGACGTAGCCGAGAAGGACGCGGTGTCCGCAGGGCTCGCGTGTGGAGGTCGGGCGCGGATGCTCCTGCATCCAGCGGACGCCATCCCTTCCGAACTTTGGAGGCTGCTGGCTTCGAGAGCACCGGCGGCGCTGCTCACGCGTGCCGATGGAGCGATCGTCGTCGACCGCGAAGCCAACACGTACGGCGCCAGCCCCGGCGGGTGGCCGACCGCCGAGGCGACGGCGATGCTCGAGGCTGGACGTACCGAGTCGCTCCGGGTCCACAGCCCCGAAGGCGAGGCCCTGGTCGAGACGTGGGTGCCCGACCCGCGCGTGGTCGTGGTGGGCACCGGTGAGCTGATCGAGGCCATCAGCTCGCAGGCCACCCTGCTCGGATGGGAGACCCTGTCGACCGGCGCCGTCGACGAGTTGGGTGGCCTGCTCGAATGGGCGGGCGTAACCGGCGCTCTCGTCGTGCTCAGCCACGATCCGCACGTGGACACGCCGGCGCTCGCGGACGGACTCAGCTCGGGGATCGGCTACGTGGGAGCGTTGGGGTCTCGTTCGACGCAGTCCAAGCGAACGGAGCGACTCCTCGCGCGAGGCGTCACCCAGGCGGAAATCGACCGCATACACCGGCCAATCGGACTCGACCTAGGTGGCCGGCGCGCCCCCGAAGTAGCGCTTGCGATGGTCGCGGAGATACTTGCGTCACTTCACGGGAGGGACGCGCGACCCCTATCGACCCGAACCGGCCCTATCCACTAGCTCCTCCCGCCGCAACCGATAACGACGGATCAACTCGTTCGTCGAGCTGTCGTGTCCCAGGTCGGGCTCCTTCCTGGAATCCAGCTCCGGAACGATCCGCTGCGCAAGCGCCTTGCCCAGCTCGACGCCCCACTGATCGAACGAGTTGATCCCCCAGACCACACCCTGCGTGAACACCTTGTGCTCGTAGATCGCGACGAGCTGGCCGAGCACCCTGGGGGTTAGCTTGGGGGCGAGGATCGTGTTGGTGGGGTGGTTGCCCGCGAACACGCGGTGAGGCACTTGCGCGGCGGGCACGCCTTCGGCCTCGACCTGCTCGCGCGTCTTGCCGAACGCGAGCGCCTCCGTCTGCGCGAAGAAGTTCGCCATGAGGAGGTCCTGGTGGGTTCCGATCTCGTGGTTGGACTCGAAGAAGCCGATGAAGTCGGCGGGGATGAGGCGCGTCCCCTGGTGGATGAGCTGGTAGTAGGCGTGCTGGCCGTTGGTCCCAGGCGTCCCCCACACCACTGGCCCGGTGTCAGTGCTTACGGGTTCACCGGAGAGGGTCACGCTCTTTCCGTTGCTCTCCATGTCGAGCTGCTGAAGGTACGAAGTGAACCGTGACAGGTAATGGTTGTAGGGCAGCACTGCATGCGTCTCGGCCCCGAAGAGGTTGATGTACCAGACCCCTATCATGCCGAGCAGCACAGGCAGGTTCTCCTCGAACGGCGCCGTGCGGAAATGCTCGTCGATGAGGTGGAAACCCTCGAGCATCTGAGCGAACGCCGACGGCCCGATCGCGAGCATGAGCGACAGTCCGATCGCCGAGTCGTAGCTGTAGCGCCCGCCGACCCAGTCCCAGAACTCGAACATGTTGTCGGTGTCGATGCCGAACTCGGCCACCTCCTCGGCGTTCGTCGACACCGCCACGAAATGCTTCGCGACAGCCGAATCGTCACCGAGCGCAGACACCAGCCAGTCGCGCGCGGTCTTCGCGTTGGTAATCGTCTCGAGCGTCGTGAAGGTCTTCGAGCTGATGACGAAAAGCGTCTCGGCCGCGTCGAGATCCTTCGTCGCCTCGTACATGTCGCAACCGTCGACGTTCGACACGAACCTGCAGCGAATCCGCCCGTCCGCGTAGTCGGTAAGCGCCTCGTACGCCATCGCCGGCCCGAGGTCGGAGCCGCCGATACCGACGTTGACGACTGTCGTGATCCGCTGGCCGGTGTGGCCCTTCCATTCGCCCGAGCGCACCCGGTCCGCGAACGCGGCCATCTTGCCGAGCACACGGTGAACTCCGGGAACCACGTCCTGGCCTTCCGTCGAGACCACCTCGCCGCGAGGAGCCCGCAAGGCGACATGGAGGACGGCGCGGTCCTCGGTGACGTTGATGTGCTCGCCGGCCCACATCGCCTCGATCCGCCGGCGCAGGCCCGCCCGCTCCGCCACAGCGACCAGGAGCCTGACGGTCTCTTCGGTCAGTCGGTTCTTCGAGTAGTCGAGGTACAGGTCGCCGGCCTCCACGGTCAGCTTTGTGCCGCGCGCGGGGTCTTCGGCGAAAAGGTCCCGCAGGTGCCTGTCCTTCATCTGCTGGTGGTGCTCCGCGAGCGACCTCCATTCGTCGGTCTCGGTAACGTCCACCGGCTGCAACAGGGCATCGCGGGTCATGAGGGCAGTCTGCCCCACACGAGAGGTTGGTCCCGACGGTACGGTTACCGGATGGGTCGCTCGATCCGCCGGCTGTTGATGTGGGATGTGGACGGGACGCTTGTGCGCGCCGGCGATCTCGGCGCAGCGGTCTTCGACGTGGCCCTGGAGGCGGTCCTGGGCCTGAGACCGGCGGTGCAGGTCCGCATGAGCGGCAAGACCGATCCCCAGATCGTCAGGGAGTACCTGGAGAAACTCGAGGTGGAGGATGACGACGAGACCGTCCACAGGATCCTCGACGGCATTCAGGAACGCCTAGCGGCCGCCGCCGCAGCGGGTGACCTGGCCGCCGGCGGCCACGCCTGTCCCGGAGTTCCTGACGTGCTCGCCGAGCTGTCCAAGGACGACCGGCTGCTGTCCACGCTCGTGACCGGCAACGTCGTGGCGAACGCGCGGCTCAAGGTTGCGGCGTGGGGTCTCGACGCCTGGTTCGACATGGACGTCGGCGCGTATGGCAGCGATCACGCCGACCGCAACCAGCTTGTCCCGCTCGCTCTCGGCCGGGTGCACGAATCGTACGGCGTCCGCCTGGCTCCGTCTGATGCATGGGTGATAGGCGACACCCCTCGCGACCTCGAGTGCGCGCGCTCGGCCGGTGCCCGCTGTCTGCTGGTGGGTACCGGGCGTTACACCGCGACGGATCTGGCCGCGCTCGGTGCTGACGCCGTTCTGGAGGACCTTTCTGACACCACCGGCGTGGTCGAGATCCTCACCGGGGACTTGGATCTATAGGGCGGCTAGTGCCTTGACGTCGTCGGGGTTGAGCTGCCAGTCCCCCGCGGCCGCGTTGGCCCCGACCTGCGCGGGGGAGGTGGCTCCCGCGATGACCGACGACACAGCCGGCTGGGCCAGCAGGCCCGCGAACGCCAGATCCAGGAGCGTCCGGCCTCTCTCTTTCGCGAATTCCTCCAGCGCCTCCAGCCTGTCGTAGGCGTCCTCGCTGATCGGACGGCCCGAAAGGCGTGTGCCCTCGGGCGGCGGCGACTGCCGCCGGTACTTTCCGGTCAGCAGCCCGTTGGCCAGCGGGAAGAACGGCAGCACCCCCACGCCGTACGCGTCGCAGACCGGGAGCAACTCGGCCTCGGCGGAGCGCTCCATGAGGCTGTAGTGGTTCTGCGCCGAGACGAATCGCTCGCATTGGCTCGATCGGGCGGTCCACTCGGCTTCGGCGACCTGCCACGCAGCGAAGTTCGAGGACCCGATGTAGAGGACTTTCCCTTCGCGAACCAGCTCGGTGAGCGCGCCCAGCGTCTCCTCGACCGGCGTGATCCCGTCCGGGCGGTGCAGCTGGTACAGGTCGATCCGGTCGGTCTGCAGACGCTGGAGGCTGGCTCCCACGGCGCGCCGGATGTACCACCGCGAAGCCCTCGCCACGCCCGCTCCTTCCCCCATGTCGGACCCGAATTTGGTGGCGAGCACCACCTTGTCTCTACGGCCTTTCAGCACCTCTCCGAGCAGTTTCTCGCTGCCTCCCCGGTCGCCGTAGGAGTTGGCGGTGTCGAGGAGGGTGATGCCGGCGTCGATGGCAGCGTCGACCACCGACCGGGTCTCGTCGACCCCGATCCTCCAGCCGAAATTGTTGCATCCGAGACCTACTTCTGAAACGGTCAGGCCGGAGCGGCCCAATTGTCGGTAGCGCATGGTCGCTATGGTAAGACCCTCTATGGCGCTGGCTGGCCGCTCAACCCGGCGCGGCGCAGGGACCCGGTGGCTCATCATCGGGGTCGTGATCACCTTGCTGGTGCTGCTGATCGACGCGTCCCTGCATTCGCGCTCGCCAGGACCGGGGCAGCAGCTCGCTGCCGGGGCGTGGGTCGACCGCGTGCTGCCCGTGGTCTCCGAGTCGAACACCGAAGGCGTCCGGCTGCAGCAGCTGTGGTCCGGTGCGTTGACCATGAAGGCGCCGGCGGTCAGCTCGGAGATGGACCAGCTGGCTTCGGGGGCGGCAGAGGCGTACAAGACGGTGGTGTCGCTGCGGCCGCCGGCCCAGCTGGCCGGTGCAGCAGGGTTGCTCGAGGCGTGCCTGCTGGCCCGCAGCCAGGCGGTGGCGTCGTTGCAGGGAGTGTTCCGGCAGGCGTTGTCCGAGCCGGGAGTGTCCGCCGCTTCGGCGTCGGACGTGCAGACCGCCGGCAACGACCTCCGGGTCTCGGACCAGGCCTACCACCTGTTCGTCTCGAGCCTTCCGCGTCTCGGGGTCGGCATGCCCCCTTCGGTGTGGCTGTCAGATCCCGGCCCTTACCAGCCGCCGTCCGCACAGGTGTTCCTTGCGAGCCTGCACAACGCCGGTAGCAGCAGCCCGGTGCACCAGGTGACGATCTACGCCGTGAGCACCACCCCGTCACCGGTCAGCAACCAGGGCGGCGTGCAGGTGCTGCCGGACGCTAAGGCGATCACCGTCACGATCGTCGTCGCGGACACGGGAAATCAGAACGAGTCGAACCTGACGGTCACGGCTTCGATCTCTCCGTCAGCGGGGACTTCATCGGCGAAGGACTTCGTCAACCTGGTCCCCGGGCAGGCGCACACCATCTTGAACCTGGGGCCTCTCAACCCGCCTCAGGGAACGTTGGTGACTCTTACCGTCACCGTCACCCCACCGGCGGGATCGCAGACGCCGGCGGCGACGAAGACCATCTCGTTTTCAATGCCGGCGCCGCCGCCACCCTCCACCACCACATCGGTGCCGCCGACCACCGTCAAGAGCGGCCACTAAAGAGGTTCGCGAACCTCTTTAGCGGCCGGCGGGCCTATCGAACGCGGCCGAAGCCCATGGGCGTCCCATCCCAGTTGAGCGGCACGACCTTGACCGTGGTCCCCGGCGAGTCGGCGGTCACGACGTTCCCGCTGCCGATGTAGATGGTCACGTGACCCGGCTGGGCGCCGTCGCCGGTGTCGTAGAAGACCAGGTCGCCTGGTTGCAGCTGCGATTCGCTGATCCGGGTGGTGTCCTCGTACTGGCTGACCGAGTAGTGGGGGAGTGCCACGCCGGCATGGCTCCAGGCGTACATGACCAGTCCCGAGCAGTCGTAGCTGTTGGGTCCGGCTCCCGCCCACTGGTAGGCCTTCCCGACCTGGTCGAGCGCGACCTGCGCCGCCACCTGGCCCGCTGACGCGGCGGTCACGGCCGCGGGCGCCGGGGCGGACGTCAGGGTCGCTGTTGCGGACCCGCCGAGCGTGAGCACCTCGCCCGGGTAGATGAAGTTGGGGTCGGAGATGTGGTTGGCTGCAGCGAGCGCGACCACCGAGGTCCCGAAGCGCGCTGCGATCCCGCTCAGGGTGTCCCCGCTGACGACGGTGTAAGACGAGGAGCTGCCTGACGCGCTGGACTGAGCTGCTGCGCCCGGGATCATGATGATCCGCCCGGCGTAGATGAGGTTGGGGTCGGCGATGTTGTTGGCCGACGCGAGAGCGGCGGTGGTCGTACCGAAACGCGCCGCGATCCCGCTCAGAGTGTCGCCGGCGACCACCCGGTAGGGGGTGCCCACCGGTGCGGCTGCAGCGAGACCGGGCCCTGCAGGTAGCGATGCGCTCGTGGTGATCGTCGCCGCGGAGGCGACCCCTGCACCACTGAACACGGCGGCTGTTCCCGCTGCGGTGACGCTGGCCGTGGTCGCCGCGGAGACGGCGATGGTGCGTAGCGATTGTTCCCTCAGGCGGGTCTGAGCGGCCTGAAGGTTGGCGAGCCAGCGCTTGCTGGTCGTGTCCTTGGGCGTCTCACCCGTGATGAGCGTGAGCGCGAACACCAACGGCGACAGCGCCCAGCCCGCCACATACGCGACTGCGAACTTCGCGACGCTCCATGTCTGCTGAGCCGCCGAGGGGCTTCTGGTCACGCGCGGCATGACCGTCACAGGCTCCGCGACGATCCCCGCTATATCCGTGAGTGACTCGAAACCCGAGAACGTCGGTCCGAAGATGTCCGCGAACTCGCGTTCTGCGGCGATGCGCCGCGCGCGATGCAGTAGTCCCATGTAGACGACAGACGCGGCCAGCGCTGCCGCGAGCGCCGACCACGCAGCGGTGGCATCCGAACCCAACACGGCGATCGCGGATAGACCGACGAGCGCGGCCAGAGCGAGCAACGCCCGCCGGCGCCTCAAGGCAGCTCTCGCCGCCTGAGGCCGGGCAGTAGCGGTGTTCGTTTCGGCGGGGCGATCGGCGTTGCGCGCGAGATCGTGGTGGGCGTCGTGCCGGACTGCGATCATTTGGGACCTCCCTTGGGGCCTCGACCGCGCGCCACCCGCCCGGCTGAGACTCCGCCCTCGGCTTCAGTCGCGGGCAACCTTAGCCCGACCCTTGCCTGAGGAAAACGTCGCGCCACCCGCTCGGCGGAGGCCGGAGTGGTTACTGGTACGATTTGCGGTCTCCCTGCGCTCGTAGCTCAATGGATAGAGCATCTGACTACGGATCAGAAGGTTGGGGGTTCGAATCCCTCCGAGCGCGCACGTTGCATTCCCGCCTGACTGGGCCAGGGGAACGGTGACGCCGTGAGCGTTCCGCTACGGTGGGGGCGGCGATGGAGTTCGCCATAACCGCCGCCGGGCTGATGACTCCTAGTTGTATCTCACGCGTGTTTCGCCCGGAGGTGATGGTTCGCATGATGATCGGTAGCGTCCGTGGAGCTCGAGACCTGGCCGCGGCGGTTCCCGGTGGCTGACGAAGACGGGGGTCTGCCCCCTAACGACGATGAAGCGGTGGGCGCCGGTCGTGAGGTATCGCTCGGAGCCGGAGTGCGAGCGGTCCTGATTGGAGTGCTCTACCCGGCCGTTTCTCCCGCCGCGGGGTTCGCCAACGTGGCTTGCTGGATGGACCTTTCAGTGCTCGCCTCAGGCGGGGTGGCCGCCGCGTACGGGTGAAACACGTGCAGTTCGCCAGGTTCATGTCCGGGGGCCGCCGCCGTGAGCTCGAGACATCCGGAACGGAGCCCCCTCGCTCTCGGCTACTACAGCATCCGGTCTGGGCCCGACCTCGTATCCTGTGGGTGATCGGCTTGGGAGGGGCGTTGGGTGCCTGCGCTCGCTACGAGCTCAGCCTGGCCGTGACGAGCCGGCCGGGGACGTTCCCGCTCTCAACGTTCATCATCAACGTCGGCGGCAGCTTCGTACTCGGGGTCTTGTTGGTCCTGATACTCGAACGACTCAAACCGACCGAGTACATCCGACCCTTCGCCGCCACCGGATTCCTCGGGGCGTACACAACCTGGTCGACCTTCATGGTCGAGACCGACGATCTCATCAAATCCGGGCGGGTAATTCTGGCGGCCGGCTATGTCACAGCTAGCCTGGTCGCGGGATTGGGCGCCATGTACCTCGGAATAATGGTGGTTCGAACTTGGCCGCCGGTGCTCGGTCGCCCCGACCGACAAGGAACCAGGTGACCCTCCCCGCCAAGGCCGAGCGGCTGACGGTCTACCTCGACCAGCCCGCACGCCATGGCGGGGTTGCGGGGTTCGTCGAGATCGTCCGGCGCGCCCGCCTTATGGGCATGGCGGGGGCGACGGTCCTGCAGGCAGTGGAAGGCTTCGGTGAATCGGTTGGAGTCCACCGCCGCCACGCCCTTGCGGTCAAAGACGACGTGCCGGTGGTGATCACGATTATCGACACGCCGGAGCGGATCGACGCCTTCGTACCTGAAATCGAGCATCTGATGCCCCACGGTCTCTTGGTACGCCAACCGGTGGAAGTGGTGATCCACCGCAGCAGCCAGGCCAGTCCCGAAAGGCGGGACGGGTGATCACCCTGGTCGAAGTAGGTGCAGGCGGACTGATCGGGGCGCCCACTCGCTATATCGTCGACCAACTGGTCAACTCACGAACCAAAGGCTTGTTCCCGTGGGGCACCTATGTGATCAATGCCACCGGCGCCTTCATGTTCGGTGTCATCAGCGGCCTGATGGTGTACCACCGCTTGGGGAACGTCCCTTCTGCCGTCGTCGGTGCCGGTTTCTGCGGCGCCTACACAACGTTCTCCACTTTCTCGTGGGAGACGGTACGCCTGATCGAAGAAGGAACGCTCTCGGCGGCTGCCTGGAACGTGGTCGGATCGCTCATCGTCGGACTCTTGGCTGCCGGGGCCGGCATGGCCCTCGCCTACATCGTCTGACATGGCCGTCGTGATGCCCATCGGATTCATCGTGGTGACCGTGTTCGCCGCGAGCCAGTCGAGACCCCCGTCAACAGCAAGGAGAGTCGATGGCTAACCAGAGTCGAGGCAAACGGGTCAGTGTCTTCATCGGAGAATACGACCGGTATCATCACAACTCACTCGCCGACGCCATTCTGGAACGGGCCAGGGAGGAAGGCCTGGCCGGGGCGACCATCATGCGCGGCATAGAGGGATTCGGGCCCAGCGGCCGTCTCAAGACCACCCGGATGCTGTCCTCCTCCGATGACCTGCCCATCGTCATCCAGATAGTCGACGAGGGCCACCGCATCGACAAGTTCGTTCCCATGCTGGACCGGATGATCCAGGAAGGTCTGGTAACCGTCGAAGACGTCGATTACCACATCTACCGAGACACGGAGACCCACCCGCTCGACGACGACTCGCATGGCTAACTGTCGGAGAAGAAGCCGACCAGCAAGGACCGTGGCCCCATGTGCGAACCGACCGGGGCACCCATGAGCGACACGTAGGACGGATCGCAACCGAACACCCCCGCCAGCCGCTCCACAAACTCGTCGACATCCGGAGCGTCACCGTGGCCGACCGCCCACCGAGAGACCCCACCGACGACGTGCTCCCGAATGTGATCGCTCAGTTCCCGGAGCGCCTCGCTGCGATGGCGCACCTGGCGGATCGGTATCACGTGCCCCTTTACCGCCACGACATGGCGGTGCGCGTGGCGACCGACCTTCGCTACTACGAGGCCGGCTCGCTCGCCGTGCACCAAGAACCCGACATCGTCGATCAACCCGTGCACATGCAGCTGGTCGACCCAGCCGTCGACCATGGACCTCAGACGCTCTCCCACCACGCCTGCATCGGCAGCCTCCGACGCGGCCAACACCACCAACCCGGTCCCCACGCTGAGCGATCGGCTGTCCACCACTTCGACCGGTCCCGCCACTCCCGCCGCTGCCTCCTCGGCATGCGCCAGCGTGCGCGACAACTCTGAGGAGACGTGCACGGCGAGGACTGGCTCGTCGCCCGCGTATGCCGCGGCGAGCTGAGCTACCGTCGGCGCCTCCGTGGCAGGGAGTTCCGGACCCTTGCCTATCTCCTGCCAGAACTCGCGAAGGTCACCGTGCCATGGCTCGCTGCCAATGCGAACCGACCCCCGCACCACGACGACATTCCCGGGAATTCGCTCTGCCTGAGGAAGATCGGCGGCGCCGTCGGTGACGATTGTGGTCATAGGAGGCTCGCGTCGCTCGGCTCACGGCAAACCCTGGCCCGCTCGGTTCCCTCGGCCAAACTCGGCCTCCCTGGTTCACGCGAAGTGAAGACGACTCTAGAGCCGTCTGGGGCGCTGCCGGATTTGCGGTCCCAGCGCGCCAGCAGCCGCAGGCGTGTGACCAAGACCGCCACGGAGGGCACGGCCCCGCCGCTCGGGTCAGTGAAGCCCTTTGACAGCGTCCTCGATCGCCCGGTGGAAGGTGGGGTATGCATAGATCATCTGAGCGAGCACCTCAACGGGCACCGCGGCGTGCACCGCGACCGCCAACGCGCCGAGAACCTCGCCGCCTGCAGGACCCATCGAGGTGGCCCCTACCAGCACGCCGCGTCGCGCGTCGGCTACCAGCTTGATGAACCCGTCGTTGCCCGCCTTGTGGATCCACCCCCGGGCGGAGGACGGTATCTGCGTCATCGCCGTGTGCACCGACACCCCCGCCTCGCGGGCTTGGTGCTCGGTCATCCCGACCGCACCGACTTCGGGGTCGGTGAACGTGACCCGGGGAAGCGACCGGTAGTCGGCCGGCTCGTGCGGCTGGCCGAGAATGTCGGCAGCGGCGATCCGGGCCTGGTAGGTGGCGACGTGCGTGAACGCTCCTCTGCCCGTGATGTCGCCCACCGCCCAGACGCCTTCGGCGGCGCGCAGGTTGGCGTCGACCGCCACGAACCGGGCGGAGGCGTCCAGGCCGGCGGTATCAACACCAAGCCCCTGGAGATCGACGCTTCGGCCGGTGGCCACCAATAGCCGCTCACTCGCCAGCGCCGTGCCGTCGCCCAGGCGAACCGAAAAGCTCGAGGCGTCGTGTCCGACGGCGTCGATGCGAACTCCGGTCACCACTTTGATCCCCTCCCGGGTGAAGACTTCGGCCAGGAGCTGGCCGGCCTCGGGTTCCTCCAGCGGCAGCAGCTGCTCGGCCACCTCCACGACCGTCACCTGGCTTCCGAAGCGGGCGAACACCTGGGCGAACTCGGCCCCGACCGCCCCGGCACCGATTACCGTCAACGAAGCGGGCACCTCGGTCGTCTCGACCGCTTCCCGGTTGGTCCAGTACGGCAGCCCCGCCAGCCCCTCGATCGGTGGGATCGACGGTCCGGTTCCTGTGGCGATCACGAGTGCCCGGGACGCCGCGAACTGCGTCCCGTCCACCTCGACAGTTGTCCTTCCCGTGAGCCGAGCCTTGCCGCGGACGAACCGGCCGCCCTTTGATTCGAAGCGCTCTACCGCCACTTTGTCGTCCCAGTCGTCGGTGGCCTCCCGTCGTATCCGCCGGGCCACCGGTGCCCAATCTGGGCTCACCGTGGCGGAGCCGGCCAGATCGGCAACTCGGCGAGCCTCGGCCAGCGCGTCCGTTGCCCGCACCATCATCTTGGTCGGCACGCACGCCCAGTACGGGCATTCCCCGCCGACCAGCCGGTTCTCGATCCCCACGACATCCAGGCCGGCCTCGGCCAGTTCGCCGGCGAGGGCTTCGCCGCCCACGCCAAGCCCGACCACGATCACGTCTGCTTGCTGAGCCACCTGGGACCTCCCTGTGCCTTCGGAACCCGCCCAGTCTGGCGCCGGCTTCCCTCCGGCGCGGATCTGGAAACAGCCGCGGGCCTCAGCGGGTTTCCATATTGACCGCGACGACCGGGTAGGACCGCGACCCGACTCTCGACAGGAGGAGGCGTCCGATGAGCCTCGCAGATACCCTCAGCGACCTGGCTGCTACGGCAGGCGTCGGGCTATGAACTGCTGGACCCGCACCGCGGCACCAACGATGACCGCTCCGATAGGCGACAGTTGCGTCATGGGTCGCCCGTGCAGGTGTCGCCCGGCTGAGCGGCCACCCCGGGGGCGAGTACCTCGCCGGAGGGGATCACCAGCGGCGCCGGGCTGAGGATGGTGGTGCAGGTGGGCGGATCGAGGGTGGGAAGTCGTAGCTGAAGGTCGGCGACCGTGATGGACGCCAGGAGAGTATCTGGCCTGCTGTACGGAGCATCTTGGCCTTGAAGCTGGAGTTCGATCGTGTGACCTGGCGCGAAGTGCCATGCCTGGGGGTAGAGCTGGAACACCTGGGGGCCCGATCCCGCCAGCCGGTAGGTTTGTCGCGCGACCAGGGTTTCGGTCTGGCCTCCGGGCGCCACGTCGAAGAGGTGCGCGGCGATGTACGGGTAGGGGGCGTTCCCGGCTTGGGTCGGTGTGAGCGTTGCGACCACGGTCGCTCTGCCGATCATCGTGAAGCCGCCATCAGGGACCGAAAAGGCGTACGTGGCAGCGCCGGGCGCGGTCGAGGTCGCCGGCGGTGATGCGCACACCCCGGGCCCCACGATCGGATCGATCTGGGCGTCGACGACCGGGTTGCCCGAGGCGGACAGCACCGTCTGGGCGGCGCCGCCCTGGTAGCGCACCTCGCCGGGGTGCATTGCGGGCCACGTCGACGCGAAATACGGTCCACCCGAGGGGGTGCTCGCAGGGCAGGTCGTGGTCAGCGCCTCCACGCCGCGGAGCACCGGCGTGTTCTCCCCGAGCAGGTAATGCGCGAACCAGGCGATGATCGCCTGGGTGAGGAGAGTCTGGTCGGACATTTTGTTCTGTGAGCGCGGGTGCCCGATGTCGGACAGGAACATGGAGACCTGCGCGTCAGGGTGGACCGAGAGCACCCGGTTCACCCAGTTCAGCTCCTGGCTCACTGGGAAGATGTCGTCGTTCCACCCATTGGCCCACAGAGTCGGCGCCGGCGACTCGTCGTAGGGCAGGTAATAGGCGGAGTTGAAATGTTCGAGGTTCGCTATCGCGGGCGCGACCCGAGGGTTGGAGTCTGTGAGCAGTGGCCACCCGGCGTTCGCATCCAGTACCGCCTCGCTGACGGGCGGGTCGAACCCCGGTGGCGGCATGTAGGAGTTGGCCTGAAGCTCCGCGTAGAGGCCGTTGAGGACCGATGCCTTGACCACGCCAAAAGGTTGGACGGCTTGACCGAACGGGGTCAGGGTGTAGTCGAGGTCGTGCCCGTTGGGCATCACCGCGGGGATCAGGTCGCTCCAGGCGGCCATCGGCGCGGCCGCGGCGATCGTCATGTTCAGGTGACGCTGGGGCGAAACCCAGGGCACCAACTTGCCGTCGGGAAGCATCACCCGGTTGCGGAGCGCTGCCAACTCCACCGACTGACCTGCGCCCCAGGAGCTTCCCGTCACCCCGATACTCGCCGGGTTGACTATCCCCTGGTCGGCGAGCAGCCCGGCTAGGTACTGAGTGTCGCGCGCCTCGTAGGCCATGGAGTCGAGGTGCTGCCAGCCGGTCACACAAGCCGGTTGGCCGACGCGTGACGCCGGCCATCCGCACGATCCACCCTGGCCGCGGTTGCTGTAACTCAATACGGCGTAGCCGCGGAGCGCCCACTGCAGAGGGCTCAGCCCCGCGTACTCCGCAACGGAGTCCAGCGGGGTCTTCTGAGACGGGAACCCGCTGATCATGATGATGAGCGGCAGGCTTGTGTCGCTGCCGAGGGGAAGCGTGACGTTGACGTCCAGGGGTGTGCCGTCCCAGCTCGGCACCCGGGTGTCGGGGACGGCTGGGTCGTACACCTGGTCGTCGCAGGGCACCACGTTGTCCGGCGACGCGACGCACCCTGTCGGGGGAGACGTCACCGGTGTCGATCCCTCACAGAACAGGACCCCCTCGGTCGCTGTGCACGGCACCCGGCCGAACGCCTTCAACGGCTGCGCTGCCGTTTGGGTGTGCGCCAGCGCGATCGCTGGGGCGGGCAGGAGAGCGAGTGCGGCCACGGCGCACAGCGCCAGCCACCACCCGCGACCCGCCCTCATAGCTCGGTCAGCCATCAGAGGCTTCGCCCCGTGCCCGAAGGAAGGACGAGCAGCCTTCCGCTTGCTGTGTTTTCGTGTTCTCCCCCGGCCTGGTCATAGTGACCATCGTCGCACTTTTCGTATAAACCGGAAAATCCAGTACATTCATCCGGGTCGACACGCGCTTCAAGACGGCCGCATCCTTGAAGCACTCAAGTGGCGGCTACTGCCCGGATCTCGGACAGGGCGATCGGCTGAGAGATCCCCTTCAGCCGGCGCCTCTTCGGCCGCCCGACCGGGACGACCCCGCGGGTCGATCCCGCCGCCTCGATCGCCGCCTGGGTGGCGACTGCATGCCCCCCGGACGCGGTCTCGGCAACGCGCGCGGCCACGTTGACGACGTGGCCGATTATGTCGTCATGGGAGACGATGGCATCCCCGACGTGGACCCCCGCGCGGAGTTTCAAAGGCTCCGGTGCGGTTCCCAGGAGCTCGACCGCCGCGAGGAGGCCGCCTCCGGGGTTGACGAAGGTGCAAAGCAGGCCGTCCCCGAGCCTCTTGACGACCCGTCCTCCAGATCTCCTCACGATCGGACCTGCTCGGCGGTGGTGCTCGTGGAGCAGCTTCAGGGCAGCCTCGTCCCCATACTCGGCGGTGAACGCGGTGAAGCCTTCGAGGTCGGTGAACACCACGGCCAGCTGTTCGTGGCGACCTGAAGAAGGTGCCAATCGTCCGGCGATGAGCTGGGCTGCGCTCAAGCCAAGTGACGAGATCCTGGACGGTCGCTGCTCGACAGCACGTTCCCAGAACCGTTCCAGAATCTCGGTAGGGGCTGCTGTCGAGATGGGCGAACTGTCAGGTGCCTCCAGCCAGGTCCTGTCGATGAGGCCCAGTTCCAGTGCCACATCGGCCGCTTCTTTGTCGCGCCGAATCAGGGCAGCGGCCTTACGCGCGAGCCGCCGGCGGAGAGCGTCCACAGTGGTGACGCCCACGTCGCGGGCGCGCTCGGCGTGATCCGAGCTCATTGTGGCCAGCCTAGTTGTGGAGCCACGGCGCGAGGAGCTGGCTACAGGATCCGGTGCTTGGGGTATGACATGGTGCGGGTACAGCCGCGACGAGAGACCGGGAGTGACCATGCCTGACAACGCTCCGGCCGGAGATTGGGAGGAGCATCACCACGAGGCTCTAATCCACGCCCACCATCACTTTCACGTGACTCACAATCACAACGAGATGACGGGCGGTTTCGATCATCTCAACTCCAGCCACTCGCATGAGCACAACCATGCAGCCGTGAGCCATTCGCACTTCCCGCACCGGGACGCGGAGCGTGAGCACGAGGGCGAGGCCCATGTCCATGATCATGCGGCCCCTGCGGCTCCACGGGCGAGCCGCGCGAAGAATACGGCTGCCACCAAGACTGCTGCTAGCAGGTCGGCGGCCGCGGCCAAGGCGGATTCGACGGGCGGGTAGGGCAACCGGATCGGGCGCGATGGGTACAGACGCGCCGTGATTTCATCTCTGAGGGATCGGGAGCCTTCGTGTGCGGCTACCCGGTGCTGACCATTGTCTTTCTGGGTCTTGCAGTCCTCGTGGCGGCGTGGTTGGCGTTCGGCATCGTCCACGGAGACGTGCGCCGGCGGGGGAGATGAAGAGGTTCGGTCACCTCTTTAAGCGGCTCCGGTCCGCAGGCGGCGGGTGGTCCACACGAGGAAGGCACCGAGCAACCCGAGCAGCAAGGCCGCCAGGAGCAACGTCAGCACTCTCACGCCGGTGAACGCAAGGGCTCCTGAGCTCGCCGTCGCTGCCGCAGGTGCGGCGTTGCCACTGTTGGACGGCTGTCCTCCCGCTGAGTTTCCGGATGAGCTTGCACCGTTGCCAGAGCTGACGCTGGGCATACCGGCCGAGCCCGAGGAGGTGCTCGACTGGATGAGACCGACCGTGGCACCGGCGGGCGGTGTGCCGAGCACGACGCTCAGAACGCCTGAGGCTTCGGAGGTGACGCCGTTTGCCGTCCCGCCACTGGCTGTGAGGCAGTCGAGGGACAGCAGCGCAGGAATCGTCAATGTGCACTGCCCGTTGACCTGCCCGCTGCTGCCGATCTCGGTTCCGTTGACGGAGAGCAGGTAGCTGCTCCCGGTTCCGTTGGAGTTGGCGTCCGCGTGCAGGAGATCGATGTTCAGGCCGCTCGGTCCTCCGAGGGTGAGGATCGCCCCGTCGCTGGACGAGTTGCCCGAGCTGGCGGACGAGTTCCAGCTGGCGTTGGACGTGGACTGCAGCAGGCGCAGGCTCGCGGACTCGGCGGTGGTCTGGTCGCCGAGGTCCAGCACGACGATGTCCGCGATGGCGCTCGCGTTGTTCTGGCCGCCCGACTCGGTGTTGGTGGCCGACCACGGAGTCAGCTCGAGGCGGAACTGGCTGTTCGGTCCTGTATCGAGGAGGTCGTTGGAACTGGTCCCAGCGCCGTTCTGGGAGCCCCCGAACTGGGGTGCCGGGGGCTTACCTGCCAGTTCCAGCGCGTTGGCGCTGGAGGACGTGCCCGTACTCGACGCGGACGCGTTGGTGTGGCTGATGCCCACGATGCCCGCGACTTCGGCCGCGTAGGCCTCCGCGGAACCTGTAGGTGCCGGGGTCGTCACGGTCTGGACCGTCTGAGAGCTGGCCTTCGGTGCGAGAGCCTGGGTGAGGGGGGCTGTCAGGGTCCCGCCCGACACGGTCTTGGTCGCGGTGGTGACCCCGCTCGTCGCGACGGGCGCCAGGGGCGCTGTGCTCGATGATGATGTCGAAGCCTGGGCTGCCAACGGGAACGACAGGATGACAACCGTTCCGACCGCGGCGCCCAGCTTCATTTTGTTTTTCGACTGACCTGGCATTACCTCGACAACGGAGCAGGACTGGGTTTCCTGCGGGTGACCCGAAGAAATGCTCGGTTCGGACTAGGACAATCCGCCTGAATCAGCTTTAAATGGAAGGCAAGGCGATCAGCGTGGCACCGGCGGAGCCGTCGTCTGCAGCGGCGGGGTCGTCGTCTGCCTGACGCACGTCGATCGTCTCTTCCTCGCGAACCTGCCCCGAGTCCGGTGTGTTGACGAAGGCGTCGATGGTGCCGGTGGCCTGCCCTATGACGTCGCGCAGGGGACTGAGGGACTCGACGAGTCGCTGCCTTGCGGACTCTGCCTCTGCCCTGGAACGGGCGTGAGCCTCCTCGATGATCCGCGCGCCTTCGGCGCGCGCGGCAGCGAGGACGCCCTCCGCAAGAGATCGGGCTTTGGCCATCTCGAGGTCTGCGCCCTCCCGCAACTGGTGCGCCGTCGCCAGTTCCTTCTCGACTTCGACCCGCAGCTTCTCCGCAGCAGCCTGGTTCTTCTCCTGCTGGAGGCGGGCCTTGTCCGCCAGGGCGATGTTGCGGTCCACGGCCGCGAAAGCCTTGACCACGAACTCGACGGCTTCCGCCCTCGCAACCTTGAGTGAGCGCTCGTCTTCCGTCTCCGCCCGATCCGACTCGATCCGGCGTTCGTCGAGGGAGACGCTCGTCGTGCCCGCGATCCGCTCGGAATGGAACGCCCGCATCCTCTGCTCCGGTGATACAGCCCTGCGCTCGCCCGGCCCTCCGCGGCGTTCTGCCGACTCGGCCCGGCCCTCAGCCCGTCCCTCGTCAGCACGCCCCTCAACGGGAGAAACGCCGTCGGCCGACACCGCCCCGCTCTCTGGTGTCACGGTCACGTGGTGGGCTGAACCCATCCGCCGCAAAGGAGCAAAGGTGGGAAAAACGGAGCCTTCGTCTGAGAGTGCCATTGCCGTCCTCCTGGGAACCCGAGTGCCCGAAGCTAGAGGTCGCGTCCCAATACGACATGTCGATTGTCAAACATCGCTCCCAACAGAGACCCAACGTCTCCTCCGGGTCGGCAGCCGCGCCTAGCCGAGCCCTCGCCCGACCATGACTTCGACCAGGGACGGCCCGGGCTCCGCGAGGGCTCTGCCCAGGTGTTCCGAGAAGTCCTCGCAGGTTGAGGCGCGCCGAGCGGGGACGCCCATCCCCTTCGCCAGAGCTACGAAGTCCAGATCGGGCTTCGACAACTCCAGCATCGAGCGCGCCCTCGGGCCGGGCGCCTCCGCCCCTACGCGGCCCAACTCCATCTCCAGCACCGCGTACGAGCCGTTGTTGTAGATGACGGTCGTGACGTCGAGTCCCTCACGGGCCTGGGTCCAAAGCGACTGCAGCGTGTACATGGCGCTGCCGTCCGCTTCCAGGGAGAGCACCTTGCGACCGGGGCAGGCGACCGATGCTCCCGTTGCGACAGGCATGCCCTGCCCGATCGCACCGCCGGTCAGGCACAGCCAGTCGTGCGGAGGTGCGCCGGCGGTCGGGCCTGCCAGGAAGATTCCGCCCGTGTTCGCTTCGTCCGAGACGATCGCACCTTCGGGCAGGAGCGCACCGATGACCAGAGCGGCGGTCTGCGCGGTCAGCGGCCCGCTCGGGAGCTCCGGGCGCGACATGCCGCTGCCCCCGCCACCCGGGGTCCCTCCGCCCAGCTCGCCGTCCAGCGCGTCCAGCGCACCAACGACGTCGTCGCCAGCACCGGCGAGAACGATTACCTCGCAACCCTCGGGGACGAGATTGCTGGCTTTTCCCGGATAGGCGAAAAACGACACAGGCGACTTGGCGTCCACCAGCACCAGGTGTCTCAGCCCGTCGAGCTGGAGCGCAGCCAGCTCCGCCAGGTAGGCGAGTCGCTCCACAGCGGGGATCCCGGCTCCCCGTTCCAATCTCGAGGGGAACGTCTCGCACAGAAGCTTGGCCCCTGCCCCCTCCGCCACGCGGGACGCGACCACCAGGCCATCGCGCCGCGTCGCTCGTCCGCCGATGAACAGGGCGGCCGGCTCACCCGAGCGCAGGGCCTTGGCAGCGAGGGCGACCGCGTCCGCGTTCATTTTTCCTGGTGCAGCCGCCGGGCGAGCGCCGGCAGGAGAGCCCGCTTCGGTCCAGGTCATGTCCGCCGGCACCACCAGGGTGGCCACGCCGGAAGGCGGGCCCATCGCAGCTTCGTACGCGTCGAGCGTGCGTGAGCCCACTTCGCCCGCAGCATCAACGGTTCCGACCCAGGTCGACACGGGGGAGGCCAGCGACCGGATGTCACTTTGAAGCGGCGCGTCATATTGCTGGTGGTAGGTGGCGTGATCCCCGATCACGTTCACGATCGGCGTGCGGGCGCGTCGCGCGTTGTGAAGGTTGGCGATGCCGTTGCCGAGCCCCGGCCCGAGATGCAGCAAGGTTGCGGCGGGGTGGTCCTTCATGCGCCCGTAGCCATCGGCTGCGCCCGTCACGACGCCCTCGAAGAGCCCGAGCACGGCTCTCATCCCGCGCACGTCGTCGAGCGCGGCGACGAACTGCATCTCCGATGTTCCCGGGTTGGTGAAGCAGGTGTCGACACCGCATCTCACCAACGTCTCCATCAGGACTCGTGCGCCGTTCATCCCACATATCCCCTTGTGTCGTCTGAGCCTGGATCGGTCGCGTCTTCGAAGAGTGTGTTGGCGGGGGCGAGGATCCGCTCGGAATCGAATGCGGCCTTGATCCGCCGCAGAAGGGCCAGCTTCGAGGGATCCTCCAGCTCGAGGTAGTGCTTCTTCTTGGCGCGCGCCACCCCGTGCTCCCCCGATATCGCACCGCCGAGCGCCATACTTCTCTCGAACAATGCATGCAGCAGCCGCTCGCGCACGTCGGGGTCGGGTTGGAAGACCGATAGGTGCACGTTGCCGTCTCCGACGTGACCGCATCCCGTCATGAAAGCCTGGTGCTCGGCGGCCAGGTCGGCCACGGCGGACATGTATGCAGCCACCGACGATCGCGGTACGACGACGTCGACTATGTCGTTGACACCACTCGCTCTCGCGACGAAGAACGCGCGCTCCCTCGCCTCGATCAGCTGGCGCCCGGCCTGGGGCGGCAGGACGTACACGTCGATCGCCCCGAGCTCCGACAACGATGTGGCCAGTGACTCGGTGTCCTCGTCGAGTCGAACGGTGTGGTCGTTTTCGAGGACGACCACCAGGTAGGCCAGCGCCTTGTCCTTTACCTCTGGTGGGACCGCGAGGTCGAGTCCGGCGCTCGAGGTGATCGCGCTCATGCTTATGGCGTCTATGTACTCGAGCACGACCGGCCCCAATCCGCTTCCGACTATCACCGGAACGGCGTGCGTCACCTCGTCGAGGCTTCCGAACGGCGCCACGGCCGTCACCTGGTGAGCCGGCTTGTGGTGCAGCTTCACCGTGACCTCCGTGACGAGAGCCAGGGTCCCCTCGGACCCGACGACCAGCTGCGTCAGGTCGTACCCGGTGGACGACTTCACGAACTTGCCGCCGGTCCGCATGACGGTGCCGTCGGGCAGGACGATCTCGAGGCCGAGAACGTGGTGCCTGGTGACCCCGTACTTGACCGCCCTCATCCCACCGGCATTGGTGGCCACGTTGCCCCCGAGCGATGCGCTGGCCTCTCCGGGGAAGACGGGGTAGACGAGGCCATGGGGCTCGAGGGCGTCGTTGAGCTGCTGGAGGGTGACGCCCGGCTGGACGACAGCGACGTGGTTGTCCGTGTCGATCTCGAGGATCTTGTTCATTCTCTCGAACGACACCAGAAGACCCCGGGATTCGGGGATCGCCCCGCCGGAAAGGCCGGTTCCCGAACCCCGCGCGGTGACCGGGATCCGGCGCTCCGACGCGATCTGCAGGACGCGGGCCACCTCGGAGGTCGTGCCCGGGCGCACGACGGCGACGGGGACTACCGCGTCGGTCCCGAGGGCCTCGTCGTGGGAATAGTCGGGGGAGATCTCGGCGCCGGTCAGGACCTCGGAGTGGCCCACCACATCGGCAAGCAATCCCGCCACGCCGGCGAGCGATCTCACCACGTCGGCCACCGAAGCCTCCCTCCCGGCCGACGGGCGAACCGGTCGGCCGTCGTTCCCATTGCAGACGACTAGCCGACGACACCCTACGCGGGTGGAGCGGCGTCCTTCTGCTCAGGCCTTGCTGCGAACCTCCCTAGACCGGTGCAGCGTGCACGGTCTCGGTGTCCCTTCCCGAGCGCAACAGCGTCCCTGGAACCTTGCCGGTGAGCCTGCCGTTCTGCACCAGCGGCACTCCGTTGACGATGACGTGCTCCACCCCCATCGCTTCCGCGTAGAGGCGGGATGCTCCACCCGGGAGGTCGTCGCGGGTGCGCGGGGGACCGTGGCCGACCGACTCCGGGTCGAAGACCGTCAAGTCGGCGATCCACCCTTCGGCGATACGGCCCCGGTCGCGCAGGCCGTAGAGCCGCGCGGGCACGTCCGTCAACTGGTGCACAGCCTCC
>Ga0307374_10002717_pt1 | contig 31125 bp, 34 predicted proteins | sample OX3MG_FD_202532 | JGI IMG/M metagenome (GOLD analysis project Ga0307374, IMG submission 202532) | Soil microbial communities from Risofladan, Vaasa, Finland - OX-3 | ecosystem: Environmental > Terrestrial > Soil > Coastal area > Acid sulfate soil | place: Finland: Risofladan, Vaasa | collected... | reverse complement strand
CGTCCTGATGATGTTCCAGTGATAGAGGAAGCCGCCGTGCTGGTTGATCACGATGGCGCTCGTGTGCAGCGAGCCGGTCACCACGATGACGGTCGCGGTCGTGAGACCAAGGACCGCCTCGTAGGACACCATCTGCGCGCTGGCCCGGACGGCGCCGAGCAGCGGGTACTTGGAACCGGATGACCACCCGGCGAGCATCACCCCGTATACGGCGATGCCGGAGGTCATGAGGAGGAAGAGGATTCCCCATGGGGGATCGACAAGCTGCAGCCGGGTCGTGTGGTGGGCGACCGTGATGGTGCCGCCGATCGGCACGATCGAGAAGGCCACCAGCGCCGGGAAGAGCATCAGATAGGGCGCGATCTTGTAGACGGCCTTGTCCGCCGTACGTGGGGTGAAGGCCTCTTTGAAGAGGAGCTTGGTCCCGTCGGCGAGCGACTGCAGCCAGCCGTTGGGGCCCGCACGGTTGGGGCCGTAGCGCACGCCGAGCCAGGCGACCGCCTTGCGCTCGTACATGACCATGAACAGCACCGAGACCATCACGAACGCGAAGACGACCACGACCTTTACGAGCAGGATGATCCAGACGGCCAGGTTGAGACCGTTCGCGAAGAGCGGGTCACCCATCGGAAGATCCCTCCTCTTCCGCGGCCGCTTCCACGCTGACACTGATGGCCGCTGCGCCGGCCTGGATGAGATCGCCGGCGGGCACGCCCGGCAGGTTCCACGGCAGGAAGGCCGTGCCCGGCGGCAGTGTCGGGTCGCCGGCGGCTGCCACGGTCACCTTCCCGCTCGCCGAGCGCAGCACCACCCGCTCGCCATCCGCAGTCCCGAGATCCGCGAGCACGGACGGGTGGACCCTCAGGCACGGCTGCGGGTGCAGCCCTGCTAGCGCCGGCACGGACCGCACGAGCGTCCCACCGTCCCACATGGTGCGCCGAGTCACCAACCGCAGACCTTGCTGCGAAATGCCGCTCGGGCCACCGGACTCACCGGAGCCGGATGCCGGCGCCATCTGCGGCAGGCCCATCGCCGCCGGCTGCGCCGGCGGCTCCGCCCCCTCGCCCGCCAGAACACCGGCCTCCTCGCCTGCTGGAACACCGGCCTCACCCTCGCCGGCAGCACCCGCCGTGCCCTCCGAAGCGGCTCCGGTTCGCACGCCACCCGCCGGCGACACCGTCACGGGCCGCACCCCGGCCTCGGTCTCGGGCTCCATCGCCACCGACGCGGAAGCCTTCAGCAGCATCGACGTGGGCGCGATGTTGTGCAGCTCAGCCGACGCGATCCCCGGATCCGCCATCGGGTCGAGTGGCTTGGGCGCGCGGCGGTCGGCACTGTCACCCGGCACGAGCGGAACGACCACCCCGTCGCGCGACTGCTGCTCCGAAAGGACGTGATACCCCGCGCCGGCGTGCACCGGCGACAGTCGCGTGACCTCCGCCCAGATGTCGTCTTGGCTGTTGAACCCGAGGTCCACGCCCATCCGGGTGGCGAGCTCGCTTGCGATCATCCAATCGGGCCATGCCAAGCCCGGGGCGGTCACCACCTGGCTGAGCCACGTGAGCCGTCCCTCGATGTTCGTGAACGTTCCGCGCTTCTCGGCCCAAGTCGCGGCCGGCAGGACGACGTCGGCGTGCTTCGTGGATTCGTTCAGGTGGGTGTCGACCGCGACCACGAAACGGGCACCGGACATCCCGCGCAGCGCCAGGCGGGCATCGATGAAGTCGCTGCGCGGGTCGGCCCCGAGCAACACCAGGCCTCCGATGCGGCCACGCGACGCTGCGTCGAGGATCCCCGCGGTGTCCATGCCCGCGCGACGAGGCAACTCGGCGCCCCAGTGGTGCGCGAACCAGTCGCGGCCCTCATCCAGCCCGAGTCGACCGGGTAGCACGCCGGGAGCCAGGCCGAGGTCGAGCGCACCGTGAACATTGCCACGGCGCAGGGCCGGAAGGAATGCGACCCCGGGGATGTCCGCCAGAACGCGCGCAGCAGCAGCGACCTGTTCGGCAGGCTCCGCAAGCGACGGGCGACCGATCAGGACCACCACGGCTGGTCCCGCCGAACCATCGCGTGCAGCGATCTCCGCAGCTCGCGCCAGGTGCCCACGCACCTCGGACAGGGCCGAGGCGTCGATGCCCGCCACCTCGCCCGTGACCGGCCCCTCGCCGGCCACTGCCGCGGCCAGCGCCTCCACCTCTCCGGGCCGGTACTGCAAGGTCAGGGCCGCGTACGGCGACAGGCCCGTGCGCGCGGGGGTGATCTCGACGATCTGCGCGCCCTTCTCACGGACCGCGTCGCGCAACCTGATGTACAGGACCGGTAGGTCGTCCTTGACGTCGCCGCACAGCGTGATGACAAGCGGCGCGCTGCACGCCTGGTCGATCGTCACCCGTGGCAAGCCGAGGATCGTCTCGGCCGGCAGCCCGTCACCGAGTTGCGCGTCGACGTTGTCGGTGCCGAAAGCGACGCGAGCCGCCTTCGCCCACGCGTAAGCGTCCTCGTTGGCCAGACGCGCGCCGCCGATGACCGCCAGGGACTCGCCGCCGCCCGACATTTTCGCCCGCGACAGGCCTTCCGCCGCCGCGGTGAGCGCCTCCGCCCAGGAGGCCGGGACAAGGTCGCCGCCCTTGCGAACCATTGGCGTCGTCAAGCGTGACTCGCTGCGGCCCGACTCGAAGACGAACCGTCCCTTGTCGCACAGCCAGCCCCAGTTGACCGGATCGGAGTCGACGCCGATCAGGCGGGTGATCTCGCCGAAACTCGACTGCACTGCGACGCGGCATCCGACCGCGCACGTGGTGCACGTGCTCTCCACCTGCTCCAGGTCCCAAGGGCGTGCCTTGAACCGGTACGGCTTGGACGTCAGCGCCCCTACCGGGCAGATCTGCACCACGTTGCCGCTGAAATAAGACGAATAGGGTTCGTCCGGGAAGACAGCGACCTCTGTCATGTCGCCACGCTCGGCGAAGTCGATAAGCGGATCCCCGGCCACCTCGTCGGCGAAGCGCACGCAGCGACCGCACTGGATGCACCGCTCACGGTCCAGCAGCACCAGCTCGCTCAACGCGATCGGCTTCTCCCAGTGCCGTTTCTCCTCGACGAAGCGCGTCTCACCGGGACCGTAAGCGAGGGTCTGGTCCTGCAGGGGGCATTCGCCTCCCTTGTCGCACACCGGGCAGTCCAGCGGGTGGTTGACAAGCAGGAACTCGAGAACGCCTTCCTGCGCCTTCTTAGCCATCGGGCTGGCGGTGCTGATCTTCATGCCGTCCGCGACGGGGTTGTAGCAGGCCGGCATCAGCGAAGGTCCCCGAGGGCCCTCCACCTCGACCAGGCACATGCGGCACATGCCCACCGGCTTCATGCGCGGGTGGTAACAGAAGCGGGGGATGTAGACCCCAGCTTCGTCGGCAGCCTGGATGATCCACTGACCGGCCTTCGCCTCGACCTCGCGGCCGTCGATCGTGATGTTCACGGTCTCGCCACCGGGAGCCGGAGCCGGCGGCGCCGTGCCGACGGCGCTCTCGGTCACGGTCGGGCGGGAGACCAGGCGGACTGGCGCCTCGACGCCGGTGTGGCCGGTCGAGGTGCCGGGTCCCGGGTTGACCTCAGACACGGGCCATCTTCCTCGGCAGGCGGTCGGGGGGGAACGGGCAGCGACCCTCTCGTACATGGGCGAGGTATTCGTCGCGGAACTTCCGGATCCCGGAAGCGATCGATGGGGGCATCGACGGGCCGAGGACGCAGATGGTGGTCTGCGCCGGCGGCCAGGTGACGCCCGGAGAGATGTTGTCGCACACGTCCATCAACAAGTCGAGATCCGATTCACGCCCCTGGCCGGACTCGATCCGCTCGAGGATCTTCTCGAGCCAGCCGCTGCCCTCGCGGCATGGCGTGCACTGCCCGCACGACTCGCGGTGGAAGAACCGCGTGATCCTCCACGCCGCGCGCACCATGCACGTCGTGTGGTCCATGGGGATGACCGAACCGGAGCCCGCCATCGAGCCCGCTCCGGCGATCGCTTCGTTGGACAAGGAGACGTCGACCTGATCGGCGCCCAACCACGGCGAAGACACTCCACCCGGGATGATCGCCTTCAGGTCGTTGTCGTCGCGGATGCCACCGCCGAGGCGGGGGTCGTAGATCAGGTCCCTGAACGTGGCCTTCGCCCACTCGAGCTCGTAGTTGCCGGGCCGCTTCACGTGACCCGCCAGCGCGAGCAGCTTTGTCCCTTTCGAACGACCCTCGCCCAGCGCAGCGAACGCCTCCCCACCGTGCAGCATCAACCACGGCAGGTTCGACACCGTCTCGACGTTGTTGACGATCGTCGGCGCGCCGTAGAGGCCCATTGCCGCGGGGAAATACGGTGGCTTGATCCTCGGGTACCCCCTCTTGCCCTCGAGGCTCTCGAGCAGCGCTGTCTCCTCGCCGCAGATGTAGGCGCCGGCTCCGGGGTGCACGACGATGTCCACCGAGAAGTCGCTTCCGAAGATCTTCTGGCCGACCGCCCCCATCCCATAGGCCTCGTTGAGGGCGGCCTGCAGTCGTTCGATCGCGAGCGGAAACTCACCGCGGACGTACAGAAACACCTGCGCAGCGCCGATCGCGTACGCGCAGATCAGCGATCCTTCGATGAGCTGATGGGGGTCTCCCTCGATGAGGGCGTGGTCCTTGAAGGTCGCCGGCTCGCTCTCGTCGCCGTTGATCGTCAAGTAGATCGGCTGCGCCTTGCGGAGCATCCCCCACTTGCGGCCCGCCTCGAACCCCGCACCCCCACGGCCGAGGATGTTGGCCGTGTTCACGTGCTCGTGCACCTGCTCAGGTGTCATCTTGAGAGCGGCGCGCAGTCCCTCGTAACCCTGGTCGTCCAGGTAGGACCGCAGGGTCCACGAGTGCGGCGTCGCCAGCCGCCGGCTGACGATCGGTGCGGCGTCGGTGACCGTCACTGGCGCCCTTCCAGGTGCCCGGCATTGATGGACGCCACTGCCGCCGTCGTGCGCCGCGTGCCCAAGGGCACCGGATGCTGACCGGCGCCACGACCGTCCGATCCAATGCCGGCCGCCCGGCGTACCCGGCTCAACGTCCCGTGCGGCGGCACCTCCTCGTCGAGCCGCCCGGCGCGCAGGTCCTCGACCAGCGAGTCGAAGCCGTCCGGGTCCATGTCACCGAAGAACCGCCAGTTGACAGTGACGCACGGAGCGTTGCCGCACAGCGCGAGGCATTCGGCGTCCTCCAGGGTGAACATACCGTCCGCCGTGGTCCCGCCGGGCGCGACGCCAAGACGGTCCTCCACGTACTCCAGGAGCCGGTAGGCCCCCTGGAGCATGCACGCGATGTTGGTGCAGACCGCTACGAGGTACTTGCCGACCGGTTCGAAGTGGAACATGTCGTAGAAGGTGGCGGTGCCGCGTACCTCGGCGGCAGTGAGGCCGAGCATCTCGCCGACTTGCTCCATCCCATCTTCCGACAGGTACCCGTCCTGCTCCTGCAGCACGTGCAGGATCGGGATGAGAGCCGAGCGCGCGTACGGGTAGAGGGCGATCAGGTCGCGCGCGCGTTGCTCGTTGTCGGGCGTCAGGCGGGCCACGCCCGATCCTTGCCCATCGGCGAAGCTGCCGCAAAACCCGCGTGAAGTGAGTCTTGAGTTGGCTTCGCAAACCGACCCGTCCAACCCGGGCGGCGCCGCGAGACCATCACCGGTCGACGTCACCCAGGACGGGATCGATCGTCGAGACGATCGCGATCGTGTCGGCGATTAGCGAGCCTCGCGCAAGGTGCGGAAGCGCCTGCAGGTTGGCGAAGCTGGCGGCGCGCATGTGCAGCCGGTAGGGGCGGGACGTCCCGTCGGAGACGATGAAGCACCCGCTCTCGCCGCGCGGGCTCTCGACGGGGACGTACGCCTCGCCGGCGGGTACCCGGAAACCCTCGGTGTATAGCTTGAAATGATGGATCAACGCCTCCATCGACTCGTCGATGCGGTTGCGCGGGGGCGGCGTCACCTTCTTGTCCTGCACGCGGAAGTCCCCGCTGGGCATCATGTCGGCGATCTGACGAATGATCCGCACTGACTCGCGGATCTCGTTGAAGCGGATGGCGTAGCGGTCCCAGCAGTCGCCGTTGGTTCCGACGATCACGTCGAAGTCGACGTCGTCGTAGGCGAGGTAGGGCATGTCTCGCCGGAGGTCCCATGCCACTCCCGTGGATCGCAGCAGCGGTCCGGTGAGCCCGAGGGCGATGGCGGTATCGGCGTCGACCGGGCCGACCCCCTGCAGGCGCCTCTGGAGGATCGGCTGGCCGGTGAGCAGGTTGTCGTACTCGTCCATGCGGCGCGGGATGGCCTCGCACAGTGCCAGGACGTCGTCGCGCCACCCATCCGGGAGGTCCGCTGCCACCCCGCCCGGACGGATGTAGTTGTGGTTCATCCGCAAGCCGGTCACTTTTTCGAAGAAAGACAGCACCATCTCGCGGTCACGCCATCCGTACACGAGCATGTTGATGGCGCCGATGTCGGCGCTGTTGGTTGCGAGCCACAAGAAGTGGGAGCTGATCCGGTTGAGCTCCGACATGAGCATGCGGATCCAGGTTGCGCGGGGCGGTATCTCGACCCCGAGGAGCCGCTCGACGCTGAGGGAAAAGGTCAGCTCGTTGAAGAACGGCGACAGGTAATCCATGCGGGTCACGTTCGTGGACCCCTGGTGGTACATCAGCTCCTCGCCGGTCTTCTCCATCCCGGTGTGCAGGTAGCCCACGACGGGCTTCGACCTCAGCACCGTTTCCCCGTCCAGTTCGACCATGACGCGCAGCACCCCGTGGGTAGACGGATGCGACGGGCCAAGGTTGAGGATCATGGTCTCGTCCTCGGGCGCCTCTACGTCGAGGTCCATCCGGTCGAGTCGCGGTCCCTCACCCGTGCGCACCGTGGTGCCCGACTCGATCCACATCTCGCGCGCGCTCGTGCGCTGGCGGGGCGCCATCTCCTGGTCACCCTCGTCGGTCTTGATCTCGAGCAGCCCGGCCATCTCCTCCCCGCCCGGTTGGACCCGGCCGAGGATCTTGTCCAGGAGGCTCGTGCGCCGAGCGGGATTGGTCGGCGTGTCGCTCACTTGGGGGACTCCTTGAACTGGACCGGGACGTGCCCCACGTCGTAGTCCTTTCGCAGCGGGTGACCTTCCCAGTCCTCCGGCATCAGGATTCGCGAGGGGTCCGGATGGCCGTCGAAGCGGATCCCGAACATGTCGTAGGTCTCGCGCTCGTGTGCCTCGACGCCGGGCCAAACGTCGAACAACGTCGGCACGTGGGGGTCGTCACCCGGCACCTGGCAGCGGACCCGGATCCGCTTGCGTTGCCTGAGGGAGAGGAGCTCGACGACTACCTCGAACCGCTCCGCCTTGACGCTCTCAGGCAACGACCGACCGGGATGGGTGAGGTAGTCGACGCCCGTCACCCCTACCGGCATCGCGTACCCATCGGCCTTCAAGGCCTTGCACAGCTCGACGTAGGAGTCGCGGTTGCAGTGCACGACTTCCGCTCCGAAGAATGTTTCAGTCGGGCACCCGTGCAGGGTCGCCGGCTGTGAGGGCGGCGCGGTATCGGTCATCTCCTCGACGGGTGGAGTCTGCTCGCTCATGGGTGTCGCTTACGCCGACCTTGGTGCAGCGAGTTGGATCCCTGCGCCTTCGCGTGCACCGGAGGGCGATATGCGGCGGGTGATCTCGCCGGTCCGGATCTTCTGGTGCAGGGTCAGGATGGAGTGGATGAGCGTCTCGGGTCCCGGGGGGCAGCCGGGCGCATACACGTCTACCGGGACGATCTGGTCGACGCCCTGGACGATGGCGTAGTTGTTGAACATGCCACCGGTGCTCGCGCACACCCCCATGGAGATGACCCACTTCGGCTCCATCATCTGGTCGTAGACCTGACGGAGCACAGGCGCCATCTTCTGGCTGACCCGCCCAGCGACGATCATGACGTCGGCCTGGCGCGGCGACGCTCGGAACACCTCCATGCCGAAGCGGGCGAGATCGAAGTTCGCGGCGCCCGTCGCCATCATCTCTATCGCGCAGCAAGCGAGCCCGAAGTTGGCGCCCCAGGAGCTCGAGGCGCGCGCCCACTTGACGAAACCCTCGAGCGTGCCGGTCAGGAAGTTGTGCTGGAGATCCTCAAGGCCCATGTACCGCCTCCTTGCGCTCCTCGCGTTGCTGGCGTTCTCGTGTGGGATCGAAGGCCCGTACCGCACCGTAGAACGGCGCGCCCAGCTGCTGCCAACCGACCTGCACCAGGTTCGGGAGCACCTACGCGCTCTCGACGTGTTCGGGTTGAGGCTGGCCGGCCGGCGCTCTCTCGGAGCCGGGGTCGAGCGGTCGCGGCGCAGCACCGCGGTACAACTCGCTGGGGCGCGGGACCCGGCGCACCGTTGCCGTGGGGCTGCGTACGAGGTCGACCGGGGCCTTGCCACCCCTGCGCGCTCTCGGGCCCCAGTCGAGCGCGCCGTTGGACACGAGGTAGGCGAAAGCGATGAATACGACCACCGCGAAGGCCGCCATCTCGGCGAGCCCGAACGTGCCGAGCTGGTGGTACATGACGGCCCAGGGATAGAGGAAGATCACCTCGATGTCGAAGATGATGAAGATCATCGCCACCAGGTAGAACCGCACAGGAAAGCGGGCGGCCGGCTGGTAGTGCGGGACGATCCCGGACTCGTACGGCCCTTCTTTCGCGGCGGTCGGACGCTTCGGACCGAGCAGCCTCGACCCCGCCACCGACGCGCCCGCGAAGAGGGCGGTCAGGGCCAGCATCAATACGATCGGGAGGTACTGGTCCATCGGCGGCCGATGTTAGTGCTGGCCCCTCTGGGCCGGTCCATTCCGGCTAGCCGGGCGGCGCCGGCAGGCCCCGGCGGCCCCGTCCGCCATGCCGGCCGCCGGCGGCGACCCTCCGGTCCTCTAAATTGCTTCCATGGATAGCGCCGCTCCCGCCCAGACGCGCCACTGTGACGTCTTGGTGGTAGGCGGCGGGCCGTCGGGGTCCGCGTGCGCGTACTGGCTCGCCTCGGCAGGCCATGACGTCGTCATGGTGGAGCGCAAGACCTACCCCCGCGAGAAGACCTGCGGGGACGGCCTGACCCCGCGGTCCGTGAAGCAGCTGGAAGACATGGGCCTGGGCGACGAGCTGGCTGGCGCCGGGCACCGCTACAGCGGCCTTCGCTCCCACGGCTTCGGGCGAACCCTCGAGTTGACCTGGCCGGGCCATCCCACCCTGCCCGGCTACGGGTACGTGATCACCCGCAAGGACCTCGATGCCCTCGTCGCCGAACGCGCGGCGAAGGCAGGCGCGACCGTGTGGGACGGGTCCGAGGCGACCGCGCCCATCGTCGAGGGCGGCCTGGTGCGGGGAGCCGACGTGAAGATCAAGCCCGAGGGTGACAGGCGGTCCCCCACCGGCGTAGCCGTCCGTGCCCGCTACGTGGTCGTCGCCGACGGTGCCAACTCGCGCTTCGGGCGCATCCTCGGCACGAGCCGCAACCGCGCCTACCCGCTGGGCATGGCGATCCGCGGGTACTGGACCTCGCCGCGCCACGACGAGCCGTGGATCGACAGCTGGCTCGACATACGGGACAAGGGCGGCAACGTGCTTCCCGGCTACGGGTGGATATTCCCGGTCGGCGACGGGAGGATCAACGTCGGGATCGGTCTGCTGTCGACCTTCAACCAGTGGAAGGCAGTCAACACGACGCACCTGCTGCAGAGCTTCTCCGAGTACGCCCCGCCGTCGTGGGACATCCGCCCCGAGACGGCCTGCGGGCCACCGACCGGGGGTCGCCTGCCCATGGGGATGTCCGTCGGGCCTCACGCCGGCCCGACCTGGCTGGTCGTGGGCGACGCGGGCGGGACGATCAACCCGTTCAACGGCGAAGGGATCGCCTATGCGTACGAGTCCGGCCGCATGGCGGCGGACGCTGTCAACCTCGCGCTCAGTACCGGCGACGGGATGGCGCTCCAGACCTACGAGAAGCGCCTGCAGGAGACTTACGCGCTCTATTACAAGGTGGCGCGGGCGTTCGTGAAGGTGATCGGGCGACCGGAGATCATGCGCACCCTCGTCACCACCGGCATGCGCAGCCGCTCCCTGATGGAGTGGGTGCTGCGGATCATGGCGAACATCCTCCGCCCGGACGAGATCGGCCCGGCCGAGGCGGCGTACAGGGCGCTGGCGGCGCTCGCCAGGCTCGTCCCCGAAGCCGCCTAAATAGGTTCACCCCCGGCGACTTCTCCGAACGCCTCGACGGTGCGCTCGAGGTCCGCGTCGCTGTGCGCGAGGCTCGGGAAAAAGACCTCGTAGGCGCCCGGGGCGATCGCCACTCCGCGTTCGAGCAAGCCGTGCATGAGCGGGGGGTAGCGGCCGGTCCCCGCGGAGGCCTTGGAACCTTCGTAGTCCGTGACCGGCTGATCGGCGAAGAACACGCCCAACAACGGGCCGGCCACTGGCACCTGCACGCCTGGACCCATGGCGTCGGCCAGCCCCGCGGCCAGGCGCCCGACCCGTGCGGAAAGTTCGCCGTATGCAGACCGATCCAGCTCGGCGAGCACCGCAAGACCAGCAGCGGTCGCCAGCGGATTCCCCGACAACGTCCCGGCCTGGTAGACGGCTCCGGCCGGGGCCAGCTCGTCCATCACGTCGCGGCGACCGCCGAAGGCTGCAAGCGGAAGGCCACCCCCGATCACCTTTCCGAAGCACCACAGGTCCGGTGTCACGCCGAATACCTCAGCGGCGCCGCCGTACGCGACGCGAAAACCCGTTATCACCTCGTCGAATACCAGGAGCGCTCCCGCGCGGTCGCATGCTTCGCGCAACCCGGCGAGGAACCCGGGCGCCGGTGGTACCAGACCCATGTTCGCCGCGACCGGCTCGACGATGACGCAAGCCACGTCGTCGCCGATCTCGGGGACGACGTTGTACGGAGCGACGACTGTGTCCGCGACTGCCGCCTTCGTGACGCCGGCGGACGCCGGAAGCCCGAGCGTCGCGACCCCGCTCCCGCCGCCGGCAAGGAGCCCGTCGCTGTGACCGTGGTAGCAGCCGGCGAAGAGCACGACCCTGTCGCGGCCGGTGGCGCCGCGCGCCAGGCGCACCGCAGACATCGACGCCTCCGTGCCGCTGGACACCAGGCGGACCTTGTCGCAGCCGGCGACCCGGGAGCAGATCTCCTCGGCCAGGAGCACCTCTCGCTCCGTCGGCGCCCCGTAGGACGTTCCGTCGCCGGCGGCGGCCCGGACGGCTTCGACCACCTTGGGGTGTGCGTGCCCGAGTATCGACGCCCCATAGGACTGGACGTAGTCGAGGTAGCGGGTCCCCTCGACATCCCACACGTACGCGCCCTCCGCCCGCTCCACGAAGTACGGGACGCCTCCGACGGATTTGAAGGCGCGGACCGGCGAGTTCACCCCGCCCGGGATCACCTTCTGGGCGCGCTCGAAAAGGGCCTCGTTGGTCGCCTCGCGATCACGCATTGAGAAGCTCGGCCACCTCAGCGGCCAGGTAGGTGAGTATCAGGTCGGCCCCGGCGCGCTTGATCGCGACGGTGTGCTCGAGCGCTACCGCCGGCCCGTCGATCCAGCCCCGCTCCGCCGCGGCCTTGATCATCGAGTACTCGCCGCTGACGTGGTACGCGGCGAGCGGGACGTCTACGCGCGAGCGGACCGCGGCGATGACGTCGAGGTAGGCGAGCGCCGGTTTCACCATGACGATATCGGCGCCCTCGTCGACGTCGAGCGCGACCTCGCGGAGCGCCTCGCGCGCGTTGCGGTTGTCCTGCTGGTACCCCTTGCGGTCGCCGCCGCATTGGATGGTGACGTCGACCGCGTCGCGGAACGGGCCGTAGAGCGCGGAGGCGTACTTCGCCGCGTAGGACATCACCGCGACGTCCGTGAACCCTCCCCCGTCCAGCGCGGCGCGGATCGCACCGACCTGCCCGTCCATCATCCCCGAGGGCGCGACCACGTGCGCGCCGGCGTCGGCTTGAGCGAGGGCGACCTGGCCGTAGCGGTCAAGGGTCCGGTCGTTGTCGACGCCGCCGGAGGAATCGAGGATCCCGCAGTGGCCGTGGTCCGTGTACTCGTCGAGGCAGAGGTCGGCCATGAGGACCACCGACTCGCCGAATTCCTCGGCGAGTCGGCGCAGGGCCACCTGCGCGATGCCGTCAGGGTCCGATGCGCCCGAGCCGACCGCGTCCTTGCGGCTCGGAACCCCGAACAGGACCACCGCAGGGACCCCGAGGGACGAGACGCGGTGGACATCCTTCACGAGCGACTCCACCGTGTGCTGGACCACCCCCGGCAACGACGCTATGGGCTGTGGCTCCTCGATCCCCTCCCTTACGAACATCGGCGCGATGAGGTCCGAGGGGCTGAGCGACGTCTCGGCGACCAGGTCGCGCAAGGCGGGGGTGCGGCGCAACCTGCGCATCCGGGAAGCCGGGAAGACCATGCGACAAAGGTACCGTCGTGCGGCGCCTGTCAGCGCTGCCCGGGTAGCTTGCGGCGTTCCAGAATGGACGGAGGAGGTTCGATGGCAGCTCACTACCGCCGGCCGGGGTGGTTCACCAAGCACGTGGCCAACGGGATCGTGGCGGGGGCCACCCGCCTGGGCATGAGCATGCGGGGAAGCAGGGTGCTCGAAGTTCGCGGTCGCAAGACCGGCCAGCAGAGGCGGGTCCCGGTCAACCTCCTGGAGGTGGGCGGCGAGCGCTTCCTCGTGGCGCCGAGGGGCGAGACGGAGTGGGTGCGCAACGTCAGGGCGGCCGGCGGGAGACTCGCCTTGCTGCTCGGTGACAGGCGGGAGGAACTGGTCGGCACCGAGGTCACCGGCGACGACAAGACGTGGATAATCCGCGAGTACCTCAGGAAATGGAAGTCCGAGGTAGGGGTGTTCTTCGACGGGGTGGGTCCTGACTCGACCGACGAGGAGATCGCCACGATCGCGCCCCGTCATCCCGTGTTCCGGCTTTCAAGCGCGGGGCAGCACTCCGAGTAGCGCTTCGATGAGACCGTCGACGGTGTGAGGCGAAGCGACCGCGTCGACCCGCATGCCGGCGTCCTCCGCGGTCGACGCTGTGGCCGGCCCGATGCACACCACTACCGGCGGCACCGCTTTGACCCCGCAGGACTCTACGAAGCCTGTGACCGTCGACGACGACGTGAAGCAGACGGCGTCGGCCTCGGCGACGAGCGACCGCGTCTGCGGGTCGGCCGGCTCCCGCACCGTCTGGTAGGCCTCGACGAGATCCACGTCCCACCCGGCCGCCGCTAGGCCGAGCGGGAGGACCTCCCTTCCCTCGGCGGCACGCGGCAGCAGAACGCCGGTTCCCGCCGGTCCGGGGGGATCGGGGAATGCCTCGAGCAGTGATTCCGCCGTCTGGCTGTCCGCCATCAGGTCGGGGACGATCCGGTACCTGCGCAGCGCGTCCGCGGTGGCGGGGCCGACCGCTGCGACACCCGTCTCCGACAGAACCCTCGCGTCCGGGATCAGGTCCATCAGCGCGTCGACAGCGTTCGCCGAGGTGAACACCACCCACCCGTACGCGCCATCGACGAGGGCGGCCGCTGCCCGGCGCAGACCGTCGCCTCCATCCGACGGAGGGTCGATCCTGATCGTCGGCACCTCGACGGGCCGGGCCCCGAGATCCCGCAGCCGCGACGACAGACCGGATGCCTGCGAGCGGGCGCGCGTGACCACGATCCGGCGCCCGAACAAAGGCCGCGACTCGTACCACCTCAAATCCAGCCCCGCAACGGCGCCGATCACCATGGTGACCGGGGGGTTCAGAGGAGTCGAGGCGAGCTCGTCCAGGCGCACCCGCACGGAGCTCTGCTCGGGCCGGGTACCCCAGCTCACCGCAAGTACCGGGGTGGACGGATCCAGCCCGCCTGCCATCAACCTCGCCGCGATCTGGTCGCGGTGCGCAACCCCCATCAGGACTACGATCGTCCCGCCGGCGCGTGCCAGAGCCTCCCAGTCGGTCTCCCGGTCGACGGCGTGGCGGCTGTGCCCCGTTACGACGGTGAACGACGTCGCCATCCCGCGGTGCGTCACGGGTGTACCTGCGTACGCGGGGACGGCGATCGCCGACGTGACGCCCGGGACGATCTCGAACGGCACCCCGGCGTCCATCAGGGCCAGCGCCTCCTCGCCGCCGCGCCCGAACACGAACGGGTCGCCGCCCTTCAACCTGACGACGCACCGCCCGGCCTTGCCTTCGGCCACGATCAGCTGGTTGATCTCGTCCTGGTGAGCCGGGCCTCCCGGCTCCTTGCCGACGTCGATCCGGCGCGCTCGGGTGGGTGCGAGGTCGAGGAGGCTGGCGTCGGCCAGGCGGTCGTGGACCACGACGTCGGCGCGTGAGAGCAGCTCGGCGCCGCGGACGGTCAGCAGCCCCGGGTCGCCGGGGCCGGCACCCACGAGGTAAACGGTCACCCGCCGCTCACCCCGCCAGGAGGTCTGCGCCGCCGGAGACCAGGAGCTCCTCGGCGAGGTCGGCTCCGAGAGAGGCCGGCGCTCCGACCCCACCGCGGCGGCTCGAGCGCAGCATCACCCTCCCGTCAGGAGAAGCCAGCATCCCCTCGACCTTGACCTCGTCGCCATCGAGACGAGCGTACGCGCCTACCGGAAGGTCGCATCCGCCTCCCAGACGCGCGAGGAAACCGCGCTCACAATCGAGCGCTACCCGGCTCGGTCCGTGCTCGATCGCCGCCAGCAGCTCGAGCACGCCGGCGTCGCCGTCCCGGCACTCGACCGCGAGACAGCCCTGCCCTACTTGCGGCAGCATCGCCGACTCGTCGAGCACCTCGTCGGCGCGGTCGAGAAGGCCGAGCCTTGCCAGCGCCGCTGCCGCCATCACCACGCACCCCCCAGCGGGAACCTTCTCCAACCTGGTTGCGATGTTGCCGCGCAGGCTGGTGAAGGTGAGGTCGGGGCGGATCCACGCCAGCTGCGCCCGCCGGCGCACCGATCCGGTCGCGACCCTGGCTCCCGCCGGCAGGTCGCCGAGAGTCGAGCCCACCAGGGCATCGCGCGGGTCGCCGCGCTCGGGGACCGCCGCGATCGCAAGCCCGGGCGCTGGCACCGACGGCAGGTCCTTTGCCGAGTGGACGGCCACGTCCGCCCGCCCGTCGAGGACGGCCGCCTGTACCTCCTTGACGAACACGCCCTGGCCGCCGATCTCCCAGATCGGAACGTCGAGCCTGCGGTCACCCGACGTCTCTACCACGACCAGCGAAACTTCGACACCTTCGATCGCCGCGCCGATCAGCCGCGCGACCTCACCGGCCTGCCAACGCGCGAGCTCGCTCCCCCGTGTCGCTATACGCAGGCGCAACTCGGGCGTCTAGAGGTCGAACAGCTGCCGCAGCGCCTGTGCCAGCTGCTCGCCGCCTGGACCGCCCGCGGACGTCTTCAGCGCCACCGTCGGGTCGTGGAGGATCTTGGCGACGATGCCGCGGCTGAGCGCCTCGACGGCCTGCGCCTGCGCGGGCGACAGGCCGGCGAGCCGGCGGGCGAACCGCCGCATCTCGGCCTCGCGGATCTCCTCCGCGCTGTCGTGCAGCGCTGCCACGAGCGGCGCGACCTGCCGCTGCGCGGCGACGTCGACGTAGCGCTCGACTTCCTCCGCGACGATGGCCCGCGCGAGCGGGACCTCAGCGCGGCGTCCGTCCATCGCCTTCGACGCGAACGCCGACAGGTCGTCCATGTCGAGCAGCGTGACGCTGGGCAACGAACCCACCGACGGGTCCACGTCGCGAGGCACCGCTATGTCGACGATGAGAAGCGGGCGGCCCTCCCGGGCCTCCATCAACGGTTCCAGGTCAGCCGCCTCGAGCAGCACATCCGCAGATCCGGTCGAGGCGAGCAGCACATCGGCCTGAACGAGAGCGGAGGGCAGCGCGTCCCACTCGATCGCCCGGCCGCCGCAGCGCGCCGCCAGCTCTGTCGCCCGGCTCCACGTCCGGTTGACCACGACCAGCTCGCCGTCGCCATCCAGAGCGCCGGCCAGGGCCTGGGCCATCGCCTCGCCCATCTCGCCGGCACCCATAACAACTGTCGTGACACCCGACAACGACCCGAGCTTCTCCCCCGCCAGCGCCACCGCCGCCTGCGAGAGCGACGTGGTGCCCCGCGAGATTGCGGTCTCGGAGCGGACGCGCTTGCCGACCTCGAGCGCCTGGCGGAACAGCATGGACAGGACAGGCCCGGCGGTGCCGTGCTCGCGAGCGGCGTCCCAGGCGGAACCGACCTGGCCGAGGATCTCGCTCTCGCCGAGCACCGCGGAGTCGAGGCCCGCGGCGACGGTGAACAGGTGGCTCGCAACCGCCTCGTCGTGATACTCGTACAGGTGGCCGGCGAAGTCCTCCGGCGGGCGGCCGCTCCACGCGGACAGGAAGTTCCGGATGTCGGCGATGGCGGTGTGAAAACGGTGGGCGACCGCGTAGATCTCCGTGCGGAGGCAGGTCGACAGGACGACGACCTCGGTCAGGTTCTCGTGCGCGGCAAGGTCGTGCAGCGCCTTGGGAAGGCGCGCCGGACCGACCGTCATCGGCTCCAGCGCCGACAAAGGCACCATGCGGTGGTTGAGACCTACTGCGACGACAGACACGCCTGGAGGCGCTCCCTTGCCAGGGCCACCTGGCCCGTTCGGATCAATTCGAGCATGTCGGAATTCAGCGCCGTGCGCCAGTCGACGTCCTCTGTTGAACGCCCGGCCGCCTTCATCTGTTCCCTGGCGTCCGACAGCCACTCGGCGAGCAACGCCACCTCCGGGCCGAGTTGTCCGGCCACCTTCTCACGGATCCACCCCGCCAGCGCCGGGCTGTGCCCGGACGTGGACACCGCGACCACGACCGGCCCCTGGCGCACCACCGCCGGCAAGGTAAACGAGCACGCCGGCGGGTCGTCCACCGCGTTGACCCAGACACGCTCAGCTTCGCCGTCGGCGTGGACCCGCCGGTTCACCGCCGGGTCGTCCGTCGCGGCCACCGCGAGCCACGCCCCATCGAGATCACCCTTGCGGTACTCCCTCTCCTCGACCGATACGCCAGCCAGGCCCCGGATCGCCGTGCTGACCCGAGGCGCGACAACCACGACCTCGGCGCCGGCGGCCGACAACCCCTCTGCCTTGCGCGCAGCGACCGGTCCACCTCCCACGACCACGCAACGCCTCCCCGCGACGACGAGGTTCACCGGGTACACCGGGACGTACGAGTCCACCCTCAACCCCCGATCGGCGCTGCCTGCGCGGGCGCACCCTCAGGCCGGCGGGCCGGATCAGCCTCAGGCCGGCGGGCCGGATCAGCCTCAGGCCGGCGGGCCGGATCAGCCTCAGGCCGGCGGGCCGGATCAGCCTCAGGCCGGCGGGCCGGCGGCGTTGCGATCTGGTGTTCCTGGTAGAAGCTCAGGATCTGGAGCTCGATACCCAGGTCCACCTGCCGGAGGGCGACCCCCCGCGGAACGCACACCGTCGTCGGCGCGAAGTTGAGGATCGACCGCACTCCTCCTTCTACGGCGAGATCCGCCACCGCTTGAGCGGCTGACGCCGGAGTGGTGAGGATCGCGACCGCGACGCGCTCCGCGCGCATCACCTCCGGCATGCTCGCCACCGAGGCGATGGTGACGGGGCCGATGGCGGTGCCGATCTTGGTGGGATCGTTGTCGAACGCTGCGATCACCTGGAACCCCCGCGCCGGGAGCCCGCCGTAACCGGCGAGGGCCTGCCCCAAGCGTCCCGCGCCGATGATCGCCACGCGGTGCGCCTCGCCCAGACCGAGCTGCCGGTTGATCTGCATGAGGAGGTAGGCGACGTCGTAGCCGACCCCTCGCGTGCCGTACGAGCCCAGATAGGAGAGGTCCTTGCGGACCTGCGCGGCGTTGACGCCGGCGCGGCCGGCGAGCGCCTCGGAGGAGATGGTCGCCTCGCGTTCTGCTGCGATCTCGTCCAGCGCCCTGAGGTAGAGAGGAAGCCTCGCTACGGTCGCTTGCGGGATCCGCCGCGCGGATGCCATACCCCGATGCTACCGGCGGTCCTCGCCGGGCCGAGCCGGCGATAACCGCACGGCGTCGCCTTCGTGCAACCCGAGCCGGGAAGCCGCCGGCGCACGGTCCAGGGCCAGCGCCAGCAACCCGTACGAGTCGGTCACGAGCCCGAGTTCGCCGCTGGCGAGGTCACCGAAAGCTGCCACCCGCCGAGCCCCGACACACCCGCCGCCGGCGGCGACTTGCACGGTGTCGCTCACGCCCTCCCCGCGCGTGTTCAGCTGAGCGTTGCCGAACCGGTCGACCCACAGCACTTCGCACGCCACCACGCCGTCAACCCCGGCGGCGGCGATTCTGACCTCACCGCCCATGAGGCTCGACGGGTCGACGGCAACTCCCGCGTCGGCCAGCGTCCACTCCCCAGAGGCCAGCCGGGCAGCCACGGGAGCGAACAGGTCGCGCCCGGCGAAGGTTGCACCCGAATCCTGCGCAGCGACCGGCAGGGCCAGAAGCTCGACGGCCGCGGTGACACCGCCCAAGGCCCGGGCTGCCGGTGCGAGCAGCCCGTTGTCCGGGCCGACGAGGGTCACTCCGGCGCCGGCAACTTCCAAGGCGACGGCGCGCCTCGGGGTCCCCACGCCGGGGTCCACGACGGCCAACACGACGCTCCCCCTCAACCAGGGACCGCACCTCCACAGGGCGAGCGACCCGGCTCGGACATCGTGCGCCCGGATCCGGTGGTTCAGGTCGACGACTCTCACGCCGGGCGCCTCGGAGACAATGACGCGGTGAACGATCCCGACGAACTCGTCGTCGAGGCCGTAGTCGCTGAGGAAGACGATCGGCCGGGCTATGAGATCTACCAGGGGGGCAAGTGCCGGAAGCGAACCCGGGGGTTCAGCCTGCCTGCGTGTACTGCCCGGCGAGGTAGCGGTCCACGTCGTCCTCCCGGATCCGGTACGAACGACCGACCCTCACCGCCGCCAGCTGTCCCGACTGCACGAGCCGGTAGACGGTCATATTGGAGACCCTCAGCTGGTCAGCTACCTCGGCGACAGTGACGAACCTCGGCCTCGCTTCGCCCGACTGCACGTGTGGCTTTCGTTGCACGCGTCCTACCACCCTTCTCCGTGTCACGAGGGTACGCCAGTGAGGCTCCGGTGAAAAGGGGGGCTCATGAGATATGGGGAAAGACCGGCAGGTTCGCGGGTCCCCTCCTAGGTCCCCAGTTCGCGGGCGCGCTGGGTGGCAGCGGCGACCGCGTCGAGGATGGCGCTGCGCACCCCCGCAGACTCCAGCGCACGCAGGCCCGCAGCGGTCGTGCCTCCCGGGGACGTGACCGCCGCTCGCAGGGTAGACGGCTCGTCCCCCGTCTCGTCGAGCAACCGGGCCGAGCCGAGCAGGGTCTGGATGGCGAGCTGCCGGGCGACAGGGCGGGTGAGCCCGACCAGCACCCCGGCGTCGATCAAGGCCTCCGCCACCAGGAACACGTAAGCCGGTCCCGAGCCCGAAAGGCCTGTCACGGCGTCGAGGGCGGACTCGTTGACAGTTACGACGGTGCCGACCGCCTGCAGGATCCCCGAGGCCCATGTGAGGTCGTCGGGGCCGGCGCTGGCCCCACCGGCGATAGCCGACGCCCCTGCACCGACGAGGGCCGGGGTGTTGGGCATCGCCCGCACCACCGCCGGGCCGGCGCCCAACCACGCCTCGAGTGAGCTGGTCGTGACGCCGGCGGCAATGGAGAGCACCCGCGCCACGCCGGCCGGCACGAGGTCCCGGCACGCCGTTTGCACATCCGCGGGCTTGACCGCGATGACGGCCCCGTCGGGCCTGCCGTGCTCGTCCAGTGCCGCGCGAACGTTCTCTGCCAGGCGCAGGGCCGGGTAGCGCGACGCGAGGTCTTTTCTCCGGGACTCGTACGGTTCCACGACCGTGATCGACTCCGCCGGTGCCCAGCCGCTGGCGATGAGGCCGCCGGCGAGCGCCTCGCCCATCTTCCCGCCGCCGAGCAGCATCAACGACCCCACGCCGGCCACCCTATGCGGGTCGTGGCGCCGCCGCCCGGGTTTGACCCACAGGCCGTTCGCACTTCCCCGAACGAACGAGTCCCGCGAACGCCCCCGGGTCGACGGCACTGGCGACAGTACCGGTACCCCAGGGGGGCGGCAAGGTCTATCCGCAGGCGACCAGAACGGCGCTGGTCAGGGCCTCGACTCGCTCCCAGAGGTCGGCCGCGGCAGCCTTCCACGTGTAGTCGCCGGCCCTCGACGCAGCCGCATCTCCCATCCTCGCCGCGGTCTGCGGATCGCCCAGGAGCGCCGCCAGCGGGGCGGCGTAGTCAGCCGGATCCCGGCCTTCGACCAGGTAACCGGTGCGCCCGTGGTCGACCAGAGTGGTCAGTCCCCCAACCGCCGACGCCACTACTGGGATCCCGCACGCGGCCGCCTCGAGCGCCACTAGTCCGAACGACTCGGAGTGGCTCGGCACGACACACACGTCCGCGGCCCGATAGTAGGTGGAGAGGCGCTCGTGTGGCTGTGGCGGCAGCAACCTCACTGCGTCGTCGAGTCCGTACACCCGGATGCGGCGCTCGACCTCCGCCATCTCCGCGTCACCGTGCGGACCGCTCGGGCCGCCGATGAGCACGAGGCCGGTCTCGCGCAGGCGGTCGCGGCCGCGGGAGCGGATCTGTGCGAGCGCTTCCACCGCGACGGTCGGGCCCTTGAGCGGTTGGATGCGGCCGGCGAATACGACCACCGGGGCGGCTTCCTCCAGCCGCGTGGCGCGGCGCGCCTGCCCCCGGTCACCCGGGCTGAAGAACGCGTGGTCGACGCCGGGAGCGACCGTGACGATCCGATCGGGGTTGGCGCCGTAGAGATCGACCAGCTGCTGCGCTTCCACGCTGCAGGACGCGACCACCGCGTCCGCGCACCCGACTATCTGCGATTCGGCGATGGCGCGGCGCGCGGGTTCCTGGAAAGAGATCTCCTCCGGGCTGGCGTCCGCCTTGACGCGGTCGAGCGTGTGGAAGGTGACGAGCAACGGCAGCTCGAGCTCGTGCTTGAGCGCGTGGCCAGCGAGGCCCGAGAGCCAGTAGTTGGCATGGATCGCGTCGACCTGGCGGCCGGCGGCCGCCAGCGCCGCGAGCCTGCCGCCGACGCCGCGCGTCCACGCCGGCACCAGCTCCGACAGCGACTCCTTGGCGACCGCGCATCGAGGTCCGGCGGGGACGTGGTGCACCCGGAAACCCGGTTCGACCTGGACAACGCTCGGAGCGTCCACCGACTCGGTCCGCGTGAACACCTCGCACTCCACGCCCGAGCGCGCGAGCGCCGCGCACAGTTCCCGGACGTACACGTTCATGCCGCCGCCGTCGCCCGTACCCGGCTGCGCGAGCGGAGAAGTGTGCATCGACAGCACTGCGATGCGGGGCACGACCTACCCGGCCTCCTCGTCGGACGGGGGCTTGGAGGGACGGGCCGTCTCGTTTTCCCGCCTGAACGACAGGTAGATGCGCAGCAGCGTCTGCTTCTGATCCTCCGTCAATCCCGGTTCGCCGAGGATCGCGTGAGTCAGGTCACCGTCTCCTTCGCGTGGGTCGAGTATCCCGGCGCGGATGTAAAGGGTCTCCGCCGAAATGCGCAGCGCCTTGGCGATCTGCTGCAGTATCTCCGCAGACGGCCGGCGCAGGCCGCGCTCGATCTGGCTGAGGTAAGGGTTCGATATACCCGCCATGTCGGACAACCGGCGCACCGACAGGCGCGCGACGGATCGCTGCTCCCGGATGAACTCGCCGAGCTCTCGCCAGGGATCGGGAAAGTCGTTCATCGGGGCACCGTCCGAGCGATGCCGCCCCGATCTGTGCCGACTGATCCGCTCACGAGGTCGCTCATCGCTCAGGCGGGGAGCATCTCTGCTATCAGGTCGAGCAGCTGCACCGACGAGAACGGCTTGGTGAGGAACGCATCCGCGCCTGCGGCCCTGCACTCGTCCTCGAGGCGCGGGTCGTCGCGCGCCGTCAGGATGACGACCTTGGCCCGGTCGTGATCGAGCCGCCGGCACACCTCGACGCCGTCGATACCGGGCATCATGATGTCGAGCACGACGACGGCGGGTTGTCTCTCGGATGCAAGGCTCAAGGCGGACGCGCCGTCGCGGGCCTCGACGACCTCGAACTCGTCGGCCTCCAGCACCGCCCGCACCAACCGGCGGATCATCTCGTCGTCGTCGACCACGAGCACCAGCCGTGGCCGAGTTGCGGACTTCACGGCAGCAGGCTGTCGACCGTCGCCTCGCCGGTGCCGTACCGCCGCACGATCTCGTCCTGGAGCCGGTCGAGCACTTCGAACACCGACCGCCTCTGCGAGGAAACGGTCTTCTCGAGTTCGACCAGGCCCTCGCAGGCGGACGACACCTCGGAGTCCTCGAGAGAGTCGATCTTCGCGAGGTGGCTCGCCGGTATCACTGCTTCGAGGCGTGCCTCCAGCTCCGGATCCAGCTCACCGGGGCCCATCAGAGCGGGCAGGCGACCCAGGCCCGGGGCGTGCACGTGGTCGGACAGGATGGTCGGAAGTTCCTCGACCAGAGACGTCAGGTCGCTGTGACCTTCGCCGTCGCGCCGGAGCCGCTGCTCCGCCAAGAGGATGTCCAAGCGGCCCTGGATGATCCGGCGGAGGTAGGACAGCCCGGTCTCGACTTCCGTAGCTTCGTTGCGGCGCGTTCGTACATCTGCCAGCGACCAGCCCTCCAGGCCATCGAGGTAGCCGGGAGCCAAGACGTCCTCGAGTCGAGCCACCGTACGGGGAGGCTACCGCACGGCCCGGATGTAGGTCGCCTCCGCGCCGGAACGGCGCTCAGCGCTGCACGACGGTCGAGACCAGGATCGCCCACACGGGGGCCGCGAGGATCATCGAGTCAACCCTCCGCAGCGCCGGCAGCCTGTCCCACCCCGTCGCCCGGCCGGCGAGCCAGACACCCACCGGAGCGACCAGTCCGGTCATGCCGACGACCAGCCACGACCGGGTGCCGGTGAACGGCGGCACCAACACTGCGGCGACGAACACGGCGAGCACGCCGACCGTCAGCAGGCCGGCGCCCACTCCGGGCCAGCCTCCGGTGCCGCGACCGTTGCCGTTGAGATAGCTTGCCGCGTCGTAGAGGCAGACGACGAATGCGAGCGTTAGACCAAGGTTGGCGCCCTGCGCGTCAGCGACGATGAAAGAGATCGCGGCTGCTATAGGGCCGCCCACCGCGACGGCAACGGCCGGGGCACGCAGCGGACGGGGCACCGCCCGGAGCGCCGACACGGATGCGATAACGGCAGCGGGGACCACGACGAGCCCGACCGCCAGCGATCCCATCACGCAGGAAGCAAGGAGCAGCGCGGCCCAAAGCACCCCGCGCGCGGCCACAGCCAGTTGTGTGGTGCCCGTCTTGTTCTCGGCGGCCGCCCTTCCGCGGGCGACGACCCTCGCCGGCGTTTGGGTCCTTACCCTGCGGCGACCCGCAACGACGAGCTCGCTTGCGATGCTCATCCGTAGCCTCCCGATACCGGCGGGAGTACCGCCACCTCGTCACCGTCGCGAAGAGCCGTGGCCTCTTCGGCAGGCTCGCCGTTGACCCACACGCGGCAGCCTTCGAGAATCGCGGTGAACGCCTCGCCGTGCCGCCGGCGGGCGCCGTCCAGCACCTCCGCCAGCGTGGCGGCGTCGACCGACTCCTTCGCGACGCCGGCGGCCTGGCGCGCTGCCGCGAAGAACAGGAGTGTCACGCCGGCCGGGGCGCGCTCCTCTCGAATGCTTTCGGGGGCCACCTCACCCATCAAACCCTCTCGTGCCAGCTGCGTACCTTCTCCTCGTGCGGTGTGAACCTACCCGGCAACGACTTCTTTTTCTCACCTGGCCTAGCCTTGCCTGCAATGCCCGGTCGACTCGTCGTCATCCGCCACGCGCAGTCCGAATGGAACGCCGCGGGCTTGTGGCAGGGGCACGCCGATCCGGTGCTGTCGGACGAGGGTCGCCGCGAGGCCCGCGCGGCCGGCAAGCGGCTCGCAGAGCTGGATTCCTTCGACGGGGTCTTCTGCTCCGATCTCTCCCGCGCGGTCGAGACCGCCGAGATCCTGACGGCGTCGATGGGATCGATCCCTCCGCCGGTTGTCGAACCCGGGCTTCGCGAGTACGACGTCGGTGAGTGGAGCGGGCGGACCCGCGACGAGATCGAGATCCGCTGGCCGGGTGACATCGCGCGCTTCAGTTGCGGTGAGTTGCCAGCGCCCCCCGGCGGCGAGACCCGGTCGGCGTTCGACGATCGCGTGTCGGAGGCCGCAGCGAGGATCGGCCGCGCGGCCGAGTCGGCGGGTTTCGGCGCCATCCTCGTCGTCGCCCACGGCGGCGTGGTGAGGGCGCTGGCGCGCCTGGCCTCCGCGGCGGAATACCGCGTCGGGCACCTTGCGGGTTACCGCGGACGGCACAACGCCGGCGGTCTGTTGCCCGAGGAGCCGATCGACCTCCTCGAGCTCGAGCTCGCCTCCGATCCGTCCTAACCGTCCCTCTCCTCGGGTACGGTCCGGTCCATGAAGGTCGAGGTGGTCCGCAGTCCCCGCCGGCGCAAGACCGTGCAGGCACGCGAGGTCGGTGGGGTGCTGCGGGTCTCCATCCCCGCCAACATGACCAAGGCCGAGGAGGATCACTGGGTCGCCGAGATGCTTCGCCGGATGCAGCGCAAGTCCGCGGCGAACCTGATCGATCTCGAGGAGCGCGCACGCGTCCTGGCCGGTCGTTACGGGCTGAGGGAACCTGTGGCGATCCGGTGGGTCGACAACCAGGAGTGGCGGTGGGGTAGCTGCACCCCGGCCGACGGGTCCATCCGCATCTCGTCCAGGTTGGCGAGGGAGCCGGGATGGGTGATCGACTACGTCGTCGTCCACGAGCTGGCGCACCTTTCGGTGCCGGGTCACGGCGCCAGGTTCTGGTCGTTGGTGGAGCGCTACCCGCTGACCGAGCGTGCCCGGGGATTCCTCATCGCCCGGGGGCTGGAGCACGCAACAGGAGAGGACAACGATTCCCACCTTGCGCCCGCTGGCGCTGCTCATGCGCCCGCCGGCGCCCCGGTTCCGCTCGGCCAGATCGGGCTGTTCCCCTCCGGCGAGCTGGCCGGGTAACCACACCGTGCGCCCGGCTGTCAGAGTTCGGTGATGACGGCCGTCAGCACGCGGGGGTGACCGCCGTGAACGCAGATCCGCCGGCGCAATTATCGGTCCGGCTCCGGGCGATGGCCTCGGGAGCGACCACCGCCGGCCTGGCGCGTCTGCCTGTGACCGGCCGGCGGGTGGTGCTCGTGCACGTGTCGAGCGGGCAGCGGCGCGGCGCGCTCAGCGTCAGCGACAGCGACACCATCGCTGCGGGTGCCCGCATGGCCCTCGACCAGCGCCTGCCCTTCGTCATGGTGCTCACCTCGTCGGGCGCCGACGTGTTCGAGGGCGTCGCCTCTCTCGACGGTTGGGGGCGGGCCGCTCGCGCGATGTACTCCTGTTCGGGCATCGTGCCGACCGTCATCGTCGCCTACGGGCTGGCGCTGTCCGGGCCGGCCTTGCTGCTCGGCATGGCAGACGTCGTCGTGATGACACCCGAGGCGGTCGCGTACGTGTCGGGCCCCACGGCGGTCGCCGCGATGACTGGCCTGCAGTTGACGCCGGCGGAACTCGGTGGCCAGCGGGTCCACGCCCGTTCGACCGGTGTGGCGGCACTGCTGGCCGACAACGCGGACCACGGGCTGGAGGTCGCCGCGGCTGCTCTCGACTACTTGCCGGACCACGCCGACGAGGAACCGCCGGCGTGGCCCACCGACGATCCCTTCGATCGCGCGACTCCGTCACTGCGGGACCTGTTGCCTTCGAGCGCAAGCGGTTCCTACGACGTTCGCACGGCCGTGTCGGCGGTTGCCGACGACGCCGAGTTCCTCGAGTTCCGGGCGGCCTGGGCGCCTCAGCTGTGCACGTTGCTGTGCCGGATCGACGGGCACCCGGTAGGGGTGGTCGCCAACCAGCCGCAGTCGATGGCAGGAACGCTCGACATCTCGGCGTCACAGAAGGGGGCGCGCTTTGTCGCTTTCTGCGACTCGTTCAACGTCCCGTTGCTGACGCTGGTCGACACCCCCGGATTCATGCCCGGCAAGGACCTCGAGTGGCGCGGCATGATCCGCCACGGCGCGCAACTCGTGTTCGCGTACGCCGAAGCGACGGTGCCGCGCGTGTGCCTGATCCTGCGCAAGGCGTTCGGCGGCGCGTACATCGTCATGGACTCCAAGGGCATGGCCAACGACCTGTGCCTCGCGTGGCCGTCAGCCCAGGTCGCGGTGATGGGCGCTCAAGGCGCGGTCCAGATCCTTCACCGCCGCGAGGACGCGTCGACGCAGGCCCGCCTCGTGGAGGAGTACGAGGAGACCTACCTCAACCCATACGTCGCTGCCGCGCGTGGCTTCGTCGACCAGGTTGTCGACCCCGCCGAGACCCGCAAGGCCGTGGCGTCAGCCTTCCGGATGCTCGCGACCAAGCGAGAGCGGATCGTCGCCCGCAAGCACGCCAACAGCCCGCTCTGAGGCGCTGGCCGGCGCCGGCAGTCCCCTGTGGTCGGCGCACGTGGCTGCCAGCGGGTCCCGCTCCACTTCGTCTTCTGCAATCTGCCGGCCGCAGGTACCGCAGCGTCCGTAAGTGCCGTCGTCCAATCGGCGCAGCGCGGCCTCGACCGCTTCGAGGTCGCCCGCGATCCGGTCGAGCGTCTCCGTGTACCCGACCGCCACGGTCGCCTCGTCCTCACTCATGCCCGCAACGCTAATTGCCTGGAGCCTGCCGCCGGCGCACCCCGGTCGCCGGCGCACCCCGGTCGCCGGCGCTTCGGTCCGAGTGGGTAGCCTAAGTATCCTCAGGGACTAGTTAAGTTACCCAGTACGGGCGTCGCCGGCGTCGCCGGCGACGCCGCCCGCCTCTACCCTCCTCCGACTCTCGCTCCCATAACGGGGCAGATCCGTGGTGGGCCGCCAGGGTCTCGAACCCTGCACCTTGGGATTAAAAGTCCCCTGCTCTACCGGATGAGCTAGCGGCCCGTATGCTCTGACCAGCACTTTTACAAACGATACCATCTCGACCTGTAGTCCTGGACTACTTTTGGACTAGCACTTTTGGGGTGGCCGGCTGGAGGAGCCATGCGAGGGACCAAGGACGAGCGATCACCGGGGATATGGCGGCTGCGGGTGTTCATCGGCCGCGATCCTGTCACGGGCAACCCGAAGCAGGTGACGAGAACCTTCCACGGCACCAAGAAACAGGCCGACACCGCCTTGGCCGAGTTCGTCACCGAGGTCTCAAACGGCACCGTTCCGATCGTCGCCTCCACCACAGTCGCCGAGTTCCTCGACCGATGGCTCGACCACATCACACCGACGCGCTCGCCCGCCACCATCAGGGGCTACCGCCACAAGGCCGAGAGGATCAACCACCGTCTCGGGGGGATCCGCCTCGACAAGCTGACCGCCCAGCACCTCGACCGCGCCTACCGAGCCTGGTTGGACGAAGGGCTCCACCCGAGCACCGTCCATCACCTCCACCGCGTGCTCTCAGCGGCCCTGCGCCAAGCGGTGAAATGGGGGCTCCTCGCCGTAGCGCCGACCGCCAGGGCGACCCCACCGCAACGGCACCACACGCCGAAGGAGATACCGACTCCCGACGTCGTACAGAAGCTCATCACCGCCGCGGAGGACAGAGGCCAGCCGGTCCTCGCGGCAATCATCGCCGTCGCCGCTACGACGGGTCTGCGCAGGGGCGAGCTCGCAGGCCTGCACTGGAACGACGTCTACCTCGATGTGGGCAGGCTCCACGTCCACCAGTCGCTCAAGAATGGTCTCGAGGGCGGGTGGGTCATCGGCCCCACCAAGACCCATCAGGCGCGCAGGATCTCCCTCGACGAGTTCACCACCACCGTCTTGCGGACCCACCGGGCGAATGTCGAGGCGTGGGCGGCTGACGCCGGCATTGAGGTCCTCGACGATGGGTTCGTATTCACGTTGGATCCCTCGGGCCGGGAGCCACTCAAGCCCGACGGGCTGACCCACAGCTTCGCGTCGCTGTGCCAGGCGGCCGGAGTTCGGGGCGTGAGCCTCCACACTCTGCGCCATTTCAGCGCGAGCATGCTGATCGCGTCGGGGCGCGACGTCCGCACGATCGCTGGCAGGCTGGGGCACTCCGACGCCACTACAACCCTGCGCGTCTACGCCCACATGGTCGAGGGCCGGGACCAGGACGCCGCCGACTACCTCGGCAGCCTGCTGTCCGCCGGTTCTTCCTCCACCTCCTCCCCGCGCCCCTCTTCGCCGGCCCGCCGGAGGAAGACCGGCCAGTTGACCCGATAGAGCCGCCCGACAGCGAAGCAACCGGGAATCTGGCGAAGCCGCGCCGCTTTGTACGCGGCTAGAACCTGGTCGGAGCTCTGCACACAGATCATGCGCTCGAGATTCCTTGAGGAAATGAACCGCAACGAGGGTATATAGGCGCTTCGCGCGTACATCCATGCCGGCAACCAGAGTTCGGTATCCCGAGCCAGGTGGCTGTCGTCGCGGCGGGTGAGGGCCGCAACGGTGAGACACTGGGTCCTGCCGGATTGTCAGGAGTTCACTGTGTCGACCACCTCGGGTGTTTCGGGCTTGTTAGCCCTTGGGTGGGATGACGGCTGGGCGTCAGCCCTGGAAGAGCTTGGCGATCCGACTGTGAGGCCGGCACGGGTGTCGCGCGTCGACCGCGGTATCTGCACCGTCATGACTGGGACGGCCGAGGTTCGGGTCGCGACCGAGCGGAGTGTCGAAGTAGCGGTCGGCGATTGGGTCGGTCTTGCCCCGGGGCCCACCGCCGGTGGGAGATCGCGGATCGTGGTTGTCCTTCCTCGTCGTGGTGTGTTCCGCCGAGCGGCCACTGCGAGGGGTGCGGCGCCCAAGCTCGTAGCCGCGAATATTGACACGGTGTTCTTGTGCGATGCGCTCGACGGAAGCCTCAGCCTTCGCCATCTCGAGCGCTTCTTGGCTCTGGCGTGGCAGAGCGGTGCCACTCCTGTCGTGCTGATTACCAAGTCCGATGCGGTCCTGCCGGCGATCGTGACCGAGGCACTAGAGGCAGTCAGGACGGTTGCCGAGGGAGTCAGTGTGGTCGTCGTCAGCTCGACGACCGGTGACGGCGTGGTCGACGTGGCGCCCTACTTGGTCCCGAGGCACACGGTCGCGCTACTCGGGTTGTCCGGAGCAGGTAAGTCGACGCTGGTGAACGTGTTGGCAGGTGCTGAGATCTTGGCGACCGGGGCAGTACGTCGAGACGGAAGCGGACGCCATACGACAACCCACCGCGAGCTGGTCCTGCTTCCCGGAGGCGGCCTTTTGATCGACACTCCGGGGATGCGAGCCCTGTCGGTGCTAGGCACGGGTGAAGGTGTGGAGCAGGCGTTCCAGGATGTCGAAGTGCTGGCCCGTGGCTGTACGTACGCCAGTTGCTCGCATTCCGGTGAGGCGGGGTGTGCCCTTGCGGAGGCGGTCTCCGACGGGTGCCTCGACCGCAGCCGCTTGGAGAGCTGGATGCGATTGAGGTCCGAGCCGGCATCTTCGGGACTCGAGAAGGCCCGGGGGGACATCGCTGAGCGTAAGCGGCGCAAGGCCGCAAAGTTCGTCGACCGCCGAGCTGCAAGAACGTAGCTCCTGCCGGCACACGCAGAACGCACGCCGTAATCCGCTAGGCGCGATCGCATGCTGGGTGCAGATCGGCACATCTCATGTCGGGCGTTCGGAGACGCTGCTTTCGTCGTGTCGCATGCGACGATTCAGCGGTTGTTGGGCGCCGAACGAAGATCCTGCGACCTGACCCGCCTATAGGCCCTTCCGGACCGTCCGGTCGAGAATGCCCAATGTGGCGCGCAGGGCCGACTCCGGGACGATCGGGAATCGTGCCTTGATGTCCCCTGTCACCCTTGACCAGTCGTAGTACGAGGTCACATTGGTTACACCGTCGTCGCCGGGATCCAGTCGGTATCCATAGAAGTGTGGGAACGGGATATCGGGCCCGAGGTCCCATGCGATCTCTTTGTCGCGCTCGAAAGTGATGATATGCACGGTTACGTCGTACTTGCCTAAGGGGACGTCATTGAGGGACTCGCGGTCCATGTGGATCACGAACGTGTCGCCGACCTTCTCCGCCGGCTCGCCGGTGAAGTCCTGCAGCATGCCCGACGCGTCAATTGCCACATGCCCTGCCGGGCTGCGTAGGACGTCGAAGATGGCGGGGGGTAAGGCAGGGATCGGCCTTGTTACCTCAATGCGGTCGGTGAGGAAGACGGTATCGGGCATGTGGGCTCCTCTTGATTGCAGACAGCCGGTACTGCGTTGATGGCGGACAGCAGAGCATCGCGCGTCGAGGCGCGTAGGTGCCCTCCGAGGAGATCGCCACCCACCCCGTCAGACCGATTAGAAGCCCCCCGCTCGGCCGACCTGGGAGGGGGGAGGATCACCGGAAGCGCCGGGGTTTGGACCGCCGAGGGGCGACTGGCGGGCGAACCGACGTGGCCGTCGTCGATATCCGCATGCCGCCCACCTTCACCGACGAAGGGCTGCGCGCTGCCATCTCCCTGCGACGGGATCACCCCGACGTGGGAATCCTCGTATTCTCGCAATACGTCGAGACCCGCTACGCCGCCGAGCTGCTCGCCGGCGGCGCGGCCCGTATCGGATACCTGCTCAAAGACAGAGTCGCCGACGTCACCGACTTCGTCGAAGCCCTCGGACGCGTGGCCTCCGGAGGCACCGCTGTCGACCCGGAAGTCGTAACCCAGCTGATGGGCGCCTCCCGCCGCACCGACACCCTGGACAAGCTGAGCGCTCGGGAGCGGGAAGTGCTTGCACTCATGGCGGAGGGGAGAACCAACTCCGCGGTCGCCGCCACCCTCGTCATCTCGGAGGGCGCTGTAGAAAAGCACGTGGCCAACATCTTCTCGAAACTGGACCTACCGGCCACCTCGAACGACCACCGCCGGGTGCTGGCAGTACTCAAATACCTCGAGGGATGACAGCTACCGATCGGAAGAGAAC
>Ga0307374_10002715_pt1 | contig 31137 bp, 31 predicted proteins | sample OX3MG_FD_202532 | JGI IMG/M metagenome (GOLD analysis project Ga0307374, IMG submission 202532) | Soil microbial communities from Risofladan, Vaasa, Finland - OX-3 | ecosystem: Environmental > Terrestrial > Soil > Coastal area > Acid sulfate soil | place: Finland: Risofladan, Vaasa | collected... | reverse complement strand
CGGGCAGCGCCCGGCGGACGAAGAGCCAGCCGGCAAGGAGAGCGCCGCCGGGAAGGCGATCCAGCGCCCGATCTCCATCATCGCCAGGGGCGGGATCCTGGTCCAGCCGAGCACGTGACCGAGCAGCAGGTAGGGCGTGTAAAGCACGAAGGCGGTGTGGTCCGGGCCCTCCAGCCGGTTGTCGAAGAGCCAGGCACCGGCAGCCGACTGGCGGCGCAAGAGCACGTACCGGGGGATGTCGTAAACGCCCCAGATCTTGCCCAGGAAGATCTGGCCGCGAGGTGCGGTGAGCTCCATGTAGAGGCGCGGAAGGCTGGTCAACAGCACCGCCGCCGAGGCGACGGCGAGCGCGAGTCTTCCCTCGCCGAACCGGCGCCCGGCGGCGGTCACCGCACGAAGGGCGCCGCTCGCGCCCGGCGGTCGCGCAGGCCGCGGCCGAGACCGGCGAGGGCCGCCAGCAGGAGAGTGAGGATGACCACCCAGTAAACGATCGCCCGGCGGGTGAAGCCCAGCTCGCCCGGGCTGAGAAGAGGTGCCAGCAGTTGGACCCCCGAAAAGACGAGACCGGCGGCGAAGGCGGGCCGGCTGCGGCCCTCGTCGCGCTCCGCCACCACGGAAAGGCCGGTGAGTGCCCCGGCGACCAGCCAGGCGCCCACCAGCTGGTCGGTCGGGCTGCCCAGCATCCACGGCCAAGGCGCCGAGTCGGGCGCCACGAAGAGCCAACCCCCGATCGCGAGGAGCGCGACCGCCTGGAGCGAGACCAGGACCCGCAGCGCGCGCGGGAGCGGCTCCCGCTCGGCAGGGTCGGCGACCCAGCCTCGGTCGTTGGCGAAGACCAGGTACAGCCAGCCGAACGGCCCCAGCACCGACAGCGCGAGCCAGGCCCAGGCCATCGCCGTAGCCACGGGGCCGGCGGCGGTGAGATGGAGCCGGTCGAGGGTCATCAGCGTCACCACGAGGGTCAGCGCGGAGGCGGCGAAGACCCCGGGGCCGATCACCGCCGCTCCGCCCCAGGCCCGCTCCCGCCAGGCGACGGCCAGCGCGGCCGAGCCTGCTAGATAGCAGCCGCCGAGGAACCGCGCGGCCAGCGGCGAGTGGATGTCGAAGGCGTAGAGGCCCTGGGGGCTGGCGGGCGAAAGCAGCAGGGAAAGCGCCGCAACGAGGCAGACGAAAGCCCCGACGAGGAGAGCCCAGCGGTAGTGGATCGGAGATGGCTGTTTCGGCTTGATTGGAGGCATTTGAAGGGTTCGGAACGAAGAGTTGGGCCGTTGGGGGCCGCGGTGAGCTTAACTTTTCCTTCCCGAGATGGAATCGGAGCCGCAGCGGATAAAGACCCGGCACGGCGAGCTGACGCTGGAGGAGATGGCCGCGCTTCTCCCCGGCGCAGGCGACGTCATGGTCGTCGTGAGCCGCGTCTACGGCAACCTCTGGCACGCCGCGGTCGGCGGCAACTGGGACCTCGCCTCCTTCTACTTCCGGCGAACCCGCACGCTCCTCCGCAACGTCGCGGTGACCCGTCCCAAGTACGCGGCCCAGATCGCCGATTACCAGCGCGACTTCCTCGAGCCGGTCGGTCAGGCGCTGCTGGCGAAGGACATCGGTGCCCTCGAGCCGCTCTACGAGGCCTCGGTCCAGCGCGCCAACGAGCTGCACGTCGTCACCGGGTACCCGTACATCCGCTGGCGGAGACCCGAGGCGCCGACCGACCCCGGATTGGATCTCGGCCCGGCGCCGGAGGACTAAAGGTTTCGTGGACGCGACCGCCCGGAAGGCCGCGCCCTTCCTCTTCGCCCTGGCGGGGGTCGCGGCGATCACCGTGCTCATCGGGATCGTCCGCACACGTTATGCGGTCGCCGATCTGTCGATGGTCTACCTGCTGCTGGTGCTCTGGCTGGGGGCCCGCCACGGTGTGCTGCCGGCGGTGGTCGCCGGGGTGGCAGCCTTCGTGGCCTACGACTACTTCATGGTGCCGCCCTACGGCACGCTCCTGGTCCAGGGGCCCAACGAGCTGCTCGGCCTCGTGCTGCTGCTGGCGGCGGCGCTGGTGACGGGTCAGCTGGCCGCGTCGCTCCGGGAGGCCTCCGCCCGATCCTCCGCCGTCGCCGAGGAGGCGACGGCCCTCTACGAGCTGGCGACCGGCGCGCTCCGCCAGCCCGACGTCGCCCAGGCCATCGCGCTGCTCTGCGAGCGCGCCCGCGCGCTGCCCTCTGTGAGGGCGTTCTCGCTGGTCGCCGTGGAGAGCGCGGCCGCGGTCGTGGCCGGCGGCGACCCCCTCCCGGCCGACACTCTGCGCCGGGCCGAATGGAGCTTCGGGAAGCAGACCTCGGTCGGCGGATCGATCGGCGTCGCCGGGATCGAGCTGGTCCGCATCGCCAGCGACCGCCCCCAGCCCCTGCTCCTCCCGCTGGCGGCGGGCGTCGCGGTGATCGACCTCGACGCAAGCCGGGCCGATCGCCGCCAGCGCCGGCTGCTCGCCGCGCTTCTGAGCCTCGGCTCGCTCCTCCTCGACCGCCGGATGGCGGCCTTCCAGGCCCGGCGCGCGAGCGACCTCGAGGAGTCCGACCGCCTCAAGGCCGCGGTCCTCTCCTCGGTCTCCCACGAGCTCAAGAGCCCCCTGGCCGCGCTCCGAACGGGGCTCACCGCGCTGACGGGTGAGGCCGCCGGGCTCGACTCCGAACACCTCGAGCTGGTCCAAGGCCTCGACCGGGAGGCTTCGCGGCTCGACCGGCTGGTCGGCGAGCTCCTGACCATGTCGCGCCTAGAGTCGGGGCAGGCGCTTGAGCTGGAAGCCAGATCCTTCCCCGAGCTGGCCGGTGCGGTCCTCGACCGACTCGCTCCTCAGCTCGCCGACCGGAGGCTGGCCCTTCACCTGGCCGAGGACCTGCCGGCGGTGATGATCGACGAGCTCCAGGTCGACCGGCTCCTCAGCAACCTACTCGACAACGCCCTCCACTTCAGCCCCTCCGGCGGACGGGTCGAGGTCGGCGCCCGAGTCGAGGGCGACCGGCTGCTGGCCTGGGTCGAGAACGACGGACCGATGATCCCCGCCGCCGAGATGGCGAGCGTATTCGACAAGTTCTGGACCGGCCGCACGACCGGCACCGGCCTCGGCCTCGCCATCGCTCGCCTGATCGTCGAGCGGCACGGCGGAGAGATCGAGGTCCGCAACCGCCGCAGCGGACCGCGGTTCCAGTTCACCCTGCCACTGGCGGCCGTCGAGAGCGCCCGCCGATGAGCGGCCGGGTGCTTGTAGTCGACGACGAAATGGAGATCCGCCGTGCTCTTCGGACCGGGCTTGGCGGTCACGGCTTCGAGGTGGAGGCCGTCAGCGGGGGCGCCGAAGCGCTGGCCGCCGCAACCGCACGAAAGCACGACCTGGTCCTGCTGGACCTCGGCCTTCCCGACATCGACGGGTTCACGGTCCTGACCCGGCTGCGCGAGAGGAGCCGGGCGCCCGTGATAGTGCTGAGCGTCATGGCCGACGAGCGCGACAAGGTCCGCGCGCTCGACCTGGGAGCTGACGACTACCTGGTCAAGCCGTTCGGCCTCGACGAGTTGCTGGCCAGGATCCGCGCGGTCCTCCGGAGGCAGGCCTCGGTTGCCTCCGGCGACGCCGTGGTGCGGGTCGGCGAGCTGGCGATCGACCTCGGGCGAAGGCTGGTCACGGTCGATGGCCGGGCCATCCACCTGACCCCGACCGAGTACGAGTTGCTCCGCTACCTGGCGATCCACGCCGGCAAGCTGGTGACTCACACCATCCTGTTGCGTGAGGTCTGGGGCGCGTACGCGGTGGGCGAGTCACAGAACACCCGCTACGTGGTGGCGCAGATCCGCCGCAAGCTCGGCGACGACCCGGCGCGACCCCGGTTCATCGCCACCGAGCCGGGTGTTGGTTACCGTCTCCGGGTCGATCCCGACCCGGCGGAACATCCAAACAAGATCCACACGCCCGGTTAGCAACCCCGAACGGGTTCTCAACGGCTTCGGATCTACGGTCCGAAGCATGGAACTGGAAATCGCCAAGCCCTGGTCTGGAGCCCACAACAATCCCGAGCAGCGGCGCCGGCAGTCAGCTGCGCTGCGGCAGTTGGAATGGGCCGTCACCTACCTCCACGCCGTGGAGAGCATCGAGCTGGAGGACCCCGAGGTCCGCCTTCTCACGAGCCGCGCGCGCCAGTCGCTGGTCGCGCTCGAGCTTCGCATCCGGAGGCTCTCGGCAAGCTGAGCGCCGCCGCCGTCCCAGCGCGCCGCCGGGTCAAGGTCCGGGGCGGACACCTCGGTCCCCTGCTCTGTTGGTCGGTGGTCTTCGCCGACATCGGGACCTCGATCTACTACGTCCCCGGGATCCTCAGCGCCAGCGGCTACAACAGGCGTTCAGCGATCTTCGTCCTGATGACCCTGGTGGTCTTCGTCTTCCTCTGCGTCAAGTACGCCGAGGTGACCTGGCGCAACCCCGAGGGCGGCGGGGTGGTGACCATCGCATCGAAGGCCCTGCACCCCTTCGCCGGACTCGTGGGCGGGCTCTTCATCATCGTCGACTACTACCTGACAGCGGCCCTCAGCGCCTACTCGGGCGTCCAGTACCTGGCAGTCGTCGTCCCCTCCGTCGCCATCGCGAGTGCGGTACCCGGCACCCTCATCGCTTTGGCGCTGCTGACCGCTCTCAACATCTATGGCATCCGCGAGAGCGCGGTCGTCAGCTTCGTGGCCGCCACCTTCGCCGGCATCGGCCAGCTGGCCGTGGTGGTGCTGGTGACTGCGCACCTCGGGATCTCGGGAGTGATCCACAGCTTCAGCGCCCTCGGCCAGGGGCCGCCCCATCTGACCCCCATCATCATGCTGACCGGGTTCGGCGCCGCCTTCCTCGCCTTCTCGGGGCTCGAGAGCGTCGCCCAGCTGGCTCCGGCGATGAGGCAGCCCCGCTCGGTGGTGGCCTACCGGACCATGGCCCTGGTCATCTTCACAATGGCGCTCACCAGCCCGCTGCTCACTCTCTGGCAGACGACGCTGGTGGCGAATCCAAACGGCCCCGACAACAACCAGCTGCTTTCGGTGCTAGGCGGGCAGTACGCCGGGATCGCGCTGGCCGACTACGTCGCTGTCACCGGCTCGATCCTCCTCGTCTTCGCCAGCAATACGGCGATCATCGGCGGCTACCACGTCTTCCTGGCGCTGACCCGGATGGGCTTTTTGCCCCGCGTCATCGAGCGGTACAACTCATGGCGCCGGACGCCCCACCTGGCCATCCTGGCGGCGGTCGCCCTGCCGGTGGTACTGGTCTACCTCGCCGGGCAGAGCCCTGCGGCCAACGTCTTCCTCGGCGATCTATACGCCTTCGGGCTCCTGGGCTCGTTCATCCTCACCAATGTCTCGCTCGACGTCCTCCGCTGGCGCGAGCTGCGCCTGCGCCGGAGCCTCTACCGCGAGCTGATGTTCGCCGTCGGCATCCTGACGACCCTGGCGGTGATCGTGGGGTGGAGCGTGAACCTCTTCGCCAAGCCCTACGCCACCGCCTTCGGCGGCGGACTGACCGTGCTCGGCGTGATCGTCGGCTTCGCCACCTACCGGCACAACCTCAACCGGCGGCCGGCCGTCTTCCCGGTTCCCTACGAAGCGACCTCGAAGTCGATCGAGGAGACCTTCCGCCGACGCCCGGCCGAGGTCTTGGTCCTGCTGCCTCACGACGCCGCCGAGTCGGCTGCGGTCATCGAGGAGGGGATCCGGGCCGCCGGCGGCCGCAGCATCGTCTTCCTCTTCCGGGGCGGGCGCGAACACCACGACGTCGGAGACCTCTGGGAGGTCACCGACCCCTACCTGCGCGATTACAACGCTCAGGACTCGCTCGCCAGGGCCGAGTTCGCGGCCCGCCGGACGGTCAAAGACCGCCGCTACGTCTACGTGCCCCGCCGGCACCAGCGAGAGGTAATCGCCGACGTGTGGAAGGCGATCCACCCACGGGAGACCGTCGCCAGCGAGGAGGACCACGAGCTCCTCCCGCCGGTCGCCATCGACCGCGTCCGCCGGGTCCATGTCAACGGCCAGGTGGTGCTCCACATGGTCAGCGCACGCCAGCTTCGAGAGGGGGCAACCGCCGCGGCGGAGATCGCCTAGCTCAGCCTGGGGCCGGGCCGGCCAGGTCCCGCAGCTGCTCGTACAGCGTGCGCTGCTCCTCGCTCGGCTTCGCGGGCACGGTCACCCGGAGATGCAGCCGGAGGTCGCCGGCGGGGGCGCCGCCGAGTCCGGGAACGCCCTTGCCGCGGATCCGCATCACCTTGCCGGCGTGGCTCCCGGGCGCGATGTTGAGGGAGATCCTCCTGCCGGTGGGAGTCGGGGCCGTCACCTCGCCGCCCAGCACGGCGATGTGGTCGGGGACCTCGAGGTCGCCGTGCAGGTCGCGACCCTCGATCCGCCATGCGGGGTCGGGCTGGAGGCGGACGGTGAAGGTGTGGTTGCCACCGGCGCGGACCTTGGAGCCCTCCACGACGCCGGCCGGGAAGGTGACCTCGAGCTGGCGCCCATCCTCTTCCCGGACCAGCCGCCGGGCTCCCTCGATCGCCTCCTTCAGGGTCAACTCGACCGGCGTTTCGTAGGCCTGCTCGCGCGGGGCCGACGTGCGCGCCCCGGGTCCGGCGGGGCCGCGACCCCGGAACATGCCCGAGAAGATGTCGCCCAGGTCGCCGATGTCGCCCATGTCCCACTCGACGGTCGTCCCGCCACCGAAGGGATTGCCGCCGGAGGGCGCGCCGGCGCCGGACCCGCGCCGGAACTGGGAGACCGGGTTGTCGTACTCACCGCGCTTTTTGGGGTCGCCGAGCACGTCGTACGCCTCGCTCAGCTCCTTGAACTTCTTGGTCGCCTCAGCGTCGCCCTTGTTGGCGTCGGGGTGGTACTTGCGCGCCTGCTTGCGAAAGGACGCTTTGATCTGTTCCGGCGTCGCCTTGCGGTCGACGCCGAGCGTCTTGTAGTAATCCTTGGCCGCCACCATTAGGAAGCCTATATACCCGGCGCGCGGCTCCCCAAAAAAAAAGGGGCCCCGGCTTCCAAGGGCCCCTTCTCTCGGAGGTCGGTTAGACCTCCTTGTACTCCGCGTCCACGACGTCTTCCTCCTCCGCCTTGGGAGCGCCGCCGTCGTCGGGCGGGCCGGCGCTGCCGTCGGTGGGCCCGCCGCTGCCCGAGTAGATGTGCTGGCCGATCTTCTGGAGCGACTCGTTGAGCTCGTCCATCGCCTTCTTGAGCCCATCGGTTTCGGTGCCCTTGGAGGCTTCGGTGACCGCGCTCAGCTTGGACTCGACCTCGCTCTTGAGCTCGGCCGGGATCTTGCTCTCGTTGTCCTTGATGACCTTCTGCGCCTGGTAGACCATCTGGTCGGCCTGGTTCCGGGTCTCGACCTCCTCCCGCTTGCGGCGGTCGTCGGAGGAGTTGGCCTCGGCCTCCTTGACCATCCGCTCGACCTCGTCCTTGGAGAGCGTGGAGGAGGCGGTGATGGTCACCGACTGCTCGCGGCCGGTCCCCTTGTCCTGCGCCTTGACGTTCAGGATGCCGTTGGCGTCGATGTCGAAGGTGACCTCGATCTGCGGCATGCCCCGCGGCGCCGGCGCGATACCGTCGAGGTGGAACCGCCCGAGGGTCCGGTTGTCGCGTGCCATGTCGCGCTCGCCCTGGAGGACGTGGACCTCGACCGAGGTCTGATTGTCCGCGGCGGTGCTGAAGATCTGGCTTCGCGAGGTGGGGATGGTCGTGTTGCGGTCGATCAGGCGGGTGAAGACGCCGCCCATGGTCTCGATGCCGAGCGAAAGCGGAGTGACGTCGAGGAGAAGGACGTCCTTCACCTCGCCCTTGAGGACGCCCGCCTGGATGGCGGCGCCGACGGCGACCACCTCGTCCGGGTTGACCCCCTTGTGGGGCTCCTTGCCGCCGCAGAGGTCCTTCACCAATTGCTGGATGACCGGCATCCGGGTCGAGCCGCCGACCAGCACGACCTCGTTGATCTGCTGAGGGGAGAGCCCGGCGTCCTTGAGGGCAGCCAGGAACGGTTGGCGGCAGCGCTCGGTGAGGTCATGGGTCAGCTGCTCGAACTTCGCCCGCGTGAGGCTCACCTCGAGGTGCTTGGGCCCGTTCTGGTCCGCCGTGATGAAGGGCAGGTTGATGTTCGTCTCGAGCCGGGAGGAGAGCTCGATCTTCGCCCGCTCGGCCGCCTCGGTGAGGCGCTGGAGGGCCTGGCGATCGGTCTTGAGGTCGATCCCGTTCTCCTTCTTGAACTCCTCCGCCAGCCAGTCCACGACCCGCCGGTCGTAGTCGTCGCCGCCGAGGTGGGTGTCCCCGTTGGTGGACTTCACCTCGAAGACGCCGTCACCGACGTCGAGGACGGAGACGTCGAAGGTGCCACCGCCTAGGTCGAAGACGAGGATCGTCTCGTTATCCTTCTTCTCCAGGCCGTAGGCCAGCGAGGCCGCGGTCGGCTCGTTGATGATCCGGAGCACGTTCAGCCCCGCGATCTGGCCGGCGTTCTTGGTCGCCTGCCGCTGCGCGTCGTTGAAGTAGGCGGGGACGGTGATCACCGCGTCGGTGACCTTCTCGCCCAGGTATGCCTCGGCATCCGCCTTGAGCTTTTGGAGGGTCATGGCCGAGATCTCCTCGGGCGTGAACTCCTTCTGAGCGTTGGGGACGTTGACGACCACGCGGTCGTCCTTGCCCGCCTTCACCTGGTAGGGGACGATCTTGCGCTCGCTCTCCACCTCGGTGAACTTGCGGCCCATGAACCTCTTGATCGAGGCGATGGTGTTCTCGGGGTTCACCGCCGCCTGGCGGCGCGCCAGGTTCCCGACCAGCCTCTCGCCGGTCTTGGTGAAGGCGACGACGGACGGTGTCGTCCGGGCGCCCTCCGAGTTGGGGATGACGACCGGCTCGCCGCCCTCCATGACGGCGATCACCGAGTTCGTCGTCCCGAGGTCGATGCCTACGGTCTTGGCCATGCGTTTCCTCCGGGATTTGAATTGATTTTTACTACGAAGATTTCCAGTTGTCTTGGTTGACCCGCTTCGCACTCTCGCGAGGGGCGAATGGATACATTCCCAACCCGCTGGACGCCAAAACCAGCCAGACATATGCTGGGGTCGATTTGGATGACCTCCACGTGACGGAGATCGGAGCCCTCGCGGAGCTGGGCGGAACCTACCTGGAGGTCCACGGCAAGGTCGTCATGCGCCAGGCCCGCCGGATCAGCGACCTCGCCAACGACGAGGACGAGCTCCTCGACCTTGAGGACGCCCAGGTGCGGGTGCACGAGGGCGGCGAGGGGCTGTGGGACGCCGTGCCCGGGCTGACACTCAACCGCGACGAGGTGCTGATGCTGATGCCGATCCACGAGACAAGCACCAGCCAGGAGGACCTCAAGGCGCCCGGCCGCAAGGTCAGAGTCAAGCTCTACTGCGGCCCGCTACAGGTAACCGGCTTCGTGACGGTACCGGTCGACCAGACCGTCTCCGGCTGGCACCGGACCGCCCGGACGCGCTTCCTCTCGGTGACCCAGGCCCGGGTCCAGCCCATCCAGGAGGGCCTCCAGATGGACTCCGACGAGGGGATCTACAAGTTCGTGCTGATCAACCGCCGCCGGCTGACCGCCCTCATCGAGGCGCGGGCCGGGGAGTTCGGCAACGGCGCCGGTCACTGGCCGGTTTCAGCCGTCACCGAGCCGGAGGAGGCGGAGGGCAACGGCGTCGGTGACGGCTGGCGACCGCCGCTCGACCCCGCCGAGCCGGCCGAAACCGCCTGAGCCGGCACCCTGCAGCGGACGCCGCGACGGCGCACCCGGGCGAACCTCTAGCCTTCACCTTCTAACCAAGCGCATGGCTTCACGCAGCTTCGAACTCGAGTCGGTTGAGATGATCGCCGCCGCCGCGGTCGGCGAGCCCGGCAAGCGTCACTTCTTCCTGGTCGCCCGCGGGGGCGCCGAGGAGATGACGCTCGCCTGCGAGAAGTTCCACCTCCAGGGCCTCCTGACGCGCGCCCGGCAGCTGCTGGAGACGCAGGAGCTGCCGGCCGAGACCAAGCTCCGGCCAGGGCCAGGGAACCCGCCGGTCGGTGAGGCGAACTGGGAGATCGGCGAGCTCGGGCTCGGCTACCACGAGAGCAAGCGGAAGTTCGTGATCGTAGCTCGAGAGATCGAGGAGGAAGGCAGCGAGCCGGCCACCGCCCGGCTCTGGATCTCCCCCGAACAGGTGCGCTCTTTCACCGAGCAGGCCGACGCGGTGCTCGCCGGCGGCCGGCCGACCTGCCAATTCTGCGGCCTCCCGATCGACCCCGGCGGCCACCCCTGCCCCGCCGCGAATGGATCCCGGCCCATCTTCTGAGCCCGCCGAGCTGAGCTTCGAGGAGGCCGAGGCGCTCCTTCGCGGCTCGGGCTCTATCGAGGTCTTGGGCCTCCTGCCGAACTCTTCCAACTACACCTACCTGGCCCGGCTCGATAAGCCGCCAGGCGCCGAGGGAGACGCGCTTGCCGTCTACAAGCCCGCCCAGGGCGAGTCGCCGCTTTGGGACTTCCCCGACGGCTCCCTCCACCGGCGGGAGGTGGCGGCCTACCGCCTCGCCCGCTTCCTCGGCTGGCCGCTCATCCCCCCCACCGTCACGCGCAGGGAGGCGCCGATGGGCGTCGGGTCCCTGCAGCTCTTCGTACCGAGCGAGTCGGGGCGGGCGTTCTTCAGCATCCGTGATGAGCAACTCGATCAGCTGCTCCCGGTCGCGCTCTTTGACGTCATCGCCAACAACGCCGATCGCAAGGCAGGCCACCACCTCCGGGACGGCTCTGGTCGCCTCTGGGTGATCGACCATGGACTCACCTTCCACGCCGAGCCCAAGCTGCGGACGATCATCTGGGACTTCGCCGGCGAGCCGCTGCCGCCCGCCTTTCGACCCGACCTGGAGCGCGCGCTGGCTGCCGTCCGCGGAGGAGAGCTCGCCGCAGAGCTCGACGGCCTCATCAGCGTGCGCGAGCTCGGGCTGCTGGAGCGGCGCTTGCGCGGCGTGCTCCAGCCCGGCTGGCTCTTCCCCTCGCCGACCTCGGCCTGGTCCGTACCTTGGCCGCCCATCTGACCGTTCTCTCTCCGCTGTGGCCGAACTGTCGTTGCGCCTGATTAGGGTTTCCGTTCGGTGAGGGTTTGGTTGCGTGTCCTGGTCCTGGGTGCGTCGGCAAGCTTCGCCCTGGCGATGGCGCCCGTCGCCGCCGCCGCTACCGGATTCGCGACCGGCGGCGGTACCAACCCGACGCCAACCCCGACCGCGGTCCCCACCCCGACGCCAACCCCGGTACCGTCGATCTTCCTCAACCCGACGTCGGCGCCTGCCGGGGCTCAGGTCAACTTGGGCGGAACCAATTTCCCACCCGACGGGAGCTTCAACGTCTCCTTCGACGGCATCATCATCACCACGGTCCAGAGCGACACGGCCGGGTCGATCGCCAGCACCGCGATCCTGGTTCCCAACAGCGTCACCCCCGGCGAGCACTCGATCTGTGTCGAGGTCCAGCAGGGCGTAAACGTCTGTTTCCAGCACTTCGTGGTCGAGGCGGCCGTCACCGCCAGTCCCTCGCCCAGCCCATCGGCGACTCCGAGCCCGACCTCCAGCCCCACCGTCGGCGCGGCGGCACCCACCACCAGCGGCGGAGGGGTCTCGCCCCTCGGGCTGCTGACCCGGCCGCCCTTCGTCTTCCTACCGATCCTGGCGGTGGTCGGCCTGCTCGGCTTCCTGGCCCTGTGGGCCTGGCGGACCCGCGCCGCTCCACCGCTCGGCGAGGTTACATTTGAGCACCTGTCGCCGACGCCACGAGCCTACGAGCCGGCTCCCGCGCCTGCGGCCCCTACGCCCGCCGAGCCGCCGGTCAAGCCGAGCATCTACGAACACCCGGTGGACGCCCCCGCACCGCCCCTGGCGCCTCCTCCCTCGCCCCCGAGCGGCGCCGACGTCCCGCCCGACCTTCCAGAGGCCTCCGACTAACCAAGCGACGCGGATTTGACCCGCGGGCCGGTCTCCTTAAGATATCGGGAGTCTTTCTGACACCGGAGCCGGGGGTAAAGCTTTCATTGGCGCTGCTCTCAGTCGAAGACGTCACCGTGCGGTTCGGCGGAATCCTGGCCCTGGATGGCATCAGCTTCGACGTGCCCGAAGGCTCGATCGTCGGCCTAATCGGCCCCAACGGCGCCGGTAAGACCACCCTCTTCAACGTCGTGACGCGCGTCTACACCCCGCAGCAGGGCGCGGTCGTCTTCGACGGCCAGAACATTGTCAAGGCCCGCGGCGATAGCATCATCCGGATCGGGATCTCCCGCACCTTCCAGAACGTCGAGCTCTTCCAGCGAATGACAGTCCTCGACAACGTGCTGGTAGGTATGCACACCGATATCCGCGGGCCGGTCTTTGCCATCGGCGCCGCCCTCGGCCTGCCGTACGTCAGGAAGGCCGAGAGGTCGGCCGAAAAGCGCGCCCGCGAGGTTCTCGAGCGGGTCGGCATAGGTGCCCTCGCCGACCGCTACGTGGCCGGTCTGCCCTTCGGAACCCTGAAGTCGGTGGAACTGGCCCGCGCGCTGGCTTCGACTCCCCGCCTCCTCCTGCTCGACGAGCCGGCCGGTGGGCTGAGCCACGACGAGGCTCAACATTTGGTCGACCTGCTGCGGCGGATCCACCAGGAGTTCTCGCTGACGATGCTGATCGTCGAGCACCACATGGGCGTGGTGATGCCGATCTCCGACAAGATCGTCTGCCTCGACTTCGGACGCAAGATCGCCGACGGCACCCCGGCGGAGGTTCGCGGCGACGCGCGCGTGATAGAGGCCTACCTGGGAGCGGACGAGGGCGCGGCTTGAGCGAGGGCAATGGCACCCAGCCCATCCTCGACCTCCGAGATGTCCACGCCGGATACGGGGCCATCCGCGCCCTGCACGGCGTCACCCTGAGCGTCCCCGAGCGGACGATCGTCGCCCTCCTCGGCGCCAACGGGGCCGGCAAGACGACGACCCTGAAGGCGATCTCGGGCAGCGTCAGGGCCCACGGCCAGATCACCTTCGGCGGGCGCTCGCTGATCGGCTCCGATCCCGCCGACACCGCCCGCCTCGGCATCGCCCACGTGCCCGAGGGCCGGGGCACCATGGGCTCGCTGACGGTGTCTGAGAACCTCCGGCTGGGCGCCTATACCCGCCGCGACCGGGAGATCGGCAAGGACATGCAGCAGGTCTACTCCTACTTCCCAGTCCTGAAGGATCGCCAGTCGCGGCCGGCCGGGCTCCTGAGCGGCGGCGAGCAGCAGATGCTCGCCATCGGGCGGGCGCTGATGTCGCGGCCCAAGCTCCTGCTCCTCGACGAGCCGTCCCTGGGCCTCGCGCCGCTGATCGTGAAGGCGATCTTCGAACTCGTCCGCCGCATCAGCGAGGACTCGGGCACCGCCGTCCTCCTCGTCGAGCAGAACGCGGTTGCCGCCCTCAACATCGCCCACGAGGCCTATGTCCTCGAGGTCGGCCGGGTCACCGTCCACGGGTCTAGCGAAGAGCTCAAGCGCTCCGAGTCGGTCCGCCGTTCCTATCTGGGGTACTGAAAGAGGGATGGGGAGTTGAGCGATTTCATAGCCCAGGTCGTCGCCGGACTCGCCGCCGGCGGAATCTACGCCAGCCTCGCGCTGGCACTTGTGATCATCTACACAGCGGTCGGTCTGGTGAACTTCGCGCAGGGCGAGTTCGCGATGTTCGCGACCTTCATCTGCTACACGCTGCTGACCAACTTCAAGCTGTCCTATTTCATCGCCTTCCCGATCGCCGTGGGGATCGCTTTCGTCGCCGCCTTCGGCATCGAGCGCGCCGTGATCCGGCCCTTCTATAAGAGCTCCCAGCTCACGACCGTGCTGGTCACCCTCGCGCTGCTCTCGATCACCAACTCCACCGCCGGCTTCATCTGGGGCTACGTGCCGCGCGCCTTCCCGAGCCCCTTTCCCTTCAAGCCGGTGAACGTGCTCGGCGTCTCGGTCTCGATCCAGGACACCGCCGTGATCGGCGTGACGCTTGTGGTCTTAGTGCTCATCTGGCTCCTCATCAACCGGACCCGGGTCGGGCTGGCGATGCGCGCGGCCGCCGCCTACCCGGACACCGCTGAGCTGATGGGCATCAAGGTCGGCAACATGCGCGGCTTCGGCTGGGGGCTGGCCGCCGCCGCCGGCGCGGTGTCGGGGATCCTGGTCGCGCCGCGGATCTTCCTCGAGCCCAACATGATGCAGGGCATCATCGTCTACGCCTTCGCGGCGGCGGTCCTGGGCGGCATCGACAATCCGGTCGGCGCGGTCGTGGGAGGTTTGCTCCTGGGCGTGACGCTGGCCCTGGTCGGCGCCTACATTCCGTCCCTCGCCGACCTCCGGTTGGAGATGACCCTCGGGCTCATCATCCTGCTGCTGGTGGTCCGTCCCTCGGGCCTCTTCGGACGCCCCCACGTGAGGAGGGTGTAGATGCGCTCGATCCCCGTGCGTTACCGCCGGGCGGGCTTTCTATTCGCCGTCGCCGTCATCGGACTCGGCCTGCCCTGGGTGGTCACCGGCTTTCAGTCCCTCCAGTTGAGCTATGTCCTGATCTTCGCCATCGCCATGCTCGGGCTCAACATCCTGACCGGCAACAGCGGTCAGATCTCGCTCGGCCACGGCGCCTTCGTAGCGGTGGGCGCCTTCGTCACCGCCATCGGGATGCAGCGCTACGGCATGAACATGTTCTTGACCTTCCCCATCGCGGCGCTCGTCTGCGGCATGCTCGGCTTCTTCATCGGGTTGCCGGCCCTGCGCCTAGAAGGCATCTACCTGGCGCTCGCAACCTTCGCGCTGGGCGTCGGGGCGCCCGACCTCCTGCGCAAGCCGGCTGCGATCACGGGCGGCGTCCGTGGGATCGTCGTGCCGCCGGTCATCTCTCCCTTCGACTGGCTGCAGGACGAGCAGTACTTCTATTACGTCTGCCTCGGCGTGGCGGTGATCGTCTTCCTGGTCGCCTGGAACCTCCTCAGCGGCAAGATCGGGCGCGCCTGGCGCTCCATCCGCGACAGCGAGCTGGCCGCTCGCTCGTCGGGGATCAACCTGGCCGGCTACAAGACGCTCGCCTTCGCCGTCAGCGCGGCCTTCGCCGGGCTCGCGGGATCGCTGCTGGGGCTCGCCAACGGTTTCGTCAGCGCCGACTCCTACCAGGTCACGCTGTCGATCTCGATCCTCGTCGGCTCGATCATCGGCGGCATCGGCACCATCGAGGGCGCCGTCATCGGCGGCCTCATCAACGAGTTCCTTCCGACCGAGTCCCACGACTTCATCTACCAGTTCAACCCGTCGCTCTCGACTGCGGCCCCGGGCATCACCCAGGGCCTCCTGCTGCTGATCATCATCTTCTTCGCGCGAGACGGCATCGCCGGGGTCATCCGGGTCACCTATCACCGGCTGCGTCTGCGCGCCCTGGGTCGCAAGGAGGCCGAGGCCGACGTCATGCCGAAGGCGGTATGAGGGGGTGGTGGGCTGAATTAGCTCGAAATTTGGAAACCAACTGAGTGATTTCTGTCGTACAGTCCTGACCTAACATGCCCCGGTTGCTACGGGGAACCGACATCGGAGGAGGAGAAAGCAACTTGCGTAGACACCAGCACGCACTCGCGGCGCTGGCCGCCCTGGGGACGGTTCTCCTTGCCGCCTGCGGCAACAGTGCCGCACCGGCCACCCCATCGGCGACCGACGTCGGCGTCACCAAGGACAGCATCCTGCTCGGCGGGACGATTCCGCTCAGCGGCCCCGCGGCCGCCTACGGCACCATCGACAAGTCCGCGGACGCCTACTTCCAGTACGTCAACGACAACGGCGGAGTCAACGGCCGCAAGATCACCTTCAAGTACCTCGACGACGACTACAACCTGACCGGCCAGACCTCGCCTCTGACCAAGCAGCTGGTCGAGCAGGACCAGGTCTTCGCCATGTTCAGCGGCCTCGGTACCCAGGCGCAGACCTCGGTCCGGGACTACCTGAACGCCAAGAAGGTGCCGCAGCTCTTCGTGGCCACGGGCGCGACCACCTTCTCCGCCCAGTTCAAGCAGTACCCGTACACCTACGGCTGGCAGCCGGTCTACCAGGGCGAGGCGGCGGTCTACGCCAAGTACATCAAGCAGAACACGCCCAACGCCAAGATCGGCGTCATCTACCAGAACGACGACTACGGCCAGGACTACCTGAACGGACTCACCAAGGCCCTCGGTTCGTCGGCTTCGACGATGATCGTCGACAAGGAGAGCAACGGGGCCGGTGACGCCGACCTCACCTCCCAGATCCTCAAGCTGAAGGCCTCGGGCGCCGACACCTTCATGATCTTCGAGACCCCGAGCCCGGCGATCCTCTCCCTCGTCACCGCCTACAAGGTGGGCTGGCACCCGACCATCTACCTCAACTCGGTGGCAGCGCCGATCCCCTACGTGCAGATAGCCGAGAAGGCAGCCGGCGACCCCGCGTCCGTGAACGGGATCCTGACCGTTTCCTATACCAAGGACCCGCTCGACCCGGCGCAGCAGAGCGACGCCGGAGTGATGCTCTTCAAGAAGATCATGGCGCAGTACTACCCCAGCGGGAACGTCGACGACGCCTTCAACTTCTACGGGATGGCGGTCGCCTACACGATGGTGGACGCCCTCAAGAAGACAGGAGTCGACCTCACCCGTAAGGCCCTGCTCAACACCATCAACAACCTCAACGAGACCGACAATCCCTTCCTCTACCCGGGGGTGGCGGCCAAGAACACTCCGACCGACCACTACACGATCACCCAGGAGTACCAGGCCAAGTACGACGCCGCCAAGGGCGACTACACGCCGATCAGCCCGCTGATCAACTTCCGCGGGCAGATCACCTTCCCCTAGACCGAAAGGGAAAGCTTTCGTAGCTCGTCATCGCAGCGGGGGCCGCACAGAGCGGCCCCCGCTATCTTTTCGGGGAGAAGGAGCTGCTTTCCCGATCCCCCAACTGAGCCTGGCCCAACGTCTGCGTCCTTACAGCTATCAGCTGTTCCTGCTCGTCTACACGCCGCTCGGCCTCTTCGCCGACGCGCACGTCGCCAACGTCTACCAGCAGGACGCCCTTGGGCTTCTCACCTTTGGCGTGCTCTTCGGCGTGCTCCGCTTCTCGCCGCGCGAGCAGCGTCGGCAGGTCTGGCTCGCGGTCGCCATCGCCACCTGCGGCGAGCTCTACTTCTCGCTTGGGGTCGGGCTCTACCGCTACCGGTTCGACAACGTACCCCTCTACGTCCCGGCCGGTCACGGCCTCGTCTACCTCTTCGCCCTGACCGCCGCCGGGACACCGCTAATGCTCCGCCGAGCGCGTCTTTTGGTGGGGATGGCGCTCTTGCTCGCGACGGGCTGGATGCTCCTCGGCCTGACCTTGCTGCCGCTCCTCACCGGGCGGCTGGACATGACGGGTGCGCTCCTCTGGCCGATCTTCGCCTACTTCACCCTCCGCTCGCGCAAGGCGCCTGTCTACGCGGCGGCCTTCCTCATGACGTCGGTCCTGGAGCTCTTCGGGACCGGCTTACACAACTGGACCTGGCAGGCCGTTGCGCCGATCAGCCACCTGCACCAGGGCAACCCGCCCTCGGTCATCGCGGGCGCCTACTGCGTCCTCGACGCGGCGGTGATCAGGCTGGCGCCGCAAGTCCCCAGCTGGACCGCGATACGAGCCAGGCTTGGAGCCCAACCCGCCGCTCCAACGCCGCTCCCGAGCGTGGGCGAAACGGAGTCCGCGGTCGTCCGCTAGACCCGAGGCAAGACCGCGGTGCCCAGCCAGAGGCCCAGGCTTGCCAGCACGATCAGCGTGACCACGATCACCACCGGGCCGCGATGGTGCGCCCGGCGGTGCGCTACCTCGACGGGCGGAACTCGAAGCACGTGAGAGGCCTCGAGCGCCTGGGAGCGGCGGACGGCCAGCTCGACCGTGGTGACGAGGTTGAAGATTCCCGGCAGGTAGCTGTTGTCGGCCATGGCCACCGCCTCGATGCCAGCTGCCGACAGGGCGGCCTGGGCGGCGGTAGCTCGGTCCTCGCGGCCGCTGAAGACGACGATCCAGCCCTTTCCGGGCTGGTCGGGGGCCCGAAGGCTAGGCGTGGTAGGCGGAGGGCTGGCCCGGCGGCAGGAAGGGCGCCGGGTCGATGGGGGCGTTGGCCTGGCGGAGCTCGAAGTGGAGGTGGGGGCCGGTCGAGTTCCCGGTGGACCCTTCCGCCCCGATCACCTGGCCCTGGGTGACCCTGTCCCCCACCTTGACCGCGAACCCCAAGAGGTGGCCGTAGAGGGTAGTCAGCCCGTCGCTGTGGGCGATGACGATGTAGTTGCCGTAGCCGACCATGACGCCGTTCACGATCGACGCGCCGGCCAGCAGCACCACCCCGTCGTCGGCCGCCAGCACGGGGGTTCCCTCCGCCGCCGAGATGTCGATCCCGGTGTGGAAGTGGGCGTAGTTGCCGTAGGGAGGCTCGAACCAGAAGGAACTGGGGCCGAAGGGCTGGGTGATCGTGGCCGTCGGGATGGGCCAGATGAAGCGGTACTGGGTCGAGTGCCCGCCGCTGGGAGTGAAGCTGAGACTGGCCGGCTGAAGCGCCTGGACCTGACTCCAGACGGCCGACTCGGCGGCCGCGATGATGTCCTCCTCCTGCTGCTGGAGCATGTCGGCGATCTGCTGCGCCAGGCTGGCCGATTGGCCGTCGAGCCGGCTCAGCTCGTAGCGGGTGGCCCCGATCTGGGTCGCGAGATCGGATTGAGACTGCTGCTGCTTGGCCTGGAGGGTCTGGAGCGTGTTGAGGTTGTTGGTTTCCTGGTCGCGGACGGTGACCTCTGAGTCCCGCGCCTTCTTCTGGGCCGCGAGATCGGTGTCTATCACGCCCAGGTCGACCTTCAAGCGATCCTTGAGCTGCTGGGCACGGCCCGCCGCCGATCGGTAGTCGTTCATGCGGGTGACCATGTCGCCGATGCTGCTGGACTCGACGATCAGCAACAGCAGCGAGCTCGGCTGGGTGTAGATCGCGCGGGCGAGGGAGCCGATCTGCTGCTTCTCGGTGGCGATTCGGGAGCTCGTGGCCTGCATCTGGGTATCGAGCTGGGCGATCTGGTCCTCGAGGCCGGCGATCTTGGAGTTCTCGTCGGTGATGGCGGACTGGAGGTCCACCTGCTGGCCGAGGTTGTCGCGGAGCGTCTGGGCGACCGTGTCCTCGGTCTCCAACTCGGTCGCCAGCTGGGAGCCGAGCTGGGAGCGGACCGAATCGATGACCTGCGCCCGAGCCTGCGTCGCCGCCAGGTCGCTGGCGGCGTCCGCCGAGGCGGGGGTGATCGAGAGGGCCAGCAGGGCGAGCGCGAAGAGGGTCGCCAGCGGCCCGCGACGGGTCATGATTCCAGGTACCGCCTTACGCTCCCGAGGGACGAAAGGGATCCCAAAGTGAGCCCGAGCACGAGCAGCAGCAGGGCGATGGCCAGGCCCGCCTGCAGGGTCAGCCCGGGGGCGATCTGGGCGAAGCTTGACGCTCCCGCCTCCACCGCCGCCACCGCCACGGCGAGGGCGAGCAGCCCGGCCAGGGTTCCGGCCGCGGCCCCGGTGACGGCACCCTCGATCACGAAGGGACCGCGGATCATCCAGGTCGGCGCGCCGACCAGCTGCATGATCCCGATCTCGTCGCGCCGGCTGAGGATGGCCGCCCGGATGCTGTTGGAGGTCACGGTGACGGCGATGAAGGCGAGCAATAGCAGGAAGGCGATGCCGATGGCCGCGCTCCAAAAGAGCACCTGCTGGAACTTGCCGTAGGCGGTGGGGTCGTAGGAGCTGGGCACTCCAGCGTCGACGGCGGGGCTTTGCCGCGCCAGGGCGTCGACCGAGCCGACCCTGTCGATCGAGCGGATCTGCACGTCCAGGCTGGCCGGGAAGGGGTTGCTCTCAGCGGCGTTTGCCAGCTGAGGAAGCCCGGGCCGGCTCTGGGCGCGGACGAGAGCCTGATCCTTGCTGACGTAGGTGACCGACTGCACGTAGCGGTCGCCCTGGAGTCGGGCGGTCAGGGTGTTGACATCGACGTCGGTGGCGTTGTCCCTCAGGTAGACGTGAAGGACGGAGGCGTCACGGGCCTCAGTGGCGGCGACTGTCTGCCCGACCAGCACCGCCAGCAGCCCGAGCCCCAGCAGCAGCAGCAGGAGGGTCATCGAGCCAAGCGCGGGCGCCGTCGAACCTAGATTGCGGACCCAGTTCCGAACCGCGCTGCCGACAAGGTAGCGAGAGCCGTTTCGGGCGACCGTCCTGAAAGTCCGCCAGCGCGGCGGCCGCGGGCCTACGAGGATGCCGCCCACATCATCCTCGCCGAGCGCCCCGCCGGACGGTCGTCGACGACCCGGCCGGCGGCCATGGTCAGAACGCGCCGCTGGAGGCGGTTGACGATCTCCATGTTGTGGGTGGCGATCAGGACCGCCGTACCAAACTTGGCGATGTCCTCGAGGAGGGTCATGATCTGCCAGGCCGTCTCCTGGTCAAGATTGCCGGTCGGCTCGTCGGCGATCAGGAGGGGCGGCTGGCTGACGACGGCCCGGGCGATCGCCACCCGCTGCTGCTGGCCGCCCGATAGCTGGTCGGGATAGTGGCCAGCCCGGTTGTGGAGACCCACCGCGTCGAGGGCGTCGAGCGCCCTCTCGCGGGCCTCGCCATCGGAGATTTTGAGGTCCGTAACCTGGAGTGCGAAGGCGACGTTCTCAGTTGCTGTCAACCTCGCAAGCAGCTTGAAGTCCTGGAAAACGACGCCGACCTTGCGGCGCAGTTCAGCGAGCCGTCGGGCGGGCAGGTCGTGGGCCGGCATTCCGTCCACCCAGACCTCGCCGCAGGTCGGCTTTATTTCCCGGTTGATCAGTCTTAGTAGGGTTGTCTTTCCCGCGCCCGACGGGCCGACGAGGAATGTCAGCTCCCCCGGCATCAGCCGGAAGAAACAGTCATCCAACGCCACCACCTGCCCGTAGACACGGTTGACACCTACGAATTCCACAAGAGGAGTCAACTCAATGGAAGGTAACGTGCCAGGAGCCCGATCCTGTTGCTGGCGTGGTTAAGAATTGTTAGGGTCCATGAAGCGGGGGGCGAGGTGAAGCTAGTCCTGTTCCCGAAGCTGAACCCGGCGGATCTTGCCCGAGATCGTCTTCGGCAGCTCGGTGACGAATTCGATCTCGCGCGGGTACTTGTAGGGTGCGGTCACCTTCTTCACGTGCTCCTGTAGGTCGGCCGCCAGCTGCTCGGACGACTGGTGGCCAGGGGCGAGGATGACGTAAGCCTTGACGATCGTCCCCCGCATCGGGTCGCCCTTGCCCACCACGGCCGCCTCGGCGACCGCGGGATGCTCGACCAGCGCGCTCTCGACCTCGAAAGGGCCGATGCGGTAACCGGCGCTGATGATCACGTCGTCGGCCCGGCCCACGAACCAGAAGTAACCATCGCCGTCGACGTAGGCGCGATCCCCTGTGACGTACCAGTCGCCGCGCATACAATTGGCGGTCGCCTCCGGGTTTCGCCAGTACTCCTTGAAGAGCCCGACCGGCCGCTCCGGCAAAACGCGGACCGCTATGTCGCCCTCGCTGTCGTACGGCAGTGGCTGCCCGTCCTCGTCGATGACCGCCACGTCCACCGTCGGCGAGGGCTTGCCCATCGAGCCCGGCCGCACCTCCAGCGGCGGGAAGCTGCAGCAGAGCAGGATCGTCTCGGTCTGTCCGTAGCCGTCGCGGATCACCTGACCGGTTTCCCGCTGCCAGGTCGCGATGACCTCAGGATTGAGCGGCTCGCCGGCTCCGACACAGTGACGGAGGCTCGTCCGGTAGCGGGCCAGGTCCTCGAGGACGAGCATCCGGTAGGCCGTCGGCGGCGCGCAGAAGGTCGTGATCGGGTAGTTCTCAAGCAGCTGCATCGTCTCGGGCGCGATGAACTTGCCGCGCGCGTCCTGGACGAAGAGAGCCGCGCCCATGTTCCATGGCCCCAGAAAGCTGGACCAGGCGGCCTTCGCCCATCCCGTCTCGGATAGGTTCAGGTGGAGGTCCTCCGGGCCGAGGTCGAGCCAGAACTTCCCGGTGACGAGGTGGCCGATGGGGTAGGAGGCGTGAGTATGAAGGACCATCTTCGGGTTCCCGACAGTGCCCGAGGTGAAGTAGACGAGGCAGGGGTCGCTCGACCGGGTGTGGACGTCCCGGTACTGGCCCGAGGCTGCCGCCAGCTCCTGGTCGTAGTTCCTCCAGCCCTCTCGGTCCTCGTCCCCGACCAGGAACAACTCCCGCAGATGGGGAAGCTCGCCCCGGACCTGGTCGACCTTGGCGGCGTTGTCCGCGTCGCACACGTAGGCGACGCCCTCGCTGAGGCCGGAGCGATAGAGGATATCTTTCGGCGTCAGCAGGATGGTGCCCGGCACCGCGACCGCGCCGGCCTTCATGCAGCCGAGCAGGACCTCCCACCACTCGGGCACCCGCGGCAGCTGGACCAGCACCCGGTCGCCCGGCCGCACGCCCGACTTCTGGAGCACCTCGGCGAAGCGGTCGGAGCGCTCGGCGAATTCGCGGAAGGTGATCTTTCGCTCACGTCCGTCATGGGACAGCCACCACATGCCGAGCTTGGCGGGGTCCTCCGCCCAGTGGCCGATCACCTGCTGGGCGAAGTTGAAGCGCTCGGGAACCTCGAGCTTGAAGTCCCGCTTGGTCGCCTCGTAGTCGACCATGTTCGGCTGCCGCGCGGCGGCCACCCCTACCGCCCCCGGGGTAAGCCCAGCACCCGCTCGGCGATGATGTTGCGCTGGATCTCCGAACTGCCGGCGTAGATCGTCTCCGCCTGCGACCACATCCAGCCCAGCTGCCAGCGGCCCTCCTGGACGGCCCAGGGCTCGTCGGGGGCGAGGGCGCCATAGGGGCCCTGCACCGCGACCGCGGCCTCCTGGATCCGCTTGTCCATCTCGCTCCAGTAGAGCTTGGTGAGGCTCGCCTCGGGCCCGGGGGCGCCGCCCTGCTGAGCCTTGGTCAGCGCGCGGAGACCGTTCATCCGGAAGGTGTGAGCCTCGATCTTGGCCTGGGCGACGCGCTGCCGGACCAGGGGGTCGCTTCCCTGGCCGAGGTCGCGGGCGAGACCGGCGAGGCTCAACACCGCGCTTTCGAAACGGGACGCGTTGGCGAGGCCGCCCCGCTCGAAGCCGAAGGTGGTCATCGCCGCCTTCCAGCCATCACCGGGGCCACCCACCAGGTCGCGGTCCTCGACGACCGCGTTGCTAAGGAAGATCTCGCAGAACTCGCCTCCGCCGGTCAGCTGCTTGATCCGTCGGACTTCGACTCCCGGCTGCTTCAGGTCGACGATGAAAAAGCCGATGCCCTTGTGCGGAGGAACTTCGGTGTCGGTGCGAGCCAATAGAAAGCTGCGGTCGGAGTAATAAGCGCCCGACGACCACGTCTTCTGGCCGTTCAGGATCCAGCGGTCGCCGTCCCTGACGGCGCGGGTCGAGAGGGCCGCCAGGTCGCTACCCGCGTTGGGCTCGCTGAAGCCCTGCGCCCAGACCTCGTCACAGGCGAGGATCCGCTCGATGTAGGTGTCCTTCTGCCACTGGTCGCCCATGACGTTGAGGGTCGGCGCGGCAAGGCTGACGCCGAGGCGGCCGAGGATGGGCGGGGCGCCGGCCGCTGCCAGCTCCTCCTGGTAAATCGCCTGCTGGAAGGGTGTGGCGTCGCGCCCCCCTGACTCACGAGGCCAGGCGAGCTTCAGCCAGCCGCCCTTGTGGAGCCGCTTCTGCCAGTCACGCTGGATCTCCTCGTCCTCGTCCTCGCGGTAGCCGCCGACTCCCCGGTGCCGCCATTCCGGCGGCAGGTTGGCCTCCAGCCAGGTCCTGACCTCGTCTCGAAAAGCCTCGTCCTCGGCGCTGAACTTCAAGTCCATGCTGGGAGACTACAGCAAGCGCCCAAGCCAAAATCCGGGGCCTGTTTTCCCTCCCCGCGGAGCGGGAATAAGGTTGAGCACAAACCATGGCGACCAACGTCCTCTGCGGCCGCTGCGGATCTCCGCTGCCGAGTCCCAACGCGGCCTGCCCCCGCTGCGGAGCAGCCCCTTCGCAGGGCTACGGGCGGCGGCGTGCGGCCCATCCGCGCAAGAGCCCAATGGTGGCGACCCTGCTCGCGATAGTACCCGGCATGGGCCACGTCTACTTGGGCCACAACCTCAAGGGGCTGTTCTTCCTTCTCGCCTGCGGGGGGATGGAGTTCGTCGGCGCGGACCTCGACCTCTCGGTGATCGGGGGACTTCTCGGCGTTCCGCTGGGCGCGGGCGGATTTGGGCTCTACGCCTTCCAGATCTGGGACGCCTACCACGAGGCGAAGCGGATCGAGACCGAGTGGGTCTAGCCTAGGCTCGCTTCAGCACCCCTCAGCACCCCCTCGACGCCCCCGACGTCGAGCACCACCGCCGTCACCTCCTCCCTCTCTCCCTGCTCGAAGGTGAGCGCGGGGAGGCCGCCGAGGAGCGAACGAAGCCTCTCCTCCAGACGCTCCGGGGACGGCGCCGAAAGCCTCAGGCTCTTGAGGCGCACCGCGCCCGCGGGATGGTCCACGGCTTGCCCGCCAGGGTGCTGCCCGGCGGACAGCCGCCACTCGATGAAGAAGGGGATCGCGGGCTCGAGGCCGTCGCCGACGTGCAGGGTGCGCCACTCCAGCAGCACCCCGTCGGGCCGCCTCCGGAAGCCCGCGCGGGGACCGACGGCAGGCACGGCGGCCGCGTCGAGCCGCGCCCTCACCGCGTCGAGGTCGCCGACGCGAACCGCCCAGGTGGCTATACCGGCGCGTCGCTCGAGCGCCGCGCTGACGCGGCGGCTCAGCTGGCTGCTCGACGCCTCCGCGTCATCGACGACGGCTATCAGTTCCAGGTAAGCCGGGCCCAGGGGGACGATCCGGTTTGCCGTTCCCGCCCCCGGATGACGACCGCCGGGCAGGGCCACCAGGCCGTGCTCAGCCACGAGCCTCTCGGCTGCGCGGTCGAGGTCGGTGACGGCCAGCAGGACGTGGTCGATTTCGGCGCTGGACGTCAGCTGGCGGCGGTGCCCCCGTTGCCGGTGCTGGTGCGACGGCGTCGGGTGGTCGTGGTGCGACGCGTGGTCGCGCGGCGGGTGGTGCCCGTCGCCGTCCGGGTCGAGCGCCGGCGGGTGGGGCTTGCGGCGCCCGTCAGCGCCTTCTGGACGCGGCGCTGGATCGCCTTCAGGCCGCGCTCGATGCCGGAGCTCGCGGCCGCGGTTCCTTTCGCGGTCGCGCGGTCAAGCTGTCGCTTCAGCTTGCGGTTTTCCTTGATCAGCTCGGCGACCATCGAGTTGAGGTTCTCGACGACGTCGGCGGCGGCGGCGCTGCGGCGTCGGGTCGTCGCGGTGCCGCGGGTCGCTCGCGGGGTGCGCGTTCCCGTGGTTCGGCGCGTGCGCCTTTTCGGCGCTGTTTCAGATCCGGATTCCTCAGCCATCAGTCGCTCCTTTCTTCTTGTTGGGATCTACGCGCGCGTAGAGTGGGACGCGCCGAAGTATAGAACGCGAGACACGTTCGCATTACGCGCGGTGCCAAAGGAGAAATCAGGCGGCCAGTTCGACGCGTGGCCGGACCACGCTCTTCAACCCCTCGCGCGCGAGTTCGTGCGCCGGATTAGCCTTGCGGCTCACGTACCGAACCACGCGATAGCCGCGCCGGCAGCGCTCGCGCACCTCGTGAACTGCATCACGGAATGTCTCGCTGGACGGGGTGCGGCTGCGCACCACCGGCGCGCAATCGGTGCGCACGATGACCCTATGGAACGGCCACCGGTGAGCCGCGAGCTCCAGGGCCGCGGCGCAGACGTGTGCCTCCAGCTGCGCTGAGCCGCCCTCGTGCGTGAAGCCGAAGGACTCGGTGTAAAGCGCGCGGCCCCTAATGAAAACGGCCAGGCCACACCCGGCCCGGCCGTTCTTATCGAGAGCGGCGTCCACGTAGATGATGAGGCATTCTCGCAATGCGGCTCTTTCCTCCAGAGGATGGAATCGGGCGGGATCACGCCTTGGGCGAGTCTAACAGCATCTTGGGGCAGTGACGCATCGATTCCACAAGATCTGGCGATCCTGAGCTCGACCTCGCTGGTCCAGGACGGCCGCCCTACACTCGGCGATGCTAGGAGATGGCCGGCGAAGAGATCGGGGTCGTCGGCGGCGCCATCGCCGGCGCCACCATCGCGTACGAACTGGCGCGTCGGGCGTTCGTGTGTCGCTCTTCGAGCGTGGATCTGAGGCCGGCCAGGCCTCGGGCCACAACATGGGATTGCTGCTGAACCAGACCGAGCCCGACGTCATCCGGATCATGCAGCGCTCGTTGGAGGTCTAGCGTGCGCTGGCGGGAGGCGAGGTGGACTTCCAGCTTCGCGAAATGCCGCAACTGATAATCGCGAGGGGCGCGGCGCAGGCGCGGACAATGGGCAGGCGAGCCCTCGAGATGAGCGCAGCGGGCCTGGAGGTGAGCGCAGTCTGAGCCGAGGAGATCCGGCTCAATTTCAGAGCGCTGGGGCCGCGTTTGGCGGACGGCCACGTGGTCGGAAATGCGTCGGTGGTCGATCCCACCGCCGCCACGTTCGCCTTCGTCAAGGCAGCGCGCGAGGCTGGCGCCAAGATCCACACCGGCACCCGCGTAAGCCAGGTCTCCACCAGGGGCGGAAAGTTGCGCGGACTGGTGACGGATGGGGGCCGATTTGCTTCGACGCGGTGGTTCTCGCGGCCGGGCGGTGGTTGAACGAGCTCTGGAGACCCGCGCCGGTGAGCATCGGGCGCGGTTGGCTGCTGCGCACGGCGCGGCTCGATGACACGCTTCCCTGGATCGTCGAGGACATGAACTGGCCGGATCAGGACGAGCTGGGCCGGGTCGCGCGACCTCCGACGCTGGCCGAGGTCGCCGCCGGCCACGACCAGCCGGTGGCCGAGGCCTTCGTGATCGCGCAGCAGCCGGCCGGGGATGCCCTCATCGGCACCTCGCTCTCGCCAGCCTGCGCGACCCCTACGAGGGTCTTGACATGCCGCGACGGATCGCCGCCCGCGCCGTGGCCGCGGCGCCCGGGCTGGCGGAGCTGCCGATCACCGCCGCCTGGTACGGCCTGCGGCCGATGACGCCCGACGGGATGCCGCTGGCAGGGCCCGCCGGGCCGACTGGCGTCTGGATCCACGGCGGTCACGGTTCGATCGGGATGATGACCGCGCCGGCCATCGCCGGCTGGCTGACGCGCGCGATCGTGGACGGGGGTCCAGCCGCCGGAGCTGGCCGACCTCCGGGTCGACCGCTTCTAGTCCGCCGGGGCGGGATCCTCGGTGGGCGACTCGGCGCCCACGGCGTGGTAGCCACCGTCGACGTGGATCAGCTCGCCGGTCGTGGCCGACATGAAGTCGGAGAGCATGGCGCAGGCGGTGCCGGCGACGGCGAAAGCGGATTTGCTGTTCCAGCCCAGCGGTGCCCGTTTGTCCCAGCTGTCCTCGACCTGCTTGAAGCCCGGCACCCCTTTGGCGGCGATGGTGGAAAGCGGCCCGGCGCCCAGCGCGTTGACCCGGATCTGGTAGCGGCCCAGGTCCCGCGCGAGGTAACGGACGATCGATTCCAGCGCCGCCTTGGAGACGCCCATCCAGTCGTAGGAGGGCCACGCCTGGGTGCTGTTGTCGAAGTCGAGCGTCACCACCGCCCCGCCGTGCTCGCGCATCAGCGGGAGCAGGCCGACCGTCAGCTCCTTGAGCGAGAAGGCGCTGGTCCGGAAGGCCGTCATGGCGCTCTCCCAGGGCGTATTCAGGAAGTTGCCGCCGAGCGCGTCGGCGGGCGCGAAGGCGATCGCGTGGACGATGCCATCGAGACGCCCCCAGCGCTTCTCCAAGTCCTCCCGGACGGCCTCGATGTCCTCCGGCCGGTTGACGTCGAGCTCCAAGATCTCGGGCACCGGGTTGAGCCGCTTGGCCGACATCTCGGTGATGCTGCGCACCCTCCCAAAGCTGGTGAGGACGATCTCCGCGCCCTCTTTTTGGGCCGTGTCGGCGATCGCGAAGGCGATCGACTGGCGCGTCAGCACACCGGTCACCAGGATCTTCTTGCCCTTCAGCAACTCACCCATCCCCGATAGGGTAGGCCGCAGCCCGGGCCCGCCGTTACGAGCCGGGTTCCGGCCCCGTCGCCACCGGCAGTTCCTGGCGGGACCAGTCCGACCAGGAGCCCTCGTACAGCCTCGCGCCGTCGATCCCCGCCAGCGCCATCGCCATAAGGTCGACCGCGGCGCTGACGCCGGAGCCGCAGTATGCGATCACCTCACGGCCGCGGGCCGCCGCGTAGCGCTCGCGCAGCTGCTCGGGAGGCAGGAACCGGCGATCGGGGCCGAGGTTCGCCGACCAGGGAATGTTCAGGGCGCCGGGGATGTGGCCGGCCTTGGAGTCGATCGGTTCGACCTCGCCTCGATACCTCTCCCCCGCCCGGGCGTCGAACAGCACTGCGCCCTTGGCCGCCCGCACGTAGTCCCGGTCGACTGCCATCGATCGATCCGCCGGGCGCACCCGGAAATCACCCCGCCCGGGCGTGACCGGCCCCTTCTCGAGCGGTCCCTCCCAGGCGGCGAGGCCGCCGTCGAGCGCCGCCACGGCGGGGTGACCGTAGTAGCGCAGGAGCCACCAGAGGCGAGCCGAGCTGTAGGGACCGTCGTCGCCGTAGACGACCACCCGGCCGGCATCGTCGACGCCCGCCGCGCGCATGGCTTCCTCGAACTGCTCGGGCCCGGGGATCGGATGGCGGCCGGGACCGGTGGGCGCCGTCAGCTCCTCCTGCAGGTCGATGAAGACGGCGCCCGGGATGTGGCCTTCACGGTGCGCGTCACGACCGGAGCGCCCGTCGAGGTACCAGCGCAGGTCCACGATTCGGAGGTCTTCGTCTGCCAGGTGCTCGGCGAGCCAGGCGGCGCTCACGAGGGGTCCGAAGGCCGGCATCGAGGCGAATTCTTTCAGACTGGAAGCGTGCCTGAGCTTCCCTGGCAGCCGTTCTACGGTCCTTCCTGGACCGCCGACGGCCAGGTCCGGTTCCGGATCTGGGCGCCGACCACGGCTCGCGCCGAGGTCCACCTCGCGGACCGGGTCGTCAAGATGCGCCGCCACCGAGACGACACGCACATCGCCCTGGTGGACGGCCTAAAGCCCGGCGCTGACTACCGGATCTCGCTCGACGGCGACGGCCCCTTCCCCGATCCCTGGTCGCGCCATCAGCCGGAAGGCGTCCATGGGCCGAGCCGGCTGGTGGCCCCGCTGGGGCGGGCCGGCCACCGGCGGGTGCCATCCGCCGTCGCCCAGGCGACCTATGAGCTGCACCTCGGCACCTTCACCCAGGCCGGCACCTACCTGGCGGCGCTAAAGGACCTCCCCCGCGTCCGCCGGCTGGGAGTCGACACCATCCAACTGATGCCGGTCAGCGAGTTTCCCGGCCGCTGGAACTGGGGTTACGACGGTGCCTGCTTCTACGCTCCGACCCGCGCCTACGGCTCGCCCGACGACCTTCGAGAGCTGGTCGCCGGCGCCCACCGCGAGGGCCTTGCGGTGATCCTGGACGTCGTCTACAACCACCTCGGACCGGACGGCGCCTACATCTTCCGGTTCGCTCCCAGCTTCTTCACGGGCCTCCGGCAGACGCCCTGGGGCGACGCCATCGACTACCACCGGCCGGAAGTGCGCAGGACCGTCGCCGACGCGGCGCGCTGGTGGATCCAGCAGTACGGCTTCGACGGGTTCCGGCTGGACGCGACCCACTCCATCTTCGATGAGAGCCCGACCAGCATCCTGGCCGAGATCGCGATGGCCGCCCGGGCTGCCTATCCGGACGCCTACCTGATCGCCGAGGACCACCGCAACCAGGCGCCGCTGGTGCTCCGGGACCGTCTCGACGCGATCCTCGCCGACGACTTCCACCACGCGGTCCGGGTGATGCTCACCGGCGAGCGCGACAACTGGTTCGCCGACTACGAGGGCAGCTCGGAGGAGGTCGCGACGGCCGTCGCCGACGGCTGGATCCACCAGGGCGGCCGCCAATCCTGGGCGGGGCCGGGCACGCCCACGGCCGGGATGGTCGCAGCCAACTTCGCCTTCTGCATCGAGAACCACGACCAGGTGGGAAACCGGGCGCGGGCCCGCCACCTGGCGAGCCTGGTCACGCCCGCCCAGTACCGGGCGGCCAGCACGCTGCTGATGCTGGTCCCCGAGCGCGTGATGCTCTTCCAGGGCCAGGAGTGGGCCTCCCCCGGCCTCTTCAACTACTTCACCGACCACCACCCCGAGCTCGGCCGGCTGGTCACCGAGGGCCGCCGGCGCGAGTTCGCGGCCTTCCCCGAGTTTCGCGACAACCCCGAGAACATCCCCGACCCGCAGGCCGAGGAGACGTTCCGCGCTTCCCGATTGAGCCGTGCCGAGCAGCGCCGCAACGCCTGGGCGGTGCGGCTCTACGAGGAGCTGTTCGACCTCCGGCTTAAGGACCCGGTGCTGAAGCGTCCGGACCGCGAGGCGACCCGGGCCTGGGCGGAGGGCAAAGTCGTCTACCTCGAGCGGACCGCCGGCCGCCGCCGGCGCCTGCTGGCCGTGACCCTGCTCGGTGACGAGATGGCGGAGCCGCCCCCGGGTCGGGTGCTCTTCCACACCGAGGAGCGCCGGTTCGGCGGTGCAGGGAAGCCCACCCTGCGCACGCCCGGCGCCGTGCTCGTCGAACCGTAGACTCCACTCACGTGGCCAAGGGATCGCTGACCGTCATCTCGGGGCCGATGTTCTCCAACAAGAGCGGCGAATTGATCCGGCTCGCCACCGTCCACCGGATCGCCGGTCGCAGGGTGGGACTCTTCAAGCACTCCCTGGACGACCGCTACGAGGGCGTCGAGCACATCTCCACCCACGCCGGGCACTCGGCCGAGGCGGAGCCTGTCGGCAGCGCGGTCAGCATCGGGCTCCTGGGGACGAGCTACGAGGTCGTCGCCATCGACGAGGCCCAGTTCTTCGACGATGGGCTGGCCGCGGTCTGCGCCGGGCTGGTCGAGGACGGCCTGATCGTCATCGTCGCCGGCCTCGACCGCAACTTCAAGGGCGAGCCGTTCGG
>Ga0307374_10002714_pt1 | contig 31138 bp, 32 predicted proteins | sample OX3MG_FD_202532 | JGI IMG/M metagenome (GOLD analysis project Ga0307374, IMG submission 202532) | Soil microbial communities from Risofladan, Vaasa, Finland - OX-3 | ecosystem: Environmental > Terrestrial > Soil > Coastal area > Acid sulfate soil | place: Finland: Risofladan, Vaasa | collected... | reverse complement strand
GGCTGCTCTCGGTTGGCGAGGAGCCCGGCAAGGGCCGGGGCGAGGTGGTCGCGGCGCACGCGGCGCTTTCAGCGGTCGGGGGGATCGAGTTCATCGGCAACGTCGAGGGGCGCGACCTGCCGGCCGCCGTGGCCGACGTGGTCGTCACCGATGGCTTCACCGGCAACGTGGCGCTCAAGCTGATGGAGGGGACGGCGGGCGCCTTGAGCGGCGCGATTCGCGCTGCGGCGCGCTCGGGCCCGCTGGCCGCCGCCGGGGGGCTGTTGCTGCGCCCGGCCCTCGGCGGCCTGCGCCGTGAGCTGCACCCCGACACCACCGGCGGCGCGATCCTGCTCGGCCTGCGCGGGATCGCGATCGTCGGGCACGGCAGTTCGGGCGCCGAGGGGATCGCCAACGCGGTGCGCCTGGCGGCGCGTTGCGTGGAGACCGATGCGGTGGACCGAACCGCATCGCTGCTGCGCGAGGCAGGCGCCACGCGCGGCTCGCTCGCCGCCGACACCTGATAGGAACAGAGGATGACCCACGATGAAGTCCTCGACCTGGTCCGCTCCCACCTGGCCGAGGAGCTGGAGGTCGAGCCGGGGAGGATCTCCGAGTCGACTCGCTTCAAGGAGGACCTCGACGCCGACTCCCTGGACCTCTACGAGCTGGTCATGGAGCTGGAGGACCGCTACGGGATTTCCATCTCCGAGGAGCAGGCGGTGAAGATCGAGACGGTCGGGGACGCGGTCGCCTTCGTGCTCAAACGATGAACATCGGATCCCGCCCCCCTCATCGGCTGCCGCCCGCGAGGAGGGAGGCGGAAATGGATCTTCGCTCGCCGCCGCGCTCAGAGGCGGGCGGGTAGCCGGCGCCCCGTGGCGGTTGAGGGTTTGGAGGAGTTGATCCGGGCCTTGCCCGAGGATCTGCGCGCCAGGGCGCTGACCCATTCCTCCTGGACCGAGGACCGGGTCGACTCCTTCGAGCGGCTGGCCTTCGTCGGCGACAGCGTGCTGGGGCTCTCGGTCGCCTCCCATCTGCTCGACCGCTTCCCCGACCTCGACGCCGGCGGCCTGACCAAGGTCCACAACCAGGCGGTCAGCGGCGTCTCCTGCGCCGAGGTCGGCCGCCTGCTGGGCGTGCCGGAGATGCTGCGCGAGGCGGAGCCCGAGGAGTTCCAGGCGGCGATCCCGGCCGAGGTCCTGCTGGGCGGGGAGCGGCCACTGCCCGAGGCGACCGAGGCGCTGATCGGGGCCTGTTTTGTCGCCTTTGGCTTCGGGCCAACGGCGGCCGCCGTGGCGGCGGCATTTGAGCCGCGAATAGAGCATGCGGCCGAGACCCGGATCGACTTCAAGTCCGCCCTGCAGGAGCTCCTCGCCCGGCGCGGGTCGCGCGTAAGCTACGAGGTGCTCGCCGCCACCGGCCCACCGCACCGACGGACCTTCGAGGTCGCGGCGATCGTCGACTCCGAGCGGGTCGGGGAGGGGGTGGGCCGGAGCAAGAAGGCGGCCGAGCAGGCCGCCGCCGAGCAGGCGCTGAACCTGCTCGGGGGCTGAGGGGGCTGAGGGGGCTTCGCGTCCGACACAATCGCGAGCCTTAGGCCAACCAGAACCGAGGACGAGGGACGAGATGCATCTGAAATCGATCACGATGAAGGGGTTCAAGTCGTTCCCCCAACGGGCGAGGCTTGAGTTCTCGCCCGGGGTCAGCGTGATCGTCGGCCCCAACGGCTCGGGCAAGTCGAACATCACCGACGCGGTGCTGTGGGCGCTGGGTGAGCAGAGCCCGGGGGCGGTCCGCGGCGCCTCGATGCAGGACGTGATCTCCGCCGGAGGCAAGGGGGTCGGCCTGCGGCGCTCAGCCGAGGTGGAGGTCGTGATCGACAACTCCGACGGCCGGGCGGCGAGCGAGTTCTCCGAGATCGCCGTGCAACGCAGCCTCGACCGTTCCGGCGAGGGCGGCTACCGCCTCAACGGCGCCCGCTGCCGCCTGGTGGATGTGGTCGAGGTCCTCTCCGACGCCAACCTGGGTCGCGAGATGCACTCCGTGATCAGCCAGGGCCGGGTCGAGTCGATCGTCCATTCCAAACCGCGCGAGCGACGCCTGCTGGTCGAGGAGGCGGCCGGTCTGGGCAAGCACCGCAAGCGCCGCCGGCGGGCCGAGCTGAAGCTGCGCGCCGCCCGCGACAACCTCGACCGGGCACTCGATGTGGAGCGCGAGGCGCGCGCTCACCTGCGGCCGCTGAAACGCCAGGCGCAGGCAGCGGAGCTGGGGGCGCGGATCGAGCGCGAGGAGCTGGGCCTGCGCGGGCGGCTGGTCTGCGAGGACCTGCGCTTCGACGCCGACCGGGCCGCCGCCGCCGAGGAGGCGGCGGAGAGGGCCCGCGCCAAGCGGGCCGGGATCGAGGAGCGTCTGGCCGAGGTGAGCGAGCGCCGCCGCGGCGCCGAGGAGCGCTTCGCCGTCCGCGACCGCGAGCGCACGCACGCCTGGGGTCTGCTGACCAAGCTGCGCTCAGAGCAGGAGCGGGTGGCGGTGCGCGCCGCCAGCCTCGCCGGGCGCGAGGCGGAGCTGGCCACCGCCCTGGAGGCGCTGCGGGCCGAGCTGGGCCCGCTGACACTCGACCTCGGCACCGGCGCCGCTCCGGCCGAGCGGGCGCGCAAGCTGGCGGAGGAGCTGGCGGAGATCGATACCGGGCTGGCGGGCGCGGTGGAGGGCCTGGCGCTCGCCCGCTCCCCCGATGCCGCTGAGTCGGCACGCGAGGCAGCTCTCGGCGCCGTTCGCGCCGGCGCCGAGCGGGCCGCCCGCCACGCGCGGCGAGCCGAGGGCCTGCTGGGTGAGCGCCATCGCGAGGCGCTGCGCATGGCGATGGTGGCCGGGGAGGAGCTGGCGGGGGAGGTGCGCGCCGCCGCGGCGGCGATGGCCGGCGCCGGCTCCGCGATCCGCGCCCGGGTCGAGATGACCGAGGGAACGGTGGTCGGCAGCGAGGGCGACGGCGATGAGATCGCGGAGGAGATGCGGGCCTGCTCCCAGCGCGAGTTCGAACTGCAGGCGGAGCTGAAGGAGACCGCCGATGAGCTGACCAAAGCCGAGGTTCAGGCCGCCCACCTCGGCGATCGCCGGGCCGAGGCGGCGCGGGAGCTGGCGGCGATCGCCGAGCGCCTCGGCGAGGCGCTCGGCCCGGCCCCCGAGCCCCTGACGGAGGAGGAACGGGCTGAGATCGATCGCCGGCTGGAGCGCCTGGAGCGCCGCCGCGCTCAGATCGGCCCGGTCAACCCGCTGGCCGAGCGCGAGTACGAGGAGGCGCGCGAGCACGTCGCGGGCCTGGAGGCCCAGCGCGAGGACACGGAGAGGGCGATGCGCGAGCTGGAGACGCTGATCCGAGACGTCGACCGCGAGATCGAGCGCGCCTTCGAGGAGACCTTCGCGGCCACCGCGCAGAACTTCGAGGAGATGGTCGAGCACCTCTTCCCCGGCGGGCGCGGTCGCCTGCGCCGGGTCAGCCTGCACCCCGTCCGCGATGCCGAGGCCCTGGGGCCGGAGGGCGAGGGCGAGGGGGAGGAAGAGGAGCGGGAGGAGCTCGGGGTGGAGATCGAGGTCACCCCCGCCGGCAAGTCGACCCGCAAGCTCTCACTGCTCTCCGGCGGGGAGAAGTCGCTGGTCGCGCTGGCCTTCGTCTTCGCCGTTTTCCTTGCCCGCCCCTGTCCCTTCTACATCCTCGACGAGGTTGAGGCGGCGCTCGACGATGCCAACATCGATCGCTTCCTGCAGCTGGTTCGCCGCTTCTCCGATCGCGCCCAGTTCATCGTCGTCACCCACCAGAAGCGCACGATGGACGCCGCCGACGTGCTCTACGGGATCAGCATGGGCGGCGATGGGGTGACCAAGGTCGTCTCCCGCCGCCTGCCGCGCGAGGTCGCCGCGGCGGAGGAGGGCTCGGCGGAGGGGCCGCCGCCATTCGCCGGCATCTCGGTCGGGCCTGAGGAGGAGGGGAGCGAGGACGTCGGAGTGGACGACGCCGCGGCGGCCGAGGGCTCGGCCGCGCCGGGATCCGTGGCGGCCGCCTGAGCTGTGCCGACCTCCTGGCAGGAGATCTTTGACCTCGGCGCGCGCCAGCCGGGGCCGGCCAGACCGGTCGAGGAGGCGGGGGAGGAGCGCAGCGGTGTCTTTCGCCGCCTGCGCGAAAGCCTCGCCAAAAGCCGCCAGGCGCTGAGCGAGGAGATCTCCGCCAGCTTCTTTGACCGGATTGATGATCAGACCTGGGAACGGCTGGAGGAAGCTCTGATCTACGCCGACGCCGGGGCGCCGACCACCGCCGAGGTGGTCGAGCGGCTGGAGCGGGAGGTCGAGGCGGGCGAGGTTGCCGCCGACGGGGCCGCGGTGCGCGAGAGGCTGATCGAGATCCTCGCCGAGGTGGCCGCCGCGGGGGAGCGAAGGCCGATCAACCTCGGCGCCGATCCCGCGGTGCTGCTGATGGTCGGGGTCAACGGCACGGGCAAGACGACGACGATCGGCAAGATCGCCTGGCACCTCTCGCGCGAGTTCGGCCTCTCGGTCCTCCTCGCCGCCGGCGACACCTACCGCGCCGCTGCGGCGGAGCAGCTCGCCGAGTGGGCCGAGCGGGCCGGTGCGGACCTGGTGCGCGCGGACCCCGGCACCGACCCCGGCGCCGTCGCCTTCGACGCGATCTCCGCCGCCCGCGCCCGCGGCGCCGACGTGGTGATCGTCGACACCGCCGGGCGGCTGCATACGCAGGGAAACCTGATGGAGGAGCTGATCAAGGTGCGCCGGGTGATCGCCAAGCAGATTCCCGAGGCGCCGCACGAGACCTTGATCTCGATCGACGCCACCACCGGCCAGAATGGCCTGCGCCAGGCGAAGGTCTTCTCCCAGGCGGTGGAGGTGGATGGTGTCGTCCTGACCAAGCTTGACGGCACGGCGAAGGGCGGGATCGTCCTCGCCATCGCGAGCGAGCTGGGCATTCCGGTGAAGCTGATCGGGACCGGCGAGTCGCTCGAGGACCTGCGCCCGTTCGACTCCGCCGACTTCGCTCGGGCACTGCTGGCCGAGTAGGCCCGTCTCCCTATCGCATATTCGAGAGTGTTCTGGGGGTGAGAGTGCTCTCGTAGATGCGATGGTGTCCGGGTTGGCGGCTACCTTCGTGCCCACAATGTCGTCACTGGGCAAGAGCTGGAGCAACGCCAATGCGGTCTGTCCGAGACCTGAGCACGCTGGGTCTCGGGTTCGCTTCGATGGTCACTACGGTCCCGCGGAGCATCGCCGCCAGTACTACAAGTGCGTGCCGGCCGACGGCGATCGCCCGCATCGGTTCACCGAGGTGCTGCCACGCGAGGAGTCCTGGCGGGGGGACTGCGAGGCCTGCGAGCGCGATGTCGGCTTCCACGAGGGTCCGCACGCGGCGCGGCGCTACCAGTTCGTCGCGCTTGGCATCGCCGAGGCGTTGAAGATGGTCGGATCCGGCTCGACGTACTCTGAGGCGGCGCTGGTGGCGCGCGAGCGAGCCCGGCGGATGCGCGTCGATCCGGCGAGCGGCGAGGTGCGCTTCAGCCGGCACGGGTCGCTGGTGTCGGACTGGGTCGAGGTGTTCGCGCCGGTCGTCTTCGAGCCCTACCGGCCACGGGCGTGGCCGGCGAGCGGATCGCTGCTGCTCGATGATCTGCCGTTCAGCGTCCGCAACCCCGCCACCGGCCGTCAGCGGATCGCTTTCCGCATCTACTGCGCGATGGGCTACGAGGGCGGGCGGGCGAGGATGTGGCGGATGGAGGCCTTCCCGTCGAAGTCCCAAGCCGACTGGGAGACGTTCCTTCACCGTCTGGACGGCGCTCCGCAGCGCGTGGTCTGCGACAACGACTTGGGTATGACCGCCGCGGTCCGCACCTGCTTCCCCGAGGCCGAGCTGTACCTGTGCGAGTGGCATCTGCGCTACGCGCTGGGGCGGCTGATGGGCAAGATCCGCGCCGAGGAGCCCGAGCACGCGCAGACGATCGACGAGCTGCTGGCAGGGGTCGAGGCCGCCTTCACCGGGACCTCGTTCTGGGGTCCGTTCGTCGAGCGCTGCCACGCCGCCGGCATCGCTCGCCTCAGCGACTGGCTGAACGCCATGGGACGGATCGTCGCCGGGCAGTTCGCTCGCCGCGGGCCGCGTTCGACGCGGCCCGCCGACACGCCGCTCTCGACCTCGCCGATGGACGCCTTCATCCATCCCGTCCGCGACTCGATCCGCCCGCGTGCCTACGGCCTGAAGAACCGCGAGCGCACCAACCGGATGCTGATGCTCATGCAGCTGCACGCCAATCGCCAGGACGACGAGCGGGCCTACGTCCGCCACATCCGCGACTGGCTCGAGTCCAACCAGGGGCGTCCGAGCATCGCCCGCCGCGCGATCGTCGACGTCGGCGGTCACCCCTCGTTGCGTTGACCGCTCGACCACCGACGGGCACCGGCGCCCGACGACCAAATCGCGACCCGTCGTATCTCAAAGAGCATTCTGCGCGTCAGAACGCTCTCGGAGATGCGATCGGGGGGGCCCGTCTAAGCTGGGAGCGTGTTCGACCAGCTCTCCGACCGCCTGCAGGCGACTCTCTCCGAGGTCCGCTCACGCGGCAAGCTGAGCGAGCCTGACGTCGACGCCGCGATGCGGGAGATCCGCCTCGCCCTGCTCGAGGCCGACGTCAACTTCAAGGTCGTCAAAACCTTCACTGCGAGGCTGAAGGAACGCTGCCTTGGCTCCGAGGTGCTGGAGAGCCTGGACCCCGGTCAGCAGGTGGTGAAGATCGTCAACCAGGAGCTGAGCGCGCTGATGGGCGGGAGCGGGAGCGAACTCGCCTTCGCCTCCAACGGCCCCACCGTGATCCTGATGGCCGGTCTGCAGGGCTGCGGCAAGACGACCGCCTGCGCCAAGCTCGCCCGCTACCTGGTCGGGGGGGGCAAGGATGTGGCCCTCGCGGCCTGCGACGTCTACCGCCCGGCGGCAATCGACCAATTGGTGACGGTGGGAGAGCGGGCCGGCGCCCGCGTCTACCAGCAGGGCGCCGATCGTGACCCGGTGGATATCGCCGAGTGGGCGCTGGGCCAGTCGCGTGCTGAGGGTCGCGACGTGCTGATCGTGGACACCGCCGGTCGACTCCACGTCGACGGGGAGCTGATGGCGGAGCTGGCCCGGATCCGCAAGCGCACCAAGCCAGACAACGTGCTGCTGGTCGTCGATGCGATGACCGGGCAGGACGCGGTCGGGGTCGCCCAGGCGTTCGCCGAGACGGCGCAGTTCGACGGAGTGGTGATGACCAAGCTCGACGGCGACGCCCGCGGCGGCGCCGCGCTTTCGGTCAAGGCGATCACCGGCAAGCCGATCCTCTTTGCCTCCACCGGAGAGAGGCTGGAGGAGTTCGACCGCTTCCATCCCGAGCGGATGGCCTCCCGCATTCTCGGCATGGGCGACGTGCTCAGCCTGATCGAGAAAGCTGAGCAGCAGGTCGACGAGAAGCAGGCTCTCGACCTGGCGGAGAAATTGCGCCGCGACCAGTTCACGCTCGAGGATTTCCTCCAGCAGATGCGCCAGGTGCGCAAGATGGGCCCGCTCAGCGGCCTGATCGGGATGATGCCCGGCATGGGGTCGATGAAGCAGCTGAAGAATGCCGACGTCGACGAGGGGGAGCTGGACCGGGTCGAGGCGATCATCCTCTCCATGACCCCGGGCGAGCGGGCGGATCCCGGGAAGATCAACGGCTCGCGGCGCAAGCGGATTGCGATGGGCTCGGGGACCAAGGTCCAGCACGTCAATCAGTTGGTCAAGCAGTTCGATCAGGTGCGCAAACTGATGCACCAGATGGCGTCGGGCAAGATGCCCGACCCCCAGCAGATGGCCCAGATGGCGGGGGGAGCCCCGCGCCCGAAGGTCCGCAGGCGCTAACCTGCCCGCTCCCGATGGCCGTACGGATAAGACTCAGGCGTGTGGGCTCGAAGAAGAACCCGATCTGGCGAATCGTCGTCGCCGACAAGCGCTCGCCGCGCGATGGGCGCACGATCGAGACGATCGGCCGCTACAACCCGCAGACCGATCCCTCGCTGATCGAGGTGGACGAGGAGCGTGCCCGCCACTGGCTCGAGCACGGGGCCGAGCCCTCCGAGACGGTTGCCGGGCTGTTGCGCACCAAGGGCATCGCCGCCTCCGGCAGCTAGATGACCGAGCTGCTCGAGTTCCTCGTCCGGGCCCTGGTCGAGGACCCGGAGGCCGTCGTGGTCGAGGAGCTGGAAGAGGACGGCGACCTGATCTATGAGATCACGGTGGCCGAGGAGGACCTCGGTCGGGTGATCGGCAAGGGGGGGCGCGTGGCCAACGCGATTCGGACGATCGCCAAGGCCGCCGCGGTGCGACTCGACCGCCGTGTGATAGTCGACATCCTCGATTGAAGCTCGACATCTTCACCCTCTTCCCCGAGGCGTTCGACTGGTTCGAATCGCAGCGATCGGTGCAGAACGCTCTGAGCAGGGGCGGCGCGCTGCGGCTGTTCAACTACCGGGACACGACGCCGCTGGGTGCCGGGCAGGTCGACGACGCGCCCTACGGGGGCGGCGCGGGGATGGTCCTCCGCGTCGATGTGATCGACGCGGCTCTGCGGGCCGCCTACGCGAACGACGAGCGACCCCGGGTCGTCTTGCTCTCTCCCACCGGAAGGCTCCTGGACGATGAGCTGGCCGACGAGCTGACGGCGGAGCCGCACCTGGCGCTGCTGTGTGGGCGCTACGAGGGGTTTGATCAGCGTGTGCACGAGCATCTCGCCGAGGAGGAGGTATCGATCGGGCGCTACGTGCTGGCCGGAGGGGAGCTGGCGGCGATGGTCCTCGCCGATGTGGTGATGCGGAAGCTGCCGGGAGCCCTGGGCCACGAGCGCAGCGCGCTGGAGGAGTCCTTCAGTCCGGTTCTGGAGGGGGCGCCGGAGTACCCGCACTACACACGCCCCGCCCTTTACCGGGGTTGGGGGGTGCCGGAGGTGCTGGTCTCCGGCGACCACGAGAAGGTCCGAGCCTGGCGTGCCGAGCAGAGCCGCGCGCGGGCCGAGCAGTTCGAGTCTGGCGCGGAGTAGCTACCATTCCGCCACCGCGCGGTTCCCGATGCCCGGGTCCGGCGGTTTTTTCTCGCCAGCGAGCGCCGAGGGGCGAGTGAGATCTGCGGTGATCCTGGGCGTGACCGAGCAAGCGTGAGGAATTGACATGAGCAGCGTCATCGACAGCATCGAGCGTCGCCAACTGCGGCAGGGTTTGCCTTCCTTCGGCCCAGGCGACCGGGTGCGCGTCCATTTCCAGGTGGTCGAGGGCAGCCGCCGCCGCACGCAGGTCTTCGAGGGGATCGTCCTGCGACGGCAGGGGTCGGGGGTGCGCGAGACCTTCACCGTGCGCAAGCAGTCCTTCGGCGTCGGAGTCGAGCGGACGTTCCCGCTGCACTCCCCGAAGATCGAGAAACTCGAGGTCGCTGCGCGCGGCGCCGTGCGGCGGGCCAAGCTCTACTACCTGCGCGGCCGGGTCGGCAAGGCCGCCCGGGTCGCCGAGCGGCGCTGGGGGATCGACGAGGAACTGGTCTCGACTCCGACCTCCGCCGCGGAGCCGGAGGCAATCGGCGCCGAGGGCGTGTCCCAGGAGGAGGCTGAGACCGTTGAGGCGTCGGAGGCGAGCGGGGTCGAGGAGGCGGCCGAAGCAGACGCCGAGGCCGAGTCTGAGGCCGAACCGGAGCCCGATCGGAGCGAGGCGGAGGCTGAGCAGACTGAGCCTGAGCAGACTGAGCCTGAGGACACGGAGGCAGAGGCAGAGGCAGAGGCAAAAACGGACGCTGAGGCGCCCGAGGCCGGGGAGACCGAGGACACCACCGCCGCGGCGCAGGATGCCGATCAAGAGGAGCCGGCCATCGAGGCAGGCGACTCCGGCGAGGACGCGGGCTGAGCCCCTCAATCCCCAAGCCGAAGAGCAGGGCCGGCGGACTGGTGGAGCTGGTCGTCATCGTCGCCCTTGCCCTGGGTCTGGCACTGGCGATCCAGGCGTGGATCGTCAAGCCTTACCAGATCCCCTCGCAGTCGATGGAACCCACCCTGGTGGTCGGCCAGCGGGTGCTGGTCAATCGCTTCATCTATCACTTCGAAAGCCCTTCGATCGGCGATATCGTGGTCTTCCACCCGCCTGCGGGGGCGGACTCGGGGAGCGAATGCGGCGTCCGGGTCCACGCTCAGCAGCCGGTCAATATCGGCGAGCCCTGCCCAAGTCCGACGAAGGCTGAGTCCAGCCAGAACTTCATCAAGCGGATCGTCGCCGTAGGCGGTGACACGATCAGCGTCCGCGACGGTCACCCGGTGGTAAATGGGGTGGAGAAGAAGGACGAGCCCTACATCACCCCCTGCGGCGGCGGCGTCGCCTGCAACCTGTCGAAGCCGATCACCGTTCCGCCCGGGCATTACTTCATGATGGGCGACAACCGTGGGGCGAGTGACGACAGCCGTTTCTGGGGTCCCGTCCCCCGCAGCTGGATCATCGGCAAGGCCTTCGCCACCTACTGGCCGCCGGACCGGATCGGCCTCCTCTAAGAGCAGCTCCCACCGCCGCATGCTGGCGCGTACCCGCCGGCTCTTTGCCTTTGACCGGGGGCTGGGTGCCCAGCTCGTCGCCGGCGCCGACGAGGCCGGCCGAGGTTGCCTTGCCGGTCCCCTGGTTGCCGCCGCGGTCCTGCTCGACTACCGGGCGCTCTCCCACGCCGATCGCCTCGCCCTGGGCGGCCTGCACGACTCCAAGCAGATGACGGCCGAGCGGCGCGAGGAGATCTATCCAAGCGTCCTGCGGGCAGCCGCCCGGGTCAGCATCGTGGTCCGCTGCGTGCGCGGGATCGACCAGCGGGGGCTGCACGTCACCAACCTCGAGGCGCTGGCGGCGGCGCTGGAGAGGCTGGAGCCGCCGGAGGACTCGGCTGCCTGCCTGGTCGACGGCTTCTCGCTGCCCGGCTGCCGGGTGCCCCACCGGGCGGTGATCGAGGGGGACGGGACCAGTGCCGCGATCGCCGCCGCCTCGGTTGTGGCCAAGGTGACCCGCGACCGCTACATGCATGGGGCAGCCGCTGAGCACCCGGGCTGGGGATTCTCCGAGCACGTCGGCTACTCGACCCCCGAACACCGCGAGGCGATCGGTCGGATCGGGATCTCCCCCCTGCATCGCCGCTCGTTTCGCTCCGTCGCATATAGCCAGCTGGGGCTGATTTGACGCCGCAATCCTTCCTCCCCTGATCCGCTCGGTCGGTGGGGCGGGTCTCAGAATGCCGCCTGGATCTGCTCGTGGTGGGGGAGGCTTGGGGCGCCAGGGCGGAGGGCCGAGACCGCGCGGGGCGCCTTGGGCTCGCCGTCGACCCGGGGGAGGCGCCCGGGTTCGCGCTGGGCAGGAGGTCCTCGACCCGCGCTGGCCGGGTCGGGGGAGAGGTCAGCCGACCCCAATGGGGGGCGCTCCCGGCTCTCCGGCTTCCTGGCAAGGGTTTTGCTCGCGGATCATGCTCGGACCCCAGGGTCAGCGCCCGGAGGGCAGCATCTAGGCTGGGAGCATGAGCCCGCGTGTTCCCACGGTCCTCTCCATCGCAGGATCAGACTCCGGCGGAGGCGCAGGCATCCAGGCCGACCTGAAGGCGTTCGCGCGCTGCGGCGTGCACGGGATGACCTCGATCACGGCGATCACCGCGCAGAACACGGTCGGGGTCGAGGCGGTCGAGGCGATCTCTCCGGCGATGATCGTCGCCCAGGTGCGCGCGCTGGTCGAGGACATCGGTGTTGACGCGGTGAAGGTCGGGATGCTCGGCACGGCGGTGACCGTGGGCGCGGTGGCCGAGGCGCTGGGGCTGGTGGGCGAAGCCCCGGTCGTCATCGACCCGGTGATGGTCGCCGAGAGCGGTGCGGCGCTGCTCGAGGATCGGGCGCGGCGAGACCTGGTGGAGCGATTGCTGCCGATCGCGGCAGTCGTTACGCCGAACATCCCCGAGGCTCGGTCGCTGATCGGGGCGGGGGAGGGGCTCTCCCAGGAGGACCTGGCGCGAGAGGTCCTGACCCTGGGGCCGCGGGCGGTTGTCGTCACCGGCGGCCACAGCGACGAGGTCCTGGACATCTTTTTCGACGGCCGCGAGGCGATCGCGATCGGGGGTCAGCGCCACCCTGACGGTGCCTCGCATGGCTCGGGGTGCACCCATTCCTCGGCGCTCGCCGCCTTCCTTGCCCGGGGCGCCTCGCCCCTGGAGGCGGCCCGGGCGGCGCGCGAGGTCGCTTCGGCGGCGGTCGCCGCGGGGCTGTGGGGGATCGGCGCCGGGGCGGGCCCGGTCGACGTGTTCGGACTGGAGGCCGTCGCTGGTGAGTGCGCCGGCTTGACCGGCTGAATAGATTCAGCTGATGAGCACGAACGGAAGCACCGCCACCGCCCTACCGCGCCCCCGCTCCAGCGTCGTTTTCGACGGCCCCGACCGCGCAGCGGCGCGGGCCTACATGAAGGGGATCGGCTTCGACGACGATGACCTCAGCCGGCCGACGATCGGCATCGCCAACACCTGGACCGAAGCGATGCCCTGCAATTTCCACCTGCGTGGCCTGGCGGAGCACGTCAAGGCGGGGGTGCGGGCCGCCGGCGGCACCCCGATGGAGTTCAACACCGTTGCGATCTCCGACGGGATCACGATGGGGACCCAGGGGATGAAGGCTTCCTTGATCAGCCGCGAGGTGATCGCCGACTCGATTGAGCTGATGGCCCGCGGCTACCAGTTCGACGCAATCGTCGCGCTCTGCGCTTGCGACAAGACGATCCCCGGTTGCGTGATGGCCCTGGCCCGGCTCGACGTCCCCTCGGTGATGCTCTACGGCGGCTCGATCGCCCCCGGCCGCTGGCACGGCCGCGACGTGACGATTCTCGATGTCTTTGAGGCGATCGGCGCCCACGCGGCGGGGGAGATGAGCGAGGAGGATCTGCATGAGCTGGAGGGCGTGGCCAGCCCCGGCGCCGGGGCCTGCGGCGGTCAGTTCACGGCCAACACGATGGCCTGCGCCTTCGAGGCCCTCGGGATCTCACCCGGCGGCTCGGCGATGGTCCCCGCCGAAGACGGCGAGAAGGGGACAGTCGCCGAGAAGATCGGCGAGCTGGTGATGCGGGTGCTGGCCGACGATCTGCGGCCCAGCCGGGTGATCACCCGCGACTCACTGGAGAACGCGATCGCCTGCGCCTGCGCCTCCGGCGGCTCGACCAATGTGGTGCTGCATCTGATCGCCGTGGCTCACGAGGCCGGGATCGAGCTGGAGATCGATGACTTCGAGCGGATCTCCCGTGCCACCCCGCTGCTCGCCGACCTCAAGCCCGGCGGGCGCTTCGTCGCCACCGATCTCTACCGGGCGGGCGGCGTTCCGCTGATCCTCTCCCGCCTAGCGGAGGTGGGGATCCTCAAAGGCGAGGCGATCACGGTGAGCGGTCGCACCATCGGGGAGGAGGCCGAGGCCAGGGTGGAGGCCGAGGACCAGGAGGTCGTGCGCCCGGTCTCCGATCCGCTCAAGCCCGAGGGCGGCCTGGCGATCATGCGCGGCAACCTCGCCCCGGAAGGGGCGGTCGTCAAGCTGGCCGGTACAGAGCGAAAGATGCAGGTTGGCCCGGCGCGCGTCTTTGAGTCCGAGGAGGAATGCTTCCGCGCTGTCAAGGACCAGAGGATCCGGCCCGGGGACATCGTCGTCATCCGCAACGAGGGCCCGGCTGGCGGGCCGGGCATGCGGGAGATGCTCCAGGTGACGGCGGCGATCGTCGGCGAGGGCCTTGGCGAGGAGGTCGCGCTGCTCACCGACGGGCGCTTTTCCGGTGCGACCAGGGGCCTGATGGCCGGCCATGTCGCTCCCGAGGCGGTCAGGGGCGGCCCGATCGCCGCCGTTCGCGAGGGCGAGGAGATCACCTTCGACGTCGATGCCCGCCGCCTTGACGTCGCCCTCTCCGATGAGGAGATCGCCAGGCGCATCGCCGAGTACCGCGCGCCCCAGCCTCCCTTCAGCCGGGGGGTGATGGCCAAGTACGCAGCGACCGTCTCCTCGGCCTCCCAGGGCGCCGTCACCGGCTAGCCGAGGCGCCCAGGAACTCCTCCAGTAGGGCGTTGAAGCGGGCGGGGCGCTCGAGCTGTGGGACGTGGCGCGTCCGCTCGAAAATCTCAAGCCGCGATCCCGGGATGCGGCGATGGAAGCTGAGCGCAGCCCCGACCGGCACGATGCGGTCGTCAAAGCCCCAGACGATCTGGGTGGGGATCTCGATCCCGCTGAGGCGGTCGCGGATGTCGTGGTGGATCAGGGACCGGAGGGCGGGGCCAAAGGCCGGGCAGGGCAGGCCACCGTTCATCTGCTCCCAGAGCAGCTCGATCCGCAGCCGTTGCGGATAGCGGACGACCCAGCCGGCCACCGCCCGGCGGGCAAACCGACGGGCGAGAATCTCCCGGCTGCGGCTGGCGAGGATCGGCCCGAATAGGCCCCAGGCGAAGGCGGTGATCGCCGCCCGCTGCTCGGGGTCCCAGGTGTTGAGGATGCCCGCGGCCGATACCAGGGCCAGGCGGTCGAATCGGCCTGGGGTCGCCGTCACCGCCTCGGCGGCGACGAAGCCGCCCATCGAGTTGCCGACGATTGCCGCCCCGCTCTCGATGCCGAGCTTCTCGCAGAAGTCATGGACCAGGCGCCCGTAGGCCGGGATGTCGGGCTCCCAGGTGGGCATCGGGCTGGCGCCGAAGCCCGGCAGGTCCAGAGCGATCGCCCGGCGGTAGTGGCCGACATGGGGGAGGGTCTCCAGCCAGTTCTGCCAGCAGCCAGAGATGCCGTGGAGGAAGAGGACAGGCTCCCCCTCGCCGACCTCCACGTAGTTGACCTCGGCACCCGGTAGCTTCATCCGGCGCAGGTGCGGACGCCAGTCGATCTTCAGCCACTGTGGATCGGGGTTCCCGTAGTCCTTCCCGGAGGCGATCCGCGGGTCGCGGGCCCTGGCCTCAGGCATACCCCATGCGTTCCAGCACCGGGATCTCCCGGATCTGTGGCGGCTGGAGGTGATCCCAGAGAATCCCGCGCGGGCGCTCGTACTGGCGCTCCACTTCGATCACCGCGCGCGGGGTGGCGATCAGGTCGACCGGCAGGTCGTGCGCGGTCATCATCAGGTGGTGACGGAGGATCTGGGTCGGGTGCACGGTGGTCGCCACGATGGTGTGGCCGTCGATCTTGCCGGCGTCGATCAACAGCCCGTACTCCAGGTCGGAGTAGCCGCCGCCTTTGCCGACCCGGGCGCCGCTGAGGTTCACCGCGACCGAGCCGCAGAGCACGAAGTCGATCTCCGGCAGGTCATCGAGCGCGGTCACCCGACCGTGGCGCAGCGCCCCCTTGATCGTCGCCGCCTCTTTCACCCCGTGCTGGGAGAGCTCCTTGGGGTCGAGCACGCGGAAGGGATGTGTGTCGCGCAGGCGCGGCACCGCCATGATCACCGTCTTGCCATCTTCCAGCGCCATCCTCCGCGCGTAGGTCTGGGGCGAGTCGGGGTTGGCCTTGATCACCCTCGCCCGCCTCCAGAGCCGATTCCCGGCGAGCTTCTCGGCGGCCAGCTTTGCCCCGGCGAAGTTTGGGATCCTCCCCTCGGCGCCGGGAAAGCGAGATACGCCCTCGCTTTCCATTGCCTTCCAGACCGCGTCGCGGACCTCGTCCTTGGAGAGCACAGGCGAAAGATATCCGCCGCAGGCGGCGAACCTACCTCGGGTGGGTTGGGAAACGGCGATCGCCAACTATGACCGGGACCTGCGGGCGCGCGGCCTCGCCGAGCGGACCCGGCGCGCCTACGCCAGCGATCTCGGCCAGTTCATTGGCTGGGCCGGCGGGCGGGGCCTCGCGCCCGGCGAGGTGCGCCATCGAGACGTGCGCCGCTTCGGCGCCGGGCTCTCCGCCGCCGGCGCCGCCCCGACGACCGTGGCCCGCAAGCTGGCCGCCGTCCGCGGCCTCTTCGACTTCCTCGTCCGCACCGAGCGGGTGGGCCAGAACCCCGCCGACCTGGTCTCCAGCCCGAAGAAGGCGCAGAAGCTCCCCCGGGTGCTCAGCCAGGAGGAGATGCGCACGCTGCTGGATCGGATTCCCGCCCGTGATCCGCTAGAGCTGCGGGACCGGGCGATGCTGGAGCTGGCCTACTCCTGCGGCCTGCGCTGCGAGGAGATTGTCAACCTCGATCTCGGCGCCATGGATTACGAAACCGAACAGCTGCGAGTCCTCGGCAAGGGCTCCAAGGAACGGCTGCTGCCGGTCGGAGAGCCGGCGCGCGACGCCCTGCGCCGTTACCTGGAGCGTGGCCGCCACCCCCTCGCCACCGATCCGCAGCAGCCGGCGCTCTTCCTCTCCAAGAGCGGTCGGCGCCTCTCCAATTCCGACGTCACCCGTCGCCTCGGCCTCCGTGCTCGCGAGGCGGCGCTGGCCGGAGGCATCTCTCCGCATGCACTGCGCCATTCCTTCGCCACCCATCTGCTGGAGGGAGGCGCCGACCTGCGTACCATCCAGGAGCTGCTCGGACACTCGTCCATCTCCACGACTCAGGTGTATACGCGCGTCGACGCCGCCCGCCTGCGCGACACCTACGCGAACACACATCCCCGCGCATGAACCCGAAAACACCCAGCAACCGTAGAATCGACGGGGAGTAGATGGAGACCGGTGTAAAAGAGGTTGAGCTGCGCGACCTGTGGCGCCGCTACAAGGACGACGGCGACCCTTCGGCGCGAGAGCGGTTGGTCGTGGCCTACTCGCCGATGGTCAAGTTCGTCGCCGGCCGCCTGGGCGCCGGCCTGCCCTCTCATGTGGAGGACGCCGACCTGATCTCCTACGGACTGATGGGCCTGATCGGGGCGATCGAGCGGTTCGAGCCCGAGCGGGGGATCAAATTCGAGACCTTCGCCATGACCCGCATCCGCGGCGCGATCATCGACGAACTGCGCTCCCTGGACTGGGTTCCCCGCTCGGTGCGCTCCCGCGCCCGCGAGATCGAAGCGGCCCAGGCAAAACTCGAGCACGAGCTGCAGCGGGCGCCGACCGAGGCGGAGTTGGCGGAGAAGCTCGGTACCACGGAAGAGGATCTGCAGTCCTCGCTGCTGGAGATCGCCAATTCCTCCGTCTACGCGCTGGACGAGCTGTGGACGATCTCGGACTCCTCGGGCGACCAGATCTCGCTGCTCGACACGATCGCCGATCGCGACGCCGATGACCCGCAGGAGGCCTTGGCGAGCAGTGAGGTGAAGGACCGCCTGACCGAGGCGATCGCCTCCCTACCCGAGCGGGAGCAGCTCGTGGTGGCCCTCTACTACTACGAGAACCTCACCCTGCGTGAGATCGGTGAGGTCCTGGGGGTGACCGAGTCCCGCGTCTCCCAGCTCCACACCAAGGCCGTGATGCGTTTGAAGTCACACCTGCAGGCCTAGCCGGTGAACCCCGGCGGGACCTGCGCGATCTGTGACCGCACGATTCTGGCGGGAGAGCGAACCCGCGTTTACATGAGCCCGAAGAACGGCTCGCGCCTGGTCTGCGATCTTTGCCGCGGGCGGGCCGAGCATCTCGGCTGGGTCGATCCCGCGGCCCCCGGCGCCCGCGCCCGGCAACCGGATGCGGGGGAGCCCCCGCGCGGGCGCTTCGAGCGCGCCGTCGAGCGCTTCAACGGGAGCGAGGCCGCCCGCACCGTGGCCGGCTTGATGCGGACGCTCGGCGACCCCTGGGTCTCCGTCGGGGCGGCCGCCGGGTCGCCCAGCGAGGTCCGGATAACGGTCGCCTGGGAGCTGACCTGGTACCAGTGGGGCGTCGATCTTGGCGATGAACTGCGCGCCGTCTTCCCGATCGACAGGGGCGATGAGGTGGGCCAGCTCGAAGGATCCGCGCGTCATTGGAACGCCACCGCCATCTCCGGCGGCCATCTGCGCCTGGGCGCTGCGGCGCAGGGCCGCGCCCCCGACGGCGAGCCGGTCGCCTGAGGACCTTGGCCAAGCTGACGGTCAACGTCGACGGCGGCGCGCGTGGCAACCCGGGCCCGGCGGCGGTCGGCGTCGTGGTCCGCGACGCCGGCGGCGAGGTGCTGGAAGAAGTTGCAGAGCGGATCGGTCGCGCGACCAACAACGTGGCGGAGTACCGGGCGTTGCTTGTCGGCATCGAGCGTGCCGGCGCCCTGGGAGCCAGCGAACTCGAGCTGGTCGGCGACTCCGAGCTGATCGTCCGCCAGGTGAAGGGCGAGTACAAGGTCAAGGACGCGGGGCTGCGTGAGCTGCACGCCCAGGCCAGGCGGGCGCTGGAGGCCTTCGAGCGCTGGTCGATCCGCCACGTGCGCCGCGAGCAGAACGCCGACGCCGACCGCCTCGTCAACCAGGCGCTGGACGCCGGTTAGCCGGGAGGGCGAGGCGCTAAGGTCAGCGGGTGGCGGCGAATAGCCCTGAGCCGATCGATCCTGGCGTCGATATCGGCCACATCCATCTCAAGGTCTCCGATGTCGACCGAGCCCTCGACTTCTACTGCGGCGTGCTTGGCTTCGAGCTACAGCAGCGCTACGGCGGGGACGCCGCCTTCGTCTCAGCCGGCGGATACCACCACCATATTGGCCTCAACTCCTGGCACTCGAAGGGCGGCTCGCCGCCCCCGCCTGGGAGCACCGGCCTCTACCACTTCGCGGTCCGCTACCCGACCCGTAGCTCCCTCGCCGATGCTCTGCGCCGGCTCACCGACGCCGGCGTGCGGCTGGAGGGCGCGTCCGATCACGGTGTCAGCGAGGCCCTCTACCTGAGCGATCCCGACGGCAACGGGATCGAGCTCTACTGGGACCGGCCGAGGGAGGAGTGGCCCGAACCCCAACCCGACCAGAAGGTGGAGATGTACGTCCGGCCCCTCGACCTCCACGGGCTGCTCACCGAGCTGGACGGCTGAGCGGCGGCTGGGTCCTAAAGCGCGGGACTGGCGTCGGTGGCCCCGCTATGGAGTGTGCCGAGGCCCCGCCAGGATTCGACGCCCGCCCGACCGGACCAATGCTGCGCGTTGAAACGACTGCCCCCGCCGGTCGAGAGTGCCCTTTCGCTTCTAAAGACCCCGCTCCCGGCGCCCGATATCGGGTGCAGTGAGGAAATCGATGGAAAGGCAGGGGGAACTGCGGGCCCCCGGGCGGTCGCAGGCTCGTTCGGTCGGAGCGCTGCTGCTTGCCGCCGCCGGACTGGTCGTTCTCTCCCTCGTCCTGCCCCACCCGAGCGGGGGCAATACAGCCGCGCAGATCGTAATCGCCGCGGCGATGTGCATCGTCGGCCTGTTGTGTTGGGCCCTTGCCCCCAGGATCCCGACGGCAACCACCCACCTGATCCTCGCCACCACCGCGGCGCTCACCGGAGTGCTGATCTATGAGAGCGGCGTCGCTGCCGGCCAGTATGGATCGATCTTCGTCTGGGCGATGCTGATCGGCGCCTACTACTTCCCACGAAAAGTCGCCCTCGCCCATCTCCTCTGGCTGCTCGGGGTCTACGCGGTGACCCTGGTTGCGGTCGAAAGGACCGCCGGTTACTCGCCGCTGACCCGCTGGGTATTCACCGCCGTCTCGCTCTCGGTTGTGACGGTTCTGACAAACGCCGTAGTCGCTCGTCGTGCGAGGGCGGACCTGCGGGCACGGCACTTCTTCGATCTCTCTCGCGACATGCTTTGCACGGCCAATATGGACGGCTACTTTGTCGAGCTGAGCTCAGCCTGGGAGCAGAGCTTCGGCTACAGTGACGATGAGCTGCGCTCGGCTCCCTTCATCGACTTCGTGCACCCCGATGACCGCGAGCGAACCGAAGCCGAGACGGCGGAACTGTTCGAGGGCAGCGGGACGATCGGCTTTGAAAATCGCTACCTCGCCAAGGACGGCTCTTTGCGCTGGCTGCGCTGGAGCGCGACGCTGGCGTCCGGCGAGGCGCTGATCTACGCTCGCGCGACAGACGTGACGGAGCTGAAGCGAGTCGAGTCCGAACGGGAGGATCTCCTGGTCGAGGTCGAGGCGCTCGCCCGCAGCGACTCCCTCACCGGGCTGCCGAACCGCCGCGCGCTCGACGAACAGCTGCCCCACGAGATGGCCAGGGCTCGTCGCGGTGATTCGCCCCTTTGCCTCGCCATCCTCGACATCGACCACTTCAAGGCCTACAACGATGCCCACGGCCATCTCGCCGGTGACGTGCTGCTTCAGAAGTGCGCAATTGCATGGGACTCCGAGTTGAGGGGGGAGGATGGAATCGCCCGCTTTGGCGGTGAGGAGTTCGTCGTCCTCCTGCCTGACTGTCTCCCTGAGCAAGCAGCGATGATCCTCGAACGGCTGCGCGTGGCCACCCCAAATGAACAGACTTGCTCGGCTGGTCTTGCCTGCTGGGACTTTGGAGAGTCGATCGAGGATCTTCTCGGGCGCGCCGACGCCGCCCTTTACAGAGCCAAGGGCGAGGGGCGCGATCGCATGGTCTACTAGCCGTCCTTACCCCGAGCACGTCGCGCACCGCCTTGGCCCCGTCGAGCACCAGCGCGCTCTGCTCGGTGTCAAGGCCACGATCGAGGGGGTAAGCAAGCGGAGTGGCGCTTTGACACAACAGTCCGCCAAGACTCGACGGGAATCTACTCGGGGCGCCCACCTCACCCCGAGGAGGCCACTACTTTTTCTCGGTCGGCAACTTCCGGCTTGTCCTCAAGATGCGCCGAAACGATGTCACCACCGAGCCCGACGAACATGTGACCGACAAACACACGGTCAAGTCCTAATCCGCGAACGCTTCCTCGCCCCGAACAACAGCGAAATGGGCGAGTACGTCTGGACTTCCAGCCTCGCCCAGCCGGGAGACCCAGCGCGACGGCCCGAAGGCCGCCGCGCTCAGCCAGAGGTACGCTTACGGGGCGGTCACCGCCCACCGCCCGCCGTACTCGAAGTTTTCGCCTTCTCCGACGACGGCATAAAGCGCAAAGCCGAACAGGGATTGTGAAGCTTCATCGACTTCGATCTCCAGCGTGCCGTTATCGCGCCGCGTTTCATAGACACAGAGGTAGCCCGGCGCGGCTTTCGGTTTTTCACTACTGCCCGGGCATTCAGTTGTCGGCGCCCCTTTTTCGGCGATCTGGCCGACTTTCGGGGTGAAGCCCAGCGGTATTGGATACGAGGCGCTGGTCGCCTGGGTATATGAGGTGCCTCCCGTGGCCCTGGCGCCCGCCCAGGTGTACATCCCCCGCTCGGTCTGCCCGGATGGCAGCGCTTTGATCGCGAAGGCGGCTTCGCCTTTAGGGCCGATTTCTCCCCTCGGCCCAACTGCCCCGCGTTCGCCCTGCGCTCCGTTCAGCTTCGCTTGCGCGGCCTTGCTCAGTTTCGTTGGGGTTGTCGCTTCCTTCTTGATCTGCTTCTAGCCAACGCTGTTCTTCGGTAGCTGCGTGGCGGCGTAGGCGCCGCCTCCGAGGGCGACGAACAACGCAAGACATGAGATCACGTTGGCGAACGTCAACCTGCTTCGAAATGCTTTCATCCCCAACCTTTCAATAGTTGCGTAATTGGACCGAGCCAATGCACTTCCCACAGTTAACGCAAGGCAGCACGGACCTCCGCTGTCCGGCCTGCGGCGCATCTCCGGCTGGCCGCCGTCCTCAGACTCGCTACTGTGACTGGCCGCGTGCCGCGCTGAGCGGGCCTCGGGTGAGGCGGCTAGCGGCAACGCGGCGGCCCGAAGACCGCCGCGCCACTTCTGTTCTCCTTTGTCCGCCGCTACGAACCAGCAGCCCTAAAGGAGATGTTTCCGAGACCGACGAAGATTTCGTTGCCGGTTCGGAGCTGAACAGTTCGACTGCACCTTTTTCTGTCACGTCGATCGTTGTGTTGCCGGAACCGCCAGAGTGATAGACGACGAAAAACTCTTCTTCGGTGGGTCGGAAACCGGGTGGGAGCATGAAGTTGACCGCATCCGAGCCACTGCTGCGGCCCGCCTGGCCCTGGAGGTGGACGGTCCCGAACGGATCTTTCCAGAACCCAGGGCGCATTTCCGTTCCTCCGCGTCCCCAGCCAGCTTCAAACGGAACCTGCTGCGAAGTGAGCCTCGAGGATCCTTTGTTTGAGCGAGGGGCCAAACTGGGCCGGGGACGATCTTCGATCGCACCCGCACTCCGATCGCACCCGCACTCCGCTCACAGTCTGGTTCACCGCCTGCTGGCTGTTCGCCTCCCAGAAGGACGGGATCTCGGCGCTATCGCTGAAGCGCCAGCTCGAGATCGGCTCCTACCAGACGGCGTGGGCGATGCTGCACCGGATCCGCTCGGTGCTCGTCCGCCCGGGCCGCGAGCGCCTCGGCGGCACGGTCGAGGTCGACGAGACCACTTTCGGCGGCGAGGAGGCGGGGCTCGCCGGCGGGCGGGCGCGGGGCGAGAAGAAGATGCTGGTCGGCGTCGCGGTCGAGCGGACGGAGCCCAAGGGCTTCGGCCGCTGCCGCATGGCGCCGCTGCCCGACGTCTCGGCCTCCTCGCTGCGCGCGTTCCTCACCGCTAACGTCGAGCCCGGCGCGAGGGTGATCACCGACGGCTGGCAGCCATACCGCCCCGCGACCGAGGGCCTCTACGTCCACGAGCGCCTGCCCGGCGCCCAGCGAGCGCGGGCCCACGAGCTGCTCCCCGGCGTGCACAAGGTCTCCTCGCACGCCAAGCGCTGGTTGCTTGGCACCCACCAGGGCTCGGTGGACGCGGCTCACCTGCCCGCCTATCTCAACGAGTTCGCGTTCAGCTTCAACCGACGCCGGTCGCGCAGCCGCGGGCTCGTCTTCTACCGCGTGCTCGAGCTCGCCGTCGTGCATGAGCCGGTGCGCTACAGCGACCTCATCGCCAACACCCGGCCGAGCGGCTTGCCGCGCCGGCCGCCGGGCAGCCGCGGTCGCCCGCCGAGCCTGGAGCGGCCGCCCGTCGGTCGACCGTGGCGAGCCGCTGATTAGCTCCGGTTAAATGGATACCCCACTCCGGCCCTTCGCCGCTCGACCAGCCGGGATTAGGGGGACTGAACGCTTACCTGTTTCGCTGTTTCGCCCCAATCCGGCGCTCAGCATTGCGCGCTGTATCCGTGGCTTCCGCTGACAACCTGCTGACTCCCTGAGCTACGTATGCGAGCTGGACCCAAAGACAAGCTCTCGCGGGCCTGTTATTGGCTAGCCTGCGTAGGCATGCGCGTCCACCACCTCAGCTGCGGATCGCTCTGCCCCCGAGGTCGGCGCCTGATCAACGGCGACGGTGGCCTGCTGGAGGACGGTGTGATCGTCTGCCACTGCCTGCTGATCGAGGCCACCGACAGTCTTGTTCTCATCGAGACGGGCTTCGGAACTGACGACATGCGCGATCCCCGCCAGCTCGGCGTCGCCTTCAACGCCCTGATGCGCCCAAAGCAGGACGCTCAGCAGACGGCGTTAAGGCAGATCGAGGCCTTGGGCTTTGAGGCAAGCGATGTTCGTCACATCGTCTTAACCCATCTAGACCTCGACCACGCTGGGGGCCTTCCAGACTTCCCGGCCGCCCAGGTGCACGTATTCGCGCCTGAGCTTGAGGCTGCCCTCCACCCGAGCCTTCGTGAGAGGAGTCGCTACATAGGTGGTGCCCACTGGACCCACAATCCCCGCTGGGCGACCCATTCGGCCGGCGGCGAGCATTGGTTTGGCTTTGAGAGCGTGCGCGTCATCCCCGAGATTGACGCAGAAGTCCTGCTAGTGCCGCTGATCGGCCACTCGACTGGACACTCCGCCGTCGCGGTCAAATCGTCCAACGGCTGGCTCCTGCACTGTGGGGATGCCTACTTCCATCACCGCGAGCTCGAGTCCCCTCCTTCATGTCCTCAGGCTTTGCGCCTCTTCCAGAGCCTCGTGGCTGCCGACAATTCTGCCCGCAAGGCCAACCGCGAGCGTCTGAGAGAGCTGATTTCCGCCCACAGCCAGGAGGTGAGCACCTTTTGCGCACACGACCCCGCTGAGCTGGAGCGCGCTCAAGGCTCAGGGCAACGGTCGTCCGTCCGCGGGTAGCACGTGCACAATTTGGCCGCGAATGCGCGCATTTTTGCTGGACGTTTGCGTCATGTCGGGGAGGTCACGACCTCCCCGACATGCGGATGATCATCGCACCCGACGAGTGCGGGGGAGTGCGCTCCGGTGCGGGTTTTCGGGGCTAGAACGCCGATTCAGGCGTCAGCGCCGACGCGGGATTGCGTGCTGTATCCGTGGGTTCCGCTGGCACCCTGGCCTCGCCTCAGGGGGTAGACCGTCCTAAAGAATGCGAGGCTCTGGGGCAGCTTCCAGCGAGCCATTCCCGGGAAGAGCTCGGGTAAGGTGTCGCCCGTGAACGAGGCGGCAGACGAGGACGCGGCAGTCGCCGCTCGCTACCGAGTTCCGAACGTGCAGCCCGGCGTCGGCGGCTCACAACCACGCGAAGGCAGCAGCCGGAGCTGACGGTTGCTCGTCCCCAGACCCGAGTCGCCTGTGGGGCCGCGGGGTAGCTCACTCGAGCCGACGCGTGAGCGCGCGTGGCATACTGGCCTCGTGCCGGAACGGGTCCAGCGCTTCACCGTCTCGGAGCGCGCCATCCACTGGATAACGGCATTCGCACTCTTCAGCTTGCTCGGAAGCGGCCTTGTTGTCGGCCGCCGCGGCACATTTCACAATGTGATGTACGCCTGGCATCTCGCCTCGGCCGGGGTGCTCGTTTGTGGCATTGCGCTGATCGTCCTGGCAGGGAACCGGCGCGCGCTCAGCCGCACCGCGCGCGAGCTTCGAAGCCTCGATGAGGCGGACCGCAAGTGGCTCGCCGCGGTGCCCGCGCACCTGCTGGCGCATAGGACGCCACCGCCCGCAGGGCGCTTTAACACCGGTCAGAAGATCAACTTCCTCCTCGTGAGCGTCCTGCTCACGGCGCTTTTCGTCTCAGGGGTTGACACCGTCATCGCGGGGACCCATCACAACCTAATCTTCGGTGGCCACAAGCTGGCAACGATCGCCCTCTGCGTCCTTGTCGCCGGTCACCTCTACATGGCGATCGTGAACAGCGCGACGCGCCCCGCGCTACGCGGAATGCTTACGGGTGAGGTTGACCGCAAGTGGGCGCGCAAGCATTACCCGCGCTGGAAGCGGTAGCTGTAGTTCCTAACTCACGACCGCCATCAATTCGTTCACGTTCGTAGTTCCTAGATCGCAGCCTGGGTTTCGTGGAGGGGGAATCGGCGCCCATCAGGGCCGTTGACCGAGCTTGACATCGGGACAGAGACGGGGCTCTTGGCCCTGCCTCTTGCGGAAGTTGTCGACTGGGACGCCGTGCGAGACGCCGTTGCCCGCCGCAAGCGCGAACTCGCGGACACTGTAGGCGTCTCACCCTGCCATGCGGTATCGATGTACTTGTCGGAGGTAGATCTCGCCGTTTGCCACGAGGCCACCGGCCGTACCCGCAACGAGTGCGGAGGCAGCACAAGAGTTCTTCCTCCAGAATGCCTGGACGTGGAATCCGCCACCGCCATGGTGGTTCCGAATTGCGGTGGGAGCAGGCGCGCCGGTAGTCCATTTCGACGTGTCGAGATGGACGAGGAGCAGCAGTGCCTGTGGCCGCCATGCCGATCCGGACCTGCAGGAGTGGATCGGTCGCCGGGACTTCAAAACGACGCTCATGTACGCCGACTACTGGCCGTCAGAGCGCGAGCGGGAGTGGGCGGAGGTTATGTTCGCGCGAGCGACCCCAACCCAGCGAGGCTCAGGGCGACGCAAACTGGTCCGAAAGCACGCGACTGGCCAGGCGCCTTTAAATCTGCCAATCTCTCCTTAAGATGCGGATGCAGCCTCGGGCGGGAATATGCGGCCTTGTCTTCCTGGCCATCGTGGCGCTGCCGTGCGTGTTCGCGACCGCGCTCATCGCAGCACCGTCGGCGCTCGCTGTGGACGGCTGGTCGGCGCCTACCGTCATCAACCGGCACATCGGCCCCCTTCTGGAACGCACCGGGCCGGAGCGTGGCAGCCTCAGCACTGTAGATCGCATCGAGCTGCACTCGCTCTCGTGCGCCACGCCATCGTTCTGCGTCGCGGTGGGTGGTGAGAACGAAACACGCGGGCACGGCAAAGCTCCGCGGGAATACGAAAGCGGCTACGTGGTGATTTACAAAGGCCGCTCCTGGAGCGCGCCTGCGCGCATCCCTAGGCAGCTCCAGCTGGGTTCGGTGTCATGCCCGTCGAGGACTTTCTGCGTCGCACTCGGCGCATACTTCCGCATGCCAGGCAAGGTGCTCGAATACGCGCTCACTTACAACGGCCGCTCGTGGAGCGCACCGGTCCACATCGACACCAACGGCGAACTCGGGCCGGTGTCGTGCGCGTCGCCATCGTTCTGCGCCGCGGGTGGAGACACGAGCACGCTGACCTACAACGGCAGCTTCTGGAGCGCACCGACGAGCATCGCCGGCAGCCGCCCGCTCGGCTCGGTATCGTGCGCGTCGCCATCGTTCTGCGCCGCTGCGGGATTCGTGGTGGCTAATGAAGGAGCCGTCGGCGAAGGATTGACGGAAGCCGAACGAGAACACATAGAAAGCTACGCGCGCACCTACAACGGTAGCTTCTGGAGCGCGCCGCAGACGGTCGACCTCATCCAGCACCGGCTCGCCTCGGTGTCGTGTCCAGCGGTGGCATTCTGCGTCGCGGTTGACGAAGAGGGGGATACGCTCACCTACAACGGCAGCTCGTGGAGCGCACCTACACCCGTTGACAGCCACGGCGAACTCCACTCGCTGTCCTGCCCCTCGCCCTCGTTCTGCGTTGCCGTGGGCGGCCAGGGCGAAAAGCGCGGGGAGGCGCTGACCTACAACGGCAGCTCCTGGAGCCGGCCGGATGTGATCGATGCTCGGCTTGGGCTTGAGCTCGTGTCCTGCCCCTCCGTCTCGTTCTGTGTAGCGCTGGACGAATGGGGACGCGCGCTCTTTCACCCGGCGGCCGCGGCGCTGAAAGGGCACTCCGGGAAGCGTGCGTCGCTGCAAGTGCGTCCGTAGGCGGTGCGCCGGCTCTCGCGTGCGTGTCTGGGTCGATCGGGCGCACAGGCGGCCAACGCAGGAAACCGCGCCACGGAGCTAGAATCCGCCATCGTGCGGCTGTAGCTCAGTTGGCTAGAGCGTCTGCTTGCCATGCGTTCCGGGAAAGTGGTTAAGGGGTCTCTTTCGGCTTTGTGGAGCCGTTTAATGAGACCCCAATCTCGACATCATCCAATCGGATACGACGCGATTAGACCGGATTTGGGCAGGGAAACCGGCTCCCTGTCCGATGGGAGTGGCGGTTACGCGCCCGAAGGACACCCAATCGAACAACCCCCCCGTTTCCGGAGAAAATGCGGGCGTTCGATGCTCAGCCTCATCGGACCCGCACGCTCGCTAGAGGCAAAAAAAATCGAGCAAAGTTGGCTCAGGCTCCTGCTGCCAGCAGCAACAGGTCGTAGAGCGATATTGCAGTGCAGGCGAAGGTCAACACGATCACGAACATGGCGTTTACCTGCTCGGTGCGTTCACTGGCTGCCCTGGACTTCGGGGGCGAGCGGTAGGCCGCTGTGTCGGGGCGAATCCACCTGACATTGGGTGATCCGCCCGCGGGCGTGAAATCAACGTGCCGCGGCTCTCCTGCACCCAGGTCAGAGGAGCTCATAACCCGCCAGCTTGATAGCCGGAGCCCCGGCCCTCCCCAGAGTCGACGCCGCCCAGAGCCACGCGCCTGAGCCTCTGCATCAGGCCAGCCTGGGCGTCGCGACCCGGAGCCAGCAGCTCGAACACCATCAGCGCCTGGCGCGCCAGCACCAGCACGATCAGTCCAAGCGCCATCAGCAACGCCGCATGGTCGAGGTGATGGCCAAGCCTGATCTCCACGGCGGCGACGCTCAGCGCGATCAGCACCGGCAGCAGGGGGGATACGAGCGAGGCGAGCGATGGCGTGGAGCGCTCGGCCCGTTGCACCACAGCGGTCCGAGGGCGCGAGTTGAACGCGGCAAGCGCGATCCCAAGATACGCGGCAATCCAACCGGTGTCGATCACATCCCCGCCTGTGTACTTCGCCACCTCGGTGAGGTAGGTGAAGGTGCTGTCTGTTAGCGCCATCGCCAACAGGGCAGCCAAGAGGCACCACAGCGTCAGACGGCTCCCGTCGGCCATCCCGCGGATCGCGAGCACGATGAAGAAGACGATCACCACGTCACCGAAGGGGTAGGCAAGCGTCACGACGCCGGTCCACGAGCCCAGATCGGCGCTTCGCCACAGCGGCCCGAGGACGAGCGTCCAGCTGAGGAAGAGCAGCGCCGTGGCGACCACTAGTCCGTCAAACACCCAGCGCGCCTTGTGCGTGCGAGTGCCCCTCGTCGCCGGGTGGCAGACCAGTGCCGCCACCGCGAGCGGGATCGCCGACAGGTAGCCGAGGTCCGCCCATGAGGGCACGGGCACTTCCACTTCCAAGATCAGCGCGTAGTAGCCCCAGATCACCTCGGCGACCGTCCAGGACGCGGTGGCAAGACCCAGCAGCAACCAGAACAGCCGCATCCCCCCAGCGTGCCGAGCGCGGGCACGAAAGCACAACCCGCAGGCGAGCAGCGCCGCTAGCGGCGTGGCGACATCATCGACCCAGAGCGTCACCCGGGCACCACCGATGTGAAGCCCGATCCAGACCGCAAACAGACCGGTCGCGAGCACGACGGCAGCTGCCGCTCTGAGGAAGCGGCGGCTGGTGAGCGTTTTTTGTGGTGTGGGGGATATGGTCATGTAATCCCCATCATGTCGAGTGTCCACGAAGATTCCGCTTGGACGACTCGGGCTCGGGCCAGGACACGGACGTACAGTTCGTAGCCGTGTATGACGTCAGGGCCAAGCCCCAACCGTCGGGCTTCGTACTCATGTTCTTCCATGTCCATCGCATGAATCCGCTGGTGGAACTCAACGACCCTCTCGCGTTGGCTCTGTGTGGGGGTAATAGCCATCATGTGTAAGCCGCGTGGGAGTCACCGCTTTGGCAGCGGCAAGTTGACGGCCAAATGGGGGTTCATGTGAGTACCCTCGACAGGACGGGAGAAATACTTGAGTATGCCGTTGTCGCTTGGCCGTAGAGGCACGGGACCGATTCGCGACCCACCCTCCGGGAGCAGGGGAGCCGGAGTCACGTGTGAGTCAATACGCCCGGAATATGTCGGCAATCGCGATCAGCGTGGGTTTGCCTATTGCGGAGGCTCGCAGTCTGAGGGCTGCTAGCGACGACAACAGCGAGCAGGTAGAGGAGAGGCTGATAGGCACGCGACCGCAAGATGATCGTCTACTTCTCCTACGTGCTGCTGTTGGTGCGATCTACCAGGCGGCGTTTGTAGAGCTGACCGCCGTCGTCTCCCCCGCGTCGAAGTAGGGCTAGCTCCGAGCCGCGTCTTGCGAAGAAGCTGACGCCGCTGAGCGCAGCTCGACCCTCCGAGTAAGCGGCGATGTTCCCCCCTCCCGGTTTTATGTATATGAAGGTCAACCTTCCGCACTTCGCGAAGAGCGACATCTCCGGCGACCAAAGGCTCACGCGGCTTGCCATGCTCACGGCGAAATAATCGCGCTGGTTCCGTGGTGAAGCCGCTAACGACGAACGTGCTTGTGACGCCGTGAGCGCTTATGGAGAAAGATCACTGAGAGTTCCTGATCACTCGTGGCGCTGACTTGGCAGCTATTTCCTTTAACGCCCCCACAGGCTCCGTGCCAGCCGCCGATACGGAACCCCTTTCTGGGATGAGCTAAGAGAGTAACGGACTCTTCAGACGAAACTACCCGCGTGCAGCTGTGATGACAGGTAAAGCTTCCGCTGATGAAGCCCCGGCCTTGGATATTGACGTGTATGGAGGCCGTAGTTATCGGCGGTATGGAGACCGTGGTTATCGGCGGGCTGACCGGATAGACGTGCGTACCAGCTCCGTCTGCGACCGCTTGAGACCAGGTGTAGTAATACGGAGGGACTTCAGAGTTAAAGAGTCCGACGATCAACATCGCGTAGGCCATTTCTCCCTGCTGATCCTTGCCAGTGGCGGCTCCCATTGCGTATCCACTGTTTGCAGGTAGCCCTTCTCCTCCTGACCACAGCGTGTCCTGGCGATGACCCCAGCATCCGCCGCTTTCCGGAGTCTTACAATCCCCATTGGTGCCTCCGTAGCCATCGTCATACATCCATTCGTAATAGGCGGTTAAGGTCGAAGGGAATCCCCCGGCCCAGTTACCAGTCCAGCCGAACGATGGGTAAGGCCAGTTCGAGCCATTGCGCAGCAGGTCGGGATCTTCATCTTGTCTAACTCCCACGAGAGCGTCTTCATCGAGAGAACTATTCAGTCCGACGACAAGCGGCAGAGAATAGGCGGCGCGATCTAAGTTACTGAGGATGAAGATCTGCTCTTCGGCAGGCAACTGTAGGAAGTTCGCTGGCAGATTGTACGGCGGAAGCCCGAGGTCTGCGCGTGCCTGATCTAAGTAGTAGATCACTCCGTTCGCACAGACTTCAGGAGGTTCAGCTATGCCCGGTGCGCAGCTTCCGGGCATCGGACCCAGCGGAATGTTGTTGGCGGGATTGGGTGGATTGCCGGCCGCAGCGCTGGGCGCCGCCAATAGAAGTAGGGCGGCGATGGTCGCAATCATTCCTCGCACGGGCATCGCGCCAAGGTATCAGCATTAGGCGTCACTTCCGTGCCTCGATGCAGACAATTAGCAGGCAGGATGCAGGCGATGTCGGAGACGATCCGATAAGCTGGGCGTCGCTAAGCTTCGCCGATGAGCGAAATAACGGCACAGTAGAGCCACACCGCATCTGGTCTGGAGCACCTGGAGCAGACCATTCAGAACCTGAAGACTGTCTCCGGGACGTTCTTCGGCAAGCGTGGTCTGCAAGCGGTTGCGAACTTCGCGTCCGCGTGCTTCGGTTCGTCGCTCGATCGCACGGACAAAGTTTCACGCCTGCTCGGAAGCGCGCAAAAACACCTCGATCCGAAAAGCGGCGGAATCGTTATCAACTCGAGTTTCGGCTTTTCACGCAGCGGCGCATGCTGACGGTGTCTGGGCTGGTGTGAGTTTCGGGTCGGTGGTCATCGGGGGTGCTTGTGCCCAAAACTCGTGGCGG
>Ga0307374_10002710_pt1 | contig 31178 bp, 30 predicted proteins | sample OX3MG_FD_202532 | JGI IMG/M metagenome (GOLD analysis project Ga0307374, IMG submission 202532) | Soil microbial communities from Risofladan, Vaasa, Finland - OX-3 | ecosystem: Environmental > Terrestrial > Soil > Coastal area > Acid sulfate soil | place: Finland: Risofladan, Vaasa | collected... | reverse complement strand
GCAGCTCTGCGCCAAATGCAACAACGCTGCGGTGGTGATGATGGATGGGTGTATGACGTGTCTCAACTGCGGCGACTCGAAGTGCGGCTAATAGCGTCGCCGGCGGCCCGGATACTTCGTTGATGTGGGGGTAAGCATAAGCTGCAATTTAGGTCAGCGAACCTCCATTATTGGATAGCGTAAGTTGCAACTCGCTCAATCCATAGTAAAAACTGCGAAATCACAGTACGCCATAAGTTGCAATTTTCTCCCGATCCGACCAGATTTGGCCGTTGTAGTTGCCGCCGATGGCGGGCATAAGCCGCAATTGCTGCCGCTGAACGGAGATTATTCGGTATCCGTCTTGCGTACTGGAGCAAAAATGTGTCGCCTGAGACCTTCCTCCAGGCTGCAGCCTCCGAAGAAGTCAAACAGAGGTTCGAAACGGGCGGATAATCCTGAGGAGTCAGGAGCTTGGAGAGGGACACTTCGAAGCCTTGCCTGCGGAGTGACCAGGGCGTGACCAAGGGCCGTTCGGCAGCACGTCGGCAATCGGATGAGATTTCAAGTACGCGCCCATAGCTCAGATGGATAGAGCGCAGCCCTCCGAAGTTGAAGGTCGCAGGTTCGAATCCTGTCGGGCGCGCCATTTGTGCATAAATGAGGTCACTCCTGTTCGTCCAAGCGCTATTATGTCTCTGATGCACAAATCTTTTTAATACAATCACTTATGTCCGAGAAGCAGCGCCGTCACGAGCGCTCCTAAAGCTGCTCCCCACAGCAACGTTTCTGCGCTTTCGCCTGTTTGTCTCGCACCAGCATTCACCCGCACCCCTTGAGCCGACAATGTCGCTCGAATTTGTTCTGCTCGATTCATAATTTCGTGGGCGGTGATGTGCAGATGATGGGCGACCCGGTCCAACTGATCGACTGTTAATAGCGTCTGGCCGGACTCCAATCGCGACCAGGACGATTGAGGTAGCCCCATTCTGCTCGCGAGATCAGCCTGGGTAAGGCCTAAGCGTGCTCGTTCGTTGGTAATGATCCACCCTACTAGTGCTGAAAAGGTGGTTTGTTGGGGTGCCGGCACCGTTGACTCTCCACTTGGAATATGATGCAATTATAGCATATCATCTCTGTGGGAACATTATCATGTCAATGAAAATCGGTGAGCCGTCTTGCTGCGTTCCAAGTACCGTTGTTGGTGTCTGGGTGGGGCCATTCTTGCACGTCGGGATTGTCTCGGATCACCGTAGCTTCAATGGACTACCGTATGTGATCTCCAATTCGGCGCGCGCCGGCCATGGTGCAGAGGAACCATGGGACGTGTTTTCGGGCGGTAGAATCGTATACCAAGTGGATGGACTTGAAAGCGCACTCCCCTGGCCGGTTGTGCTGACTCGCGCACGTAATGTGCTGTGTAAGAAATGGGATTTGCTTGGCTGGAACTGCGAGCACTTTGTTCGGGAAGCGCTTGGAATCCGCGTCGAGAGTCCGCAGCTGCAATTTGTAATTTGGGGTGGACTTGGATCATTCCTGCTGTCTAGTCTTGTCTTGTCAAAGAAAAGATGAAGCGGTATTAATGCCATGAGAAGTCCTCAGCGAGTAACCTTTGACACCAACACACTGCGTGCGCTCGTGACCGCGTTTCGCGCACAACAACAAGGCAACGCTTCAGCATTCGCAGGGAAGCCTGAAATGATCGTCCTGGAAGCTATTCAGACCGGAAAGGTACTGCCACGAGCATCAGATACAGTGCTCACACTCGAGGGCGTGCAGCGAAAAGATCGCGTCGTGTATTTCGGTGGATATAAGCCGAACATATCTATTACAGAATCAGCCGGCCGAGATGGCAGTATCAAGGTTAGTTTTAGCATTGCGCCAGGAACTCCCCCCACTCTTAATAAGATTCAAGTAGATCGCCTGAATGATTTTGTATCGCTTGGCGGTCTCTTTATGCTCATCCCTCGGATTGGAAGTGTGCCACGGCCAAAAACGATTACGGATGCGCTTGTAGTGGAGATGGCTGACGAACGTAAGCAACGTGAGGAATGGTCAGCGGAACTTGTGAGGAAGATCGAAGCTGCACAGGCAAGCATCTACCATGCCAAACAGTTAGCGCATCGCCTTAACCCCCAGGCGGTTCCGTGGACCGCTGCGTTCAAGAACGCAGTTACGTCCCAGGACGAGAATGCTGTCGGAGATGCGATAGCAGAGTGGGCCGACGGTGATTTCATTGCAGCTCACTATGGGTATGGGAACGATGTCTTATGCACGGATGAACGCTCGAAGGGCGCTAGCTCCTTTGCGGCTATGTCGGCAGAAAATAGAGCGTGGTTAACGGCTGATTATGGAGTACGATTTATGACTCTCGAAGAACTAGCGTATCCGCAGCAATCCACATGCAAGATATTTTAGGGAGCACGGTCTATGGAATTTCCCCGAGAAATAATGCCCTTAAAGAAGCTTCATCTTGATACCGAAAATGCCCGACATGGGAAATTGGATGTCGAGGATGAGGCCATTAAATGGATGCTCACGGATTACAGGGCAAGAGAGAAGACGTATAGATTAGCAAAGGCTATAGCGGAGAGGGGCTTAAGTCCTATCGATGACATTCTGGTCGTGCCAATGGATGACACAGCCAGCGATTATATCGTCGCCGAAGGAAACCGACGCGTCACGGCGCTGAAGCTACTGCAAAACCCAGATTTGGCCCCGACGGACACGATGAGGCGTCGTTACGAACAACTGGTTAGTGGTGCACGAGTAAGCATCTCAAATGCAATCGAGTGTAAGGTCGCGCCGGGCTTTCAGGAAGCTTCATATTGGGTGCAATTACGACACGGCGGGGAGCAAGAAGGTATCGGTACAGTCCCATGGGGTAGCAAGGAATTGGAACGATTTAATGCCCGCATTGGTCGACGCGGTCCAAATGCAAAATCAATGGATGTCTTGGACTACGCTTACGAAAATAAACTCCTATCGGGCGATCAGATTCGAAACTTTCCACTGACAAATTTGTCTCGGCTCTTAAAGGACCCTGCTGTTCGGGCGCGTATGGGACTTGAAGTAACCGCTGACGGCATCAGAAGCACGTTGCAAGGATCTTCGTTTCAGAAAGCGCTGGGTACACTCCTTTGCCAACTTGCCGATGGCGAGATCACGGTAACGAATATCAAGCAGAAGAATCAGAGGCGGGAGTACGTCGAAAAGGTTATGACGGAGTCCGGTGTGACCATCGACAAGAAGGCATCACAGCCCTATGAACTCAAGGGCAGTAAGCCATATTACAACAATGGATCCACCACGCCACAGCCGCGAGGCCGCGGTCGGCGTCCGTCTCATGAACGCAAAACTATGATCCCAAGGAACACAAAGCTTGGATTTACCCTGAAGCGATTGAATGATGTTTTTGGAGAATTGCAAGATATAAGCGTTGAAGATTATCCCAACGCTGCTGCAGTGCTGTTTCGAGTATTCTTTGAAGGTTGCCTGGATCGCTATGCAGAAAAGGCAAAAGTAACTGGCTACAATCGCAACAGCGACAACCTGAAAAAGAGGGCGCAACTTGTAATTGATCACTTGAAACAGACAGGGCGCATCGATAAGCGTGTTGCAGGTCCTGTTGGAGCCTTCCTGACATCTCCAAATAACGTGGCTTCTATTGAGACCTTCAATTCCTATATACACAATATCAAACACCAGCCAATTCCAAGTGACCTAAAGACTACCTGGGACAACCTGGCATCGTTTTTTGAGGCCTTGGACGGCCATCTGTGAGGGGTGTGGCCAAGATGATCGAAACTGCGTAGACTACAATGAGTTTACGCACTGGGAATTGCCATGCCTGCAAGTTACACACCGCTCAGATACCCAGGCGGCAAGAGCCGATTAGCGAATTTCGTTAAGCTTTTGCTTTTGAGGAACGACCTGAATCCAGTACATTACATCGAGCCGTATGCGGGCGGCGCGGGACTCGGTATCACGCTGTTGCTTCACGGATTTGCCCGTACCATCACAATTAATGACATAGACCCGCTGATCCATGCATTTTGGAACAGCGCGATCCGTGACACAGAATCATTATGCAAGCGAATATCAGCCACCAGAATCACGATGCGGGAGTGGCACCGCCAGCGCGAGGTTATTGAAAATAGAAAAAGGCATTCAACACTTGATATCGGATTCGCAACATTCTTTTTGAACAGAACAAACCGTTCAGGCATTATTCGCGGTGGCGTAATTGGTGGCAAGGAACAGACAGGGAAATGGAAAATTAATGCTCGATTCAACAAGAAAACTCTCATAGCGCGCATTCATGCTATCGCAGGGCTCCGTGATCGTATTTATCTACGCAATATTGATGCATGCGATTTGATAAACAGCCGCTTGCGGCGAAATAACGCCCCTGTGTTTTGGTACCTTGATCCACCGTATTTCAACAAGGGTCAGGAACTCTATGAGAACCACTACACCCATCGCGACCATGCCCAATTAGCAGAGTTCATCGTTGACATAAAAGATCCGTGGATTATTTCATACGATAACACCCCAGAAATACGCAAGCTATTTGGGCGTCATAAAAAACTCGCTTACAAGGTTAGTTACAGCGCTGCAGATCACTATGGTGGCAGCGAGGTTGCGTTTTTTTCAGCAGGTTTGCGCGTCCCCATAGTAGAAAACCCGATGGGGGTTGACGCATCTTTGGTCAAACGTCGGATCAGAAGTTATCTGAAAACTCACGAGTTTGTGTAATTTTCACCGTCATTTCAATTGATAGTTAATATCGGTAGTGGGTCAGTTTGGCTTTCCTCATGCTTGACCGCTTACGGATGCCGTTCTAGACTGGCAGCATGAGCCAGAAACACAGCCTTAAAGACCTTAACCAATTAGCCGCGTCTATCGTGACACAAGCTACCAATGATGGAAAAGACCCAGCTGCTGTCGCCCTTGGCCGTAAAGGCGGTTTAAAGGGCGGTAAAGCCAGGGCTAAAAAACTTTCTGCAAAACGCCGATCTGAAATAGCCAAAAAAGCTGCGAAATCACGTTGGAAAGCATAACCATTTGATTTAGAAGGGATTTAATTTCACATTCGTTGCTGATGACGATTCGCGTAGGATTACGTGCTGATTGCGTTTTAATAACACGTATGGTATACTTATGTACAATGGGAAAGGCCGAGTGTTACCTCGGCCTTTCAGGACTACTACCTATGGTATGTATATGCGCTTTTTATATATGACTAGCACTAGTTATTGGGGGGTTGGCAGAGTGGTTGATAGCAACCGCCTTCTAAGCGGTCAGACGTTACCGCGTCTCGAGGGTTCGAATCCCTCACCCCCCGCCATTAGCAGAGTTTGGGGACATATCCCTCTCTATCTCTCCAATCCCAACAACTTAACCACCCATTACGGGAGATCAAGCAATGAATAGGTTAGTAAATCACGCCCCTTTTGTCAAGTCGCAACTTGAGTTCCACAAAAAGATTGCCGCTACTTCGTGGGCTAAATCACCGCGCAAGAAATTCCATGAAGAAATTGCAGATAGTTTTGCCGCTCTTTTGCACGATCTGCAAGACGCCTCAACGGACGTGATTTCGAATAATAGTCCCCTTCAGCAATTGTCGCTTACGCCAGATGATCTGGAGGGGTTACCGGAGGAATTGAAAAAAGAGCTAAATATTACAGAGAGCGATAAAACTGAATTTGCCATCCTCTCAATTGTTGAAAAGGCAGGTGGATTTATTTCTCTCGATAAATTGCTTATCGGTCTTTATAAGCAAACTGGGGAAATCCTTAAACGTCAAAATTTGACATCCAAGCTCTATCGAATGAAGGGCACAATTTATAGCGTACCTGGGAAAAAAGGCATCTATTCAAACCGTCCTATCACAGAAGAAGAAGCAGCTAAGCTTTTTGGGGGGTATGCTGGTATTGATGAATAATGCTTGACCGCTCAAGCATTTTAGTATATGCTTTATCTATGAACCAATTGAGCCTACAACGGCGTGCCCAAGTTCTTGGATGTCTTGTAGAAGGCAATTCCATCCGGGCAACCGTACGCCTTACAGGGGTGGCTAAAAACACTGTGGTAAAGCTCTTGGCCGATGTTGGAGCGGCCTGCATGGCCTATCAGAAAGCCATGACGCGCCAAGTTAATAAAATTCATTCTTTCTCGAAGCCATGATTCGTGAATTTCAGTGTTTGACTGTTTTCTGTAACGGTCCGCACAACATGATCTGGTGCGCCGGACGGTATCTCAGCGGAGATCTCGAGTGTCACATTTAGTTTTGCACCGACAAGACCCGAAAGATGAGAAATGACTTCATCAGCGATGCGGCTGGCATCTCGGCCAACGCGGGTGGGGTCAAGAGTTACTGTCCCATGATAGCGTATTGGCTGAACTTGCGTTGGCTTTGAGGTCTGTTTATCGGTTGGGCTTACCTTGCCTTCTGATGGTATCGTTGTTTTCCCATCACCCGGTACACCGGTCACACCGCCCGCGGCTGGCTTGGCGCTCTCACTATCTAATTGTTTGCGTGCAACCTCTGTCTTCACCAACATGCCAGATTGACTATTTACCGAGTTGGGAACCAACTTTCCACCACTTAAACCCCGGTAACGACCGGCGTTTTCGTCATAACTATCGGCATACGCGAATCCTTCACGTTCCCACGTCATCAGCGACATGCCAGAATCAATTGCGTTCAGCAGTACGGATGGTTCTTTCAACCGTGGCAGATAAAGGTAACGTGCAAAATCCTCGACAAGCTGATTTATTTCGACATGATCACCTCGCCACAGGGGTATGCGATCAAGCTCCATACGTAGCCGTGTTGCAGCAAAGCCGACAAGCAGCAATTCATCATTTTTGAGTTTTTTACTCGCCCGCACGGCAAGCGCGTCCTGCCCAGACAGCCGAAACGCCTGCCACTGGAATGGATCTTTAGGTGTCGCCTGTACTGGCACCAGCAACCACTGGTAGGTCTCCGGCAACTGCGCTGTCACTGCGCTGTCTGTCGATTTCAGCTGGTTTTCAGCTTGCTTGACCTGATGCGGATCGAGATTCAACGTCGATTTCTCGGTAAGAATCGATTCCCATGCCAAGTAGCGACGGGTAACCTCATCGAGTTCCTGCAACCGAGTTTTATCAGCCGCAAGAAAGACCAATGTGTTGCGATAGATGCGTGGTGTATTTCCACGTTTTTCCAGAATTGATTTTGCAGCTAACTCGGCCGTACTCTCTGCTTCCTTACTGTAGGCATGATCGACTCCCAATACGACCAGTCGTGCATCAAGATCGTCAGGTACATCTTGTCCTGACTGCGGCATGGGATGAATACGGCTGAAGTCGCCGATACGGCGCAGGTCATCACGTACACGCCGCTCCAATTCGTGAACAACTTTGTCCCGATCGCGCTTAAGCTGCTCGGCGCGGTCATCCGCCAGTTTGGTGACAGTAGGCTGTGTGGAATACCAGTAACGCGGTCCATCCTGGTAGAGGTAGGTAGCCGCCGCCGCGAGCCGGCGCAGTGCATCGCCAAACACGGCTGGCGATTCGCCCGGCATCACGCAACCAAGCTTCACGCGGCGGTCTTCAATGCCACGGTGAGCCGCTGCCGCGGTCGGCGCAGAACCCATATAGATTGTTCGTGCCACACGTCGGCAGGCCGAGAACTTTCCAAGATTTGGCAGCTCGCTGTCTAATCGGAGTGGCAGCGAATTTGGGCCGTCCACATCTTTCTCAATCACTGGTACCCAGTTGTCAGAAAGATAGCGTGTGAGCTCGAACTGCACACGTGGCTCATCGATCGATATATTCGCGGGCAAGATCAGGGGGTTCTTGTCTCCCTTTTCCCATAAGCTATGGATGACCGCCGCCATGAGACGCAGCACTCCTCGGGTGCGCTGAAATTTAACCAGCGTCGACCAGTTGCTATAAAGCCTATCAAAAATTTCCGGGTGAATGGGATAAGCAGCTTTGAGTCTTTTCTCATAATCAGCGTCGCGACTCTCGGGTGGAAACTCCGCCTGTTGTGTCCTATATAAATCCGCAAAGGCCCGTGCCACCACATCGCGGTCCTTAAATTGCATCGGTTCAGCCAGGGGTTCAAACAGCCTTCGCCGCACGATCTCGAAACCTTCTTCGGCGCTGGCTGGTCTCCACGAGGACTCCACACGGCCTACCACATTGCGCAAGCGATCAAGCGCTTCGCGACCGCGAGCACCCCCGACCTCCACATCATCGGCCTGTGTATGTGGTGAACCCATAGTGTCGGAGGCTGGAAGACTGATCACCAAAAGACAGTTTTTTACCAGCTTGACCGATTCTGTCAGCACCTGGGCGAATGTGAACTGCGTTTCGAAGCTACCTGCCGGCAGATCGCTCTGCTCGTGCAACTGGCGCGCGTAGGCCACCCATTCATCGATCAGGATTAAACACGGCCCATACTCAACGAATAGTTCACGTAAAACATCGCCGGGACTGGTCGCCTTCTCATCGTCTGCCGCAATGCGCGCATATGCCTTTTTGCCGCCTAATTGCCATGCCAGCTCGCCCCATAAGGTACGAACCACTGTGCCATCGGGTTTTGTAGTGGGGTTGCCTGGAGAAATCTTATTGCCCACTAGCACTACGCGCCGGACGGTTGGCAGTTTCTTTACATCTGTCTCCTGCATGATCTCGTGAATGCCGATCAGCTCGTTCGGCGCGGCGCCTGAGAATAGGTGATACAGGGCCAGCATTGAGTGAGTCTTGCCGCCGCCAAAGTTGGTCTGCAATTGCACCACCGGGTCACCGCCCTCTCCAGCAAGGCGTCGTACTGCACCGACTAACATGCCCTTCAGGCTTTCAGTGAGGTAAGTGCGGCGAAAAAATTCGACCGGATTCTTGTATTCAGCCGTACCTTCGCCCAGATGCACTTGCCATAAATCGGCGGCAAACTCGGCCTGCTGATAGCGGCCGCTCGCCACATCCTTATGGGGTGTCACCACTTCGCGCCATGGCTTAAGGTTGCCGGCGACTGAGCTCTCAATGGCGATGCCGGCACTCTTGCGCTTTTCACCGCGCAGTTGCTCATCGAAGCGCACGCGCAACAGTTCGGTCTTTACCTTCTCGATTTCATCCGCCTGCGGAGCTGATACGGCTGTTAGAAGCCGCCCTGCCGAGTCGAGTGCGCGGTAGGTATCGTCGCTGGAAAAAGTCTCTTGATGGGCCCAGCGATTGCGGATTGCGAGCAATTCATTCACCAAACTTCGTTCAGTTTTTCCTAGGATCTGACGAAACACGTCATTCCACTTGCGGTCCATAACCACAAGCAAAGCAGCGACATCATTAAGCGACTTATCTTTGTTGGCACCCAGGCGGGTGTCCAATAATTCTTTACGGACTTCCGTTGCCCAGCCATCGCCATACTTCGACTTGAACTCCCGTTCAATAAAAGGGGTCAGCCCGACATTGAGCGATTCCAGTGCCTTGCCGACGCGTTCATGATTGGTAATGGCCATAATTGCTTATTCCTGTTTGAACATGTCACTTGTGCCTGCTGCCGAAGCTGTTGGCGTGGCGTGCGCAAGCCGCATAATTTCCGGCCAACTCTGGACGAGACCATTGTAGGAGAGCGCCTCAGCCGCGCGCTTCTTTCGCTCACAGAGGGTGTAAAGACGGTAGCAAAGCTCACGGGCAGTCTCGGCCTTGCTGCCGAGTTTCGCCACTAATGTTGCCGCCGCACCCTCACCATCTGATTCCAGAACGCGAATTAAATGATGCACCATTTCCCAAGCCGTAAGACGTGGATCAGTGGCTGGATCCCAGTCGGAGGGTAGCTGCTCAGGCTTGAGCAGACGTACCTTGCCGCGCTTCGATTCGAGGATGCCGGCTTCGACCATGCCGGCGACGCTGGTGTTCTTGGATTTGGAGAGCTGTTCGGCCACGCCGTACTCGCCCTCGTCGAAGCCCGACTGTTCAAACCAGGTCAGCGCCCAGCGGGTATCGGCGTCAAAATCCCCCTCCTGTTCGGCCAGCGCTTCATCCAGGATCTGATTGATGAGCGCCAGCGCATCCCGAACTGAGAGTGGTTTGCCCTCGGCATCGAGCACCTTGGCGTAGCGGGTGTAGACCGCCATGCCCGGGCCGATGGCTGCCTGCGCGAGGTCCACCGGCGCGATGTTGCCGCGCTGGAGGTGGGCGAGCGCCATGGGCAGCTCGGCCTTGAGCGCGGTGACGAACTCGCGGCGCGTGGCGGTGGCTGCGTTGGCGGCGCGCGGGCGGCAGACGAGGATGATGCTGGAGGCGAGGTTATTCTTCAATGCCTTCATTGCCGCGATCATCTCTGTTCGCATTGGCCAAGTACCGCTGATGGTAAAACCAGCCTCGATCACTGCATTGAGAAAGGTCTCCCAGCCAGTACTGGCGGTACCCGCCTCTCTCTCGGTCTCCGACTGCTTAAAGGCGTAGTAAATAGTGATGGGAAAGGCCGGGTGTGTCTGTTCGGCCAAGCGGTGCATGGCCTGAGTCATACCTTCGAGGAAGAAGGTCTCTGCATCCTTCTTGCTTTCGTGGCGATAAGCGAATGCGACCAACTCTTCAGACTTGGGCACGGCAAGCGTTACGAAGAGATCTGGGTAGACGATACGCAGGGTGCGTCGCAACCAGACGTAAAAGACATCCGAGAGGTCTGCATACGGGACATTGTCGTAATACGGCGGGTCGGTCGAGATGACTTTGGCTCGACTTAGTGTCTGAGTTGCCGCATCCGCTTGCTCTGAATGTCCGCCAATACTGACCCTCGGAAAGTTTTCAAAGGCTTTGGTGTGACCCAATATATTTGTTATCAGGCCACCCGAGCTATCGTTGAGTGGATTGGCTTCACCGTAATCCCAAAGCATGGAAATTGCTTGACGTCCAAACAACTGTCGGGTGCATTGTGCAACAGGCTCCCAAGGACACAAGGCGTTGTTGGAGTCGACAGTCTTGCTGACGACTAGTCCCAAATACACCTCGATTGCCTCAGCGTAGGCCAGTGCTCCCAAACTACCTTCGCGCAAGGTCTTGCTGACATCAGGTAGACCAGACGCGATGGCGTCGCGCTTAACTTGCGCGCTGGCTTCTCGAACTAAGTCAGAGAAGGTCGTCAGCGCTACTAATTGCCTGTCAGTGAACAGCTGATCGACGCGATCCATACCGTAGGGCTTCACACCTAAATACTGAGTGCTTCCAGAAATCGTGATCTCGGGCTTCCAGACTGGGATTGCTCGGTGTGCAACATCCTCATGCTCCTTTGTTGGCGGTAAATAGACACGACAACGCTGCCCTTCTGCAACGATCGACATAAGCCGCGCACCCATACGCCCTGCCTTGCTCTCGGCCTTAATGTAGTCACCCGGGATCGGCGTGCCTGACATCAAACACACAAAATTCGCTCGCGCGAGCTTGGTTCCACTTTTTGCTGACTCCAGGTCTTTCGGTTTCCCAACCTTTACTGTGAACTGGTAACCACCCTTTTCCAGCAACGGCTCTATATATGCCTCCTTACCCGACTTGGTTGAGAGTAGGAAGCTTGATACGAGTGGCACGTCTACGTTCGCAAAGGCCGGGTTCGGACTCTTCACCGTGCGCGCCCAAAGCCATGCAATTACCGTTAGCTTCTGGCCGGCATAACGCTTCAGATCCGGTCGATGCTTCGCCATCTCTGCAGTTACCTCTACTTTTGGGTAGAGGTGCCCGATGCGCTTCTCGGCTTCATCGCGCATCCATTGACCGTAGTAGCGCACGTCCTCGGCCAGACCATGCGCGCCTTTCCACTCTCGCGCGAACAGAGCCTTATCTTTGCGCGTCTCGGGATTCACAGGAGGCATACCCGCAAACTTAGGCGGGATCTCGATCATCGCCTTGCAGATGAGTACCGCCACAGGATTAAGATCGCTGGCGTAGCTCTCGAGTCCGAGGCGCTGAGCTTCCAACGGCAATGCGCCGCCGCCGGCGAATGGATCATGAAAAGCAGGAAGTTTGTTACGATCGAATAGCTCTTTCGCTCGTGGATGATCCGCGTTGTCTGCGCAGGCTCGCCGCCAGCTCTGCCAGATCTCCTCTCTCGCCGCCTTTAGTACAGTCTCGTTGGTAGTGTTCTCCCATTTCACCAACTCCTCGATGATTTTGAAAAGCCGCAGGCGTTCCTTCTCTTGCTTCTTCTCTGTCGGAAACAGATCCGGGTGCGCCGACGGATCGTCCACCATCTGCGCAAAAATCACTGACCGGGCGGAAACAAAGGGTCGCCGCGCCCACCAACGATGCAGATTACTCGGATGACCGTGGCGTATGGATTTCTCCCGCGCAGAAGCTTTATTAATTGCTTCTAGCGGGAGAGCAACTTCGATGAGTTTCTTTTTCATAAGTTTCGATATGGTACTAAGATCCGCCACTTGTGCAGATCTCGGCCATTGCATCATGCACAAGCTCTGCTCGCTTATTAAGAAATGCCTTGTAATCACCATTTACCATTTCATCGTAGGGGATGAGATGACTGGCGAGCCGCGCTTTGACTTCCTGTTCCCCAAGATCCGTACCATCGCGGCGTTCAGCTAAATACCGCTCAGGATCCTTATCCGAGATGTTTCTATTCGTCCGCCATGTTACCAAAGCACAATTGAGCGATAGATAAATCTGATCCGTGGGAAAGCCGAGACGCGTTAGATGCGCATCCGGAAATAGATGGTGATACTCGCGTTTTTCAAGATTTACACGTGTAGCCGTGCTTCCGTCTGCAAGATCAACTCCCCCATGTTTCAATGCTAATGCCAGAATGGCTCTGGCAAGACGATCTTTCCGTACAGGCCAACCAGCACTAGTTAGTTCCTGCGGCTGCGGAAGTGGGTTTAATTCATCATTGAATATGGCCGGCTTTGTGCTGCTAGAACCAACAATCAGTGGCTTCAACTCATTATAATCGGCTAGCGCACGAGAATTCGTGGACTTCTCATATCTATTTGAGAAAAAAGCCCTCCATAAATATTTACGAAGTATGGTCCGTGCGCGCCCCTCAGCATCCAAACCTTTAGGCGCGAGTCCCCATAAGGCGACCAGTACGGGTATGACTACATCAGTAGGTAATCGGGCAGCATCAAAGACCCGCTCTTGCTCCAGAAAATCCACTGCCCTGACTACGCCATTAAGGAAAGTATCCCAGTTTGCCAGGAGTTTTGAACCGAAGTCCTTTGCCATGTAATTAGCGTTAGTCGGCGCATGCCCTTGGAGCAAGGCACTGCCATAGAGAGCAAGGTCTTCTGGAGAATAGTAAGCAGCAATAGCCGGGCATACCTTGCGCGTATCTGCAACTAGGTCATGCAGAGATTTCCCCATTCCCGCTTCTACTTGCGCGACAACAATGTCATAAATTGACAAGGGCGCTGCTGACGTGTTCATTTTAATAAAGACATCTAAGGCCGTTTGCTTCTTGGTTGTTACCGGAAGCGACATAAATGGTAAATTAAAAGTGGCGATTTTTTGGCGTATAACCGCTACTCGATCAGAGACCACATCACGCTCTTCCTGCGTAATGATCGCTTCTTTAACCCATGTTCGATATTTCTGTTGTGCACTAATCTCAGGCGAGAAAAGATCAAGCGGTATCATTCGCTTTTTCCATTGTTCTTTTGGATTATTTGCCCAAAAAGGGCGCTGTTCAGTATCCGTCTCTTGCGTCCAGCGCCCAATGGAATCCATAAAATATTCCATACCAGATTCATCGTCAGGAATGAGATAAAGGAAATATGTCCGATCATCATAATTGTTGTGCAGGGCGCGCCACAGGCCAGTAAGTCTTTGCTGGCCGTCAAGCAAATGCTCAGTGACGCGCTCACCGGTTTCCGGGGCACCTTTGAGAGTTCGTGATATAAACGGTTCCTCATTGCCAATTTCAAGAATCAATGCGGCTCCAACGGGTAAGTCTTGCAGAATCGTATTGAACATTTGTGTAACTCTAGAATGATCCCAAGCTTCGAAACGTTGGAAACGAGGCAAAACGGTTTGGTGGGTTCTAATTCGTGTAAACCAATCCGGTAATAAGCGGTTTCTCGCTTCAATCGACATAAATAATTTCCTCTTAGCTGGTCATCACTTGACAATAAGAGATGTTGCAGCTAGATCGTATTGTTATGTGCCTGGTATGATCCAACAATAGTTCGTTGATCGTCTACGTTCCGGAAGAAATGTCTTTCTTTAGTTGTCATTTAGGAATCTCAGCTTTATCAATTAATTTGGTCAGCCCGTAGTTAACGCTAGTGACACCGAAGTCCGGTTCGCGTTGGAACGGCTCGCGAATATAATGCACGTTATGTTTATCACCATCTAGGAACTCGACGATAGCAAGAATAAAATCATCGGGTTTATTGAGCGAGTAAAGAATCTCATTGCGTGTAACTGTAATAGTCGGTGCGCCTGATACGCGACCTTTTACTTCGATAAATCTCAATTTCCCTGTGCCGGGAATTCGGCTCTCGATGTCATATCCGAGTCTCTCAAATTCGCGGTCAGTCGGCTCAAAGCCCAGCTTGCGCTCGGTTTCCATGACGATCTCACGGGCACGGGCTGCACTCGCTTGCGTATCTTGGGGTTGGGTAGGCTCTCTCGTTGTCCGTCCGGCCATTGCCGCAACCAATCCCATTGGCACAACTAGTAGACCCCCCAACACTACCGGGGGTAATGGCGAGAGTTGAGATTCGAGCTTTAATTCCTCCAGGCGCTTCTGCAGCCGACCTTGCAGCAGATCTGCTCGTTTGCGGGCCTCTCCAGAGTTGAGTCTGGCATTGACCTTACCTGCTTGCTCTTGTGCTTGGAGTTGCGCCGAGCGGTGATCCCAATAGGCGATCTCCTTCGTTAATCGATCTTTGACCGCCGCCTCGGTTTTTTCGATCAGCTTGAGCCTCGGTACGCGAACTTCTGCCAGATGCTCGGGAACGACATGCTCCACGGCATAGCCCTGCGCCTTCTGTTCCAGATCACGGTTGATCCACTGGCATTCGGGCCGATCAAGGAACGCTTCCGCGGCCGGCTCGCCAGCACCCAGCGGCCGATAATCGAGGTACGGTGCATATTGCACGTGACGAGTCGTACCATCGGCATCCAGCTCGACGTACAGCATGCGTTTCGAGACGATCCGCCGGTTACCCGATTGCGTGAAGTTCGCGTCCTGGATCGAATGCTCTATATAGAAGAGTATGCGTGGCCGGGTGCTGCTGTCACGTTCATCCACTAACACCGTACCGCGCTTGAGGAGATCACGGTGGCGCTCGAGGGTAAGGTCGATGACCGAATCGAGAAGTGGATGTCCTGGGCATACAAAGGCCGCCAACGGTTGGCCCTGTGGGTTGACCAGCGATTTCTCAAACGCGATTCGCTCATAACGTGGGAGTACTGGTTCGCCGATGCCGATGAGACGGTCTCGATTGCGCACCGGGGCTGGAACGTGGGTGACTTCGTAGCGTCGCGGCTCACGCTGCGTAAGTGTTCCGCCCAGGCGCTTAAAGGCTTCATCAAAGAATGATTCGATATAGTGCGGCTGCAGACGGCGCGCGTCTGCGCGTTCCATGTCTTCACGGATGTGTTGCACTCTGCTCGCATCCATGGCGTCGTGAGCCAGTGCCCGATCGTCGAGCAGGTCCCGGAGGTGCGCACGGTCTAACGTTTGATCTAGAACGGTGGTGAGGTAGGCCTTCACCTCTGGGCGTTCACCATAGCGGATGGCCCGGATAAGGAGATCACGTAGCGGTTTACCTTCGAATTGGAGCTTGCCTAATACGTCGAACACTTGACCGCCGAGGGATTGACGAGCCTGTTCCAGTTTCTCCAGCAACTTGCGATAGACATCGCCCTCGCGGGTTTCCTCAGCGACCAGGTTCCAAAGGTGGCACACCTCGGTCTGGCCGATACGATGGATGCGACCAAACCGTTGCTCGATGCGGTTGGGATTCCACGGCAGGTCATAGTTGACCATCAAATGTGCGCGCTGGAGATTGATGCCTTCGCCGGCCGCATCGGTGGCGAGCAGCACCTGCACTTCGGGGTCATGCATGAAGGATTCTTGTATCTTCAGGCGTTCTTCTCGACCGATGCCACCGTGGATGACGACCACTGCTTCCCTGCGGCCTAGGAGAGTAGTAATGCGGCTATCGAGATAGTTGAGCGTATCGCGATGCTCGGTAAACACGATAAGTTTCTGGTGTGGTGACGGGGTGGGTGGTGGAATATTCCCTGCCCCATAGTTCGCGGTCGGTTCGGCCACTCGGTTGGTGTTGGAAGTAGTCGTGAACAATCTGCCAAACACATTGGCCAGTTCGCGCCATTTGGTATCCTCGCCACTGCGACGAACCTTCTGCGCAAGTGTCTCTAATCTTTTCAGAGTCTCGATTTCGGCTTTCAGCTCCGTGATCGTACGTGCCGCGGTTGCCTGATCGAGGATCTGTGCCTCAGCAGCCTCGACTTCGTTGTCAGGTGCGTCTTCTAGATCCTCGACATCCTCAGCATCGAGTATCGGTAGAGCCACCATCACGTTTGGCGCAGACTGCCCGCCACGCTGCAGCACTTCCAGTTCGCGCAATTTGCTTTCGAGGCGCTCTCGACGGCGTCGCAGTGACTGATAGATTGCCTCTGGCGAGGACGCAAGCCGCCGCTGCAAGATCGTCAGCGCGAAACCGACGGTGCCGGCACGCTTGTCGTTTGCTTGTGCCTCGGCGCGGTTGAATTCCTCACGCACATAGTCGGTGACCTCCTTGTATAAATGAGCCTCGGCGTCTGACAGCTTGTAGGGAACGGTGTAAGCAATGCGCTCGGGGAAGAGCGGAGTGCCATCAAACTTGAGTAGATTCTCTTTCACCATGCGGCGCATCAGATCCGATACATCAGCCACATGGACTCCATCGCGAAAGCGGCCTTCAAAACGGTCGCCGTCTAGTAATGCCATGAACAATTGGAAATCTTCTTCCTTACCGTTGTGTGGCGTGGCTGTCATTAGCAAAAAGTGTCGCGTCAGCGTGGAAAGCAGCTGGCCAAGCCGATAGCGTTTTGTATATTTAATTTCATTTCCGAAGACCGTAGCCGACATCTTGTGTGCTTCGTCGCAGACGATAAGATCCCAACGACAATCGGGAGCCTGGAGCTTTTGTTGTATATCCTCATTACGGGAAAGTTTATCGAGCCGCGCGATGATGAGATTCGTTTCAAGAAACCAATTTCCTGTACGTGCTGCCTCAAGTTTGTCGTTGGTAAGAATCTCAAAAGGCAGATGGAAGCGGCGATACAATTCATCTTGCCATTGTTCTGCCAAGCTACCGGGGCAAACCACCAGGCAACGCTGCAAGTCGCCGCGCACAATCAGTTCTTTGATGAACAGGCCTGCCATGATGGTTTTGCCAGCGCCAGGGTCATCCGCCAATAGGAAGCGTAAGGGTTGACGTGGCAACATGGACTCGTAAACCGCTGTGATTTGGTGCGGTAACGGTTCAACTATAGAGGTATGAACGGCAAGTACCGGATCGAAAAGATAGGCGAGGTGAATACGCTGCGCCTCGGAAACCAGGCGAAAGAGTGCACCGTCTCCGTCGAAGCTCCATGGCCGTCCCTGCTCGACGATCTCCAGCCGTTGTTCATCGTGCCTGTAGAGTAATTCGTTGGCAACCTTGCCAGCGTGAGTCTTATAGGTAAGTTCTATTGCTTCAGAACCAAACCATTGCACACTGACGACCGTCACGAGTGCATCCGGCAAGATGCCACGGAGCGTTGCATTGGGCTTGAGATCTTCGAGCTTAAGCATCGACGCCAGGACCTCTTGATCTAGGTATTCCCTTTGATTTTCGTTTTGGCAGCTTTATCAATGTCACGGATGGTAGTTGTTGTTCACTTCTTTTTGATGTGCTCAAGGAGCTTTCCGGTTTCGCAGCCAAAGTAGATGCACAGCTTGTCGATGACCTCCAGATCGATCCTTTCCGCCGTTTCCTGATACAGCCGGGTCAACGTTCCACGGTTTAGCCCCGTATCCCGCGCCACGTCTGAAATCTTGACCTTTTTCTCGCCCATCAAGCGGGACAGATGGCATTTGATCATGGGACCCAGCCTTGCCTCTATATAGGCAAAAAATAATCGTTGAATGAGCATATTGACTTGCAATAGGCCATTATGATGCTATAATGCTCTACAAGAGAGCATTCTGTAACTGAAAAGGTGCTTTTTGAGCCATTTGGCGACTGTAGCAGAGGAGCAAGGCGATGTCACAGACGTACCTAACCACTGACGAACTGGCCGACCGCATCAAATACGACCCCCGGACCATCCGGGACCGCCTAAAGAACTCGGTCCTGCTGGAGGGGCGGCATTATTTCCGTCCCTTCGGGGGCCGGAAGATCCTCTATATCTGGGAGGCCATTGAGGAGGACATGGCCAAGCAGGCCCCCCGGCTTGCTCAGGTCATCCCCATGGCCCGGGGCGGGGTCTGCCGTGGCTAGCATCCGCGTCCGGAAGGAAACCGGCTGCCTGTACATGGATTTCCGCTGGCAGGGGGTGCGCTGCCGCGAGCATACCCTGCTTCCGAACACCTCGGTCAACCGCAAAACCCTTCAGGGCGTGCTGGATCGCATCCACGCCGAGATCACGCTGGGCACCTTCGACTATGCCCGCTATTTCCAGAACAGCCCGCGGGTGGCGCAATTCCGCAAGGCGGTGACCCCGGTCATCAGCGGGCACCCGCTCTTCGGGGACTATGCCGAGGAGTGGTTCCGGCAGATGTCACCCGAGTGGCGGCATTCCCATATTCTGCGCCGCCGCCAGACGCTGGACACGGATCTCCTCCCCTACTTTGGCGAGCGTGTGATCTCCTCCATCCGCAAAGCCGACATCCTGGATTTTCGGGTGGCGCTGCAGAAACGGCCGGGTCAGGGAGGTCGCCCGACGCTTGACCCGCAGACGGTCAATCACGCCATGACGCCGCTGCGCATGATTCTGATGGCAGCCGCCGACCGCTATGAATTCCCCAATCCATTCACCGGCATCAAACCCCTGCACCTGCAAAGGAAGGACATCGAGCCGTTCACGCTCGAGGAAGTGAAACTCATCCTCGACAACGTACGGGACGACTTTCGCAACTACTATACGGTGCGCTTCTTCACCGGCCTGCGCACCGGGGAAATCGACGGCCTCAAATGGCGTTATGTGGATTTCGAGCGTCGCCAGATCCTGGTACGCGAGACTTGGGTGTACGGTCGCACGGAATACACCAAGAACGATGGCTCTCAGCGCGAAATCGATATGTCCCAGATCGTGTATGACGCGCTGCAAGATCAGCACACGGTGGCAGGCGAGGGCGACTATGTGTTCGCCTCCCCGCGTGGCGAGCCGCTCAATCACAACAACATGACTGACCGAGTTTGGTATCCGCTGCTCCGGTTCCTCAATCTGCGCCATCGCCGTCCCTACCAGACCCGCCACACCGCCGCGACCTTATGGCTCGCCGCCGGCGAGAGCCCCGAGTGGATCGCGCGGCAGATGGGACACAGGACCACCGAAATGTTGTTCCGCGTCTACTCCCGCTTCGTCCCGAACCTGACCCGCCGGGATGCTTCGGCGTTTGAAAAACTCCTGTCGCAACGTTTCCAGACCACCCCGGAGGACCAAAAATGACACACGCAGAATTCACCCACGCGTGGCAATTGCACACGCACCAGCGCGTCGCACAGAGTCGCAACCGTCAGCTCGCGGAAACCCTCGCCCTGGAGGCTTTTATCCAGCCGGACGCCCGCCAACTCGTCTCGGTTCTCGGCAAGCGCGGGGATCGGAACAACCTGGATGCGCTCACCACCTGGATCGCACGCGAACTCGCACACCTCGATCTCAGCGGAATCGACCCACTCGATTATCTCTATGCGCGGTTGTCCATGCGGATCGAGCGTTGGCACAAGTGACGGGCAGCACATCTATATATGAATGAGGAGGGCATGAGTATCACGAGCGTGACCACCCGGAACGAGGAGGTGTGGGCATGAGGCGCGCAAGTGCGTTATCCATCGTCCCTGCATCCTCGGCGGACGTCTCTGGCGTTGCTCCACCATTGCGTATTGCCGATTTGGCTGCGCATGCAGGCAAGCCCATCTCGGGAATCTTTCGCCTGTCGGCCTACCAGGCCCGGACTGACCGCTACGGTCGTCCCTACTGGCAGGCGCGACTCGAAGACATGAGTGGGGCGCTCTGTGTGTATGGGTGGAAGCAAACATTCACGCCGGATCCCTGCGTTGGAATTGGCCAACCAGTCGAGGCCGAGTTGCGGATCCGGTTTCTTAACGGTGGACCGATAGGGGATCTAGTGGCGCTGCGGCCGGCCCCGGCGCAGTCGCTCAATCCCCTCCGGCTGCTGCCTCGTTCAAGGCTGCCACAGCCGGACTGTGCGAAAAGGTTGGAGCAATTCATCGACACCTGCCCGGTGCCGGTACTACAACAGTTTCTATTCGGGGTATTCAGCGAGGAACCCTTGGCACGAGCATTTCTCACCCTGCCGGCGAGCCAAGCACATCACCATGCGTGGGCTGGCGGGCTCGCAGAACACAGCCTGGAGGTGGCCGCGCTGGTGGAACGGACGCTGGTACGAGAAACCCTGTCCGATCGAACGCTCGCGGTCGTGGCTGGGCTTTTGCACGACATCGGGAAGGCTCGGGTTTTACACGCCGATGGCCAACGCACGTCACTCGGGTTCGTACTCCGCCATGAGGTCTTGACGCTTGAACTCCTCGCTGACGGTCTTCGTTTTCTGGAATCCCGCTGGCCGGACGGGGCCGTTGCATTGCGTTATCTCTTGACCTGGAGGAGCGGTGTTCGCGATTCCCGTCCACTGCTGCCGTCAGTACTCGCTTTGCAGTTTGCCGACCGATACAGCAGTGCCACGGCCACACGAGACCAAGCGTTCCATCGCAAGCCTGACTGGCAGCGTTTTGCGCGGTTAGAAGTTGTCGGACCGCCAACCCGATTCTGGCGGCCACATCACTTTCCCGGTCGGTGCGAGACCGGGTTGTCTGGTTGTGACATTGCCGATCCGGATTCATGTCGAGTGCGTCGCGCAGAGACCGGGTAATGTCCGCCGCCGACCGTGCTGGCAGTAGGCCTGGGCGATTTGTCGATGTGCCTAAGAACAAATTTGGATATTTTGGCGGTTATGAAATACTGGAAGTGTCCGCAGAGTGTGTGGTGCAAGGTATACGGAAGGAGTTAAGGCATGAGTGAAGTTATACATTTTGAAGTCTGGATCGCCATCTCGGCGTCATGGGTAATGATAAGTGTGCTGCTGCCGATCGTGCAACTGCGCTATTACCGGCACGCCGAATGGTCGCCCGTTGTCTGGATCGCCGCGGGGATCCTGATGGTTGCAGAAATTATTGGCTTTGCCTATGTAAGCGTCCTCTGGGATGCGCCCGAAGCCTATACACGGACGGTGGGATCAACCCAGGCCGTTCGCATCGAGCATTGGGCGTTTCTTCCGGGTGATCTCAGGGATCCGAGTTATGTGCGCATCGATACCGACCACGGTGCCTATTTTCTCAACGGCTATGCACGCATTCCCCGTACCGGCACGGTCTACGCGATCGAGCGCAGGAAGTTTTGGGGATCCGATACCCGGGCGTTTCTGTGCCTGAACGCAAACCGGACTCCGTGCTGGCACGTCGTGACCACCCCATGGTGAGGTCCATGAAACACGATGGGCAGGCCAGACGCGAGCCGTCGATATTTGCGCAACGTACACTCACGTTCAGACGCGCGTCGGTGTGCCCTGCAAACAGTCTTTCCCGGTCTGCCACGGACAGGCTGGCGTGCATTCCGGTCGGTGGCAGACATGGTTGACGATGAGCCACAGAAACATTCAAGACATCAACAGGATCATCAAATATTCAAATTTGGATATTTTTGCGGTTGTGTTATGCATGATATGCAGAGTGTGCGGTTCAAGGTACACGAAGGAGTGAAGGCATGAGTGAGATTACTCAATTTGAACTATGGTTTGTACTATCGGTATCGCTGGTGGCGGTGAGCGTAGTGTTGCCAATACTGATCACAATCCTGCAGCTACGTCATGAGAAGGAAGTCGCGTGGTGGTTGAGTGTTGTCTGGATTGCATCGGCTATCGTATTTCTTACAGGGCTTGGGACGTCTACATATACCGATGTCTTGTGGGACGCCTCCGCGGCTTATACCCGGCAGGTGGGAATCCCCCAGGCGGTTCGCATTGAACACCTGGACTTCATCGCGGCTAGTCAAGGGTTTCCGGGTGTGGTGCGTGTCAATACCGATCATGGCATCTACTTTCTGGATGGCTACACGCCTGTACCCGCGGCCGGCACAGTCTATGCGGTCGAACGCAGGAAGTTCTGGGGGACGGATACCGGGGCGTTTCTGTGCTTGAACCAAAGGCTTATCCCGTGCTGGCCCGTCCTCACTAAGCTGGGATGGCCTCCGTGAAAGCCGGTGGACATCGCTCAGCGTCACACCGGATCGGCCCTGCGGGCCGTGCCCTGCACCGCGTCAGAACCCTACCCACTTCATGAACAGCGAAGGAGTGACACGATGAGTGCAACTGAATTCATTATCACCGTGAGCCTGAGCGTAGGTCTCAGCCTCGCGCTGCTGGTGTTCATTTTCCTGCGCTTGGGACAGGGTCGGCGTTTTGGTGGCGGGGACATGCTGGCCTATCTATGCCTTCCCGGCACCCTGTTTATCGCCGTGGCTTTCCTGCTATTCGGCAGCGATGCTCCCGGGCTCTATACCCGTACGCTCGGGAAACCCCAGGTTGCGCAGGTTCAGCAACTCACCTACCTGACCGGGTTCCTCGGCCGGACCAACCGGGTGCGGGTGGATACCAGCCAAGGCGTGTACGTGCTCGACAGCGAGGCGCGCGTGCCCCGCTCTGGAGATATCTATATCGTCCAGCGGCAGCGGGACTGGGGACATGCCGAGCGCACCTTCCTGTGCCTGGACGCTACTCAAACCCACTGTTGGGCGGAGCGGGAGTCCGGGGAATGAGGACCACCGACGGGTCATCGCCATCCGTCAGGCAGAATCTGGGCCCGATCACGGCGTCCATGCTTTATAACCACGTACTCTGTGAGCACCGCGTCACCATGGATTGGTTTGCGCCGCCGGAGCGGCAAGACGCGGCGAGCCTCTTTGTGCGATTGCTGTGGGAGCGGGGCACGCGCTATGAACGCGAGGTGATCGCCGCGCTCAGAGTCCCGTTCGTCGACCTGTCAGCCCTGACCACCGATGATAAGCAGGCGGCGACCCTTGAGGCCATGCGCGGAATACGCACTCAGACTTGGTCAGGCGTCAGCCAGCAAGTGCCGTTTATGCAAAACGGCCAAATCTCTTTGAAACGAACAAGGCAGTTAGAGTTTTTTTATTCAAATGTGCTTGGATATTGATATTAGCGTGCTAATATATAACATGGTTGAAGGATATACGTGAAAACGAACGCTTACAAACAACTGACCGCTGACCTATCCGCACTGCGGCGGAATGGGGCGCGTACGTGGGGCCAGATCGGGCAACTGCTGAACAAGGTAGAGCAATCCGGATACTGGCGGAATGATGCCCAATCGTTCACGGAATGGGTTACGGCTCAGTCAAAAAGTTTCGGTCTAAAGAAAGGCACTTTTTTCCGCTGCCTGACTGCGGGACGATATTATGAGGTGCTGCGGGAAAAGCTGGTGAATAAAAAAAATAACGTGCCTCCGCTTGATAAACTTCCCGACTCGGTGAGTCCTGAGAACCTGGAATTACTGTCCAAACTTGAAAGGGTTACACCTCCTGATCTATTCCAGGACTTGGCAAGAAAAACCCTCTCCAGCACCATCACACGCACGGAACTGAGGACCATCTGGCAGGCTTATCGACCTATCCTTGCCGGTCGTACGGCACAAGGCAGAGGCGTCTCGGCCCCGCAATTTAATCCAGCCGATCGGCGGCAATACGCGAGCCTCCTGGAGGCCAAGGTATTGACCGCCTTAACGTCGCGCAGCACCGGCTGGTCGGGAATCAACTCTCCTGCCCTCTATGAAGTTTTCATGCAAGTGAAACCGGAATCCAAACAGCAATCGCGTTATCCATTCGCGTTTGATGCAATCGTACTTATACGCGACAACCCCGCCAGTCCGCTCGTCGTACATGGTATTGAGGTCACAAGCGGATTCGCCCCACGAATCGCAGCGATGCTGAATGATCGTGCGCCATTCTGCGACCGTCTGTGGATTGCGGTCCATGAAAAAACAATGATCCACCAGAAGGAAATCCCTGACTACGTTGGAATATTGTGTTTGTCAAATCAAGAGTTGCACGTGGAGCGGCCGACACAATCGTGTGCGGTATCAGGTACACGTACCGAGGAATTGATCATGGGGCTCTTGCTTAAAGTCCTGCATAGGGAGTGATTTTTTATGAAGTATAGATTAGCCAGCTATTATTTATTACCGGCATCCATTATGAAAACGGACATTGGCTATTTGCTTGCGCAGATAGTTTGTGGGTGGGAGATGGAACAGACCGCTATCGCAACGGGGAGAGCTACCGGTTTGGCCTGGGCCGGGAAACTATTGGTCACCCCGGTGTGGTCGTCACAGGACTAGCCATGAAAACGCTAAAAAAACTGACGATAGAAATTTTCCAACCCGGCGAGTTCGCTCGCCGTGTCATCTCGCGCTCAAGATCCAGGCCAACCTTCAAGGTTCCAGGCGATAAGCGACGGGAAATGCATCCTGCGGAAAGCCCGCTCGAAGTCGATGCAATCGCACTGCTCGATTCTGATCCCACTGTGACCACCTTCCAGATGCAACCGGCCATCATTTCGATGGAATTCGATGATGACGGAAAGTTGGAAACCCAAAAACATTATCCCGACAGCTTGGTCACTAGGCGCAATGACAAAGGGTTTATTGAAGTTAAAAGCCAAGCCGAAGCTGTGGCGCCAGACGTAGTAGGGCGCACAGCCATCATGAAAGAGGAGCTCCCACATCATGGGTACTGGTACGACGTGTGGACTGAAACGGAGATTCGTGTGCCCAAGGCTAGGCTCGACAACGCGAAGTTTCTACTCCGTTATGGGCGCAACCAGGTAGTGAGCGAGCTGGATCGCGAGCACATTCGCAGAGCCTTCGCCAAAAGCACTGACATATCTTGGGGTGACGCAATGCGTGGCACGCTGGGTCCCAAGGGACCTTACCAGGTCTGTCGACTCATCCTCGATGGAATTTTAGAGATCGATCGTTCTGCCCCGATATCGGTTGATACGGTGATCCGGTGGCGGGCGGCCGAGTTTGAGCCACCATCCGCCGGCGACTCGCCAACGTGTCCGCAGAACACGCCCAATGGGTCGACCGGCATCAATCTTTCTGCCCGGTCTCGGGATTCATTTCCTTAATCCCCAACATTCAAGAGGAAAAGTACCATGGGGCTCGCAACATATCGTACAGGTCAAGCGCTCGCCATCGATGGTGCGCCCTTTACCATGCGCCGCAAGCTCCCATCTGGGCAGTGGCAAATTGAGCACTTGACTACCGGTGAACTCCGGAACCTCGGTATCGACCAGCTCAACGAGGCCTACGTAGCCGGCGAGTTGCGTTTCCAGTCAGCGAATTCGCCGGATTCATTTAAACCGGATCGCAACCCGAACGTCCGTCAGTTCCGGATGTTTAAGGAGCTTCCCGAGCGCCTGCAAATCGAGGCCAAATGGCGCTATGCCTATGTACGCGCTGTCATTAACGCCTGTCTGCCAGCGCTAACGGAAGAATATCTTAATCCCATTATCAAGGTTGTCTCGACGCGTCAAAAAATCCAGCGCCAACCGCCCCATTACATAACCGTCTATCGCTGGGTTACGCGATATCAGAAGGGGGGGCAGGACATCATGGCGCTCGTACCCTACTTCCATCTCAAGGGTAATAGCAAACGCCGGTACCCGGCGAAAGTGCTCGAGCTCGTTGAGCAAGCAGTGGATTCTGTTTACATGAAGCCCGAGCGCAAGACCCTGCAGGACACGCTCGACCATGCGATAAGTGAAGTTGCGCGGGCAAATAGACTCCGGACACAAAACGACCAACTGAAATTGCCGACCAGGTCCTTGGTCAAATTCGTGATCAAGGACATACCCGCGGAGGAACGCTGTGAAGCCAGGTATGGGCGGATGTACGCGCTCAAGAAATTTCGCAGTGTCAAAGGGCACTTCGTTGCCGAGCGGCTTCTTCAGTACACTGAGATGGATCACGCCAAGTTCGACGTAATCGTCGTGGACGACGATACACGGCTCCCCCTTGGACGGCCTTACATAACGATTTCCATTGAACTTCTGTCCCGCTGCGTCCATGGAATATATGTGGGTTTTGTGCCGCCGAGCTTGACCAGCGTGTTCCGGTGTCTCAAGCATGGGTTTCTTCCCAAGGTAACGCTTCGTAAGACCTACCCGTGCATCAATAATGAATGGGATTGCCACGGTGTGATGGATACCCTGATCGTGGATAACGGGTTGGAATTCCACGCCGACGATCTCGAAGAGCTCGGCCTGAATTTTGGATTCACCATTCAGTATTGCGGGCGCAAACGGCCCTGGCACAAACCCCATATCGAACGCCTCATCGGCACGATTAACCGCGAGGTAAGCCATGGCCAACCCGGTACGACGTTCAGCAGCATACTGGAAAAGGAAGATTACGATCCGGTAAAGACGGCCGTGATTTCTCTGTCCGCGTTCCGCGAAATGATCTACAAGTGGATAGTGGATGTCTACCACCAGCGCCCGCATCGCGCTCTTCACGACACCCCTGCCAATGTATGGCGCGATCATGCGCCAAGCCTCGATATCAACCTGCCAGAAGACCCTCGGCAATTGGATGCAATGCTGTGCCGGGTCGACACACGCACCCTCACCCATAAGGGCATCGAAATCCATGACCTATTTTATAACTCCGACGACATCCAGGAGTTTCGAAGGCAGTTGGGTGAAAGTCTTGAAGTTACGATTCGGTATGACGACAGCGATCTAGGCTACATATACATCACTCATCCCGATGGCAAGATACATGTGCGTGTGCCTGCTCTCAATCAAGCCTATGCGTCCGGGATAAATCTCTGGCAGCACAAAGTATTCAAGAAGTACGTAAAGCAGCGCCTCAATGCCGTCGTCGACATCATTGCGCTCACCGAGGCAAAGCGGCAGGTCGCAGAGATCGTCGAGCGTGAATTCCTTGATACGCGCAAGACTGTGCGCTCCCGTTCCGCGCGACTGCGCACCGAGGGCACATTTACGGATGCCGGCAGATCAAAAACAGACTCCGTGACCACTGCGTCTGCCGTGCAATCCGTCTCGCGCAATGCGGATATAAATACTGGCGAAGCATTGACGGCGGATGCGCGCGCGCGCGCCATTCTACGTCGGCGCGGCACTCTTGATTCCAGCGATGCTTAATTCATGCCATTCATCATCAACACAAGGGCATTACCATGAAAGCGGATACCATTATCAATTGGAAAGAGTTGCGTTCAACCATGAACCAGATCCTGATTCATCACGAATCCTTTGACTATGCACTGAATATGGTGCGCCAGTGTTTTGCGGGCGCCGATGCCGGTTCAGGTCCGGTCGGTCTCTCGATCACGTGTGCGGCCAGGTCTGGGAAGTCCGAGGTTGCGATCCAGTTTCGGGCGGAGTATCCGGAATCCCGCGACGAGGGTGGTCGGCGAATCCCGGTTCTCTACTACAAAGTACCGTCAAAACCCACGGTAAAGGGGCTCGCGGAGGGGCTTCTTCAGGCTCTAGGGGATCCTAAATCGGACCGTGGGACAGAAATCGCCAAAACCAGGCGCCTCAAGTTACTGTTGCGCGAGGTGGGAACGTTGTTGTTGATTCTCGACGAATTCCAGCATTTCGTAGATAAGACGAGCGAGAGAATACAGATGGAAGCTGCCGATTGGCTCAAGGTGCTAATCGATGACACCGGAATCAATCTGGTTGTTATCGGGCTGCCTTACGGGTTGCAGGTGATACGCCAAAATGAGCAACTCCGGGGCCGCTTCCTCAGCAACGTCGAAATCAAACGCTTCGACTGGAAGGACAACGACGAACGTAAGGAGTTTATTCGCGTGATCACAAAACTGCATCAGGAACTCTCGGCGTTCGACATTCCCGTCCTGCATACCGACGAAATGGCATTTCGAATCTACTGTGCTAGCGGCGGATTGATGGGGTACATCGTCAAAATCTTGCGACAGGCCATCTGGAATGCCGCTGATCGCAAGACGACGCGCATCACGCTTGAAGACCTTGAGATCGCATATTTGCAGACGGTAGGGGTTGGACGCTTCGACGGCCAAAATCCCTTTGCTGTCGGATTCATGGCGACCAACCATGACGCACTAGTCAGCGAAGCGAAGCAGTTTGGCATGTGGACAGAGCCAGTGCGTGAGGCAACCTCAAAATCAAAGAAGAACAGTAGCAAGCTTGATGGACGCGTATAAGAGAAAGCAACCTGTGTACAGGTTACAACAATGAAGATAGAAACATGATTCAACCGCTTGTCGTAACGCCAATTGCGCGCAAACATGAGTCCCTATGGGGGTTGCTGCTCAGGATCAGTGAATCGAATGGTTACGAGACACCACGCATGATACTGGATTATGCAGGGCTCACATATGCGGAATCCATGCGTTGTTACCTGCCGCTGGGAAAGCTAGCCCCGGTGTTATATCGCGACCGGGCCTCCCTGGAGAAAATTGCCTGGATGCCCGTACCCAACCCAAAACGTGTGACGTCCGTCACTTTGGAAGGGCACATACTTTCGGTGGGATCGCTCTTGCTGCAGCGACCCAAGATCTGTCCGCACTGTGTTCGGGAAGCAGGGTATGTCAAGTCAATATGGGATATCAGACTGATGGTGGGATGTGCCAAACATGGATGTCAGCTGATATGGCGTTGCCCTGCCTGCAGACGTCCATTGTCTCGATTTAGGCAGGGACCGCTACGATGCACATGCGGCGGGGACCTAACGAGTGAGACGCCGCCTGATATTTCCTCTACGGCAAGTGATCTCCTGCGTTTGATCGAAGGGCACTTATACGGCGATGCGACACATTCAGTCGTTCTCTATCCAGGAATGCCGAACACAGATCTTCAAGGACTCTCATTGCAGGGGTTGCTTGCACTGATTGAAATCCTCGGAACATTTGCCATGGAGGCTGGGATACTGGGATATCGACCAGTGAGGTCCCCGACGCCAGTTCAGCGCGTCATGCTTGTTGAAGGGGCCTCGCGGGTATTGGTCGATTGGCCGGCTGGCCTACACAATATGATGTCGGAGTTAGAACGCAATCATAAAGCACCGACGCCGCGCAGACAATATGGAACATTGTCGCTGCGTACAAAGTTCCACAGGTTATACGCGGCGCTGTTCAAGTACAACACTACAAGGTCTGAATACGCATTCGTCATGCAGGCATTCATCAATTACGGATTGATTGGTACTCACGGGAGCTTGGTGGACAATCGGTTACTCAGGAATAACGGCATCGATCCGACATGCAGAAAGGTTGTGTCGCTGCGCGAGCTATCACGCATCACCAAGTACTCTGTGATCACTTTGAAAAAATTCATCGAAGAAGGAACTCTCAAGGCAGAACGAGTATCCGTAGGTCCTACAGTACGCTATTTTATCGATCGTGACGCTATAGCCATCAAACAGCTCACAACCCATAATCCAGTACTAAGTTCGCGCAAGGCTGCCGCTTACATTGATCTTCCGGAAATGGTAGTGAAGGGTTTAGGTCAAAGGCGACTACTCAGGACGCAAAAAATGAGGGGGTCTCAATTTGGCTACAGCACTGCCGATCTCGATGCAATGCGAAACCGGATTAATGATATTTGTCAACCGGTCGATAAATTGGACGCTCCGGCAAAGACCACGGTACTTTTGTCAGAGCTATTGGCGAAGAAGTTCTATAACAACTTCACGAAAGCAGGAATAATTGAAGCGATCATCAATAGAACTATTACACCTCTCGGGCGATTCAGCGAACGTCTCGCTGATGTGGTACTGCCGAGACGCGAGGTCACTCTGTTAATCCGTGATAGCATGTGCAATTATTCGGGCGATACCTGTACGGTCATTGAAGCATCAAAAACGTTGAGCTGTAGTCAGTTGGCCATCTGTGCCCTTATGAGGGTGGGCCTGCTCGAATTCAAGAAGACCCAACACGGAAGGAGAATTGCAAATCAGTCGGTTCGTGAATTCAATTCGAAGTACATCATGCTCGCTCGTGTCAGCCGAATCTTGAATATCTCCTACTTTGGAGCGCTGAAGCTCTGTGAAGATTGGAATGTTGACGTTCATGTGTTCTCTATTAGTAGCGACCGCAAAGGAAATATTCGATGGGTTCATCGGCACCACCTACCATCGCTGGGCGTTGCCATTAACGCGTAAAAATAAAACTGTTCGCGCCGCGTCTCGATTGTGGACCAAACCTCTGAACAGGTATCCACAGTGGGTTCGCTGACGAGTTCATACCGTTGAGTATGATAGCGTTGGGGGACTCGGTACGTGCGTGTACGATCCCGACGCCCCGCACCCTTCATCACAACCACGATTTCTCTGCGGCACGCACTGCGTTCGGGAGCGGGGTAGTGGGTCAGTTTGGCTTTATCTGATGCTTGACCGCTTATGGATGCCCTTCTAGACTGGCAGCATGAGCCAGAAACTCCCAATTTTGATGGATGGCGCAATGGCAGCTTAATTACACGGGGGTTAACCATTTTTGGTTACTTTAAGAATGTCCGCTTGAAACTGACCCACTACCGGGAGCGGGTATTTCGCGCCGCTGCGGCTACCGCCGGCTCTTCGCTTCGCGCTTCCCTGACCTCATCGCCGAGCATTCTGTGTAAAATTGCAACTTATGGGTACAAACCGTAATAAAATTGCAGCTTATTGGGGTCTGGGCAAAGCAAGTTAAGGTGACCAGATGTTGCTAAGTCATTGTTTTTCCACGGTTGGGATTTGCAGGTTATGATGTTCCCCACAGTTGAAGTGGCGGCCAAGGATGCTCACATACCACATGAGTATGCTCTGCTCCTCGCCCTTGCTTTGCCTTGTCTGCGGGCTGAGGGCGTGCTCTTAATGGCAGATTTTCCGAATGAAGAATTT
>Ga0307374_10002709_pt1 | contig 31184 bp, 28 predicted proteins | sample OX3MG_FD_202532 | JGI IMG/M metagenome (GOLD analysis project Ga0307374, IMG submission 202532) | Soil microbial communities from Risofladan, Vaasa, Finland - OX-3 | ecosystem: Environmental > Terrestrial > Soil > Coastal area > Acid sulfate soil | place: Finland: Risofladan, Vaasa | collected... | reverse complement strand
CGACGATGGGACCTCGACGTCTGGCGAGGCGCGGCGCTCGGCGAGCGTGTCTTTGACCGCCTCGAGGCAGCGGTTGTAGGCGAAGCGCCGGGCCCCGATGTGGCGTCGGACGTGTGCCTCCAGAACCGGATCGTCACGCGCCGTGAACCGGAATGCCGCCATGCGGGCCATGGGTACCATCATCGCAGCGGGGTGTATCAATCTCGGCCCGGGCTCGACAAGGTCCTTGACGAGCCCGCTGATGGCGCCCATTCGTCGGGCCTTTTGGACGTCAGGTGCCGGTCACTACGACGGCCGGTTTGATGCGATCGGTATCGGTGGCGGCGTACACGGCCAGCAGGTTGCCTTCCTGATCCAGCATGGCCCACGGCCCTTCCCCCACTGCACCGATCGGCACGCGGTCGAGCGGCAGGCCCCGCCCGATCAAGGTGGCGATCTCATCCCCCACGGTCACGAAGGCGAGGTCGCGCAGGGCTTGGGCGGGGGTGAGGATGGCGTCGGGGGTGAGGAGATCCAATGTGCGCATCTCGCTCTCTCCGAACGAACCGATGCGGGTGCGTCGTAGGCGGCCTATGTGGGCCCCACCGCCGAGCGCGGTCCCGATGTCCTCGGCCAGCACGCGGATATACGTCCCCGACGAGCACTCGACCTCGGCCCGATAGACGCCGGGGCGGTCCGCAACCGCCTCCACGTCGAAGCGGTACACATGCACCCGTCGCGGCGGGCGGTCGACCTCGATGCCCTGCCGCGCCAATTCGTGCAGCCGGCGCCCGCCGATCTTCACCGCCGACACCATCGGGGGGATCTGCTCGATGGTGCCGGTCAGGTGGCCGGCCGCGGTGCGCACCTGTGCGAGCGTGACGTCGGACATGTCCCACTCCCCCACCACCTCACCCGAGGCGTCGAGCGTCGAGGTGTTGGTGCCGAGCACGATCTCGGCCTCGTAGGTCTTGGGGAGAGCGGTCAGGAAGCGCATGAGGCGGGTGGCCCGACCCAGGCCGACCAGGAGGACACCGGTGGCATCGGGGTCGAGGGTCCCGGCGTGGCCGACCCGGCGCTGCCCGAAGAGACGGCGGCATCTCGCCACCACGTCATGCGACGTCCAGCCGGCTTCCTTGTCGACCACCACCAGGCCGGTGGCACTCACGGCCCCGCCCTGCTCATGAACCTGCATGCTCATGAACCTGCATTGCTCATGATTCAGGGGGGTCTTGGTCCCTGTCCAGGCCGCGTAGCAGCTCTTCGACCCGCGACCCGGCGGCGATGGCCGGATCTGCCTTGAACGTGAGCCGCGGCGTGCGTTTCAGGGTCACTTGGGCCCCGATGAGACGTTGCAGATGGGGACGCCGCTCCTCGAGCGCATCCGAGGCATCGGTCTCCAACGTGGCCAGGTAGACGGTCGCTGTCCGCATGTCGGCGGCCGTGTCGACGGATGTCACCGTGACCATGCGGAAACGCTCATCGGCGTCGGCCAGGCGCTCGAGCTCTTCTGCGATGACCTGTCTGAGGACCTGATTCACCCGTAATGAACGGGGGTACGTGGCGGTTCGTCGTTTCACGATGACGTCACGTCCTCGCGATCTCGCGCTCCTCAAACGTTTCGATGATGTCGCCGGAATGGAGATCCTGGAAGTCGGACAGCCCGATGCCGCACTCGTAGCCGGCCGCCACCTCGCGTGCGTCATCCTTGAAGCGGCGCAACGACGTGATGGCACCCTTCCAGATGACCGTCCCCTCCCGCAGGAACCGAACCTTCGAGCCGCGGGTGATCTTGCCTTCCCGCACGTAGCAGCCGGCGATGGCGCCCACACGCGGGACCCGGAAGACCTCGCGAACCTCGGCTTCCCCGGTAACCACCTCTTCGTAAAGGGGCGAGAGGAGACCGAGCATGGCTGCCTCGATGTCCTCGAGCAGCTTGTAGATGATCTCGTAGGTCCGCACTTCTACATCGGAGGCCTCGGCCAACTCGCGCGAGCGCCTGTCCGGCCGCACGTTGAATCCGATGATCGTCGCACTCGACGCGGCCGCCAGTTGCACGTCGTTCTCGGTGATCCCGCCGATGCCGCGCAGGACGAAGCTCAGCTTCACGTCCTCGCGCTCGAGCCGCTTGAGGCTTTCGGTCACGGCTTCCAATGACCCCTGCACGTCGGCCTTGAGCACGATGTTGAGGGTGGCCATCTCGCCCCGCTGAATCTGCTCGAACAGGTCCTCGAGCTTGGCACCGGTCGCGGCCGACGCCACGGGCTTGTGCCCGGAGAGGCGGAAGCGTTGTGCTCTCGCCTCACCCAGCGTCCGGGCCCGCGCCAGGTCCTTGGCCCCCCGCATCTCATCTCCGGCATGAGGGGGCTCGGAGAATCCAAGCACCTGCACCGGCGTCGACGGGAGCGCTTCTTTCACGTGGTCACCCAGGTCGTCGACCAGGGCCTTGACCTTGCCCCAGGCCGCGCCGGCCACCACGGGATCGCCCACACGGAGCGTGCCCTGCTGGACGATGACGGTCGCCACTGGCCCGCGACCCGCCTCGAGGTTGGCTTCGAGCACGACACCGCGCGCCTCTCCCTCGACGCGTGCCGTCAATTCCTCCACCTCGGCCACCAGGGTGATCTGCTCGAGCAGGTCCTCGATGCCGGTGCCCTGCAGCGCGGAGACCTCCACGACGATGGTGTCGCCGCCCCACGCCTCGGGCACCAAGCCGCGCTCGGAGAGCTGCTGGAGCACACGGGTGGCGTCGGCGTCGGGGCGGTCCATCTTGTTGACGGCCACGATGATCGGAACGTCGGCCGCCCGAGCGTGGTCGATGGCCTCGATCGTCTGCGGCATCACGCCGTCGTCGGCCGCCACCACGAGCACGACGATGTCGGTCGCCTGGGCGCCACGGGCGCGCATGGCGGTGAAGGCGGCGTGTCCCGGGGTGTCGATGAAGGTGATCCGCTTGTCGTGCCACACCACCTGGTAGGCCCCGATGTGCTGGGTGATGCCCCCGGCCTCCCCGGCCACCACGTCGGTCGAGCGGATGCGGTCCAACAGGAGCGTCTTGCCGTGATCGACGTGCCCCATCACGGTCACCACCGGCGGACGTGGCCGCTGGTCGGCGTCCTCTTCCTCGTCTTCTTCCTCGAAGTAGCGCGCCAGCAGCTCGGCTTCTTGTTCCTCGCCCGGATCGACCAGGCGGACGTCGGCACCGATCTCGGCCGCAAAGAGCTCGATCATGTCGTCGGTCAACGACTGCGTGGCCATGACCATCTCGCCCTGGAGCATCAGGAACCGCACGATGTCGCCGGCACTGCGGTTCAACTTGGGGCCGAGGTCGCGCGCCGTCGAACCGCGCTCGACGATGACCTCACCATCGGGCACCGGTGCGGTCGATGGTTGATAGCTGGTGAGCTGCGTCGGTTCGAGCTCTTCGAGATTCCTCCGGCGGCGACGGGCGCGACGCTGGGGCGGGCGCCGTCCGGGCAGTCCGCTGCGACCGGCTGCGGGCGGGGCACTCGACGGGCCACCGCCTCCGGGGCGGCCGGCGAACCCGCCCCCACCACCACTGGGGCGGCCCGAGAAGCTGCTACTGCCTGGACCACCGGGGCCACCGGTGGGACGTCCGGCACCCGGCGCAGGGCGGCCTCCGGTGCGTGCGGGGTACCCACTACCGCCCGGTCGTGTCGGGGGAGCCGTGGCACGCCGACCACCCATGCCGGGTGGGGGTGGAATGGGACGGCCGCTCGGACCGATCGGCGGGCGGGGAGGTGGCGGAGGCGGAACCGGCTTGCCACTCGGGCTCAAGGGGGGTCGCGTGATTCGCTCGGTCGGAGAGGAGGCCGGTGCAGGGGCAGCCGCCGATGCGGCTGGTGGGGCAGCAGGCGCGCCCGGCGGGGCGCTCGGAGGTGCGGCCACCGTCGCCGCGGCAGGCGGGGCGGCGGACGCTGCGACGTGAGCCGGCGCTGCGACGGGTGGCGCCGCGACCGGTGGCGGTGCCGTCGTGGGCGTGGCGGGGGCGGAGGCCGGTGCCGGGGCGGGAGCCGTGGTGGGGGCGGGCGACGCTACGGGCGCTCCGGCCGTTGCTGGCGCCGCCGCCGGAGCGGATGCCGGGGCGTCGGAGCGGATGGGCCGGGACACCACGCGTGGCGCCGCCGGGGCCGATGTTCCGGCCGGTGCGGTCGACAACCCGGTCGGCCGGCTACTGATGAGCCGAGGTGCCCTGGCCTCGCCGCTGGTCGACCTCGAAGTCGCCGGAGAAGACGACGAGATGGTCCTGCCAGCTGCCCTCTTATCGGGAGCGGGCGTCGGGGGCGCCGGCGGCTCCTCGGGTGTCACTTCACGACGAAGTCCTTCCGCGTCGGCCTTACGACGGACGCGGTCCGCTTGTGCGTCCTCGATGGAGGACGAGTGGCTCTTCACCCCAATGCCAAGGGATAGGGCCAGGTCAAGCCCTTCCTTGTTGGTGAGGCCTAGCTCTTTGGCTAGCTCATAGACGCGGATCTTCTTCGGCAAGTGGTTCTCTGTGTCCTTCGTACTGTTCGGGCCCCGGGGTGACCCGCAGCCCTCTATCCTCGCACATCGGCTGCATCCTGCTTCGACGCGCCTTTCAGGCTCGCCTGCAGATGATCGATGGCAATGGTCTCAACTGGTGCCCGGAATGCCCTGTCGAAGGCACGTCGCCGCGCCGCCTCCTGCAGGCAGCTCAACGACCCTCGACACAGCCACGCACCCCGGCCTGGACCGGTTCGGTCCGCCCTCAGCCGGCCGTCGGCCTGCCGCACGACTCGGAACAGCACGTCGGACGGGCGTGCCTTGCGGCATCCGACGCAGGTCCGTGTCGATACTATGCCTCGGCTCCCGTCGTCGGGGCCGAGGCCTCGTCTGCGGAGGGGGCGGATGCGCCGGTGGGGTCGGAGGTCTGCGCGGCGGGTGTGGCCGGCTCGTCACCCGGCGTCACATCGGCTTGATGCGTCCATTCCTCGGCGGACATGGCTTCGCCGCCTTCGGCCGGCTTCCAGACCATTTCACCCGATTCGTCCTCGACCCATTCACCCTCGGCCCACTCTTGGTCGCCGTAGCCTGCTTCCTCCTCGGCCAGCTGGGTCTCGCTCTTGATGTCGATCCGCCAGCCCGTGAGGCGGGCCGCCAGACGCGCGTTCTGGCCTTCCTTGCCGATGGCCAGGGAGAGCTGGAAGTCGCTCACCACCACCGTTGCCGTCCCGGTCTCTTCGTCGAGCCGGACCTCACGGACGCGTGCCGGAGCGAGGGCATTCTGGATCAGGTCGACCGGATCATCGGAGAACGGCACCACGTCGACGCGCTCACCGCGCAACTCGTTGGTCACCATGCGCACCCGCGAGCCGCGCGCGCCGACGCAGGCCCCCACGGGGTCGACATTGGGATCGTTTGACCACACGGCGATCTTGGTCCGGTGGCCCGGCTCACGTGCCGCCGCCTTGATCTCGACCACGCCGGAGGAGATCTCGGGTACTTCGAGCTCGAAGAGCCGCTTGATGAGGCCGGGATGGGTGCGACTGACCACGATCTGCGGTCCCTTGCTGGTCTTGCGCACCTCGACGATGTACGCCTTGAGGCGCGTGCCGTGCTCGTAGCGCTCGTACGAGACCTGCTCCGCCTGCGGCAACAACGCCTCCACCTTGCCGAGGTCCAACAGCGTGTACCGGTTGTCCGTCTGCTGCACGATGCCGGTCACGATGTCCCCTTCGCGCCCGGCGTACTCCTCGTACTTCATGTCCCGCTCGACTTCACGGATGCGCTGGAGGATGACCTGCTTCGCCGTCTGCGCGGCAATGCGCCCGAAGTCGTCCGGGGTGTCATCCCACTCACGGATGACTTCCCCGTCTTCATCCAGCTCCTGGCCGTACACCCTGATCTCGCCCGAATCGGGATCGATGGTGACGACAGCTTCCTCGGCCGCGTCGGGGCGGCGCTTGTACGCCGCCACCAATGCGTTGGCCAACGCATCGAGCAATGTCTCGACGGAGATCCCCTTGTCTCGAGCGATCTGCCCCAATGCGTCCAAAAATTCGAAATTGGTCTTACTCATGACCTGCTCACCCTCTTACTCTCTTCGGCTGGGGACCCCATTCAAAAATGGTGCGGGCGCGCTCGACCTCGCTGTACGCGATGCGCATCGAACCATCGGGTATGTCAGATCCGACCAGAGTGAATCCGGTCTCGTCGGCGGACTCCACGGTTCCCCTGACACGACGCACGTCAGATGTACCCCCGTGCACACGCACGGTCACGGCCTCCCCGACCGCCCTCACGAAGTGGGCGGGAGTCCGCAGGCGCCGCTCCAGGCCGGGGCTGGAGACCGACAGGGTGTAGCGCCCGGGAAGTGGGTCGAGCTCGTCGAGCGTGTCCGATACGGCGCGGGTGGCCTCGCCGAGTGTGTCGAGATCCACCCCGCCTTCACGGTCGACGAAGATGGTCAGCTCGGAACCGTGGAGCTCGACGTCGACCAGGTCCAGCCCACGGGCTTCGAGGAGGGGCGACAGCGCGTCGACCAGGTCGTTCGTGCTCCTCGCCATCACTGTCACCTCCTCTCGACGGTCACCATCACCTTCTGCTGCCTTCAGCACGAGCCCCGGAAAGCGAAAGCGTGGGCCGCAGCCCACGCTCCAACGAGGTACTGATACTCAAACTGGACAGCGCGACGGATTATAGCAATCAGAGGGATCGGTGCGACCGCCCTTTTTCTCCTGCCGCCGGAGCGGCCTGCCGGCCGGTACTGGCGGGGCTCAGTACGACCGGGCGACCACTGCGGTCAGATCGGCCTCGTCGTCCCCGATTTCGGCCAGGCTCCCGTCGGAACGCTGGAGGCAACGGATCGACAGCGCCCGGGCGGCCAGCCTGTCCTCGCCGTCGACCCCCAGTGCACCGGCCCGGATCCGGGCGAAACCCGCACTCCCGGCCTCAATGGCCTCGTCCAGGCCGGCCACATCCACGGTTCGTGCCTGCCGGGTCGCCGTGGCTTCGGCCAGCAGCTCGGGACCGACCCGCGCCAGGATCTCGCTGACCGCCCGACGTACGGCGGGCAACGGCAACGTCTCCTTCTGGCGGGAATGCCGGGTCACCACGGTGACGTTCCCCTCGACCAGATCCCGGGGGCCGACCTCCACCCTGACCGGAACACCCTTGAGCTCCCAGTCCACGCTCCGACGCCCGAAGCTGGTTCCGGTCCGGTCGTCGAGCCGCACCCGATGCCCGTCGGCCCGCAGTTCGGCCACCAGTGCCTCTGCGGCGGACCGAACCCCCTCTTCCTCTTTGACCAGGAGCACCACCACTTGGCTGGGCGCGAGCGCCGGCGGCAGCCGTAGCCCGAAGTCGTCGCCGTGTCCCATGACCAGGGCACCGATGAGACGGGTCGACACACCCCACGAGGTCTGCCAGACATACTCGAGCACGCCTTCGGCGGTCGTAAAGGTGATATCGAACGCCCGGGCGAAGTTCTGGCCCAGCTCATGGCTGGTCCCCATCTGGAGCGCCTTGCCGTCACCCATCATCCCCTCACAGGTCCACGTGCGCGTGGCGCCCGCAAAGCGCTCCCGAGCCGTCTTGTGGCCGGTGAGCACGGGTAGCGCCGCCACATCGACCATGGTGGCCAGATAGACGTCACGCAGGATCAAGAGGGCATAGGCCCGCGCGTCGGCCTCCGTGGCATGGGCGGTGTGCCCCTCCTGCCACAAGAACTCGGTCGTGCGGAGGAACAGACGGGGCCGGAGCTCCCAGCGCACCACATTCGCCCACTGGTTGATGAGCAGGGGCAGGTCGCGGTGGCTCTGGATCCATTTGGCGAAGAAGCTGTTGATGACCGTCTCGCTCGTGGGACGCACCACCACCGGCTCCTCGAGCTTCTTGCCGCCACCGTGGGTCACCACGGCCAATTCGGGGCTGAAGCCCTCGACGTGCTCGGCTTCGAGGCTCAGGTACGACTCGGGGATGAAGAGCGGGAAGTAGGCGTTCTCGGCTCCGGCCTCCTTGATACGCCGATCGAGCTCAGCCTGGACCAGCTCCCAGATCCCATACCCCCAGGGACGGATGACCATTGTCCCGCGCACCGGCCCGTTGTCGGCCATCTCGGCCCGGGCGATCACCTCTTGGTACCAACGGGGAAAGTCCTCAGCCCGGGACACGATCGCGCCCTTGCTCATGGGTGCGCAGGTTAGTGGGGTCACGAAGGGCTCTCGACGAACCTCGGTCCGACGATCCCGCCGAAGGGGAAGTGTGGCGAGGGGATAGTGGTGAAGGGGAAAGCGGTGCGGGCCCTCAGTCGGAGGAGGCGGTGCGGCGATGAATCGTCTCGATCTTGGCCGACGTGTGGTTCGGGTCCACTCCGGTCGACTCGAGGAGCTCCCGGCGATCGGCCTCGGCTTCGGCCTCCGCCCCGGCATCTGCTGCGGCGATGCGGGCCTCTACGCCCTCGGCCACCAGGCGCTCGGCCTCTTCGACCAAGGCCTGGACCATGCCGTCCTCGGGCACGACTCGGACGATCTTGCCCCGGATGAACAGGTGCCCCTTGTTCTTGCCCGCCGCAATGCCGATGTCGGCTTCCCGCGCCTCGCCGGGGCCGTTGACGACGCAGCCCATGACGGCGACCTGGATCGGGAGATTGAGCTTCTCGAGCGCCTCCTGAGCTTCCTTGGCCACGGCGATGACGTCCACCTGGGCCCGCCCGCACGAGGGACACGCGATCAGGTCGAGGCCCTTGCGCTCGCGCAGGCCGAGGGACTCCAACAACTGCCGCCCGGCGCGGGCCTCTTCGACCGGATCGGCCGTGAGGGAGTAGCGGATGGTGTCCCCGATGCCCTCGGCCAGCAGGGTGGCGATGCCGGCCGTCCCCTTCACCAGCCCTCCAGGCGGTGGGCCTGCCTCGGTGACACCGAGGTGCAAGGGGTGGTCGAAGGTTTCCGAGGCCAACCGGTACGCCGCGATCATCAGCGCCACCGAGGAGGCTTTCACAGAGATCTTGACATCGTTGAAGTCGACCTCCTCGAAATAGGCCAACTCGTTGCGGGCCGATTCGACGAGTGCCTCCGGGGTGGCGCCGCCATATTTGGCGTAGATGTCGGGATGCAGTGACCCGGCGTTGACGCCGATGCGGATCGGCACGCCACGGTCGCGCGCCTCGGCGGCCACTTGCTTGATCTCGGCCTCCTTGCGGAGGTTCCCGGGGTTCAGGCGCAAACCCTGGACGCCCGCCTCGAGGGCGGCCAGCGCCATCTCGTGATGGAAGTGGATGTCGGCCACGATCGGCACGGGGGAACGCGGGACGATCTGGGCCAGCCCGATGGCGGCCGCCTCTTCGTTGCAGGTACAGCGGACGATGTCTGCTCCGGCGGCGGCCAGCGCGTAGATCTGGGCCAGCGTGCCGTCGACATCGGCCGTCTTGGTCGTGGTCATGGATTGGACCGTGACAGGCGCCCCGTCACCGATCGGCACGCCGCCCAAGGTGATACGTCGAGTGGGGCGACGCGGCGTGATGAGAGAGGAGGAGAGATCCATGGTTCCGATCAGGGGAAGACGTTCTGGACGGGGTGGGCAATATCGAGGAAGAGGACCGAGATGGCGAACAGCGCCAGGAAGGCGAGGAAAGGCGCAAGATATGGGATCAACTTTTTGATGTCCGCTTGATAGTAGGGCTGTCCTCTCTTCGTCCTGATCCATTCGTAGACCGCCACCGCCACATGGCCACCGTCGAACGGCATGATCGGCAACATGTTCAACAGGGCGAAGGCGATGTTGATCACGATGAGAAGGGCCAGCAAGGACTCGACGCCCTGGTGCAGGGCCTGCACACCGATGTTCCCGGCACCTATGAGCGAGACCGGTCGTTCCGAGGTGCCCGGGTTGGCAGCTGCCTGGGTGGCGGCGTGCGAATTGGTCACCTGGTGGTAGATCGAGCTCACGCCGCTCGGGGAGAAGACGTGGACCAAGGCCGAGAACTCCGCAGACGTCGCCTGGCCCAGATCAGATGCCGCATTGCTGATGGCGCGTAGCGGGTTCACCGAGGCCGACGCGGGCCCTTCGCTGATCCCGATATATCCCTGCGGATTCTTGTCGCTGGCCGGCGCCAGTGTGAGGTTGCCGACCTTCACCCCCCGCCCGTCCCGTGGCGTCACGACGACACTGTGCAGATGACCGTTGCTCTCCACGCCGAGGGTGACCGGGATCCCGACCGAGCGGTTGATGACGCCTTGGATGGTGGTGGCGCCGTTCAACGCGTGGCCGTTCACGGACACGATGGTGTCGCCCGCCTTGAGGCCGGCTTGCTGCGCCGGTGTCTGTGCCACCCCGGTCCAGTGCTCCAGCGAGACGACTTGGACGTTGTCGGTCGTCACCCCGAACGCAAGAACGCTGATCAGGGCCAGGACGAATGCGATCACGAAATGCATGACGGAGCCAGCCGAGCCGACGATGATCCGCTTCCAGAAAGCCTGCTGGCGGTACGCGCGCGCCTCATCCTCCGGGGCCACGTCTTCGAGCACCGTGAAACCCGTGATGCGGACGTACCCTCCGGCCGGGATGGCCTTTACCCCGTACTCGGTCTCCCCTCGCCGCACCGACCAGAGCCGGGGCCCGAAGCCGACGAAGTACTCGGTGACCTTCATCCCCGACCACTTCGCGGTGGCGAAGTGACCGAATTCGTGCAGCATCACGATCAGGACGATGATCACGACGAACAGCAGGATGTCGCCCAAACCGGCAATGAGGAAGATCGCCGTGATCAGGGCCACGGCAACCAGAAGCCGCGCCACCTGGCCCGAATTGCCGGTCTCGGCCGCGGGGGACGGGGGAACGACGTGGTCGGGGGGCGCGGCCACAGCGGTCGACGCTGCAGATGGCTCCTTGGCAATGAGCGTCATACCGGGGGTAAGGCTACCTCCGCGGTGCCCGAATGGTACGGCAACGGCGGCTCACCACCGCCCGTGCCCTGACTCGAGCCTCCTCGTCGGCGGCCAGAACCGATTCCACCTCTTCAACGGGCTCGTCCCGCCACCCTTCGAGCGTCTCGGCCACAACGTCGGCGATGCCACTCCAGGTCATCCGCCCGGCCAGAAACGCCTCGACTGCGATCTCGTTGGCCGCGCTCAGCCAGGCCGGCGCTGAGCCACCGCTGATCCCGGCGTCATAGGCCAGATCGATGCAACGGAACACCTCTCGGTCGGGCGGTTCGAAGGTCAGCGTCGTCGGGCTGGTCCAGTCCAGAGCCCCGAAGGGGATCGCCGAACGCGTGGGCCAGCCCAGCGCGTACCCGATGGGGAGCCGCATGTCAGGGTTGGACAACTGGGCCAGCGTCGAGCCGTCACGCAATTCCACCATCGAGTGGACGATCGACTGGGGGTGCACGACGATGTCGATCCGATCGTACGGGACGCCGAACAACTCGTGGGCCTCGATCACCTCGAGGCCCTTGTTCATGAGGGTGGACGAATCGATCGTGATCTTGGGTCCCATGCTCCAGGTGGGGTGAGCCAGAGCGTCGGCCACGGTGACCAACTGCAGCTCCGCCGGGCTGCGGCCCCGGAAAGGCCCCCCGGAGGCAGTGAGGAGAAGGCGCGCCACCGCCGTGAGGTCGTCGACCGCCGCCAGGCACTGATGGACGGCGCAGTGCTCGGAGTCCACCGGCACGATCTCGGCTCCCGGCGTGCGCCGCGCCTTTTGCACCACCGGTGCACCGGCGATCAGCGACTCCTTGTTGGCCAGGGCGAGACGCTTCCCGGCCTCGAGGGCGGCCATGGTGACCGGAAGGCCGGCGAAGCCAACGACGGCGTTGAGGACGACGTCGGCGCACGCGGCGGCGGCCACCAGGCCCGGGATGCCCACGAGGACCTCTGTGCCGGGCGGGACCCCGTCCCGGACGACTCCGTAGAGCGATTCGTCACCGATGACGACGATCTCAGGTCGCAACACTCCCGCCTGCGAGAGCAGTACCTCGGTCGAGCTCTGGGCCGCCAGCGCGACCACCCGGAATCGATCGGGCTCACCGAGCAGCACATCCACGGCCTGGGTGCCGATGGAGCCCGTCGAACCCAGGAGGCTGACCGAACGCATCAACTCACCCGAGGTGGAACGCTTTGACCACGAAGTACGTCGCAGGAAGGACGAAGAGGAGGCCGTCCACACGATCGAGGATCCCTCCGTGGCCCGGCATCAACCGTCCCATGTCCTTCACCCCGAGATGCCGCTTGATCATCGACTGGCTGAGATCTCCCAGCGGCGCGACCACCGCCACCACGACGCCGAGGATAAGCGCCTTGCTCACCGTCCACGGATGGATGAAGTGGACCACGATCACCGCCACCAGAATGGACGCCAGCGCACCACCGAGGAATCCCTCCCAACTCTTGTTCGGACTGATCGATGGCGCCATCAGATGACGCCCGAAGGCCGATCCCACGAGCAGTGATGCCACATCTGCCGCCACAGTGGTGATGACCGCCCCCAGGAGAAAGGCGACGCCGTGGCGGTGCGGGAACAGCGTCGGGTTGAGCAGGAGTGCCCCGAACGAACCGAAGCCGCCGATCCAGACCACGATGAAGATGGTCGAGGACATGCCGGCCACCGGATCCGCCGCTGGTTCCACGCGGGCCAAGAACCACAGGAAGGTGGCCGCCACCAGCATCACGAGGACAAGGGGCAGGGCAGCGACACCCTTGTTGTAGGTCTCGATCAGCAGCGACAGGATCGCCACCAGACCCAAGAGGGTCGCCGGGTGGTACCTCGCGGTGCGGAAGGCGGCAAACCCCTCCGCCGCGGCGAACAGCACGACCACCGAGATGATGACCATGGAGGACAGGCTCCCGAAGTGGGCGCAGAGGAGCGCCGCCACACCGAGCAGAAGACCTGACCCCCAGGCCAGCTGCATGTTCCGCCCCGCTGTGCCTCCCGTGTTGCCGTTCGGTGCCTCGTCGCTCAGGCGGCTCGTACGCGGCGCCCGCACGCGTGGTTGCGGAGGTATCGGAGGGGACAACCGGGACTCGGCGGTGCCGACCGCTGCCGGCACCGAGGCCGGGGCGGCATCAGGGGAAGCCGGCACCGACACTCCGAAAGGCGCCCCCGGGGCCACGCGGACCGGGACCGGGTCGGGCTCCAGATCCACTTCGATCACCAGCGTCTCGTCGTCGGGAAGATCGATGGCATCGAAGTGCCAGGGCTGTCGCACCACGTCGACCTGGTCGTTGTTGTCGTTCATCATGGAGCCCACTGCCGGGAGCTCGTCGGAGAGCATGGATGGCTCGAACAGTTCTTCGTGCGCGGCCCAATCCGTATCCTCTTCGCGCCAGCTGGGGGGCGCCAGGGCCTGCTCGTCCCCGTTCCCCCGGTCGAGGACGGCAGGGACCTGCCCGGTCGGGGCATCGTTCCAGTGGGGCATGTCCGGGTTCGCTTCGACAACCGGGCCGGTCACCTCATGGACGGCATTCCCCGCGGGCTCGGCTCCGATGATCCGAACTCGGCCCGAGCGATAACTTGGCGGATCCTCATCGACACCGGTGGGCACGTCGCGTTCCCCGTGGCCCTCGTCGTCGAATGCGTCTGTGTCGTCGGCCATGTCTATGCCCCCTCAAACCTGCAGGAGCTCGCGCTCTTTTTGCGCCAACAACTGATCGATGGCGCTCACCTGCTCGTGAGTGATTTTGTCCAGATCCTTCTCGACGCGCTCCAGCTCGTCGGCCGAAAGTGACCCGTCCTTCTGCAGCGCATCGAGCTCGTGACGCCCCGACCGACGCAGGTTGCGCACCGCCACCTTGGCCTCCTCCGCCTTGTGCCGCACCACTTTGACGAGCTCCTTGCGCCGTTCCTCGGTGAGCGGTGGGAATGCCAGCCTGATCACGTTGCCGTCGTTGGTCGGGTTGATGCCCAGGTCCGAGGTCATGATCGCCTTCTCGATGGCGCCCAGTGAGCTCTTGTCGTAGGGCGTGACCACCAGCAGCATGGCGTCGGGCACGCTGAACCCTGCCAGCTGGCGCAACGCGGTCGAGGTCCCGTAGTAGTCGACCATGAGGGGCTCGAGGAGGGCCGATGAGGCACGCCCGGTGCGGACGTTGCTCATCTCGGAACGCACGTGGTCGATGGCCTTGTGCATCTTCTCCCGGGTGTCCTCGAGAACCAGGCCGGCCAGATCGTCGTCCATTAGCGGACCAGCGTACCGATCCGCTCACCGCTGAGTGCGCGTGGGATGTTCCCGGGGATCATCAGGTTGAAAACCCGGATGGGGAGGTTGTTGTCCTTGCAGAAGGTGATGGCGGTGAGATCCATGACCCGGAGGTCACGATTGATCACCTCCATGAAGGAGATCTCGTCGTAGCGAGTGGCCTCCGGATCGAGCTTGGGGTCGGCCGAGTACACCCCGTCGACACCGGAGTGGGTCCCCTTGCAGAGCAGTTCGGCTCCGATTTCGGCCGCCCGCAACGCCGCCGGGGTGTCGGTGGTGAAGAAGGGGTTCCCCATACCGGCGGCGAACACCACGATGCGACCTTTTTCGAGATGCCGGATGGCTCGGCGCCGTATGTAGGGCTCGGCCACCTCGGCCATGTTGAGCGCGCTCAGCACCCGCGTGGGCTGGCCCTGTTGCTCGAGGGCATCCTGCAAGGCCAGGGCATTGATCACGGTCCCCAGCATGCCCATGGTGTCCGACGTGGCACGGTCCATGCCGCCGCTCTCGCCGGTGGTGCCGCGCCAGATGTTGCCGCCACCGACGACCACCGCCAACTCGAGGTCGCCGCCCTCCATGGCCCGGCCCATCTCCTTGGCCATGCGCTCCACGGTGGCGGCATCGATGGTCTCGTCGGATGCGGACGAGGCCAACGCTTCTCCCGACATCTTGAGGACGATCCGCCGCGGCTCTCCCACTTTTGCTGTAGACCTCAGGCGCCGATGACGACCTGCGCGAAGGCAACGATGCGAGCCGACCCGAGCATGCCCGCGATCGTCTGCTTCTCATCCCTCACGTAGGCCTGGTCCAACAAGACCCGATCCTTGAACCAGCCATTCATTCGACCGTCGACAATCTTGTCGAGGGCGGCTTCGGGCTTCCCCTCATTGCGGCTGATCTCGGCCACGGTGGCCCGCTCCGCCGCCACGTCCGCTTCGGGCACGTCGTCCCGGCTGAGGTAGGAAGGCTTGGTGAAGGCGATGTGCACTGCGATGTTGTGCGCCAGCTCCTCGTCGCCACCGTCGATGACCACTGCCACCGCGTTGACCCCGCGACCGGCCTGCTGATGCAGGTAGGTGTCCACCACTTGGCCGTCCTCGGCCACCAGGCGCCGCACCCGCCCGATCGAGATGTTCTCCTTGAGGGTGACGCGCAGCCGATCGATCTCCTCGTTGAGCTCGCTCGCCGCATCCTCACCCTTTGCCGCCACCAAGGCACCGAGCTCGTCGGTCAGCGCGACAAACTCGTCGGCCTTGGCCACGAAGTCGGTCTCGCAGCGCAACTCGACGACAGCCGCGGCGTCACCGTTGCGGACCGCCGTGACCGCGCCTTGTGAAGCCTCACGCTCTTCGCGCTTGGTCGCTCCGGCCAGGCCGTTCACGCGCAGGTACTGCGCCGCCGCATCCATGTCGCCGTCGCTCTCCTCAAGGGCCTTCTTGGCATCGAGCATGCCGGCGCCGGTGGCCTGTCGCAGGGCCTGCACGTCCTTCGCAGTGAAGTTGGGCATGATCAGGCCTCGGCCCCCGTCGTCACTTCGGCCAGCTCTGCCTCCGCCGTTGGTGCGTCGATCGACGCTTCGGCGGGCACTGGTGTCTCGGCCGGGGCTGTCTCAGCCTGGGCTGTCTCGGCCGGGGCTGTCTCGGCCGGGGCTGTCTCAGCCTGGGCTGTCTCGGCCGGGGCTGTCTCGGCCTGGGCTGTCTCGGCCTGGGCTGTCTCGGCCTGGGCTGTCTCGGCCTGGGCTGTCTCGGCCTGGGCTGTCTCGGCCGGGGCTGTCTCGGCCTGGGCTGTCTCGGCCTGGGTCGCGGCGGGTGCGGGCGGGGGCGGCACGCGGCGTGCCCGTGGCGACGGACCAGTGTTCACTTCTTCGGCCACTGCGGGCGCATTCTTGCGCCGGTGCTCGGCGATGAAGCGGCCCTCGACGACGGCGTCTGCCAGCACACGGCACATCAGGGAGCCGGAGCGTATGGCGTCGTCGTTGCCCGGGATGACGAAATCGATGATGTCGGGGTCACAGTTGGTGTCCACGACCGCCACCACGGGGAGCCCGAGCTTGCGGGCTTCGGTAACGGCAATGTGCTCTTTCTTCGTGTCGATGACGAAGACGGCGTTGGGCAGGCGCTCCAAGTTGGCGATACCGCTCAGGTTCCGGCTCAGCTTCTCCAGTTCACGGGAGTGCGACAGCGCCTCACGCTTGGGCATGCCCTCGAAGTCCCCGGCCGCCTGCATGGTACGCAGCTCCTGCATACGCTTGACCCGGCCCGACACGGTCTGGAAGTTGGTCAACATGCCACCCAGCCAGCGCTGGTTGACGAAGGGCATGCCACAGGCCTCGGCGTACTCCGCCACGGGACCTTGGGTCTGCTTCTTGGTCCCGACGAAGAGAATGGTCCCTCCTCCGGCGACAAGGTCGCGGACGTACGAGTAGGCGGCTTCGACCCCTACCAGGGTCTTGCGTAGATCGATGAGATAGATCCCGTTGCGCTCACCAAGAATGAAGCGCTTCATCTTCGGGTTCCATCGGCGCGTCTGATGGCCGAAGTGAACTCCGGCTTCCAGCAGCTGTCGCATGGAAACGACGGCCATACGTATTCCTCCGTTCGGTTGCTCCCCAGGGCGCAGCACCCCTCGGAGAGGGGCGACCGTGGATCGCGCCAAGGTGCGTGTTGGTCGGTAGTTACTGCCCACCGCTCGGTGAGCCATTCCATGATAGCCGCTCACAGCTGGCTCTGGTCAGGCCCGGGGATGCGTCCCCTCATAGACGGAACGCAGCCGCTCCTTGCTCACATGGGTGTAGATCTGGGTGGAGGCCAGGCTGGCGTGCCCCAGAAGTTCCTGGACGACGCGGAGGTCGGCACCGCCGTCGAGCAGATGGGTGGCGAAGGTATGCCGCAGGGCATGGGGGTGGGTCGGGGACAGGGCGAGGCGGTCGAGGATCCGGCGCACGTCGCGCGGTCCCAGCCGCGAACCTCGTTGGTTCACGAAGACCGCCTGCGCCGGACCCGGCATGGTCGTACGCCCTTCACGCAGCCACTCCTGCAGCGCCATCGCCGCCCGTTCATGGATCGGGACGCGACGTTCCTTTCCGCCCTTTCCGAGCACAGTGACCGTGCGCCCGTGCAGATCGACACCGCGTCGATCCAGCCCGCAGAGCTCAGAGACCCGCAGGCCGGCGGCGTAGAGCAGCTCGAGCGCCGCCGCATCTCGCTGATCGATCGCCGATGCACCCGGTCTATCGAGGAGTGCCCCGATCTCCCCCTCGGACAACACGCGCGGCAGTCGGCCCTTGCCTGTCGGGGCCCGCAAGCTCCGGGACGGGTCCGAGACGAGACGACCTTGGCGGACGGACCAGGCGAAATAGCACCGAAGCGCCGCCGCCTTGCGCGCCACGGTCGCCCGGGCCAGGCGGCGCGTCCCCAAGGAGGCCAAGTAGCGGCGGAGATGCAGGCGATCGACGCCGGCCGGTGCATCGACGCCACTGCGGCTCATCCACTCGGCAAAGGCGCCGAGATCGCTCAGGTACGCCCGGCGCGTCGCCTCGGCCCGCCCGCTCAACCAATCGCCGAAACCGGGGAGATCCCACCCGGGCGCAGGGTCGCCCTCCGGCACACTCTCCCTGTTCCCCGACATAATTCCAGGGTACCGGGCCACGGTGGGTGCGGAAGGGCACTATCGTCCCCAGCACCCAACGAGGAGTCGGCTGGGGAAAGTTCCACGCGGTGAGGCAAGATGTCGGTGAGGGGAGGAGGGTCCATGGGAATGCCATTCAACCGCCGGACGCTGCTCGTCCGTGGCGCCGCGACCGCAGCAAGCATCGCTGGTGCCTCTGCCCTCGGCCTCGACCTGGCCGGCATCGCCGGCGCCACCACCAACGGGCCCGGCCGCAATGGCATCTCCAAGGCCAAGCCCAAGAAGGGCGGCTCGCTCGTGTTCGGCGTGGATGCCGAGGAGTCGGGCTTCAATCCCTCCACCGCCCGCTTCGACGAAGTCGGCGTCATGTACGCACGGACGGTCTTCGACCCCCTGACCATCATCGACGCCAAAGGTGCCTGGCAGCCCTACTTGGCCGAATCGGTGACACCGAATGCCGCCAACACGGTCTGGACGATCACGGTCCGCCCGAACGTCGTGTTCCACGACGGCACCGCGTGCGACGGCGCCGCGCTGCTGGCCAACTTCAAGGCACAGCAAGCGTCCCTTCTCCAAGGGTTGATCCTCAATCCCATCGTCGATTCGGTCACCCAATCGGGCCCGCTCTCGGTGACCTTGAACCTGAAGTCCCCCTGGGTCTCGCTCCCGCTGTACCTGGCCGGGGGTATCGGTGGCCAATTCGCGTACACGTGCGCCCCAGCGATGCTGGCGGCGCCGAACGGCGGGACCTCCCAACCCGTGGGCACCGGGCCGTTCGTCTTCAAGCAGTGGGTGCCCAACAGCCACTTCACCGCGACCGCAAATCCGCACTATTGGCGGCCGGGCCTGCCCCACCTCGACGAGATCACCTTCAAGCCGATCGTCGACGCCGAGGCCCGGGCCGAGGCCCTCAAGTCAGGGACCATCGACATCCTGGTCACCGACACGCCGCAGATCATCACCCAGTTCCGGGGCAACAAGAGCTACGCCTACATCGATGACAGCACCCATCTGGTGGGCGAGCCCGACATGAACTGCGTGCTCCTCAACTTGGCCGCGCCGCCCTTCAACAACCCCTCGATCCGCCGCGCCGCGGCCATGGCGATCAATCGGCCCCAGTACGCCCAGGAGATCGACGAGAACGTGCTCCCGGTGAGCAACGGCTTGTTCACCCCGGGCTCGCCCTACAACTCCAAGACGTCGTACCCCGCCTACAACCCGACCGAAGCCAAGAAGTTGGTCAAGCAAGTGGCGAGGAGCACCGGGAAACCGGTGTCGTTCACCTGGGGCTCTACGAACTCTCCGACCGCGGAGCGCGAGCAGCAGTACCTCCAACAGGCCTGGCAGAACGTGGGCTTCGTGGTCAAGAACGACATCGTCGAGCAGAACGACCTGATCAACCAGGCGCTGGCCGGCCAGTTCCAGGCCCTCGAGTGGCGCCAGTTCGGCGCCGTCGACCCTGACCTCAACTACATCTTCTGGAGCAACACGACGATCCTGTCGAGTTCGCTCTCCGTCAACATGGCGCGTAACAACGACCCCCAGCTCCAGACCGCACTGGAGCTCGGCCGAACCAGCACCGCCAAGTCCACGCGCGCCAAGGCGTACCAGACCGTGAACAAGCGCCTCGCCATCGACCTCCCCTATCTGTGGCTGGACCGCGCCGTGTGGGCCGTGGTCAGCACACCCAAGGTCCAGAACTGGAACAACCCGACGACGTCGGCCGGTGCCGCCGCCTATGGGATGATCGGTGGCTCCATCTGGCCGACAGAGATCTGGTTGAGCTGATTCGAATGAGCGGACGCATTCTTGTAGTCGAGGACGACGAGCGCATCCGTTCGTCGATGCGCCTCGCCCTCGAAGGTGAGGGATACGACGTGAAGGACGTCGCCAGCGGGGAGGAAGCTCTCGACGTGTTTGCGGACGCGCCCACGGATGTCGCCCTGATCGACATCATGCTGCCGGGCATGGACGGCTTCGAATGCTGCCGCGCCCTGCGACGTCAGAGCGCGGTGCCCATCATCATCGTGACGGCGCGTGCCGATACACACGACGTCGTGGCCGGGCTCGAGGCGGGCGCCGACGACTACGTGACGAAGCCGTTCGTGGCCAAGGAGCTCGCGGCCCGCATCCGGGCCCTCCTGCGGCGGGCGCGGCCGACGGAGGAGGACCCTGGCGCCCTCTCGTTCGGCACGATGCAACTCCTGCCCGAACAAGGTGTCCTCCGGAAGGCCGACGGGACCGAGGTGCACTGCACCCGGACCGAGTTCCGCCTGTTGTGCGAGCTGGCAGCGAGCCCGAACAAGGTGCTGAGCCGCGAGCAGTTGCTCGACCGCGTCTGGGGTTACGACTACTTCGGCGATGGCCGGCTGGTCGACGTGCACATCAGGCGCTTGCGGACCAAGGTCGAAACCGACCCGGCGCTGCCTCAGCACATTCTCACCGTGAGGGGTATGGGCTACAAGCTGGTGCCCTAGTTGGGCATCGGGGCCCGCATCACTGCGATCTTCGGGCTGGGGGCCCTCCTGCTCTCGTTCAGCATGGGTGGGTTGTCGTACTTCACCACCCGTCACTTCCTCCTCGCCGAGAGGGAATCCGCTGCTCAGAGTCAGGCCTTTGCCAACGCCCTCTTCGTCCGCAGTTCGCTCGCATCGGGAGACACCCGCTACACCTCCATGCTCGCCTCCCTCGACGGAGCCTCGGGCTCCAACTCGATCCTCGTTCGCAAGTCAAAGGCGTATTACCCGTCGTCCTCCATCACCGAGGCTTCCATCCCCGCTGCGTTGCGGCGCGAAGTCTTCCAAGGGAACGCAGCAACGCAGACGTACATCTCGCAAGCCCACGGCCATCAGCCCCAGATCGTGGTCGGCGTGCCCATTCCCTCCGTCGATGCCGAATACTTCGAGGTGTTCTCGTTGGCCGACCTCGGTCACACCTTGCGTGTGCTGGGGGTGACACTTCTTGGAACTGGCGTCGTCACAACGTTGCTCGGTCTGGCGCTCGGCCGGTTCGCCAGTCGACGATCGCTGCGCCCACTGTCTGCAGTATCCCGAGCGGCGGTCGCCATCGCGGGGGGACGGCTCGACACCCGCTTGGGGGCCGAAGCGGCGGACCCGGACCTCGAGGGCCTGACGAGCTCGTTCAACACCATGGTCGACCAGCTCCAGGCACGGATCCAGCGCGAGGCGCGGTTCAATTCTGACGTCAGCCACGAGCTCCGCTCGCCCCTCACCACGCTTTCGGCCTCGCTCGAGGTCCTCGAGGCAGACCGCGACAACCTTCCCCCACGCGCCCAACGAGCCCTCCAGCTGTTAGGGGACGACCTGCGCCGATTCCAGCGCATGGTGGGCGACCTCTTGGAGATGTCCCGCGCCGATGCCGGTTCGGCAGATGTGTTCCTCGAAGAGGTCAACGTCAGCGAGCTGGTCGAGCGGGCCGTCGAGGCGGGGGTCCGCGGCCTTGGAGAGACGGGGTCCACCCCGCAGATGGTCATGGGGCCCGAGGTGCGGTCCCTCCACGTCGGTGTCGACAAGCGGCGATTCGAACGGGTCATGGCCAATCTCTTGGAGAATGCCGCGAACCACGGCGGCGGGGCGACCGTGATCTCGGTCAGGACGGTCGGTCCCGATGGATCGACCGTGTCGGCCAGTGGCGAAGACAAGGGCGACAAGGCGGAGAAAGCCGACCGGGCCGACCGGGCCGACCGGGCCGACCGGGCCGACCGGGCCGACCGGGCGCGCCACAACACATCCACGGTCGTCGAGATCGCCGTCGAAGATGCCGGACCGGGAATCAGTGCGATCGAGCGCACCAAAGTCTTCGATCGCTTCTACCGTGGATCGGCCGCCGGACGACGCGGTACCGGCACCGGGACCGGATTGGGCCTGGCGTTGGTCGCCGAGCACATGCGCCTCATGGACGGACAGACCTGGGTCGAGTCATCGCCCTCGGGCGGAGCCCGTTTCGTCATCAGCCTCCCGGTACTCGAGGGCGACGAGGGGCCGGTATGGTGACCCGGGCGCGTGTGCTGTGCGCGGTGGTGGTCGCCGGGATCGCAGTCGCCGGCTGTGCCATCCCTACCCAACGGGTCCCGAGCGCCATCCCACCCAGCCGCGTCCCCTTCGGGCTTCTGGATCATCACCTTCCGACGACCACCACGACCGTACCGGCCTCGGTGCCCGTGAAGGTCTATCTCCTAGCGCCCAACCGCAAGCTGGTTGCGGAATCAAGGGTGGTGTCCATTCCGGCGCCGCTGAAATTGGTCATCGCCTCTCTCTTGGGGGGCCTGACCAAGAAAGAGGAGGATGCGGGAATCAAGACCGCCATTCCCAGCGACGTCCAAGTGATCTCCGCCACCATCTCCAAGACACCGCCTCTGGCCACGGTGAACTTCAATCAGGCGTTTGGCGAGATCTTGGGATCGTCAACCGAGCTCGCCGTGGCGCAGGTGCTCCTCACCGTGGTGGCGCAGACCAGCCTGGACACCGGTGTGATCTTTCAGATCGAGGGCCAGACGATCAGCGTGCCTGTTGCAAACGGAACCCAGGTGTCTGGACCCGTGTACTTGTCGCAATACCTGCTGAATCTGGCCAGCTGAAGCCGTCAGGCGCTTCGGTTCGCACCGCAGTGACGACCACGGCGGTGACGACCACGGCGGTGTACTGCATGGTGAAGCTTCCTCCCACCGTGTCGATGGCCGCCCCGATACCCGCAAGCAGCTCGTGCAGCTTGGCCGGCGGGAATTGGCTGTGGCCGCCGAACGTCGGGAGCTGGTACAGCCACTCATCCCGGCTATAGGACCGTTCCCAGTGGAATCGCCACTGTTCCGGGTCGCTGAACGCGCCGACGGCTCGTATCCCGTCGGCCGCCTTGGTGAAGAACGTTGCGTACCCTTGGACGACCGAGTCCGTACCGCGGCTGAATATCGAGTCAGGCAGGACGTGGCGGTACACCGCTGAGAATGCTTCACCCACGTCGGGCGCAGGCTGGAACACGTTCCAGAACACAGCCAGCCGGCCTCCGGATCGCAACGCCCTTGCCGCCGACGCCGCGCCGGCGACGGGGTCCACCCAGTGCCAAGCCTGCCCTGAGACGACTGCATCGAAGACGCGGCCAGCGGGGTCCCAGCATTCGAAGGCCGCCACCTCGACCTCGATCCCGCTCCGCCTCGCCATCTCGGCCATCCGTTGGTCGACATCTACCCCGAGCACCCTGCAGCCAGCGGCGTGGAACTGCCGCGCCGCGATTCCGGTGCCGCACTCGACGTCGAGGACAGAGGTCCCCGGGGCTGGCGGCGACGATCCGATCGACCATGGCGTCGGGGTAGCCGGGTCGCGCCCGGTCGTAGCGTTCGGCGTCCGAGCCGAACGACTCGGCTATCTGTCGGGCCCGATGTGGCTCGCCCGCGGAGGAGCGCGCGCTCGAGAGGCGGGCCGGGCATGCGTCCACTCTAAATGGGCTGATACCCGCTTCTCGGTGCATCGGAACGAGGAGCGAGAAGGACTAGCCGGCGTGCTTGACGGCGCCTCGCCATTCCACGCGCGGTGCACCCGACCAGAGGTGCTCGAGGTCGTAGTACTCCCGCGTCTCCTGGAGGAAGACGTGCACGATGAAGTCGCCGTAGTCCATGAGGACCCATGTCGCATCTTGGAGGCCTTCGACACGTACGGGCGCGATTTGATGCGATTCCTTGACGCTCCGTTCGATCTCTTCGACCAATGTGCGCACATGCCGGCTGTTCGGCGCACTGGTGATGACGAACGCGTCGACGACCCCGAAGAGTTCCGTCATGGCCAGCACCACCGTGTCCAGCCCCAGCTTTGCGTCGGCTGTTTCGGCGGCCGTGGCAGCTGCAGGTGGGAGGTGGACCTGGACGTCCAACCCTGGGCTCAATGGAGCACGTCCAGAATTCCCACAGCGAGGCCGAAGGAAAAAAGGAAGATAGTGATGCAAAACGCAACCCAACGCCTCCGGGTTCTGCGTGCCGCCGCCTGCTCGGCTCGCCGCTCCGCCCGGAGCTTGGAGCCTGGGGGCGCAGGACGCGGAGCGACGCGGGCCGGGGATGCCTCGGTGATCTCGGCCGGCAGGGCGCTCATCTGCCGACAGCGTACAGATTGCGGCGGCGAATGCAATGCATCACTTCGGCCGGCACCACACCATCGAGGGAGCCACCCCTCTCGAGCACGTCCCGTACGGCCGAGCTGGAGACCTCCACCAGCGGGCCATCCACCCTCTCCACCCGCCAGCCCGGCGGGGGGATCGGGGTCGGCTGGGGCTTTCCGGACACCGCTCCGGCCGTCGAGGCCACGGGAGGCCTCGAGACCACGGCGAGGGTGACCAACCCCTTCAAATCCTCCGACCGCTCCCATGTTCCCAGCTCAGACACGAGGTCTGCCCCCACAACCAGATAGATCGCCGGTGGGGCCTGACCCTCCTCGGCGGCTTCGGCCATGAGCGCCTCCGCCGTCATGACCGTGTAGCTCGGTCCGCCCCTGTCGATCTCCATCCGACTGGCCTCGGCTCCGGGGATCTCCTTGGCCAGGGCCTCGGCCATGGCGAAGCGGTCCTCGGCCGGGGTGATGGCGCGCCTCGGCGACTTTTGCCACGGGTCGTTCGCCACCACGAGGAGGAGGCGATCGAGGTCGAGGGCATCCTGCACGGCGCGACCTGCGGCGACGTGTCCCATATGGGGCGGGTCGAACGTCCCACCGAATAGGCCAATCCGTTCGGATCGCGGCATCGGGCTAAATGTCGGCAGGCTCAGCGAACGCGATCTCGGGCCCCCACCGGCCACCCATACGGCCGGTCGGGGGCGGGGTGGAAGAACCCCTATCCTCGACGTTCCGCGCCAATTGCGTCCGTGCGACCGGCGCTGCGATGGGAGCTGCAGCGGGGGATGCAGAACCCGAGCTTCGCCTCGCAAATCGGACGGTCGCCATAAATGGCGATCCTACGGCGTTAACCTTGTGAGATGGCGAGCGATTCGGACACCTCTTCGTGGAGCGCCGCGTCATGGCGACGGTTCCCGGCGGCGCAGCAGCCCGAGTGGCCCGACGCCGATGCCCTCAAGAAAGCTGAGGCCCAGCTCTCCACGCTTCCTCCCCTTGTTTTCGCCGGTGAGGCCCGGCGCTTGACCTCTCAGTTGGCCGACGTCGCGAACGGCCGGGCGTTCCTCCTCCAGGCGGGAGACTGCGCCGAATCGTTCGCCGATTTCTCGGCCGATTCCATCCGCGACAAATTGAAGATCATCCTGCAGATGGCGGTGGCACTCACGTACGCCGCCGGTGTGCCGGTGGTCAAGGTGGGGCGTATCGCAGGCCAGTTCGCCAAGCCACGCTCGTCACCAACCGAGCGCATCGGCACCGTCGAGTTCGACTCGTTCCGGGGTCACATGGTGAACGATGAGGCGTTCGACGAAGACGCACGGCGACCAGACCCGGCGCGCCTCGTTGCGGCGTATCAGCAGTCGGCCTCCACGCTCAACCTCTTGCGAGCTTTCACCAAGGGTGGATTCGCCGACCTCTCCCAAGTGCACCTGTGGAACCAGCAGTTCGTGGCGTCCTCGGCCGAGGGACTGCGCTATGAGCGTGTCGCGTCGGAAATCGATCGGGCTTTGCGGTTCATGGCCGCCTGCGGCATCGACCTGGGCGCCGAAGCGGGACTGCATCAGGTTGACTTCTGGACGAGCCACGAGGCACTGATCCTTCCGTACGAGGAGTGCCTGACCCGGATGGACTCGCTGACCGGCGACTGGTTCGACTGCTCGGCGCACATGGTGTGGGTGGGGGATCGCACCCGTCAACTGGACGGCGCGCACCTTGAGTTCCTCTCGGGTGTTCGCAACCCCGTCGGTTGCAAGATCGGCCCAAGCTCTTCGCCTGAGAACGCAGTGGCATTGTGCGAGCGCCTCAACCCTGAACGGACGCCCGGGCGCCTCACCCTGATCACCCGCTTCGGAGCCGACAAGATCGAAGAACACCTCCCGCCGCTGATTCGGGCCGTCGAGGCGGCAGGCCATCCGGTCGTGTGGACCTGTGACCCGATGCACGGCAACACCTTCACCAGCGATGGGGGTCGCAAGACTCGGCGCTTCGATGACATCCTCTCCGAGTTGCGCTCCTTCTTCGCGGTGCATCGTGACGCCGGCAGTTGGCCCGGCGGCGTCCACGTCGAACTCACGGGTGACGACGTGACCGAGTGCCTCGGCGGCGCCGAAGAGATCTTCGAGGGCGACCTCGGAGCCCGGTACACCACCACCTGCGACCCCCGGCTCAACGCCCGACAATCCCTCGACCTCGCCTTCCGCGTGGCGGAGTTCCTTCGGGCCTGATGCGTTTGCACAAACTCCGGAGACTCGGGCACGTTGCCCTCATGGCCTTTATGGGGCTGACCATGGGGCTGCCCACCGCCCTGATCTCGACGAGCACCGCTTCGGCGACGACAACAACGTCCCCGACGACCCCGACGACCCCGACGACCCCGACGACGGTGCCAGCGGCGCCGGCGGGGCCGACCGCCGGAAGCACCGTCACCCCTGACGCACAGGCCACCACGTCGTCGGTCCCGGCCTACTGGTTGGTGTCTGCGAACGGCGGCGTCTACAGCTTCGGGGGCGCACCGTTCTATGGCTCGGCGGGCAACCTCGCCCTCCAGAAGCCCATCGTCGGGATGGCCGCCACCCCTGATGACGGCGGGTACTGGCTCGTGGCGTCCGACGGCGGAATTTTCAGCTACGGCGACGCCAACTTCTACGGCTCGACGGGAGCGATGACGCTCAACAAGCCCATCGTCGGGATGACCCCCACCCCTGATGGAGGCGGGTACTGGCTGGTCGCTTCCGACGGCGGAATTTTCAGCTACGGCGACGCCAACTTCTACGGCTCGACGGGAGCGATGACGCTCAACAAGCCCATCGTCGGGATGGCGGCGACGCCCGATGGCCACGGGTACTGGCTGGTCGCTTCCGACGGCGGGATCTTCACCTTCGGCGACGCCAACTTCTACGGCTCGACGGGAGCGATGACGCTCAACAAGCCCATCATCGGCATGATCGCAGGTCCGGGCGGCTCCGGCTACGTACTGGTGGCTTCCGATGGCGGCACCTTCACCTTCGGGACCGCCCCCTTCTACGGCTCATTGGGAGGCGTTCCGCTGAATGCACCCATATCCGCCGCGGCGACGACTCCGGGGGACACCGGTTACTGGTTCAGCGATGTGAAGGGCGAAGTCTCGGCGTTCGGCCAGGCGAGCTACTACGGCTCTGCCCCGGCACAAATCGGCTCACCCATTGTGGGGATGGTCCACGCCATCGGCAACGGCACCTTTGTCGGGGCGGCCTACCCCTCGGGCTCGTACGGCTATGACGTGAGCAAGTTCAACATGAACTCGCCGACGTGCACCACCGGCCTCCCCCCCGGCGAGCACAACATCAGCATCGTCGAGGTCGACGGCTCCTCCGGCACTGCCCCCAATCCCTGTCTGGCCGCCGAGGCGACCTGGGCAGGTGCGGGGCTCAACCTCTATACGTTCCTCACCAACAACGGCCTGTGCTCAACCCCCATCGGCTGCTTCCAGCAGGGTGAGGCGGCCGGGATCCAAGCCTTCCAGGACGCGCAGGCGGCGGGGATCAACGTCAACGTCGCGTGGTGGATCGACGTCGAGGGGGCTGGACAGTACTGGTCCTCCTCGACGGCCAACAACGCGCAGACCGTGGCCGGCGCCATCGCCGCCCTCCACAACACCGAGGGCATCCCTGACGTCGGCGTCTATGCCAGTCCCGGCACGTGGAACTCCATCGTCGGCAACTACCAGCCCGCCGTCCCCTACTGGATGGCCAACTGGCTGAGCCCCCCCAGCGGTCCGGCCACATGCGCCACGGTTCCCAATTGGCAGTCCAAGGAGCAACTCCCCACCGGGCCGGTGCTGATGGTCCAGTACGGCGACAACATCAACGGGGCCGACGGGGACTACGCCTGCTGACCAGAGAGCCAGCGGGGGATGCTGGCGGTTTCAAGGGATCAACGCAAAACCCATCGGCGGCTGCTGAGCTTTCAGCCGACCCGGGCGTGGCCTCTAGGCCGTGGGTATTCCGCACGCATCGTTGAAGCGGAGGAGGATCCATCGCCGCTGTGACGGCACCCACTCCCACTCGGTCATGGATGCATGCACGATGCGCGTCCAGCCTCGTCGCGAAGTGGCCAGCGGGATGGCCAGGTTTGCGAGCATGGCGGACTCGATGACCCCGGCGTGCACAGCGGCCACCACCTGCTCGCCCGGGTGCCGCTCGGCCAGCGCGCCCACGGTCTCCGAGGCGCGGCGCACGAATCGGGACCAACTCTCTCCCCCGGGCGCGATCACCATCTCGGGGTCGGTGTCCCATTCGGGCACCCCGAAACGATCCACCACCTCCTGCCAACCCAGTCCATCGGCCGCGCCGGGATGGAGTTCGCTCAATTCGTAGTCCTGCACGATCTCGAGCGCGCCGTGCCCGACCACCGGCTGCAGGAGCGCTGCCGTCTCCACAGCCCGGGGCAAGGTCGAGGCGTAGAGGGCGGTGGCCCCTTCGAGCTCACCGGTCCGGGAGAGCCGCTCGGCCAGAGCGACCACCTGGCGGCGTCCGAGGTCGGTCAGACCGGTGCATCCGCGCGCGCCGCCGACGATGCCGTTGACGTTGCACACCGCTTCACCGTGACGGATGAGCACGATCCGGGTGCTGCCGTCGGTCGGGGCGAAGACCCGGCGGATGCCGCTGGGGACACCGAACGACGTGCGGAGCGCCTCTGCCTCGCCGATCCCGCTGCCGCCGTTGTCCCCTGTCGACTCCCCGGTCATGCCAGGTTGCCGACGAAGTGCTCCAGCTGGCGCAGTGTCCTGCACTCGACCACCTCGTCGCAGTGTGCGGCGTACTCCCCGACGATGGAATCGCCCGAGCCCCAGTAGTCACGCGGCTCGGGATTGAGCCAGTACACGTGACGGGCCCGGCGCTGCAGGTCCTCGACGACCCATGATTGCGAGGCGTGATAGTTGTTGCGCGCATCGCCCAGCAACAAGACGCTCGAACGAGCCGTCACTTGATCGCCCCAACGCCGATGGAATTCGGTCAGGGCATGCCCGTAGTCCGAGTGGCCGTCCACCCAGATCACATCCGCCTCCTGGTTGATACGAGCCACGGCATCGGCCGGATCGACCACCCCTTCGAAGAAGCGCGTCACCTCGTCGATGCCGTCCACGAAGACGAAGCTGCGCACCTTCGAAAACTGTGCGCTGATGGCATAGACGAGGTGCAGCGTGAAACGGGCGAACGACGCCACAGAGCCGGAGATATCGGCGATGACGAAGATCTCGGGCTTGCTCGGGCGGGGATGGCGGAAGCGGGGCTCAATGGGGACCCCTCCGGTCGAAAGTGATCGGCGCACCGTGGCCCGGAAATCGAGAGGCCCTTTGTGCCCGTGACGGCGTTTACGGGCCAGCCGCACGGCCAGCTTGCGCGACAACGGCTGAAGCACGCGCTGGAGCACCGCCAGCTCCTCCCGCGTGGCGTGCATCACGTCGATGTCCTCGGGCAATGGCTTGCGCACGGAGCGTGCCAGCGCCTCCGCCCCCCGGTCCTCGACCAGCCGGCGTCTGATCTCGGTTTCGACCGCCCGCCGGAACTTCTCGATACGGGCCTTGTACTCGTCCGCGGCTAGCCGCTCCTCCAGGTCGGTCAGCGCACCCCCGACCGCTCCCGCTTGGGCCTGTGCCATCAGCTTCGCCAGCACCCCGTCGAGGTCGAGGTTCCGCAGCGTGCGGTAGAGGTAGTACGTGCCCCCGACCGGCCGCCCGGGTTCCATGCCCGCGTAACGATCGACCGCGCCACGCGCCACCGCGTTCATCAGTCCGTGGTCGGACGACATGAGTGACTTGAAGAGCATCTCGGCCAGCTCTTCGGCCGACATGCCCTCACCACCACCCGAGCCCTTGCCCCGTCCCTTCTGGCCGCCTTTGCCGGTACCGGCGGCGTCACCCTCACCGTCGTTGTCGATCTCGTTCCCGTCGGCGTCCAGCTCGAGCCCGTCCATCCCCTTGGTCCGCACGGCAAAGAACACCTCGAAGGCGGTCTCGAACGCGTGCCAGTGCGACGAGGACTTGACCAACGTGGCCGCCAGGGCGTACTTCAACCCCTCCCGGTCCTCCAGGGGGATGTGGTGCACGGCCTCTGCGGCGTCCAGGTGCTCGGTCAACGACACGGGAAGGCCGGCCTTGCGGAGCTCGGTGACGAATCCCGACAAGAGATCGAGCATCAGCTCACCGAGAGCAGTTCCTTGGCAGCCCGATCGATGTCGGTCTGGTACTTCAACAAGATGTGCAGCGTGTCCCGGGCTCCGGCCGCATCGATGGTCTCGGTGCCCAGGATCACGAGGGTGCGCGCCCAATCAAGGGTCTCGGACACCGACGGGGCCTTGCGGAGCTCCAAGGTGCGCAGGGAACGCACGATTCGGGCCACCTGGTCCGCCAGCTCCTCGGTGATGCCGGGCACCCGCGAGCGCACGATCGCCCGCTCGCGATCGAGGTCGGGATAGTCGATGTGCAGGTAGAGACAGCGACGCTTGAGGGCCTCGGAGAGCTCGCGGGTGTTGTTCGAGGTCAAGAAGACCATGGGCAGGCGGGTGGCCCGCACCGTCCCGAGCTCGGGGATCGAGACCTGGTACTCGCTGAGGATCTCGAGCAACAGCGCCTCGGTCTCCAGCTCGACCCTGTCCACCTCGTCGATGAGCAGCACGACAGGGTCGGTCGAGCGGATCGCCTCGAGGAGGGGCCGGGTCAGGAGGAACTCCTCGGAGAAGATGTCCTCCTCGAGCTCCTTCCACGACGGTCCCCGGTGTCCGTTCCCGCCCGCGCCGGCTGTCGCGCCCGCGCCCCCACTCTCGATCTCGCCCGGCCCGCCGGCCTGGATACGCAGGAGCTGCTTGCGGTAGTTCCATTCGTAGAGTGCCTTGGACTCATCGAGCCCCTCGTAACACTGGAGGCGTATGAGCCGGGCGCCGGTGAGCTCGGCCACCGACTTGGCCAACTGTGTCTTGCCCGTCCCGGCCGGCCCCTCCACCAGGACGGGCTTCGCCAGGCGGTCGGCCAGATAGACGACGCCGCTGATGGAGTCGTCGGCCAGGTAGCCCACGTCCCCCAGCCCGCTGCGCACGGCGTCAAGTGAGGCGAACCTCGGCGGCCCGACGTCGGGCAGGCCCAATTTGGCCGCCGTCCGTGCATCCCCCGCTGCGCTCACTGCCGCACCTGCCCGTCGCCTCGTACAACCCATTTCACGCTCGTCAACTCCCGTACTCCCATCGGTCCTCGTGCATGCAGCTTTTGCGTTGAAATTCCCACTTCTGCTCCCAATCCCAGCTCCTCACCATCGATGAACCGGGTA
>Ga0307374_10002708_pt1 | contig 31193 bp, 26 predicted proteins | sample OX3MG_FD_202532 | JGI IMG/M metagenome (GOLD analysis project Ga0307374, IMG submission 202532) | Soil microbial communities from Risofladan, Vaasa, Finland - OX-3 | ecosystem: Environmental > Terrestrial > Soil > Coastal area > Acid sulfate soil | place: Finland: Risofladan, Vaasa | collected... | reverse complement strand
TGGTGCTCGCCGTCGGCAAGCGCGGCACCGGGTACCTGCTGGACGGCTCGCATCTGGGCGGGGTCGGCGGCCAGGTGGCGAAGGCGCCGGTGTGCAGCGCCTACGGCGGGGCGGCCGTGCGCGGCACTGTCGCGTACGTGCCCTGCGAGGGCGGCGGCATGGCGGCCGTGCAGACCGCCGGCCGGCAGCTCCATGTGCTCTGGCGTGGCCCGGCGACCGCGGCCGGCTCACCGGTCATCGGCGGCGGTGCCGTCTGGGTCACTGACTGGGACGCGGGCAGGCTCTACCAGCTCGACCCGGCCAGCGGCCACGTCCGCCGGCACATCGCGCTGGGCTCCCCGCTGCCGCACTTCGCCTCCCCGTCACTGTCCGGGCCGCTCGCGCTGATCGGCACGGTGAGCGGCGTGGTCGCAGTCAGCGGCGTGTAGCGGCGGCACCCGGCTATCGCCGCCGGGTCCCGCGCCAGGAGTAGCAGGTCAGGGGACTATCTCAGGAGTCACTGTCGATGGGTACTTCTGTGCGAAAGCCGCGAGCGAGTCCTGCCTGATGGCTGCCCAGAGCTGGTGACTGATGCCCGGGTCGAGGAAGACCTGGCCTCCGACCGTCCGGAAGGGCGCGATGATGAAGGTTCCCGCACTGCTGCTCAGCGCGCCGAGTTCCCTGGCCAGCGACAGGAGTTCGCCATTGGTGAAGTTACTGTCCACGGTCAGCATGCTGGTGAGGGCGCTGAGCACGTGGAACATGGTTACCGGGTTGGTGAGCAGGCGATCGTTGGCGATCTTGGTCATGACCGCGCGGATCAGGCTCTGCTGGCGCAGCACACGCCCTTCCTCGCTGAGGGCGGGGTCCCGGGCGTACGCGAGCGCGCCGGCGCCGTCGAGGTGCACGGTGCCGCCCGGCGTCTGGATGTCGACCCCGCCGATGGCATCGACCACGTTCGCGACGTGCGGCAGGTCGATCCGCGCGTAGTGGTCGAGCGGGGCGTTGGTCAGCTGCTCGACCGTCTGGACAAGCAGGGATGGCCCGCCGAACACCAGCGCGTTCTGGAGCTCCGTCCGGCCGTGACCGGGCACCCGCACCATGGCGAGCGGATGGATGGAGACCGCGCCGCCGGCCTGCTGGTCGGCGTTGATGTGCAGAATCATGATGAGCCCGCTGGGGTTCCCCACCGTGCCCGGGGCCTGGTCCTGGCCGGTGATCAGGACGTTCATGGCCTGGCCCGGCGGGCCGCCGGCAGGCTTGAGCGCTGCCTCCAGCCGTGCCACGTGAATGCGGGCGATACTGCCCGCTAGGTGGTTGACGACCGCGTATCCTGCCGCGACGGTGAGACCGGCAAGAGCGAGCAGCGAGGCGAAGGACCACAGAGCGACGCGCCGTCTGCGCCGCCTCTTCTTTTGCTTCCGGTCCGGTCCGGGTCCGGTGGATCCCTGGCCGGCCACCGGGTTGTGCGGCCTGTGAGCGTCGGACATCCTTTTCCCCCTTGTCTGTTGATGGCGGCGCCATCCCGCGACCAACGTCTGCGACTCACGACGGCACTGCTCTGGCGGATCCGACCGCCAGCTGGCCCGTTAACCGGGAGCCACCGCCGCGCCGGGGGATTGTGGTGGACCGGCCCCGGTAGCACCAGTACCCGTGAGTTGACCAGCTCCCCGTGATCTTGCGGGCCAGCCGAAGGCCCGCAGATCCACAGCGGCCCTCCCCTCCAGCGAGTTGCGATTACGACCATCCTCTACCCGGTTATCGAAGCTAACGTACCTCGGACTCCAAAGAACAACGGTTGGGGGCTCGATAGCCAGCTCCCCCGTATGCTCTGTGCCCGTTGATTCCCCGCTTACCGCGCCCGGTCCTCCACCGAAATGGTGAGGGGGCAGGCAAGGGGCTGGACCGGAAACCCCCAGCACAGCTGAACCAGCCTGGTCGTCAGCTGGCCGAGATTGAATTCTGCTGCGATATACGCCTGAATTTCTGCCCCTGCCGGATCTGGCATGTCATCGTCCAGAGATTCACCCAGAAGCGCTGATCTGCTCCTCCCGTGGTGGATCCGGGAAAGCCAGGCGGCAACAGGCTCGGCTGGCGCCCGGCAGCCGAGCGCCTCGCCTCTGCGGACGAGCTCCTTGAGCGTGAACGCCCGCGGCCAGACGCCGGGAACGACCGTAACGGCGTGCCGGACGTGCTCCCGGGCCATACCGAGCACAAGGTCGGACGCGACCAGGTCTTCCACGCTCACGACGCGGCTCCGGTGGGAACTGACGTCCAGCCCGGAGCGGGCCAGCACCGATGCCACCTCGGGCGATACCGGGTGACTCGTACGAAGGATGCCCGCCGACCGCACGGATGCCGCCACCCCGAGCGCCGTCAGGCGACGGTCGAGGAGCGCGGCCGCCATCACCGACCGGCAGACATTGGCTGTGCACAGTACCAAGATCTTGGTCACAGGAAATCACCTCGGTGGCAAGGATCAGCTTGTACTTATACCAGAAACGTCCGTATCGTCCAGAATGGAATTATCCCTGTTTAACCAGGAAAGTGCGTCAGAGGAGTTAGCGAACGGCTTTCGCGGAACCCTGGGAGCTATCATCGTGAGCGCTCTGGGTATACTCCCGATTCGTGTGCCAGCGTCAGCCATCTGCGGCCCCGGTCGACTATTCCCTGACCATGGCTTGCAGGATATCCCGTATGGCGAAGCGGGCGGTCGTCCGCGCGCACACTTCCTCATCAGGGTTGAACCGGCAGCACAGTCGATGACCATCAATGACTGGAGAAATCGCATGGCGACTGAGCTTGGTGCCGAGCCCACTCTGCGCTCTTACCTGCTGATCCTGCGCCGCCGCAGATGGTGGATAGTCGCACCCACGCTGCTGGGCCTCGGGATCAGCCTTGCCTGGTCGTTCACCGCGACCAAGCAGTACACGGCGACGGCTCAGGTCCTCCTGCAATCTTCCACCGGACCGTCAGCCCCCGGTGCGGCACCGCAACCGGTAACTCCGACGGACGTGCAGACCGCAGTACAACTGGTCACCAGCGCCCCGGTCGCGAATGCCGTGCGGCACGAACTGGGGAGCTGGCCGCCCGTGTCCGCCGCGCAGGTCGCATCCACGAACGAAATCGCGATCTCCGCCACCAGCGGCAGCCCGGCCCGCGCGGCGCGCGTCGCCAATGCCTACGCCAATGCGTTCATCAGCCATCAGCGGGACCTCGCCTTCAGGAATCTCACCGCAGGCGAAGCGGAGCTTCGAACCCAGATCTCCTCCATCTCCCATCAGCTCAAATCACTCCGTCACCACCCGAGTTCCGCATCTCAGGTCGCGGCGCTCCTGAACCAGCAGGCCGTGCTCAAGGAACAGCTCGCCCAGATTCAGGTCAACGGCGTGGCCGCCACGGGAGGGATCGAACTGGTCACCCCGGCCCAGGCTCCGGCTTCGCCAAGTTCGCCCAGACCTGTTCAGGACACCATGTTCGGCCTGCTAGCTGGGCTGATCGCCGGACTGGCAGCGGCTTTCCTGCGGAACAATGTCGATGAGGCGCTGTCCTCCAAAGAGGCGGTCGAGCATTGGGGCGGCGCCCCGGTACTGGGTCTTGTCCCAGCGGTGACGGCGTGGCGGCGACGCGACCAGGCTCTCGTGGTGTCGCTCTCCCAGCCGACCTCGCCGGCGGCTGAGGCCTATCGGTCCCTGCGCACGTCCCTCCAGTTCGCCCGGCACGAGCAAGCGCTAAAGGTCCTGCTCGTGAGCAGCCCAGCCGCCACGGAGGGCAAGACGTCGACGGTGGCCAACCTCGGCGTGGTTTTCGCTCAGGCAGGCGAACGGGTGGCGCTCGTCTCCTGCGATCTGCGGCGACCGCGGCTCGGCCAGTTCTTCGGAATGGATGAGCAGGCCGGCTTGACGACCGTGCTGCTAGGGCAACAGCCCCTACACAACGTGCTTCAGCCAGTGGACGATGACCACAACTTGTGGGTGCTTCCCGCCGGGCACCTGCCTACGAACCCGGCCGAACTGCTCAACGGGGCGGCGGCGCGGGGCGTGTTCGCCGAGCTGAGCCAGCGGTTCGACTTGGTGATCATCGACAGTCCGCCCATGCTTCCCGTCACCGACGCGACTGTGCTGTCGAAGGAGGCGGACGCCACGCTGCTGGTCGTGGCGGCCGGTCACACCAGACGGGGGGACCTGCATCGTGCCGCGGAGAAACTCGCCCAGGCAAACGCCACGGTCGTGGGCTCGGTCCTGAACGAGGTCACCAAGCAGAGCGCCTACGCCTACGGGTACGGCTACGGGTACGGCTACAAGCCGTACGCGGCCGTCCCCCCCCTCACCACCGCGGCTGCCCACCCGAACGGTGACTCACCCGCCACCGCGTCCAGTCCTGGGCGTACCACCGCCGTCTGACCCACCGACTACGTACACCGGGGGCAATATGTCGGGGAGCTTGACAGTCGTGCTCGCCGCCGTGTCGTGCGGCGCGGCCGTCGCCATCACCGAGCCGGTGGCCATAGTGCTGCTGCGGCGGGGAGCGGTCATCGACATGCCTGGACCGCGGTCATCACACACCACTCCAACGCCGAGGGGGGGCGGCGCCCCGATCGCCGTTGGGCTGCTGGCGGCAGCAGCGATCATCCACAACGCGCTCGCGGTCGTGTTCGCGGTCGCAGTCGCGGGTTTCGCCGCAATCGGCTTCACCGAGGATCTGCGCGGGCTCTCCATCCCCCGGCGCCTGGCCCTGCAGAGCTTGGTCGCCATCACCATCGCTGGCCTGATCCTCAGCCCGCTGAGGATGCCGGCTGTGCCCTTGGCCGTGCTCGCGGTCATCGCGGCGGTGGGGCTCACCGGATTCGTGAACGCGTTCAACTTCATGGATGGCGTGAACGGCATTTCGGCAGTCCATGCCCTGATCGGCGGTGCGGCGTACGCCTTGCTCGGGGTATGGCGCCCGGACACGTTCCTCATCGCGGCTGGTGCGGCGCTCGCCACCGGCGCGCTCGCCTTCCTGCCGTGGAACGCCTTCCGGGCGCGTGTCTTCCTCGGGGATGTCGGCAGTTACGTGCTCGGCGCGGCGCTGGCTGTGCTGGCGATGATCGCCGCATCCAGGGGAATACCGGATGAGGCCGCACTGGCCCCGCTCGCGCTCTATCTCGCCGACACCTCATGGACGCTGCTACGGCGCATCCTGGCCGGCCAGAGCTGGTGCAATCATCACGCACATGTCTATCAGCACTGGGCCGGAGCAGGTTGGTCGCACCAGCGGGTGACGGTGGTGACCAGCGCCATAACATCCCTGCTCTGCCTGCTCGGGGCCGCCAGCCTCACCGGCGACCCCGCGCTGCGCGCCCTTGCTGACGCCGCCGCGGTCGGCGTACTCACGCTCTATCTGCGCTCACCCGCATTGCTCGGGCACACCATTACCCAGCCGGAGATCAGCTTAGGATGCGCATCCTGATCGTCACCCACTATTTCCCGCCTGAGATCGGGGCGCCCCAGGCCCGCCTGTCCGCCCTGTCCGAGACCTGGGCCGCCGACGGGGACACGGTCACGGTCCTCACCGGCATGCCGAACCACCCGACCGGCGTGAAACCGCCGGCCTACCGCCGCGCGATCCGGCGCATGGAGCGCGCGGACGGCTACCGGGTTATCCGCACGTGGCTCTACACCACGCCCAACGAGGGGGTGGCCCGCCGGACCATCGGGCATGTCAGCTTCATGCTCACCAGCGTGCTGCTTGGTGCGCGCTGCGCTGGCCCGGCCGATACGGTCGTGGTCTCCTCGCCCACGTTCTTCTCCATCGGTGCTGCCTGGCTGCTTGCCCGGCTCAAGCGGGCCCGGCTCATCGTCGAGGTGCGGGATCTGTGGCCTGGTGTCTTCGCCCAGCTAGGGGTGCTGACCAATCGCTGGCTGATCGGCGTGCTGGAACGGCTCGAACTCGCCGCGTACGCGGCCGCGGACGCGGTCGTGGTGGTAAGCGAGGGTTTCCGGGCCAATCTGATCGGCCGGGGCGTGCCAGCCGACAAGGTTCACACGATCCGCAACGGGGTCAGGCTCGACCAGTTCGTTCCCGGGATGGCGGCCAGCCCCCTAGTGCGGGAGCGCCTCGGCGCTGGGGGCAGTGACTGCCTGGTACTGTACGCGGGCACCCACGGTATCTGTCAGGGTCTGCCATTCATCGCCGATTCCGCGGCGCGCCTGGCGGGTGAGGCTGTGCATCTCGCCTTCGTCGGTGAGGGCGCGGACAAGCCCCGGCTGCGCCGGCGGGCACGCGAACTGGCGCTGCGGAACGTCACCTTCCTGCCTGGGGTGCCCGCCCACGACGTGCCGCATTTGCTCGCAGCCGCGGACATCTGCCTGGTCATCCTGCGGGACCTGCCGCTCTTTTCAACCTTCATCCCATCGAAGATGTTCGAGTACCTCGCCGCCGGCCGGGCCGTCATCGGTGCGGTCAAGGGCGAGGCCGCGCAGATCCTGCGGGAGGCAGGCGGTGTAGTCGTGCCGCCTGAGGACAGCGCCGCGCTGGCCGACGCGATCCGCCTGCTAGCGGCTGACCCGGAGCGGCGCCTGATGATGGGGCGCCAGGGCCGCGGCTATGTCGAGCAGTACTTCGACCGCGTGCCGCTCGCACGGGAGTACCGCAAGATCCTCGACTCACCGGGGGGCCGGAGATGAGGTTGCTGGTCACCGGCGGCAGCGGCTTCCTGGGCGGGTACGTGCTGGCCGAAGCAGCCCGGCGGGGGCACGAGACGCGGGCGCTCGCGCGCAGCGCCAGCGCAGCCCGGCTGGTGGCATCGCGCGGCGCACAGCCGATCATGGGCGACCTCGACGATGGCCGTCAACTGGACGAAGCGTTCGCTGAGGCTGGCTGCGACGCGCTGGTCAACCTCGCTTCGCTCGGCTTCGGGCACGGGCCTGCCATCGTCGCGGCTGCCGAGGAGGCGGGCATCCCGCGCGGCGTCTTCGTCTCCACCACGGCGGTGATGACCACGCTGCCCGCGCCCAGCAAGCCCGTACGGCTCGCGGCGGAGCAGCATATTCGCTCTTCTGGGCTGGCCTGGACGATCCTGCGGCCGACGATGATCTACGGCGCCCCGGGAGACCGGAACCTCTCCCGGCTACTGCTGGTGCTGCCCCGCACGCCGCTACTGCCCGTGCCCGGGGGTGGTCATCATCTGCTGCAGCCCGTTCACGTGGCCGACGTCGCCGGCGCGGTTCTGACTTCCGTGGAGCGGCCCGCAACTGCTGGCGCCAGCTACGACGTGGCGGGACCGGAGCCGCTGACCTTCGCGGAACTCCTGCGCACCGCGGCCCGCGCCATCGCCAGCCGCACCCGATTCGTACCGGTGCCACTGGCGCCTGTGGTCGTCCTCGCCCGTGGATATGAACGGCTCAGCCGGTGTCCTCGGCTCCGGGCGGAGCAGGTCCAGCGTCTGGCCGAGGACAAGGCGTTCGCCATCGACGCGGCGGTCCGCGACCTCGATTATGCCCCACGCTCCTTCGACGACGGAATTCGCGCTGAGGCCCGCATGCTGGGACTGGCCTCGTGAGCGGGAGTGACCTTGGACTGCTGGTCCGGACCGCCGCCCACCTGCAGCCCAGCCAGGTGGGGCACCGGATCAGGCTGCGCACGCAGGCCGCCGCGCTGCGCCGCTGGCCAAATGCGGGACGCCGCCTGCTGGGCGGCCCGGACCCGGCGACCGCGGTGGGCTGGCCACCCGGCTTCGCTCCGCTCGACGCACAGGCCCCTGAGCGCTGGCCGCGGCTGGCTGACCTGTCCGCGGGCAGACTGGTCCTGCTCGGGATGCCGAGAGAACTCGGCGGCCCACCGGACTGGCGGCAGACCGGCGCGCCAACCCTGTGGCGTCACCACCTGCACTACTGGGATTGGGCCTGGGGGCTGGCGGCGGACCCGGATCCGGTGTCGGCCCGGGCCGCGTTCGCACGACTGTGGCGGTCCTGGCGGACGGCGACCATCTTTGGCGGTAGCGACGCGTGGCTCCCTTACCCGGCCGCGGCGCGCGCCTGGTCGTGGTGCGGGCTGCACGGCGGCCTCGTGGCTGGCAGTGACATCGAGACCGGCTTCGTCACCGAACTCGCCGCCCATGTGGGGTTCTTGCGGCGGCATCTGGAATCCGACGTAGGCGGGAACCACCTCCTGAAAGGCATCAAAGCCCTCGTCGGGCTGGCCGTGTTCTTCTCCGACCGCCGGCTACTGACCCAGGCTCTCGGTCAGCTGACCAGCCAGTTGGCGGTCCAGGTGCTGCCCGATGGCGGCCATTACGAGCGAGCGCCTGCCTACCACTGCCAGGTGCTCGCGGATCTGGTCGATATAGCAGACCTGCTCCGGGCAGCCCGTCACGATGCCATGCCCGCGCTCACCGCGGCTATCGCCCGCATGCGGCGCTGGCTAGGCGTCGTGCTCGCCCCCGCCGGACAGGTGCCGATGCTGAACGACGGCTACCCCGTGGAGCCAGCGATGCTGGCCTTGCTGGAACCCCAGCCCACACCCTTCGCGCCGCTGCAGGCTCTGCCCGACACCGGCCTGGTGGCGGCGACCGCAGGCGGCTGGCACCTGCTCGCCGATGTCGGCCCGCCGTGCCCGGACGAACTACCCGCGCACGCGCATGCGGACACTCTTGCCTGCCTGGTTCATGTCGACGGGGCGCCGCTGCTCGTAGACACTGGCACATCAACATACGCGCCCGGTGCGGTCCGCGACTACGAACGATCCACCGCCGCGCACAACACCGTCGAGGTGGACGGGGCCAGCTCCACCGAAGTGTGGGGGGCATTCCGGGCCGCCACGCGGGCACGGGTCCACAACGTGGCGGCCCACGCCGATGCCGACGGCATCACGCTGGCCGCCACGCACGACGGGTTCCGGCGGCTTCGCGGCAGCCCAGTACACCACCGCCGCTGGTTGCTGACCCGGACGGGGCTGCGGGTGGAGGACGTGGTCAGTGGGCGCGGCCTGCATACGGTCGCGGTGCGGTGGCACCTCGCCCCTGCCTCCGCCGTACGGCTGATCGATGCCACAGCCCTGGTCACGACGCCGGCCGGCATATTCGAGGTGACTGTCGACAGCACCGCGCAGGTGGCGCTTGCCGTGGAATCCCAGCCGGTCGCCATCGGGTTCGGCCGCACCACACCAGCCCCGATGCTGGCCTGCCTGGTGAAGACCGCACTCCCGGTCCGGCTTACCACCTGGTGGCGCCATGCCAGCCGTTCCTCTTCGGCATCCGGCAGGGGGCTGCCAGCATGAAACAGATCGTGCAGCCGGCCGCAGGCGGACCAGTCGAGGTGCTCGAGGTGCCCCGCCCGGTCGCTGGGCCCACCGAAGTGCTCGTCCGCACCGTGGCGTCGGTTATCTCGCCTGGTACCGAACGGGCGGTGACCGAACTGGCCCGGTCAAGCCTGCTGGCTAAGGCACGGACCCGTCCGGACCTGGTGCGGCAGGTGGTGCACAAGGCGCGGACCGAGGGGCTGGCCACGACAGTCCAGATGATCCGTAACCGCCTCGCCGAGGACGTGCCGCTGGGTTACTCCGCCGCTGGCGTCGTGGTCGAGGCCGGGGCAGTGGTCACCAGCGTGCGAGTGGGCCAGCTAGTGGCGACTGGCGGAGCGGGCAAGGCCAATCACGCGGATTACCAGGCAGTACCTGGCCTGCTTTGCACCCCCGTTCCCGTGGGGGTACCAGCCCAGGACGCGGCCTTCGCAACGGTCGGCGCCATCGCCATGCATGCCCTACGCCTAGCCGAGACCGGCCCCGGTGGCAAGGTGGTGGTAGTCGGCCTCGGGCTCATCGGCCAACTCGCCGCCCGGCTGGCCATGGCCGCCGGTTGCGACGTGGCAGGTATCGACCCAGCCGCTCTTCCTCGTCAGGCCGCCTCTGCCTCCGGCGTGCTCGCGCTGGACGAGTGCGGGGAGGAGACAACCGATCGCCTGCTCACCTGGTCACGCGGGCGCGGAGCGGACGCGGTGCTCGTGTGCGCGGCGACCCGGTCGTCCTGGCCGATGCTGCGGGCACCGGCACTGTGCCGGGACCGGGCCAACGTCGTGGTCGTCGGCGACACTGGCTTGGACCTGCACCGCACTCCTTTCTATGAGCGCGAGATCTCGCTGCGCTTCGCGCGCTCCTACGGGCCCGGCCGGTACGAACTCCCCTACGAGGGGTGGGGGGTGGACTACCCGCCGGGCCAGGTTCGCTGGACCGAGGGGCGCAACCTGGAAGCTGTGCTCGACCTGCTTGCCGCCGGCCGGCTCCAGGTCGCTGATCTGGTCACGCACTCTTTCGACATCAGCGAGGCGGTGGCAGCCTACCGGGTCATCGAGGAGCAAGCAGGATCCTGCTTGGCGGTCCGGCTGAGCTACTCAGCGGCATCCACCACGGAGGATTCCATCCGGCTGCGATCGTCCCCGGCGGCCAGCGCGTCACCGGGGGTCGGCTGGGTCGGTGCCGGCGCCTTCTCCACCGCCATTTTGCTGCCTGCCTTCCGGTCTGCGGGCTTCGACCGGTTCGTGGCTGTTACGTCGGCCAGCGGCCTGTCAGCGCGCCGGGTGGCAGAGCGGCACGGCTTCGAGAAGGCTGCCGGTGGCCCGGAGGCGGTCATCAGCGACCCGGGCGTCGAGGTCCTGGTTGTGGCCACACCCCACGACAGCCACGAAGATCTGGTAACGCGAGCGCTAGCCGCCGGGCAGCACGTGTGGTGCGAGAAGCCGCTCGCACTGACCAGCGCCGGACTCGATGCAATCGAGAAGGCCTGGCGGGCGTCGGGACGTGAGCTGGCGATCGGCTTCAATCGGCGCTGGTCGCCTGCGGTGCGGGCGGCACGGGCGCTGCTAGCCGAGGCAGCACCGCCGAAGCTCGTGGTCTACCGGGTCGCTGCAGGGCAGGTCCCGGGCCGGCACTGGTACCGCGACCGCCGCCAAGGTGGACGGCTGCTGGGTGAGGTGTGCCATTTCGTGGACACCGCGCAGGCACTCGTCGGCGCCGCTATCGAGGACGTCACGGGGATCTGTGGCGGCGGCCCAGGCGCACTGCCGGGCGAGGACGTGGTGGTGGGGCTGCGATTCGCGGACGGTTCGCTCGCCGCGATCTGCTACGGGAGCGCCGTGCCTGTAGCCGGTAAGGAGTGGGTCGAGGTGCACGCCGGCTCACACCGGGTGGTCATCGACGACTTCCGCCGCGCTGAAGCGGACGGCCGGACTCTGTGGAAGGGACACCAGGACAAGGGGCACGGGGCCGCCGCCGCAGCCTTTCACCACGCTGTCTGCGGCGGGCCGGCATTGCCGACCGAGACCATGCTCGCCGCGATGCGGGCAACGATCCAGGCTGCGGCAGATGGGAGCAGCGGCCATGACTGACCCGCCAGCCAGCCTCACCGTCCAGGTTCGGCAGTCGTCCTGCCGGAGGGTGGCCTATGGCCCTCCCACTTACTCGTGGCACGCGGACGCTGGGGGGAAGGCATGACATACCCGGTGGTCGTCGACGCCGCCGGTGCTGTGACCGGAGGCGCCGCCCGGTTCAAGGTGGAACTGGACCGTTACCTGGCCCGGACCGGGCGGACGGACGTGAGGGTCCTTGGCACGGGGCGCCGGTTCACCCCGGCCTGGCTCGTCCGGCGCGAGCTTGCCGGGCGCGCGCGCGGCAGGCACGTGGCACTCAACAACGTCGGCTTCGTCACCGCCGGCGACGACCGATGGACGCTGCTGGGCAACGCCCTGAACTTCCTCACCGATCGCGAGGAGGCGTCCCTGGAACCATCGCTCCGCGCGTATCTGCGCCAGAGGACGCCTCTGGTCCGGCTGGCCTGCCACCGCTCGCATGTGCTCGTGGCCCCGTCTACCGCGATGGCGGAGCGCATCGTGCGGGTGATGCCGAGCCTGCGCGCCCGGGTCGCGGTACGCCCGCATCCAGTCTCCCCCGACTCCATCCCGTGCCTGCCGCGTGAGCCCAACATCTTGTGTCCGGTGGTTTTCGCTTCCTACAAGCAGATGGACCGGCACCTGATAGAGCTGCTCAACGCACTGGATGAGTCCGGGGACCCGGAGACCCGGCTGCGTGTGACGGCGAACCGGTCGGAGGTGCCCACGCACGTCGCAGATCATCCGAGAGTGGATCTGGTGGGGCGGCTTGACCACCGTGAGCTCCGGCAATTGTGGGGGCGCAACCGGGTCATCTATTTCCCCCCAGGCTTGGAGTCCTTTGGCTATCCCCTGGCCGAGGCGCGTGCCAGCGGGCATCCGGTGATCGCCCGTGACACCGCACAGAACAGGGAAATTGCTGGTCCCGCGCTATGTGGCTATGCGGTCGGCGATGCGGCCTCGTTGGGGCAGGCAGCCAAGCTCGCCCTCACGACGGATATGACACCGGACCCTGGGCCGTTCGATCCCGTGGCCTATTTCGACTGGCTGCTAGGTTCGCCCTCATGACGCCGGACGGGAAGGTGAATGCGGCACCGAATACCTGTTCACCTCCATCCTCACGGCAACACGGAATACAGCCAATGCTCCCCAGAATTGGCATTCTCGCCCTGCATCCAATCCAGTACTATGTCCCCCTATACCAGCGCCTCGCGAGCCGGGGCGTCATGGACCTCGACGTCCTCTACCTTTCTGATCTCGGCCACCGGCCGGAAGTAGACTCCGAATTTGGCGTTCCCATTGCCTGGAATATCGATTTGCTATCCGGCTACACGCACAATTTCATGAGCAATATCGCGCGTCCGGGCACGAAACTAAGCCGGCTGCGGAAGCTGCGCCACTGGATCTCCTCTCATGATGCGATCATCACCCAGGGCTACGACAACGCATGGATGCTGCTAACAATAGCAATATGCCGCTCGCGGGGGATACCTTACATTCTCCGCTGCGCTTCGCATGCCGAGGGCAGGTCAAGGGGAATCCGCCGCAGTCTGCGAAACGCCGTCGTGCGCACGGTGGTCTCCGGGAGTGCCGCTTGTCTTACTGTCGGTCAGCTGAACGAGCAATTCTGCCAGAGGTACGGGGCTCGCAGTATTACTTTCGCACCCAACTCAGTGGATGACGAGCGGTTCGCCCGAGCACCCGAGTATGGCAGGCGTGAGGTTCTCGCACGCTGGGGGCTCCCGGACTCCAGGAAGGTAGTCATATTCTGCGGGAAATTGTGCCGGCGCAAACGACCTCTAGACCTCGCCGCGGCGATAAGGCTCTTGCCTTGCGAAGTCACCGTCCTCTTCGTGGGGGACGGTCCGCTAGCCGACCAGGTCAGGGCCTCCCTGGCACCAGGTCAAGGCGCTGTCACTGGGTTCATCAATCAGGAGGAGATCCCGTCCTACTACCATGCCGCCGATGTTCTCGCACTTCCCAGCGAGGCCGAGACATGGGGACTGGTCGTCAATGAGGCGATGGCTGCCGGAGCGCTGCCCGTCGTCTCCGACCAGGTGGGTGCCGCCCCCGATCTGGTCTGCGGCTTGGGCGAGATATATGCGTGCGGTGACGTGGCAGCTCTCGCCGGGGCATTGAGTCGTGCCCTTGCGAGGGTCGCTGATCCCCGAACTCGTGACATGGTGCGCCAACATGCCGCTCACCACAGCCTCGACCGCACTGTGGCAGGTTTCGAGAAGGCGGTGCTGACAGTCACCAAAATACCAGGTAACAACTCTCCGCTAGATGTCTTCCCGCACGCCGGTCAATCCCGGCGGGGACGTGAACCGGAGGAGATTTGAAGTCTACATGGCCATCAGCACGTCCCGTTCCGGAGCATCTGGTAAGTGCGTCATCCCCGGCCAGCTTCGCAGGTGATTCATCTCCGATAGCGGCTCGGCAGGGTGGGCCACAAGGCTCTCGGCATTCGAGCAAGCTGCTGCCCCGCCTCGTGCTCATCCTCTACCTGGCCACGCTCTCGGTAGACGCCGTCCGCAAGACAGCATCGCTTTCTGGCGGCGTCCTCACCACGATATACATACTCACGGGAATAGCATATATCTTCCTCCTTCCCAGAATTAGGAACAGAGCCCGCATCGCTCCCCGATCCCTCCCCCTGTGGCTGGTCTTCCTCTCTCTCTTCTGCCTCGGTGACGCAATCATCAATGGCGTCCCCCTCGAAATGGCACTCGTCGGCTCTGTTTCGTATGTCTTCTTCGTGCCGCTGATCTATATCGGCGCCGATCTGGCGGCAGACAATCACCGCGCAGTGACCGCATTGCAGATAGCTGTGATCGCAGGAGGTTTGGTCGGCCTTGGCGCTATCGTCAGCGCTGTGATGAAGCAGTCCTCCCCTGCGCTGCTTCAGCCAATCACACCTACTGTCGCGATTCACACCTCAAATGAGGGAAATATCTATCTCGCCCCGTCTGTCTTCGCGACAGCTGAACAAGCGTCAGAGCAGTTGCTGATCGCCTTCTTCGCCTGGACTGCCCTGGCGAGCGTCCCCACCGTCAGGCTGAAACGCGTTTTCAGGCTGAAACGCGTTTTCCTGGCAGTAACGGGCATACTCATCGCCGGGGGACTGGTTGCCGCTGAGCGACGCGCGGATATATACGTGGCTCTTGCTGGGTCCCTCGCGCTGCTGATCATCCGCCAGACTTCTCTGCACAAGGCCGGGAATCTCGTCCCATCCGCGCACAGGAGACCGGGCGGCGGCTCCAGGGTTCTGCTGCTGCTCCTCGTCGCCACCGGGTTGATCGTGACCATATCCTTCCTCGGCGCCGGCCGGATCCCGTCCTTCCTGATTTCGACAGGCCCTCTCGGCTATAGGCTGGGGCTCTTGTTCGGGACCGACGCCCCGCGTTCACTGATAGGCCAGGGCACGGGCACGTCGACGGCGGGCATCAGTCTCCTCGGCGCGACATCACTGGACGTTGCCAGTACCCATGGAACGTACTCAGGATACTTTCTTAATGGAACTTTTTTCAGAACCGTCGAAGGCGGGCTTGGCAAGACTTTGCTTGAGCTTGGCTTGGTTGGAGCCGCCCTTTACGCAGGAGTCTTCTTTTCTGTGCTCGCCCCTATAGTCCGCTTTATCAGACGACTAGATGGCATTGGCTGTTCGCTTGTAGTGCTGGTTCTTGCCCTCGGGATTATTTTCCTCAAAGGTCACGAGGCACTTGATGATCCGCTAATACAGCCGCTGTTCTGGCTGTGCGCGGGAGGTGCCTGGGGGCGGATGAGCACCCTGGTGTCCACCGGCCGGGGGGGCGCGGCCGCATTGCCCGCGGTTTCCGGACGCGACTCTGCCCCAGCGCCTGCCCCGCGGCATTGGGCTTGACGGATGGCCCGCCTCCAAACCCGGACCCGACGGGCCCCGCTATCACTGCAGCGGCCCACCGCCGTAACCACCACCGCAAATCTCGTGATCCTGGGTGGCTACCTGCTGTCCGGGGTCGTGAGTGCGCGCGCACTGGGCCCCGCAGGCCGGGGTCAGCTTACGGTCGTCATGCTCTGGTCAGGACTGATCCACGTCGTCGGGACCTACGGCCTCCAGTCGTCCTGCTCTTACCACCTGGCCAGATGGCCGGATCGCCGAACGGCGCTGGTCACCTGGCTCGGCCGCATCGCCATACGCCAGGTCCTCACCATGACAGCTGTCAGCGCCGCCTTCCTGTACTGGCTGCGACTGCGGCTTCATCTCGCGCCCGTGCTGGCGATCGAGAGCACAACATGGCCGGCCGCCATGACACTCGTCGCCTACGGCGCCTCCTGCGCCCAGGGAATGGCTGACTTCCGGCGGTTCAACCTCATACGTGTGATCTCTGGCGCTACTCCCGCAGTCTTGATGACTGTGGGCGCCTTGTCATTGCGCCTGACGCCAGCTGACGCGGTCGCCGCGTACCTGGTCCCCGCATGGTGCGGCGCGGCTATCGCCTGCGCCTGGCTGCGCCAGGCGGCTAAGGCGCCGTGGGCGGACCCGCCGACGCGACGCGAGCGACGCGCAATGCTCTCCTACGGCTGGCGAAGTCTCGCCAGCCATTCGGGACTCACGCTCAACAATAGCTCCGACCAGCTCACACTCGCGTTGCTGGTGCCAGCTAGCGCAGTAGGGCTCTACACCGTCAGCTCGACGGCATCCAGCCCGCTGCCTTTTCTCATCGCATCGTTCGGCATGGTGGGACTTCCCACGGTTACCGCACTAGCGGGTCCAGCCAAAGCCGGGGCGACCTCGCGGGTCCTGAAACGCGCGGCATGTCTGCTGGCCTTGGCGGCCCCCCCGCTCGCGGCTCTCCTGCCCTGGTGCATCCCCTTGCTCTATGGCAGGCGTTACTCCGCCGCGGTAGTCCCCGCAGAACTCCTCCTGCTGGGCAGGATCTTCGCCGCCATGACGCGGGTGACCGATGATCTCCTTCGCGCCCATGGGCTTCCTGGGTTCGGGAGCATCGCGCAGGGGGCTGGCGCAATCGTGACGATCACCGGCACCCTGCTGTTCGCCAGGGCCGCCCATCCCCTGGCCGCCGTCTCAGCCGTCAGTTCACTCGGCTTTGCACTCACCTTTCTCCTCGCACTGACGAGGCTATGGGCAGCCACCCGCCGTCTTGTGCCCGGCCATGCGGTCCGCGGTGGCCCGGTGGGCCGCGACACAGAGGGCCGCGCCCAAGATTCGGTGTAAATGAGGCGACAGGCGTAGGTTTCCCCTTCAAGACGACCAAGCCGGAACCACGCCTGTCGATTTACCCAGATTCCGGACGCCACCACAGGGCGCAGTGCATGGGCAGATGTGTGTGAGGATCAGGCATCCTCTGACCGCCTTGCTTCCACGTAGACGCTCTGCTCCGCCCGTTCCGCCAGATCTAGGCTCCCCGGCTCCGCTATCGCCGTCACCCCTGCTGGCATAACCCGCGCATTGACGAAGCCGATGTCGTGGACCAAGCGGGCCAGCGAGGAGCCGTCATACATCCATAGATGATTCCGGGGGCCAACCAGCGCCATCTTAAAACGGGATACCGGCCCGCCAGGCCGCCCCTGACTCATGTGAGTTCCGGCGATGAACGCATCGGCATCGGAGGTAGCCAAGTAGTCCTCCACTTGCCGCGTGAGGTCAGGGACGGCAAGGCGCACTATGCCGCCTGGACGCAGGATTCTCCTGGTCTCCACCAGGAACGCCCTCGCCTCCCGGCGATCAAGATGCTCTATCATGTGTGAGCTGTAGACGGCATCTACTGAGCCGGTAGCCAGCGGGATCCGTTTGCTCGCATTAGCGAAACGGATGTTCTTATGACTTGCGACTCTGGCAAGGTTGCATGATTCCTCACCCATAACCCGTGCCGTCGAGAGTGCCCGCACGAGGAACGGCCACCTCGACATGAGCACGCTCGGTGAATTATCGAAGTTAACCCAGCCATCTGTTGGGGTAGCTCCACACCCAATATTGACTCTCATAGATCCGCATCCTCTGGGACAACACGCCAGATCACGAACGCCCAGCAGCGCTGGCTAGCGTATGAGCGACCTCACCCTTGCGATCCCTGGCTCACAGACAGCCAGTATGTCCGTGCCCCTATCTGGAAATCCAAGCAAAGGTTGAAGCGAAAGGCTGCCGCGGCCGGTAAGGCGATTACGGACATTGCGGACGTCGAATAGGTGGTATCCGCGCCCCCTAAGCGCCTCGATGGGGGTTCCGGAATTATCCGGGACGAAACCCGGGCAATACTCGAATATTATAGCGGGTGATGACTTATCAATTGTTCGGGCGGCACCCTCCACAACTGCCGCCTCATGACCCTCTACGTCGATCTTCATAAAGGCGACCGAGTCGCTAACGATATCGTCAATAGCGACCGTGGGCACGCCAGTAGCCGTTCCCGTCAGGTGTGGATGCGGCATCACACTGGCTCGCGCCTTGTTCGTGTCCAACGAGTCCGGGCGATACAGGATCACGCTTTCACCCCCACGCCTCGTGGCCGCAGCCTGGACCAGAAGCACGTTGGCCAGGCCATTCAGAGCGATGTTGTTCCGCGCGCGCCCGGCCTGCTCTTCATCCGCTTCCACGGCGATGACGCTGCCCTCGTCGCCGACCAGTTTTGCCAGGCGTACCGTATGCACGCCAACATTAGCGCCGACATCTATGCACCGATCACCCGGCCGGACTAGATATGTGAACAGCTCCGCGAGGTGCCCTTCGAAAGCGCCGAAGGCCCACAGGCACCACTCCAGGTAGACTGAGAGATTGATATCGAATTGGTCGCCAAATTTGGTTGTAACCCTCCTCAATGATTCACCGGGCTGGTAACTCAGCTTGATATACGAGCGGGTGAGCAGCCGCGCCGGGCCGCGAAGTGGGATGCGCTGGCCGAGGGTGGGCGCGATAGGATTCATGGCTATGCGGTACCGAGTCATTTTCTGCATCTGGCATCATTCAGATCTACTGGCAACGAAGGTCAGATTCTGGGTCACGATATGCCCGCGCAGTATGCCGGTCTCGGCGGCAAGGGCGAGCCGGTAGCATGCACTAATCAACTTCCATAGCACCGCCCTGCCCGTGCTCGCGAGGCCATGGGACACCGGCGGGCAAGACAGCACCGTGACCGAGTCAAAGCCCGATGCTGCAGCGAGCTGCCGGATGCTCCGGGCAGTGAAGACCGATTCATGAGTGAAGTCCCCGTGCTGAATGTGGCCACCAAGGGGACTGACTGCATTCGGCACCCGTGCGACGAATACCCCACGTGGTGCCAGGGCAGCTGCCGCCTGATCGAAGGTGGTCAGCACCTCGTCCTTGGTGAGATGCTCAAGCAGGTCCGTGGCCGTGATCGCAGCGTAGTGACCAGGCCTTGCCGTCAGGATATCCCGGTAGTCACCGTGCCTGACCTGCCGCAGTCCCCCCGCCCGGGCGAGAGCGATCTGCTCCGGGCTGATGTCGATTCCCTCGGCGTCGTAACCGTCGGCTAGGAGCAGGCGCAGCAGGCCGCCCTGCCCGCAGCCCAGGTCGATCACCGGCCCAGCAACGGGAGAGGGCATTACTGGACGAATGTCGCGCCGGTAAATCCGGGCGACAGCCTCGCCACAACCGTATCCGGCGTGCTGTGCCGCATATGCCTCATACAGACGGCTTCTCAATGAAGAACGATCCCCCGTTGTGGTCACGAGAGGATCCTACCCAATTCCTTTCTACAGCCAACATGAGGCAGTGCACACCGTGGTTGCGCGGAGATCATGCACGGTCCGGTAAATGGAGTGGGGCGATGATATCGCTGATGATTCCGCCACGGATCTGGAGTTATAGCAGCCTGCTGAGAGCAAGCCGTGCATAGCGTTCGGGCGCGAAAGCCACCCGCGCCCACTCAGCGGCGTGTCGCCCCATCTGCTCGAGGCGCTGTGGGTCTTGCACCAGATCCTCGAGAACTCTCGACAGGGCCGCAACAGATTCGTCCCGCGGGGCAACCCCCGTGAGGCCGTCAAGGTAGGCGTCGGGCGAACCGCCATACGCGGGTGCCACCACAAGTGTGCCTGCCACCTGTGCCTCCAGCAGCACCAATCCGAACCCCTCTCCGCAAGCGTGCCGACCGCTCCTGGTTCTTGTGGCAAGCACGAAAATGTCCGCTCCGGCGAACTCTGCGGCGAGTTCCTGATCGGTGAGCCCCGGCCGCAGGACGCAACGGGGGTGCGCGCGCACCGCGGCTCGAAGATCCGCTGGGGGCATTCCACTGCCGCAGACGGTCAGGTGGACGTCAGGGCGGCGGATGGCGGCAACAGCGGCCATCAACTGGGGCAGGCCCTTGTCCCGCCAGTCCGCGAGGCGGAACGCGGTGACGAGGTGGACACCTGACCGTGGTTTCTTCTCGCTCGCGGAGTGCTCGACAAGCGTATCGAACCATTCCTGGGACAGCCCTGGTGGCAGGATGGTGGCTCCGCAGACCCGGGAGACAGCGCCCGCGGTGAAGCTGCTCGCGGCCACAACCCGGACTCCAGGCCGACGCATGATCTGGCCTTCGACACACCGGCGAGGCCGGACTTGGACATCCCACACGTCGCTCCCATGGCAGACGACCGAGATGCCGCACACAGATCGTTCCCGGGCGAGCAGCCATGCCACCGGCAGCAAGGCGCGGTGCGCCACGACGAGGCGGGTCGCCATAGGATTTTCCCGCAATACCTTCCGGGCTTCGCCTATCATCCGGGCATGTGCCGCGGCCCCGGAACGGAACAGGTCAATGCGCTGATGTCTGACACCCTGCATGGAAAACACCCACTCCAGTGTTTCCACATAGCGTTCAATGCCGCCTCCGAGCCCACTGGAAGGAGTCAGCAGGAGGACTCGCCTGTCCCATACCTTGGTGGCGGTAGCAGGCAGTGATCCTGAGGACAGATCTGTATCCGAAGCAGCCACTGTCCGCAACTCCCTTGCTGCTATCGTTGGGCATCTGGCAAACCCAGGTCACCGCCTGAAATTTTGGTTCACCGGCGCCGGGCTGTGAGCAGATGCTGGTGAACGATATCGTCGTCGCCGGGCACGGTGATGGTCCCGTCCAACGGCCGTGTCGTGATGTCTGTGAATCCGCCCCGGAAGATCAGCTCCTCCATTTCAGCGACCGTCCTGCCAAAGCAGTTGAGCCCATATCGGAGCTTCATCCGACCAGCGAGAGACCGGTCTTCCCGCCACTCTGCCTCAGTGCGCCAGCCTTGCTGGCCTGGGACGGCAAAATGGAGGAGAAGCACCCCATCCGGTCGGATCTGCCCGGCAATCAGGTGCAGCGCCCTGGTAAGTGATTCATGGGAAAGATGCTGAAAGACGGCGTACGAGTAAGCGAGGTCCACCTGTGGCCTGCGTTTGAGCTCGTCCGGTTTCAGATAGGTAATGTTGGGTCTCCCGTTCAGCACCTTCGCGCAGGCCAGTGCACCAGCGGAGACATCAACCGCATCCACGTGATCGACTCTCCTCGCTGTGGCATGTGCCATATACCCAGGCCCGCATCCATAATCGAGAACGCGCGCTGAAGGCGTCAGGTACGGCACGACAAGCGCATCTACCAGTACCGTGCGGGAGTGCCGGTTCCGTTCCGCCTCCACTCGGATGTCCCGACTAAAGAAGTAATGAGGTGAAAGCGATAGGAGCCGCAGTGCCAGATCTTCCTTGAAGCAGGCAGGGGAGCGATCCAGGAGACGTTCCACCCACCTTGCACCCAGAAAATTCTGGCCACCACCCCAGGTGGCCAGCGTCACCGCCACTTTCGCAGCTTCCCTCGCTGCGGCTGCGGCCTTCACTTCCTTCCACTCTCTGACCGCTCGTACACAAAAAAATCAGCCCGGCCCGGCCCGGTGTTGGTTCCACCGGTCACCTGCGTCAGAGACCACTGGGGACAGTTCGCGTCTACCCAGGTGGTGAAATGCCGATGCCGCACATGCGGAGCGGTACCCCGCATCACGGTGTTCGAGGAGTACACCGCCACGAACCGTTCTCCGGAGCTGAACAGATGCTCCATGTAGCGCTCGAAGACTGCTTCCTCGATCAGGTGATATATCACGTCAAGGGAGATGGCCAGATCAGCGGTGAAAAGGCGGCCACGGTCCACGAAGCACACGCCATCGTAGAGGAAGAAGCTCTTGGAAGGGTCACCATCGAATTTACGCTTGCACAGCGCGATCGCGGTCCGTGACACATCCACGCCAACGTACCGGGGATAGTCAGCCATCGACAATTGATGACCGTCCCCGCATCCGAACTCAATCACTGACCGAACGGAGTGCTCACGGACAAAAGCATTGAGGAAGGCGGCCTTGGCCTCCCCCAGAGCGCCATAGGATCCGTGGCCACTCGTCAAGCCCTGCGCATACCTCCGTTCCCAGAAGGACTCGGAAGAGCAGAAGGCGATCCGCTGACGCAGCATGGAGAGCCGTCGTACTCCCGGAAGCGGGCGCACAAGATCCTTGACTGTCATCCTGGTCCCTCCTGACTAACAGTGCCCACCCGCAGGATCAGGTCGGCGACAGACGGCTCCGGTGAGGTCCCCGCCCGGCCCAACACCGTCGCAGCCGGTATGTGAGCTGCCAGGTGTCACTACGCGGAGGAGTTTTACAATAACCCTGCGCTATCAGCCGACGGCACCGGCCCCCCGGGAGGCCGCAGCAGGGAAGGCGATCCTCCCGGTCCGCAGCCCCGCGGTCAGGTGCTCCGGGGTCGCGGCACGCGTTCATGCCCGGATGCGCCGGCGCAGTGCCGCTCAACAATGGATGCCGCGAGCGCGAAGTACCGGCCCTGGCGGAAACCCCGGCTGCCAGGCGCACGTCCCACCGCCACCCGATGGGCTGGGGCGGCAAATCCGCGCTTTGCCCGCAGCGCCACCTGCGGCGAGACGACCCGGGCCGCGAGTTCCTTGGGAAGCCACTTCGCGCGCTGCCCCCGGATCAGCACCGAATCAGGAAGTGCCAGTGACCAGCGCACCAACTCGAGGTCCAGCCATGGCACGCGAACCTCGACGCCGTGTTCCATCGATGCCCGGTCAATGTAAGCCAGGCCGAGACCGGGCAGGTATACCGCCAGTTCGAGGGCCATCACCTTGCGGAGGAACGACACGCCCGCAGGCAACGCGTCGAACACAGCTCGATGCTGCTGCCAGACAGCGTCGTTGCTCGCCTCCTGCTCCGTGCAGCCAAGCACCCGCGCACGATCGGCCGCAGTACTGTACGTGCAGATCTGCATGTACGACGCGAAGGGGTCGCGCTCCGATGCTGCCCGTGCGAGCCTCGCCAAGTACTCGGCGCCAAGTCCGCTGCCGCACCGCGCGATCACCCGCTCTGCCCTCATGCCCAGCCCACCGAGGTGGAGCTGCCCAAGGATGGGGGAAATGTGATGCCGCCGATAACCAGCGAACAATTCATCACCGCCCTGTCCGCACAGCAACACCTTGAACCCGTCGCCCGACGCCCGCCGCGAGATGGTGCGAGCGAGATCGTGGGCCGGGTCGGCGAACAGATCGCCGCTGCGCGGCGGGTCGCCGGAGGCGTCCTCCCCTGCCACGTAGGTCACCGGCGTACCGAGCAGATCGCTGAGCGCGCGCACCGTCGCCGCATCCTCCGACAGCCGCTCGCCGCCGGTGGTGCCCGCCCAGTCAATCGTGTAGGCGCGCTCGACGCTATCGCCCGCCGCCCACCATATGAGGCTGCTGTCAACGCCGCCGGACGCCATCACGGCGATGGGAACGTCGCTGAGCAGCTGCCGCCGCACCGCATCGGTGAGCCGTGACCGCAACTCCTCGACCGCGTCCTCCGGGTCAACCGCTGGTGGCGATTCGATGGGATGCAATGGCTCGCAGTAACGTGACACGCTTGAGCCGTCCCGCGTCCACCGGACAACGGTTCCCGGTTCGACGCCGTGCAGGCCGGCATACGGGGTGCGCGGGTCGGGAATCCACAGAAACGACAGGAACTGGGCGAGCGCGACCAGATCGGCTCCACCGGTCGGCGCCCCCATAGCGAGCAGTGCGCCCAGCTCGGATGCGAACCATAGCTCCCCATCAGCCTCGGCGTATATGAGGGGTTTCACACCGAGCGGATCACGGGCGAGGAACAATTCGCCGGTCACGGCGTCGAGCACCGCTACGGCAAAGATGCCATTGAGGAGTTGGAGGGCAGAAGGTCCCTCCATTTCCCACAAGTGGAGGATCACCTCACCGTCCATGGCTGAGCGGAACCGGTGACCGGCTCGTTCGCAGACACCCCGGAGCGCGGGCGAGTTGTAGATCTCACCATTGAACACCATGGTGAACCGGCCATCTTCGCTGCTCATCGGCTGCTGGCCGGCGTCGGACAGGTCGAGGATGGCTAGGCGCGCGAACGCTAGATCGGCCACCACGCTGCCCGTCGTGCGGCGCTCGGTGCGCTGTGCGTCAGGCCCTCGATGCCGGAGGGCATCGAGCACGCCATCCGCAAGGGGCGCGACGACGCGGCCCCCAACGTGACCTGCGATTCCGCACATCACCACGCTCCTTGGTAATCGAACCACCCGGCGATACTTCGAGCTATTTGATAGTTACCATACGTAGTCACAATGCGGTTACCCCACACGTGCCCGGGCAGTGCAGGCGGCCAGGCGAGGACCGGCCTTGGGTGGTGCGGTTGGGCGAGGCCCCGACAAAGCGTGGAGTGTTCCCGGTCCCGGGTGGGTACCCTCATGGGCGTGCCTGACCTGAAGGCTGAGGTCCTTAAGTTCTGGGACGTGGCGTCGTGCGGCGAGGTCTACGCGGAAGGTCTCAGCGCCGAGCAGCGGTTGCGCAGCCAGGCAGAAGCGCGTTACCGCCTCGAGCCCTACATCCGCGGCTTCGCCCGGTTTCAGGATGGGACCGGCAGGGACGTCCTCGAGATAGGCGTCGGCATGGGAGCCGATCACCTGGAGTGGGCCAGAAGCAGACCACGCCATCTGGCTGGCGTGGACCTGACCCCCCGCGCGGTCAGCTGGACGGCTCGGCGTCTCGCGACCTCCGGGTTCGCCTCCGAGGTGAGGGTGGGGGATGCCGAGAACCTTCCCTTCGCGGATGGTTCCTTCGACATCGTTTACTCCTGGGGCGTCCTCCATCACTCACCTGACACGCCGCAGGCTTTTCGCGAAGCCCACCGCGTACTTCGGCCAGGTGGCACTCTCCGGGCGATGATCTATCACCGGCCGTCGATAGTCGGGCTGATGCTATGGGCTCGCTACGGCCTGGCCGCGGGGCATCCTGCCCGCAGCCTGTCGGACGTTTATGCCTGCCACCTGGAGTCCCCGGGCACCAAGGGGTACACCCTGGCCGAGGCCCGCCGATTGGTCGAGCCGTTCAGCGCCTGCGGGATCCGGAGCGCGGTCAGCTTCGGTGACCTTCTCCTGGGCGAGGTGGGCCAGCGGCACACCAGCCGTGCACTCGCGATTGCCAAGCGGTTCTGGCCGCGGCCATTGATCCGCAGGTTGCCGTCGCTTGGATTGTTGCTCCTGATCGAGACCTGGAAGTAGCTGTCACCGCCAGAGTGCCAGCAGTATTCGGTCCTACCCTCTGAACTGGATCCGCACGCCAGCACCATGCCTGGGCGAGTCGCCCCACTTATGCCGACCCAGCCACCCTCGCGCCGGGTTGGATAGGCTTGCGCTATCCTGACAAGCGTAGCGTCATTACATGCAAATGTGGACGCGATGTCTAGAATACTAGATTCCTGAGAACTAAAGGAGCCGCATTCCCTCACTCGGATGGGTTCAGTACGGCTCCCGAAGTGGGTAGGTTCCCGCCCATGAAGGCCTTGGTCCTGGCGGGTGGTGCGGGGAACCGTTTGCGCCCGATAACACACACTTCGGCGAAACAGCTTCTTCCGGTTGGCAACAAGCCGGTCCTCTTCTACGGCCTGGAGGCGATCCGGGACGCGGATATCACTGAAGTCGGGATCGTGGTGGGCGCCACGGCCCCGGCGATTCAGGCTGCGGTAGGTGGTGGCGAGGCCTTTGGCCTCGACGTCTCCTACCTTCGGCAGGAGTCCCCGCTCGGGCTTGCCGACGCGGTGCTGGTGTCACAGGATTTCCTCGGTGACGATGATTTCGTCATGTATCTCGGGGATATCTTCATGCTCGGGGGCATTAGGCAGCTGGTGGAAGACTTCCAGAGCCATCGCCCGGCCGCGCAGCTACTCGTGGCCAGTGTGCCAGACCCTCGCGCCTTCGGTGTGCCTGAGCTCGATGCCGACGGCCGGGTCGTCGGCATCGAAGAGAAACCTCGTCAGCCGAAGAGCGACCGGGCCGTTACCGGCGTCTATCTCTTCGCACCCGCTGTTCATGACGCTGTGGCGCAGCTCACTCCATCGTCGCGCGGAGAATACGAGATCAGCGACGCGGTGCAGTGGCTCATCGACAAAGGGCAGGCGGTGCGATCGACCCCCTTCACCGGCCGCTGGAAAGACACCGGCAGTGCCGCCGACCTCCTCGACGCCAACCGCATGCTGCTGGAGCGACTGGAACCGCAGCAGCGGGGCGTGGTGGACGCCGCCAGCGAACTCATCGGCCCAGTGCAGATCGACGACGACGCTCAGATCAGCGGCTCACGCATCGTGGGCCCCGCCGTCATCGGCGCGGGGGCGCGGGTGACCGACTCCTACGTTGGCCCGTTCACCTCTGTGGCGCCGACCTGCGTCATCGCCAACAGCGAGGTCGAGTACTCCATCATCCTTCGCGGCGCCTCCATCCACGGTGTCCGGCGAATCGCGGCGTCGCTCATCGGCCACGACGTCGAGGTGACTCCCGCGTCAAGGGTTTCCAGGACGCACCGACTGCTCCTCGGAGATCACAGCAAGGTTCAGATCAGCTGCTGAACACGGGCACCAGGCCACTGCCAGGATTCGATCACGCGTGCTGAGGAGAGGGAGGGAGGATGTGGCGTTCCCGGTCGTGCCAGGACTCTCCGGACGCCACCGCTGGTATGAGGATAATGGTAACCGGCGGGGCCGGATTCATCGGCTCGCACTATGTCCGAACGCTGCTGGCCGGAGGCTACGGCCACGCCGAGGATGCTCGCGTCACAGTGCTGGACAAGCTGACCTACGCAGGCAATCTGGCGAATCTGGAGCCGGCGTCGAGCGATCCGCGGCTGATGTTCGTGCAGGGTGACATCTCCGATAGCGCACTCCTGGCCTCGGTGCTGCCCGGTCACGACGTCGTTGTCAACTTTGCCGCCGAGACCCACGTCGACAGGTCGATCGCGGACGCATCAGCATTTATCAGCGCAAATGTCACAGGGGTGCAAAAACTGCTCCAGGCAAGCCTGGCCGCACATGTGCAGCGCGTGATCCAGGTATCCACCGACGAGGTCTATGGCAGCGTGACGTCCGGATCATGGAAAGAAGATGCGCAACTTGACCCCAGCTCCCCCTATGCCGCGGCAAAGGCAGCCGGAGATCTCGTGGCACGCGCCTACGCCCGGACCTACGGGCTCGACGTATGCATCACCCGCTGCTGCAATAACTACGGTCCATACCAATTTCCCGAGAAAATTATCCCCCTCTTCATTACCAACCTGCTCGACGGGATAAAGCTCCCCTTGTACGGAGATGGTGGCAACGTCCGGAGCTGGGTCCACGTGGATGATCATTGCTGGGGTATTCAGCTGGTCCTGGAACGCGGCGAGCCGGGTCGGATCTATCACATCAGCGGCGACACGGAACTGACCAACACCCAGCTGACCAAGGCTCTGCTTGAATTCTTCGGCGCGGACTGGGACGTGGTCGTTCCCGTCAATGACCGGAAGGGCCATGACCGCCGCTACTCGCTGGATGACTCAGCAATCCGCGCACTTGGCTACGCCCCTCGCATCCCATTCTGCGAGGGTCTCAAGAGCACCGTGCGGTGGTACGACGAGAACCGCCACTGGTGGGAACCGCTGAAACGGTCGCAGCATGCGACGCTAGACCCAGCACAGCATGACCGCCGTGCTGCGCTGACAGCCAGCGCGGGTGCAGGGTATGGCTGATGACACCCGCGCGCATGCTCGCCGATTCAGCACGCAGGGACCTCGCTGACACGGACCACTGGCTTGGTACCGCGGGTCACGGTGGCCCGCCGTCATGGATCTGAGGGGGAGCGGTGCGAGTCGTCTGCGTAGCCGGGGCTCGGCCCAACTTCGTGAAGGTCAAGCCGGTGATGGATGCGCTGGAGGAAGGCGGCGCAGAGGTTCTCCTCGTCCACACCGGCCAGCACTATGACCCGGTGATGAGCGATATCTTCTTCGAAGATCTCGGCCTCCGGCGGCCCGACTATTTCCTGGGCGCCGGCTCCGGGAGCCATGCCACCCAAACATGCAGGGTGATGACCGCCTTCGAGCCATTGATCGGGCAACTGGCAGCGGACGTTGTCGTCGTTGTGGGTGATGTGAACTCCACGCTCGCCTGCGCGCTGGTCACGGCGAAGTCCGGCGTGCTGCTCGCGCATGTGGAGGCGGGGCTGCGTAGTGGAGACTGGTCAATGCCCGAAGAAGTCAACCGCATCGTCACCGACCGGGTGAGCGACTACCTCTTCGCCCCCTCGCCCGACACAGTGGCGAACCTGCAGGCCGAGGGGTACCGGGACGGCCAGATCCACCTCGTGGGCAATGTCATGGTCGATACCTTGCTGACGAACCTCGGCCGTGCCACCAGCCGTGACATCGTCAGCCAACTCGGGCTCGAGCCAGGCCAGTACGGCCTGGTCACCCTCCACCGTCCGGCGAACGTGGACAACCCATCGGTGCTGGGAAGCCTGCTGCCCGCCCTGGCTGAGATCGCAGACCTCTGCCCGCTGGTACTGCCGGCCCACCCCAGGGCAGCAGGCAGGCTGCGCGGTGCGGGCCTCCCCAGCGGGGTCAGGATCATCCCCCCGGCCGGCTATCTCGACTTCGTGGCCCTGGAGGCGTCGGCACGGCTCGTGCTCACCGACTCTGGCGGCGTGCAGGAGGAAACCACCGTGCTCGGTGTGCCGTGCCTCACCCTCCGTGACAACACCGAGCGCCCGATAACCCTCACCGAGGGCACGAACCGGCTGGTAGGACGCGACCCGGCCCGCATTGTCGCGGCCGTGCGCGAGGTGCTCGCCTGCCCGCCTCCCCGGCGCGCGCCTGCCCTGTGGGACGGCCGTGCCAGTCAGCGGATTGCTGCCGCGCTGTTCGGCGGCATAGGCGATGGGGAGCGGCTGCGACGACCGGCATCCCAGCCGATCCTGGCAAGGCACTCCTCGCCTCGGCCCCAGCCGGGGACCGCTGACCGGGCCGTCCACGTAGCGGGTCGGCGCGCGGCCCCATCCCGGTTACTGGTCCTGCTGCGCCAGGCCTCCCGCATGCCCGCGGGGACAGCGGCTTGCGCTGCCCGGGACACCACCATGGCGACTGCTGAGTCGAGGACCTCGTGCACGCTGCGGATCTGGCCTCACTATGATCTCTACTACACGCTACGTAATCGAAATACTGCACGATGTAATTCCTGTGCGCCACGGGGCACCAGCGGCGGAAGCCGGGGGGCCAGCGAAGCGTGCGGAACCCGGGGCGCCGGAGGCGCTGGCACCTGCCTGTTGACGACGCACGCTCCGTCAGCCCCCCACCATTGCCGCGGGACCCGTCCGGTCCGGTGCGGCGTTATGTCAAGGGGGGACAGAAGTGCCTGGAGGGGCGAGGGCCGCTGATCATGCAACCGGCGGCGCGGAGCGGGCTGTGGCCATGGCGGTCGTCATAGCAGGCCTTGGGTATGTTGGCTTGCCGCTCGCGATGCGCGCGGTAGCGGCCGGTCATCGGGTCGTCGGCTATGACACCGATCGCAGCAGGGTGAAGTTGCTGGCAGCCGGGGAGTCCTACATTGAGGACGTGCCTGCCGCCCAGCTAGCGCGTGCCCTCGGCAGTGGGGCGTTCCAGCCGTCTGCGGAGGCCCCGGCCTGCGCCGGGTTCGACGTGGCGGTGATCACCGTACCTACCCCGTTGCGGGACGGTCTGCCCGATCTGAGCTGCATCGAGAAAGCGAGCCGAACGCTGGCCCGGTATCTGCGGCCGGGCACGACCGTGATCGTGGAGTCCACCTCCTACCCAGGTACGACCCAGGAGCAGGTTCTGCCCTGGCTGGAAGACGGGTCAGGGCTGATCGCCGGCAAGGATTTCTACCTCGGCTACAGCCCGGAGCGGATCGACCCGGGGAATCCCGCCTGGACCCTGGCCACGACCCCGAAGATCGTGTCGGGGATCGATGAGGGCTCCCTGGCAGCGGTCCAGGCGTTCTACCGCGGCATCGTCGACCAGACGGTGACGGTCTCCTCGCCGCGCGAGGCGGAACTGGCCAAGCTGATCGAAAATACCTTCCGGCACGTGAACATCGCGTTGATGAACGAACTCGCGATGTTCGCGAACGGGCTCGGCATCGACGTGTGGGAGGCGATCGACGCGGCCTCCACCAAGCCGTTCGGATTCATGTCCTTCACACCCGGCCCAGGAGTGGGCGGCCACTGCCTGCCCATCGACCCGTCTTACCTGTCCTGGCAAGTGGAGCGGGCACTGGGCCAGCGTTTCCGCTTCGTCGAGTTGGCCAACGACATCAACAGCCATATGCCTGACTACGTGGTCGGCCGGTTGATGATGGCGTTGAATGAACGCGGCCGGCCGGTCCGCGGTTCGCGTGTCCTTCTGCTGGGACTGGCCTATAAGAAGAACACCGGCGACGCGCGGGAATCACCCGCCGTGCGGATCACGCAACTGCTCAAGGGTATGGGCGCGGACGTGCGGGCCGCCGACCCGCACGTGATCGAATCTGCCCCGGTTGACACCGTGGTCGCAAGGGTGGAGCCGACCGCTGAGGAGGTCTCCCGCGCGGACGCTGTCATCCTACTCACCGATCACGACGCCTTCACCAGCGCCGACATCGCCAGCCATGCCCGTTACGTGCTGGACTGCCGCCGGGTCCTGTCCGGACCCAACGTCGAGACCCTGTGAGGACACCACTCCGCAACGCGAGACTGGGTGGCGGCAGGCCTCGGCAGACCCGGGCCTGGCTGACCACGCTCAGCCGGAACGCCATGCTGATCACCGGCGTGGGTCCCTACCCAAACGGCCCGCAGGCCTTCCACTACGCCTCCGAATGGGCCACCCACGCCGACGGGTGTGGGTGCGCCGGTCGAGCCAGGCGGGGAGCCGGGACGCGCCTGGCGGGTGCGGTTCGGTAGGTTCGCCCTGGCCGAGCGGGACTCATCAGCCCAAACCGTCCAGACCGAACGCAGCCTGACGGTCCGGCTCGATTCCCTCAGCGCCGAGTTGTCCCCGGCTGACTTCGTCGAGGCCACCGTCGTGCGGCTGCCTGCGGCCCACCCCATCGACCCGCGCCCCCGCGAAGCGCTACGCTGCCTCGCCTGGGCGCGGGAACAAGGCACACTGGTGCCATGACCGCGCCGGCCAGCTACGAGGCACCACCCGCGCCCGCGTTCCTGTTCGACCTCGACGGGACCCTCATCGACAGTGTGTACCAGCACGTCATCGCCTGGCGGGCGGCGCTGTCCCGGCTGGACATCGACCTGTCGGTGTGGCGGATCCACCGCCGGATCGGGATGAGCGGCGGGCTGTTCGTGTCTGCCCTGCTCCGGGAGACCGGCCGTACGCTGTCCGCGGACGACATCGCCATGCTGCAGGAGGCACACCGGGACGAGTACCTGGCACAGGCCGATTCGGTCCGGCCACTGCCCGGGGCCGCCGACCTCCTCGCCCTGCTGACCGAGCGCAAGGTGGCCTGGGCCATCGCGACCAGCGGCTACCGGGCCACCGCCCACCACGCGCTGGCCATGCTCGGCCTGCCCGATGACGCGCC
>Ga0307374_10002707_pt1 | contig 31200 bp, 22 predicted proteins | sample OX3MG_FD_202532 | JGI IMG/M metagenome (GOLD analysis project Ga0307374, IMG submission 202532) | Soil microbial communities from Risofladan, Vaasa, Finland - OX-3 | ecosystem: Environmental > Terrestrial > Soil > Coastal area > Acid sulfate soil | place: Finland: Risofladan, Vaasa | collected... | reverse complement strand
CTCTGGCAGTTATCCCGGCACGTATCCCGCGGTTGCTGACGCCTCAGGTGGGATCGCCGTTTCGGGCGCGGCTGTGTCGCGCGAGCGGTCTGCCGTTGCGCGGCGGATCGCCGGACGCTCCGACCACGCCGCCGCGCACGTGACGATAAACTTCAGCGCACTCTCTCGTGACGAAGCGCGCGGCGCCTTTGCGTCGGCGGGGCGCCATCGCGGGATACGCCCACAGGCCAACCCCTTCGTTGCGGCTCCCGCTCTCGTCCGCGCGCATCGGACGCGGCGGAAAAACTTAACGCCGCCTGCGCCCGGACCTCGGAGGGCCAAAGGGGCGGCGCTCAACGGGTTTCCGGGACTCGGGGACAACGGTACTGCGATTCCGCCCGACACCGACGGCGCCGTGGGGCCGGCTAATCTGGTGGTGGCGCTCAATAGCCAGATCGAAATTCAGACCCGCGCGGGAACGCTGATAAGCTCGGTCGGCCTGTTTGATTTCTGGTCCAGCCTGGGCGTCGGCTCCGTGACCGATCCGCGAGTGCTGTACGATCCGTACGGCCAGCGATGGGTTATCGTCACCGCGGCCGATCCGGAGACCACGGCCTCGGCGATCCTGATTGGCGTCTCGCACAACAGCGACCCGACCGCTGGCTGGGACCTTTACCGAGTGCCGGTCGATCCGGCGGGTCAGCGATGGGGCGACTTTCCCATCGTCGGATTCAACAAAAACTGGATCGTGGTCGGGGTTAACATGTTCACTATCGTGGGCAACTTCTACGAGTTCGAGAACCTTTACACCTTCGACAAGGCGAACCTGTATGCGGGCGGCTCGGGGCTTTTTACGTTGCTGCAGGACGACACCGGCGGCTTCTCGATGAATCCGGCGCTCACCTACGATCCAAATATCGCGACGCTCTACCTGCTGGAGTCGTGGAGCTCGGCCAACGGCCTGCTGAGGATGAGCGAGATCACGGGCGCGGTCGGTTCTGAGGTGCTCACCACCGGCATCGCCTTCCCGGCCGCGCCGCAGCCGTGGCAGGCGGTCGAGCCTACGCTCAATTTCGCGCCGCAGCTCGGATCGACCAACGACATCGATACCGACGACGATCGGCTGGACTGGACGGTCTATCGAAACGGCTCGCTGTGGACCGCGCAGACCATCTTCCTGCCCGCCACCGGTACGCCCAATCGATGCTCGGTGCAGTGGTGGGAGGTCGACACGGCGGCGAGCGACCTGGGCGGACTCCAGCAGCTTGGGCGGATCGACGACCCGACGGCGAACGTGTTTTTCGCCTACCCGTCGATCGGCGTCAATAGCGAAAACGACGCGCTGGTCGGATATTCGCAGTTTTCGGCGGCGCAGTACGCGGGCGCCGGCTTTTCGATGCGGATGGCAGGTGATCCACCCGGCACCTTGCGCGCGGGCGTCGTGCTCAAGGCGGGCGAGGCGCCGTACTTCAAGGATTTTGGCACCGGGGACAATCGATGGGGTGATTTCAGCAGCACGGTCGTCGATCCGCTCGACGATCTCAGCCTGTGGACGCTCCAGGAGTATGCGGCGACCGGCAATAATTGGGGCACCTGGTGGGGTGAGGTATCCGTGGGAGGGCCGACGCCGAGTCCCAGCCCAACACCCAGCGCGACACCCACGCCCACGCCTTCGCCCACTCCGACTCCGACGCCCACGCCGTCACCTACTCCAACGCCCACGCCGTCACCTACTCCAACGCCCACGCCGTCACCTACGCCAACGCCGACTCCGACGCCCACACCAACGCCGACCGCGACGCCTTCGCCGACTCCCAGCCCAACGCCGTCGCCGGTTCCGACCGCGACGCCCACCCCTACGCTGACGATCGCCGCCACCGCGCTGTCAGACGGCAGGGTGGGCGTCTTCTATTACGCCTCGCTGGGGTTGAGCGGTGGGACGCCCCCCTATCTCGTTTACGTCAGCGCGGGCGCGCTGCCGCGCGGACTCGCGCTCAATACCTTCGACGGCCAGATTACAGGTACGCCGGGCGTCGTGGGCGTCTCGACATTTACGGTCTACGCCACTGACCGGAGCCACGCATCGGCGAGCCGGGCCTTCCAGATAACGATCACCCCGTAGTCTCAAGTTCGCACAACACAAGTCTCATCCGGGCAGTCACTGCGACTTCGACGTAGTTGAACGTCGCGGGCGCTCCCTGTCTCGGTTCCGATATAGCTTGAAAGGATCGCGGCAGTATCGGTAGGTGTTCTCGCCTGAGGCATCCTTAGGCGAGGAACGCCGGACGATAGCCGTACTCGCTCAACTATTTTGTCTTGAATCGAGTCATGCGCGCTTTTAAAGCGCGTGATGTCTCATCGTGTGCGGGCGCGATCCGGATTTCCGGCTGTGATGGTGTGTCAAAGATAGACAGGGCTCGCGTGGTCTTATCATTGCGTTTTATAGCCTCGAAGCAAGAAAGCCCGATCCAGCGAAGGCGGGCTTTGGAGGCTATCGGAAGTGACAACAACCACCGCGCGGCAGATTCGGCAACTCATTCGCTCGACGCTGATCGTGATCGTAGGCGTCGCTGGCGTTCAAACACTCGCTTGGCCGGCTCCGTTGCGAGTGACCGGCACGGCAGGCAAGGCCGCGCAGCACGCCTCGATAAACTTCAAGACTATCTCTCGTGAAGAGGCCTTGGGACCGATGCCGCTCAACGAGCATCGCACGATTCATCGCCCGGTTGCACGAGCGGCGACCGATGGAGCGCCCGAAAGCAGCAATGGTTTCGATGCGTCGGAGGTGGCGGCGCCGGAGCAGGCGTCATCGTCGACGGAGGCGTCCGTGCAATCGCCCGCGGCGCTCGCCAGCTTCGAGGCGCTGGGTGACAACGGCACCGTGATTCCACCCGACACCGACGGTGCGGTCGGGCCGAACAATCTGATGGTGGCGGTCAACAGCCAGGTGGTGATCCAGGACCGCGCTGGCGCGACGCTGAGCGCGGTTACGCTTGCCGGTTTCTGGTCCAGTCTCGGCGTTCCCGACGCGTTCGATCCGCGCGTGATATACGACCCATACGGGCAGCGCTGGATATTCTCGGCGGCCAGCGGTGAGAATTCCGCCGGCGCGTCGATATTGATTGGCGTGTCACAGGGCACCGATCCGACTGGGGCATGGAACCTCTACAAGGTGCCGGTCGATCCGTCAGGTGCGGATTGGGGCGACTATCCGACGCTCGGCTTCAACAAGCAATGGATCGTCGTGCAGGCCAACCTCTTCACCGTAAGCGGCGATGTCTTCGTCAAATCCGTCATCTGGGCCTTCGATAAAGCCGACCTCTACGCCGGCGGCACGGGCAAATATACGGTGCTCAAGCCGACCAGCGGGTTCACTCAGCTTCCGGCCACCACCTACGATCCCAATCTCGCAACGATGTATCTTCTGGAGTCGAAGAGCGGCGGCTCGGCCGAGCTCAGGCTCGACACCATCACGGGCGCGGTCGGCGCCGAGGTTCTGACCACTGGCGTGGCCTTTCCGATCGGTTCGGCGGCGTGGCAATCGTTCTCGCCGACAGTTAATTTCGCTCCACAGCTTGGCAGCGCGAGACTGATCGATACCGACGACGATCGCATGCAAAGCTGCGTGTACCGCAACGGATCGTTGTGGGCTTCGCATACCGTCTACCTTCCGGCCACCGGAACTCCCACGCGGACCGCGGCGCAATGGTGGCAGATCGCCACCGCCGCGGGCAGTGTCGGCCAGGTGCAGCAGTTCGGACGAATCGACGATCCCAGCGGCGCCAACTTTTACGCTTACCCGACACTCGCGGTTAACCGCGGCAACGACGTGATGGTGGGTTACACGCACTTCGGGCCGGGGCTCTACCCCAGTGCCGGCTATTCGACCCGTACGGCCAGCGATCCGCTGAACACGATGGAAGCCGGCACGACGCTGAAGGCGGGCGAGGCTTCCTATTTTAAGGATTTCGGCACTGGCGACAATCGATGGGGCGACTTCAGCTCGACCGTGGTCGACCCGGTGGACGACACCACGATGTGGACCATCCAGGAGTATGCCGGCCAGAACAACATGTGGGCCCTGTGGTGGGGCGAGGTGAATGCCGGCGGTTCGTCAGCGACGCCGACCCCCATAGCGACTTCGACTCCCACCCCGGTTGCGACGCCGACGCCCATCCCAACCCCGACGCCATCGCCGTTAAGGATAGGCGCACCTGCGAAGTTGCCCAGTGCGCATACCACGGTTTTCTATTACGAATCGCTTGGCGTCAGCGGCGGCGTCCCACCTTACAGGATCGCTGTGGTCCGGGGTCGTCTGCCGGCGGGCCTCTCGATGGACCATGCCGCCGATGCGATTACGGGCGTGGCGACCACGCAAAGCACCCGCTACCCGACGATTCGTGTGATCGACGCTTCGGGCAAGCGGGTGCGCAAGCAATTCTCGTTGACCGTGTGGCGGATCACCGCCGCATACTGCGCGCGGACTCTGCTGTGCCAGTCTTCGGCAGGCCCCCTGACGAATGACCACAACTGATGGCGGGTTGGTCAGGCCTGAGGCAATGAAAAAGGGCCGGCCCCGCGGAAGGGCCGGCCCTTTGGTTCGTTGCGGACGACCGCCTTACTCGTGCCTTACGGACAGGCGGCGCCGGTCAGGTGCTGCTGGGCGAAACCGTGCGGATGGCAATCGTCGAACGAGTCGTTGAGCTGATGAAGCAGGTTGCGCAGCGAGTTCGGATTGAACCCCGTTGGCATTCCCCCGTTGCCCAGCGCCTGGTTGGCGGCCGCAAGAATTCCGGAGATCGGCATGCCGTCGAGCGAAGTTCCACTGCCGCACAGGTTCAGGTTGCCGAACGGACCGCCCGAGCCTTCGGTGACACCGGCCGCGCTGAAGTCGACGTTGAGCTGCAGCGCAAGGACTTCGCCGCCGAGACTGCCCGAGTGAGAGTCGGACGGATCGACCAGACACGCATTGAGCACTCCGGCCTTGCCGCCCGCAGGTAGATAGTTCTGGATCGCGGCCGGCGAGTTGAAGGTCATCCCGAACCGTTCGACGGAGCACGTGAGACCGACCTGCACTCCGCCGCTCGTGCCGTATACGGTGTCGAAGTTATCGGTCAGCACGTTGTGGGCCTGGTTGCCCTCGCCGCTGCAGTCGCTATCCACGGCGTGCTTGAGGCTCTGTCCGCCTTCTCCGTGGATGCTGCCGCTTTCGTTGCCGCAGGTATGGGACCAGTGCGCCTCGCTGTAGGTGCAGAACTCACCCATGACGAAGGGCGGTACGACCGGCGTCGGCGAAGGGGTCGGCGTGGGAGTGACGACTGGTGTTGGAGTCGCGATCGGCGTTGGCGTAACGACCGGCGTCGGTGTGACAACGGGAGTTGGCGTGACCACGGGCGTCGGCGTGACCACGGGCGTCGGCGTGACCACGGGCGTCGGCGTGACGACCGGAGTCGGCGTCGGCGTGGGGCTCGCCGGGCCGGCAGAGCTGGGCACGTTTTCCTGATCGCAGGCAGTATCGTTGACCCCGGTGCAAACGCTAAAAACTTTATTGGAATTGCCCACCACGAGCGTGATGGTGGTGTCGGGGCCGGTGATGCCGGCGCAGTTGGTGATCGTGCCGCCGCTGAGTCCGCCATCGACGACGGCGCTTACGTCCTGCGTGTTGGTATCCCCGTCGCTCATCGACCCGCCGTCGATCGATAGCGTCCCGCTACCGTTGAAACTGGTGAAGCTGGTAAGCGTGGCGGTGCCGGTCAGCGCCGGATTCTCCAGGCTCTGCGCGTCGGTCAGCGTGACGGTCTGGTTGCACTGCTCCGGCCTGGGCACGAACGATTGGCGCGTCGCGACGCTTTGTGACCAACCGGCGTCGTCACCGGTGGTGGATACGCCTTGCCCGGCCGGCCCGTCGTCGTCGTCGACGTCGATGAGTTTCATGGCATTCGGGACGCGTGCCGCCGCATGGCTTATGCTGACGATGACTTCGGGCCGCAAAGCGGTGCCGGGCGCCAAGCCCAGGATGGTGTTGTCGAAGGTCGCAGTGTAGAAGAGCTTGATCGAAGCTCCGGCGGCCAGGTGAAATTCGGGCACCAGCGAGAAGACCGAGTTGTCGGCCGCGTTGGTGAAATCGACCGTGCCCGAGGCCGCAGTGGTGAAGAAAGTGCCCTCCTTCGCAGTCTGTCCGACGACCGGCGGAGTCGTGGTCACATAGTTGCCCGGCCCGACGCACGACGAGACGGGACTGTTGCGCACGACATTTTCGTAGGACGCCGAGGCGGCGAAATTGCCGTAGGTCGCCGCCTGGCCGAAGGTTGCGTCGGCCACGTCCGCCGCCGCCGATACCCATCGCGTGGCGCAGGGACGCTGCAGGTTGACGATAATGTTGCCGAGCGTCGCCGGCCCAGTGCCGATATTGTATATCCGGAGCTGTCCGTCGACCTGGATTATCTGATCGCTTACCGAGACTTTAGTCACCCCGACCGTCCAGCTCGCCGTGCCACTGGACACGCCGCCGTTTTTGGCGATCGACCAATTCGTATTGGTGGCGATCGCACCGGTGACCCCGGGGTAACCCAGCGTGATATTGGCCTGCGCGTGTGCGGTCACCGCCCATGCCAGCTCGAGCATCAGCAGCGCCGCCGCGCTCGCCAGGCACATCATCGCGCGAGCCCGCGCACGGCGGATCTGGCGTCCACTTTCGTCGACCGGGACCAGACGTAAGACTCGTCGCATAGATACTCCCTGCGCGTCGGCGCCGTGTTCGGCGCGTGAATACGGATCCATTGGACCCATTGCGCCAGAGCACGTTGCGTGCCCGAAATTGGGACAGGAATTCAGACCGGATTTACGCGGCGAAGACGGAAGCCGAGTGAGTAGTGACGAGAAAGTGGCCGCAAGCAGATCAAAAGAATGACAATATATTGCCGCTGGAGCGCCGATGCGCGCACTCCGCTGGCCGTCGTGGCTCGCCTGCGGCTCGGATGGGCCGGGGAATCGCGGCGATGGCTATCGGCTCGCGGGTCACGCTGCGCATCACGGCGCGCAGGCAGACCAACCGAAGCGGTCGCCAGGCGACGGATGATACTCCCGCGACGCCACATCGGCAGAGCCTTGGGTTGGAGGCTTGGGCGGGTGAGGATGCGCGGTGCGCCTCGCACGCTGTCCGGTCCACGCAGGCCCCGTTACCAGCTTTGTTTCCGTTCTGGCGCTTGTCGTAGCGGGCAAAGCCGGAGTCCCCGCCCTAGCGGGGCGAAGGCTGCGAGCGTTTGCTTAGCGGGGCTTTTCTGATTTACTGGACCGATGATCGGCGGCTGGTTCGAGCGGGACGCAAAGCGGCGTTTCCGCCGCTAAAACCGGCTCGCGGCACGCGTCGTCTGAATTTAAGCCGTCCACCATCGTCTGAAACCTTACTGTGCCTAAGCGGGTGGATATGAACGTTGCTATCTCCAGGAGGAGAGTGAATGTTTAAAAAGATCGCCGCAGTGTCCTGCGGCGTGTTTTTGGGTATCGTAATTGCCTTCGCCCGCGCCGGGGCCTTTCCGTTCTGGAGTTCCAGCTCGCAGCAGGAGCAGGCCAAGTCTCCGCCTGCACTCGCCGAACGAACCGCCCAAGCGCAGCCGAACAAGGATCCCGCGCCGGCCAATCAACCCGAACCCAGCGAAGCCGCGGTCGCAATCCCTTCCTTTGCGCCGTTGGTCAAGCGGGTGATGGCGTCGGTGGTCAACGTCAGCGTGGTGCAGCAAGTCAAGTCCGGAATGCAGTTTGGCGGCGATCAGGCTGGCCCTGGCGACTCCCCCGACGGACCGCAAGGAGGACCGGAGGGGCCGGGTGGTGGACCGGGCGACCAGGGTCCCGGTGGGCCGTTTGGTCAGCAGCCAAACCCCTTCGATCAGTTCCGCCGCTTTTTCGGCCAAACTCCCCATGAATATAAGCAGCACGGCCTCGGTTCGGGCGTCATCGTCTCGTCCGACGGCTACATCCTGACCAACAATCACGTGGCCGGACACGCCGACGAGATTCACGTCCGGCTGCTCGACAAGCGCGAGTTTACCGCCAAGGTCGTCGGCAAGGATCCCAAGACCGACCTGGCGCTGATCAAGATCGACACCAAGCAGCCGTTGCCGGTGGCGCCGCTCGGCGATTCCAGCTCGGCCGAGGTCGGCGACTGGGTAATTGCGATTGGCAGCCCGTTCGGCTTTAACTCGACGGTCACGGCCGGGATCATCAGCGCCAAGGGGCGCGCGCTCGGCGGCAACTACGACGACTTCATCCAGACCGACGCGTCGATCAACCCGGGGAACTCGGGCGGCCCGCTGTTCAACACCAAGGGCCAGGTGATTGGTATCAACACGGCCATCTACAGCAGCACCGGCAGCAATGCCGGGATCGGCTTCGCCATTCCCATCGACATTGCCAAGCAGGTGATGGAGCAGCTCAAGGAGCACGGCAAGGTGGTGCGCGGATGGCTGGGAGTCGAAATTCAAGAAGTGACGCCTGACCTTGCCCAGTCCTTCAACCTGCCCAAGCCCGAGGGCGCGCTGGTGGCCAACGTCGAGAAGGGAGGTCCGGCGTTCAAGGCGGGCATCCTGCGCGGCGACATCATCGTCAAGTTCAACGGCACCTCCGTGCAGGACGAGCATCAGCTCCCCGAACTCGTCGCCCAGACGCCGATTGGCGACACCGTGCCGGTCGAGGTGATCCGCAGCGGCAAGCATCTCACGATCAAAGCCAAGGTCGCCGAACTCAAGGAAGAGCAGCTCGCCAGCGCCAAGAGCGAAGAGCCGGGTTCCAACTGGGGCCTCCAGGTTCAGTCGATTACGCCCGAGATCGCCAACCAGCTGAACCTCAACAACACCAAGGGCGTGGTGGTTCGCGGCGTGCAACCCGACAGCCCGGCGGCCGACGCGGGAATCCAGCAGGGCGACGTCGTGCTCGAGGTCAACCACACGAAGGTCAACACGGTGGACGATTTCCTGGCGGCGGCCAAGCAGGCCAAGAAGGATAAGAACTCGGCCCTGCTCCTGGTGCAGCGCGGCAACGCCACGATGTACACGGTGATCAAGCCGGAGGGTTGAGCCGCAACGCCCGACGGCCTCGCGCGCGCGGCAAACACGCGGCGGGCGGGTACCCCTCCGGCCAGGGGCACCGCCCGCCACGTGCGGTTTCGCGACCGCGTCGTCGTGATCGCGCTTCGTCCGGCGCGCCACGCCCGGCGGGTTCTATTTGGTATCGCGGTGCGGTAGGATTCCGGCGCACACTCCTGTGCGAGGAAGGGTATCCGGCGTGCGTGCGGCGCCGGGTGGCGCGCGGCGGATCGCGCCGGACGCGGGGCGGCTGAGGGGTTGCGCGGGGTTTCGAATGGCTAAACGGCGGCGGCGGTCACGCGGTAAGCGCAAGCGGCCTGGCCTGATCCTGATTGCGGCGTTGCTCGTGCTCGCAGCCGGTTTCCTTACCCGGCGCGTGCTGGCGCCGCGTGCGATGCATTTCCTGACCCATCGCTCCGCGACGCCTGCGCCCCGAGCTGCGATGGCCGGTGAACCCGAGCCCGTCCAGCACTCCCAACCGTCGATCGACGGCGCGGGCGAGAAGCTGACCGACTCCGACCGCCGTGCGCTCGACCAGGTGGTGCGGCAAAGGAGCGGCAGATAGGCCGGAGCGCGGATGGCATCATGGCTTCAGCTGAGTGACGACATCGGCCTCAAGGTCGCGCTCGAGCGCCCGCCCAGGCGTGTCGTCTCGCTGGTGCCGAGCTGGACGCAGACGCTGTTCGCGCTGGGAGCGGGTGAGATGGTCGTCGGAGCGACACGGTTTTGCGTCGAGCCGGCCGCGGCGCTGGCGGCCATTCCCAGGGTCGGTGGCACCAAGAATCCCAAGCTGCGCGAGATCGCGAAGCTCAAGCCCGACCTGGTGATCGCCAACGCGGAGGAGAACCGCCGCGAGGATATCGAGCGCCTGCGCGAGCAGGGCGTGCCGGTGCTGACGACCTATCCGCGCACCGTGCCGGGCGCGGTCGAATCCATCCTGCGCATCGGCCGCGCCTTGGACCGCGAGCCGCAGGCGGCCGCGCTCGCGCGCGAAATCACCCTCTCGGTGAGCGGAATCGAGGCCGGCCTGGGGGTGTGGAGCAAGCTTCGGCTGCGCGTGTTCTGTCCGATCTGGAAGAAGCCCTGGATGACCTTCAACGCCGACACCTACGCGCATGACGTGCTGCGCATGATGGGCTTTAATAACGTCTATGCGGCCGCGGGCGAGCGCTATCCGCGCACCACGGTCGAGGAGGCCGTCGAGCATCGTCCCGATATCGTGCTGCTGCCCGACGAGCCGTATGAGTTCGGCCAGAACGACCTCGAAGAGTTGAAGGCGATGCTGCCGGCGGCGCTCGGACGCCGGGTGTTGCTGATAGGCGGGCGCGACCTGCACTGGTATGGCGTTCACATGGTTGAAGGGCTGCGCACGCTCAACGAGCGGCTTTCGCGGCTGCGCGCGGCGGTGGTCTGAGGAGCGCGTGCGGGACCGCGCGGCGCGGCCGCAACGCGAGGGTTTGCGCGCGTGGACGCAACGATTTAAAGGAAGTACATCATCATCAGGGCAAAACCGGGGCACCGCGCGCTCGCGACGGCCCGCCCGGCGTGGCGGCGCGGGGCCGCTCGCCGCGAAACCGTGCCGGATTGCGCCGACGCTTTCAAAGCGCGGGCGCCTTAACCAAGGAGAGACTGCAAGCTCATGGCTTCAATCGCACCGCTCAGCGGCGTCAAGATTATCGACCTTACCAAGCTGGCTCCGGGACCGCATTGCACGATGATCCTGGGCGATCTTGGCGCGGATATCATCAAGGTCGAGGAACCCGGGCCGCCGACCGGACGGCGCGCCGAGCAGGCCGCGGCATCGGGCAAAACCGAACGGCGCGGCGCCGGCCTTGGCCTGCACAATGCGCTTGGGCGTAACAAGAAATCGATCGGGCTGAATCTCAAGAGCGGGGCGGGGCGCGAGGTCTTTCTGCGGATGGCGCAACGCGCCGACGTGGTGGTCGAGGAGTTCCGCCCCGGGGTCGCCAAGCGGCTCGGGATCGATTTCGCGATGCTCTCGGCGCGCAATCCGCGCCTGGTCTACTGCGCCGTGACCGGCTTCGGCCAGACCGGGCCGTATCGCGATTTCGTCGGCCACGACCTCAACTATATCGCGCAGTCGGGCGCGCTCTCGATGATCGGGCGCAAGGACCAGCCGCCGACGATTCCGCAGAACCTGCTCGCGGACTATGCGGGGGGCGGGATGCACGCGGCGATCGGCGTGCTCGCGGCGCTGCTCGCGCGCCATCAGACCGGCCGCGGACAATACGTGGATATCGCGATGCTGGATGGGACGATGCTGCTGATTGCGCAGGCGCTTTCCAATCATTACGGCAAGGGCTGGATTCCGCGGCGCGGCGCGACCACGCTCGACGGCTCGGCGCCGTATTACAATCTCTACGTGACCAAGGACGACAAATACATCACGATCGGTTCGGTCGAACCCTGGTTCTACTCCAACCTGTGTCGCGCGCTCGGCACCGAGGAATTTATCCAGGACGAGTACAACAGCGCCCGCTTTGACGAGATCAAAGCGCGCTTCGCCGAAATCTTCAAAACCAAAACGCGCGACGAGTGGTGGGAAGTCTTGACCAAAAACGACATCTGCGTGGGCCGGATGCTGACGCTCGACGAACTCGAGCACGACCCGCAAATTCGTGCGCGCAACATGATCGTCGAGGTCGAGGCGCCCGGCGGCGAGAAGATCAAGCAGGTCGGAATTTCGGTCAAACTCTCCGAGACCCCCGGCTCGATTCGCTCGCTTGCGCCCAAGCTCGGCCAGCATACCGACGAGATACTCGCCGAGCTCGGCTACGCGCAGCACGATATCGAGCGCTGGCGCGCTGAAGGCGCGATCCGTTAAGGCAACATCCGCTAAAGGTGCGCAGGAGCGTGGCGATGGCCGAGTTACCCGAGTCAACCAGGTTGCCGCTGACCTTTATTCGCGGCCCCTACGAACCGCTGCTCATCGACCATGCCGAGGGAGCCTGGCTCTACACGGCCGACGGCGGGAAAATCCTCGACGCGGCGGCTGGCGCCGTGGTGACCAACATCGGCCAGGGGCGCGAGGAAATCGCTCAACTGATGGCCGAGGAGGTGCGCCGCGCCAACTACGTCGTTCCGATCTGGTCGACGCCGCAGCGCCAACGCCTGGTCGAGCGGCTTGCGCGATGGACGCCGCCGGGCCTCACGCGGTTCTTTTTCACTTCGGGCGGATCGGAGGCGGTCGAGGCGGCGCTCAAGTTCGCGCTGATGTATCACAAGGTCCACGGCCGCCCGCAGCGCACGAAAATTATCGCGCGCGAGGCCTCATACCACGGCAATTCGATCGCCGCGCTCTCGGTCGGCGGGAGCCTGCGCCGCGCCGACTACGAACACGTGCTGTTCGATTGGCCGAAGATCAAACCCTCGTACTGTTACCGCTGTCCGTGGGACAAGACCTATCCGGGATGCGATCTCGATTGCGCCAATGCGCTCGAGGAGGAGATCGACCGCCACGGCGAGGACTCGGTGGCGGCGTTCATCGCCGAGCCGATGATGGGTTCGGCGGGCGGCGCGGTGCCGCCGGTCGGCGAGTACTGGCCGCGGCTGGCGGAAATCTGTCGGCGCCACGGCGTGTTGCTGATCGCAGATGAAGTGATGACCGGCTTCGGCCGCACCGGCCGGCGCTTCGCCGTCGACCATTGGAACGTCGTCCCCGATATCCTGGTTGGCGGCAAGGGGCTGACCGGCGGCTACATGCCGATGGGCATGATTGCGGTGCGCGACAGCCTGGTCGAGCAGTGCGAAGCCAAGGGCGCCGACTTCATGTTCTACACCTACAGCTCCCATCCGACCGCCTGCGCGGTCGCCGACCGCGTGCTCGAGATCATGGAGCGCGAGCATCTGGTCGAGCGCGCGGCCGAGATGGGTGCGCGGCTGGGCGCGCAGCTCAAGGAGGAGCTGTCGGGCCATCCGATGGTCGGCGACATCCGCGGCACCGGGATGTTCTGGGGCGTCGAGATGGTGCGCGACCGCGGCTCGCGCGCGCCCTATCCGGCGGCGCTGAAGGTGGCGAGCCGGGTGGTCGCGGCGGGGCTCAAGCGCGGGCTGTTCGTCTATCCGGCGAGCGGGATGGCGCGGCCGGGCGGCGACGCGGTGATGGTTACGCCGCCGTTTGTGATCGGCGGCGACGAGATCGAGTGCATCGTGAGCCGTCTGCGCGCGACGCTCGACGACGTGCATCCCACGCTAACGTAGTCTCGTTCGAGCGGGGAAGTTCATCGCGGAGTTCGTAAGCCGCCTCTTGCGGCTGCGCGCGCTTTCCATTGAATTATAGGGTTGGTCCGGCGCGCGGCGCATCGGCGCGAGGGGTCAGGGCCGCGCGGGCGGCGTGAGGGAGGCGTCATGGCGGATATTATCACGGATATAATCGGCCCCACTTCGCACTACTTCTATTCCCAGCGGCTCAAGCTGCATTACGTCGATTGGGGCAACGCCGACAAGCCCATGGCGATCCTGGTGCACGGCGGACGCGACCATTGCCGCAACTGGGACTGGGTCGCGCTCGAGCTGCGTCGGCACTTCCACCTGATCGCGCCGGATCTCCGCGGCCATGGCGACTCGGACTGGTCGGTGGGCGGCAGCTACGCGATGATCGATCACGTGCTCGATCTCTACCAGCTCATGCACGCGATTGCCGCCGGTCCGGTCACGCTTATCGGCCATTCGCTGGGCGCGGGTGTCGCTTTGCAGGCGGCCGGCGTCTTCCCCGATTCGGTCAAGGCGCTGGTCGCGATCGAAGGCTTGGGGCCGCCCTCCGCGATGCTGCGCGAGACGCCGGCCTACGAGCGGATGGAGAACTGGGTGGGCGATATGCGCGCGCTCGCCCAGCGCAAACCGCGCGAGTACCCGAACCTCGAGGAGGCGCTGGAGCGGATGCGCGTCGCCAACCCGCATCTCAGCCCCGAGCAGGCGCGCCATCTGACGATCCACGGCGTGCGGCGCAATGAGAACGGCACCTATTCCTGGAAGTTCGACAACTACACGCGCGCCCACTCGCCCTATCTGTTCAACCTCAAGGACGCGACCGAAATCTGGAGCCGCATCCGCTGCCCGACGCTGCTGGTGCGCGGCGACGAGTCGTGGGCGGGCGACTGGGAGCGCGACGGGCGCCTGGACTCTTTTCGCACCGCCGAGCTGGTGACGATTCCCAAGGCCGGCCATTGGGTCCATCACGACCAGCTGGCGGAATTTCTTGCCGTGGTCGATCGCTTTCTCGGCGTATAGCGCGGATGGTGCGGCCAGGAGCCCGGCACGGCAGCCGGAACGTTCGCGTCCGCGCGCGCGGGAAGAGGATGAGGAGGGGAATCTGACTGATGCGGATATTGCGGCCGTTGTCGCTACGCACCGACGAGTTCAACTACACGCTGCAGATTCTGTTTGCGGCGATGGTTGGAGTGCTGGCCGCGCTCGGCAATCTGGGCTTCGGCGCGCTCATCGGATTGTTTACCTGGGTCTTCCAGGGGCTGGAATGGGGTGCGCTCGGAATCGCTCACGGCGGCCTGCGGCTTGGGCTGGTGCCGGTGGTGCTGCTGAGCGGCGGCGTCGGGATGATCCTGCTCGACCGGTTCTTTCCGGGTGACGTGCTGGGCTACGGCTTTCCGAATTTTCTCGAAATGGTGAATCTCGGCAGCGCGCGCATCAAGCGGCGCTGGATCGTGCTCAAGGCGCTGGGCGCCGCGCTGTCGCTCGGATGCGGCGCCTCGGTCGGGCGCGAGGGGCCGATTGCGCAAATCGGCGGAGCGATCGGATCGGCGGTCGCGCAGTTGCGCCGTCTGCCGGCCGACCGCGCGAAGGTCCTGGTCGCAGCCGGCGCGGGCGCCGGAATTGCCACCACCTTCAACGCTCCGGTCGGCGGCGTGCTGTTCGCGCAGGAGATCGTCCTGCTCGGCGAGACCGAGCTCGAAAACCTGACGCTGTTGCTGGTCTCGACCGTGAGCGCCGTGGTCTTTTCGCGCGCGGTTACGGGCAACGCCGCGGTTTTCCATAACCCGGCCTTTCTGCTGCGCAGCTATTGGGAACTGTTGTCCTACGGCCTGATGGGCGCGCTGTTGGGCGTGCTGAGCGCAGCCTACATCCATTTCTTCCATGCCACCGCAGGCGCCTTCCGCAAGATGAAAGTTCCTGAGTGGGCGCGCCTGGCGATAGGCCTGGCGGTCGTCGGCCTGATCGCGATTCCTCTGCCGCAGAACCTCTCCGACGGCTATCCGATGATCAACCGCGCGATGGAAGGGCGTTTCGCAATTGGAATGACGTTAGCCTTGACCGCCGCCAAGTTCTTCAGCTCCAGCGTGTCGCTTGGATGCGGGGCGCCGGGCGGGGTCTTCGGCCCGACGTTTTTCATCGGCACCATGGGGGGCGCGACTTTTCAGCGTATGATGGCCTCGATTGTGCCGAAGTTGACCGGGCCGCGCGGGTCATACGCGTTGGTCGGATTGGGCACGTTTCTGTGCGGGGCGACGCACGCGCCGCTGACCGCGCTCTTCCTGCTGCTCGACATGACCCAGAATTACCAGATCGCGCTGCCCGCGATGATCGCGGTGGTGACGGCGCTGGTCGTCTCGCGCTCGATCGAGCATGAGTCCATCGACACCTATCGTCTGGCGCGCGAGGGCAAGACCCTCGAGATCGGACGCGAGCGGATGATGCTGACGCAGATTCCAGTCGCAAGCGTGATGACTCACGAGCCCGCGGTAGTGCGCGCCAACGCTTCACTCACGGAAGTCCTACACGCGGCCGGCGACACCGCGCAAACGACGCTGCCGGTGGTCGATGACGCGGGCGCGCTGGTCGGCCTCATCGTGACCCACGACCTGGTTGCGATGCTGAGCAGCCAGGCCGACGTGGTCGGCCTGGTCAACGCCGATGACATCTGCCGGCGCAACTGTCCGGTGGTAAGCGCCGACTCCAACCTCGACGAGGCCGCGCAACTGATGGAGTCCGAGGACCTCGAGGAACTGCCGGTGGTGGAGAACGTCGCCGGCCAGCACCACGGTCACCTGGCCGGCATCGTCGCCCGCAAGGACATCGGCCAGGTGCTCAACCGGATGGCCGTGTCGCTCTCGACGCTCACCACCGCCGGCGGCAGCATCTTCTGGGCAACTGGCTACCGCCTGATGCGCATCACCGTGCCCCAGAAGGCGCAAGGCAAGACGATGGTCGACCTCGCGGCGCGCGCGCGCTTCGGCGTAAGCGTGCTGGCGGTGCAAAAAGCCGGCGAGAGCGGAGAGGGGTTCGTTCCGATTTCGCCCGACCGCAAGCTCGATGCCGGCGACACCATCATGGCCGCCGGCCGCCCGCCCGATCTGCGCCGCTTCGTGCGCGAGCTTGAGGGACTGTAGCGGCGTCCGCCGAGGTCCGCCGCTCGCCGCGATCGGGCGCCGCGCGGGAATATCGATGAGCTTACCCGCGCAGGTTACCGCGATCCGCCCCGAAGTGGTAAAACGCTTGCTGGCGAAATTCCACAAACCCGTCACGATTGGGAGGATAACCTCATGCGCGCTGCCGTGATGCGTAACCAGAAGCTGGTGGTCGACGATATCGCCACGCCCACGCCGGGCCCCGGCGAGGTGCTGGTCAAGACGCTCGCCTGCGGAATCTGCGGATCCGACCTGCACGCGCTCAAGCACGCCGAGAAACTGGTCGAAGGGGCGCGGCGCTCGGGTGGCCCGTTCATCATGGATCTCAAGCGCGACGTCGTGATGGGCCACGAGTTCTGCGCCGAAGTCGTCGACTACGGAGCGCAGACCCGGCACCGTTTCAAGCCCGGCGCCCGGGTGTGCGCGATGCCCGTGCTGATTCGGGCCACCGGCGCCGAAACGGTCGGCTACTCGAACGAGCATCCCGGCGGCTATGGCGAATACATGCGGCTGACCGAGAAGCTGCTGCTCGAAGTGCCCAACGGGCTCGCGACCGAGCGCGCCGCGCTGACCGAGCCGCTCGCGGTCGGCTATCACGCGGTGGCCAAGGCCCGGCTGGAGAGCGACGACGCGCCGCTGGTGATCGGATGCGGCCCGGTGGGACTGGCGGTTATCGCCGCGCTCAAGCTCAAGGGCGCGAGTCCGATCGTCGCCGCGGATTTCTCGGCGCGCCGCCGCCAGCTCGCGCAGCGGATGGGCGCCGACGTCGTGGTCGATCCCAAGGAGAAGTCACCCTACGAGAGCTGGCGCGAACTGGCCGTCTTCGCCGACCCCGCCCGCGCGCCGCGATTGCCGTCCTGGATGCCGGGGCCGGCGCTGCGGCCCGCGGTGATCTTCGAATGCGTCGGAGTGCCGGGCGTGATCGAATCGATAATGGCCGCGGCGCCGTCCAACGCGCGCATGGTGGTGGTCGGCGTGTGCATGGAGCGCGACCATATCGAGCCGTTGTTCGGAATCAACAAGGAGCTGAACCTGCAGTTCGTGCTCGGCTACACCGGCGCGGAGTTCGCCGCCACGCTGCGCCATCTGGCCGAGGGCGCGATCGATGGCGACCCGCTGGTGACCGGCAAGGTCGGCGTCGAAGGCGTCGCGCAGGCGTTCGAAGACCTGGCCTCGCCCGAGCGGCACGCGAAAATCCTGGTCGAGCCGTGGCGTAGTTGAGAGGAACGTCCCGTCATACGGCGAGCGCTTTACTAGTCATCCCGAGCCGCCCTCCCGAACCGCCCTCGCGAACCGACATACCGAACCGAAGCTTCTCTTGGGATCATCCTGAGCGCAGCGAGTCCGCGAGCGAAGTCGAAGGACCTCGCGCGGTCCTCCGCGCGTCCAAACGATGGGCTGCTGCGTCTACCTCATGAGCGGCAAGTCGGGAGTGCTCTACATCGGCGCGACCAACGACTTCGACCGTCGCGTGTTCGAGCGCAGGCAAGGGCAAGATTCCACCATGGCGGATTACGCGCGGGGGACCGCGCGAGGTCCTTCGACTCCGGCAGCCTTCGCTCAGGATGACTGAAAAAGGAAACGCAGGTGTGCAGCGCTCAGGATGACTGAAAGAAGAAACGCAGGTGTGCGGCGCTCAGGATGACTACAGACGTGTGCGCGCGCGGTTCTCCTATCCGCCCGCGGATGGAGCCGCTTCATCCGCGAAGCGAAACGGGCGGGCGCGGCCCGCGCGCAGCTCGGCGCACAGCCCCTCGATGTCGCTTACCTGGCGCTCCAGCTCGGTTGCGCAGGTGAGAAACCATTTCGGGCTCACGAAATGCGCGTCGCTGCCGCCGACGCCGACCAGCCCGAGTTTCTCCGCCGCGACCAGCGCCGCTTCGTTCTCGCGCGGCGAGTTCTGCCCGTTGAGCGTCTCGATAACGCCCAGCGCCGCGCCGTGGCGCGCGAGCAAGTCGTCAAGCAGCGGACCGAAGCCCGAATCGCGAAACGGATGCGCCGGGATCGCGATTCCGCCCTCGCCGTGGACGACTTCGATAAGCTGCTCGCTCTTGAGCATCCGCGAACTCAAGTCGAAACGGCGCAGCACCTCGCGCGTCACCCCGAACAGCAGCAGATGGCCCAGGTTGGTGTCGGCCTCGATTCCCTTGAACACCATCACGCCGAATTGTTCCGCAAGCTCGGCGTAGCGCTGGTCGAGATCCGGATCGGCCGGAAACAGGCGATGCTCGGTGAAGCAGATGGCGTCGAGACGGCACGGACCGCGTGCGGCGGTTTCGAGGTACGCCTCGGGTGCGACGTTGGAATCCGAAGAGAGCAGGGTATGGACGTGCAAGTCGATGAGCATGATGCGACGATTCTCACATGTGCCGGCGTGGCTTGGAAAGCCGCTTCGCTGTGCGCGCGCGCCGGGCCGTTCGCGACGCCCAGGCGGACGCTCTATGGTCCGGCGAAGTTGTTGCGCACGCGCAGATGATCTGTGAGCGAGGCCACGCCCGCGACGTTCAACGCCAGCATCTGCACCATCGCTTCGTCGGTCGCGGTCGGCACCGTTCCCGTCAGCTCCATCGTGTCGCCCACCATGCGGAAGCGCACGCCCGTGTATCCGCTGGCGTCAAGCGCCGCGCGAAAAGCGTCCAGCCGCGCGGCGCGAAAATTCGGAGCCGCGGGTGTAAAGTCCGGCGCGGGCGCTTCGGGCTCCACGCCAGGCGCCGGCGCCTCGGGTGCGGGCACCATCGGTATCGGCGCGTCGGCGCGCGTGGCGTCGGGCGAGTCGTCGCCCGAATAGTTGGCGACGACGTTCAGGCACGAAAGCGCTTTCACTGCCGCAAAAGCGCCTACGAAGATCAGCACCAGCATCAGGACGGGCCGGCGCGCACCGTGCGTGCGATAGTGGTGCCAGGTGCCGCGGGACGGCAGGCGCGGGCGGTCGCCGGCCACCGGCGGCACTGAGAGGAGCACGGTTTCGGCCTCGTGATCGGCCGCGTGGCCAGCCTCGGCGGGAGCGAAGCTGACCCCCGCGCCGCAAAAAGAACAGAAGCGCGAGTCCGAGGGAATCGTACGCCGGCAATTCGTGCAATCGATCTCCGATGCCGCGCGGAGCAGGGTTGGCGCGGCCGGCGATACAGGTCGCGGCGGGTTGGCGCCCAGCGGAAGGCGAAGCTGCGAGCGGGCAGGGCCGGAGGCCGACTGCGACGGCGCGGTCGATGGCGATTCTGCGGTCGCCGGCGCCGGGGTTGCGCTGTCCGCGTGGTTGGCTACCGATGGCGCGATCGCCGCCGCGCCGCCGTCGCGAAGCTCTTCGAGCCGGCGGCTGAATTCCGCCGCGCTTTGCACCCGATGCTCGACGTCGTAGGCGAGCGCGTCGTCGACCAGCGCCGCCAGCGCGGGTTCGACACCGGGACACAGCGTGGCGAGCGGCGGAAAGCTGAACGGCGCTTCGTTGGCCGGGTCGCGGCCGCTTAGCGCATGATGCATCGTCGCGCCCAGCGCGTAGAGGTCCGAACGCAGCTCGACCTTGCCGCGATATTGCTCGGGCGGCGCGTAGCCCTGGGTGCCGATCATGGTCGCATTTTGCTGCGGCTGGAAGTGGCGCGCGATCCCGAAGTCGATGAGCTTGGCCTGCCCGTTGCCCATCAGCATCACGTTGGACGGCTTGAGGTCGCGGTAGATGACCGGCGGCTCGAGCCCGTGCAGGTACGCGAGCGTATCGAGGATTTGCAGCGCGATGTCGATGACGCGCGACGCGGCCAGCCGGCCGCCTGCCTCCTTCATCTCCTCCTCGAGCGTCGCGCCGTCGATATATTCCATCACCAGGTAGTGATGGTTCTGTTCGCTGAAGCGGTCGAAAACGCGGGGGATGTGCTCGTTGTTCAGGCGCGCCAGCATGTCGGCCTCGCGCTGGAACGCGTCGACCGCCTGACGCTGCGCGTCGGGGTTGGTGAAATTGTCGACCACCTCGGCGAGCGCACAGCGTCGCGCCGCCAGACGCAGGTCCTCGGCCAGATAGACCAGCTTCATCCCGCCGCCGCCGAGCGGCCTTACGACTCGGTAGCGGCCGCCGACTATGGTGTTTGGCGCAATCATCGCGGAGGTCGCGGTAATTACTGCGTCCGCGGCCCTGCCGTCAACGCTCCGGAGGCGCGAATTCCACGGCGCTCGGCATCAAGGGCCGCGGCGCGCGCCGCCGACACCGCGCACACCAGTTGAATCAGCACGCCCAGCGACGACGAAGTGCCGTAAGCGATCAACGTTGCGAAAAACCATCCGATCGCGCGCCCGGTGCGTCCGGCGTAGAAATGGCCGAGCCCCGGAACCACGCTTAGCACGAATGCGATCACGGCCGGCGAACTCAGATCGCCGAGCCATCCCGCGGCGCCCAACCTTGCGCCGCACTGCTTGCAGAACACGGCCTCGGCGACCGTCACCGGCTGGCCGCACTGCGAGCAGAAGCGCGCCCGTGTCGCTCCTGTATCAGCCATGCCGGGTTCAGCCATGGAACACAAACGGCGCGTCGCCCAGCCGCACGTCGTCGCCGTCGGCGAGCGGGCGGGTGCCGTCGATTCGTTGGCCACGCAGGAAGGTGCCGTTTTGGCTGGACAGGTCGCGCAGCGCGAAACCACCGTCGTGCGGCACGATGCTCGCGTGGCGGCGCGAGACCGAGGCGTCGGCGATCACGATGTCGTTGTCGATCGCGCGGCCCAGCGTGGTCGGCGCCGTCGGGCGCAGTTCGTAGCGGCGCCCGCTGGCGCCGACCAGGCAGGGCGTCGCCATCCGCCCGACGGCCGGTGGCACCGCGGGCGCGGTGTCTGGCGCCCCGTACTGGCCGCTGCGGGGTGGGACGGCGGGCCGCGGTCCGGCCGCGCTCGCGCGCTTTAGATGGAAGCTCAGTTCGTAGTCGGAGATTTTGATCCGATCGCCTTCGTTCAGCTCGGCGGTTTCGATTCGGCCGCCGTTGAGCAGCACGCCCTGCTGCACCGCGAGATTCTTCAGCACGTATTTGTTGCCGTGGCGCTCGATCGTCGCGTGGCGCGGCTGCACGCCGGGGTCGCCGAACAGTCCGACCACGTTTTCCTCGGCGCGCCCGAGCGTCGCCACCGCGCGGTCGATATTGAAGCTGCGCCCGCGCAGCCGCCCGGCCTCGACGTTGAGCCACGCGCTCTTGGTCAGCTCCTGCACCAGCCCGATCATCAGTCCGATCGCCAATCCGAGCGCACACAGCCCGAACAGCCGCGCAAAAAGCCCGCTCGCGTTGGCCCCGATTATGTCGAAGGCGACCCCGCCGACGAAGCCGCCCACCCATCCGCCGACCGCGCCCTTGGCAATGTTGCGCAGCGAGCCCGCGAGGTCCTTGAGCGAGCCGCTTGCGAGTCCCACGCCCGCGCCGCAGATGAAGCCCATCAGAACCCATCCGATCACCCGCGCGACGCGCAGATAGATCTCAGAACCGGCATGGTTGGCGCCCCATCCGCCGGCCGAAAGGATCATCGTGAAGACGACGTTGGAGTAGTAAACCGCGGGCAACCCGATGAGAAAGCAGACTACGAGTCCGATCAGGAAACGCCGCGTGGTCGCCGGCGTGAGTTGCAGGCTTTTGCTCTGCGCCGCGACGATTAGGCCCCCGACCAGCCCCCAGAACAACGCCATCGAGACCACGCCTGCAACCTGGGTCCAGAAGTTTTCGATCTGCGTGATGCTATGGCCGTGGCTGACCAGCTCGACCGGAATCCATCCGAGCGCGCCGCCGGCGAGACCGGCCAGGGCCATGAAGGTAAGCTCGCGCTGGTCGATAGCGTCGTTCATCCCAGTGAGTCCGAGTCGGAATTTGGTACGTTTGACAAAGGATTCGGCATGGGCGTGGCGCAGACTTGTAACCGCAGCTTCTCTCGGAATTCGCAACCATAATAACCCGGCTGGCGGATGCGGCAAACGTCCGACGAACATCGATAGCCGGCGGGCGCTCGCGGGTTGCTCACTTCGCTGCAAACGGTGCATGATTCTCGTTTGTAGAAAGGCCCAATCGGCAGGAGGTCACGATGGCGGAGAAAACCCTGGTACCCGAGGCATTTGGACCGCTCCAGGGGGTCAAAATCATCTCCAGCGGCACTTTGATCGCGGAGCCGTTCGCCGCGGCGCTCGCCGCCGACATGGGCGCCGAGGTCATCCAGGTCGAGCGCCCCGGTGTCGGCGACATGGGATGGCGCAGCGTCGGTATCCGGCTCAAGACGCGCGACGGCAAGGGCGAGACCGCGACCAACTGGGTGCAGGAGCGGCGCAACGTCTTCTGCATCTCGCTCGATCTTACCCGGCCGCGCGGGCGCGAACTGTTCCTGCGGCTGGTCGAGCGCGCCGACATCTGGATGGAAAGCTCGAAGGCCGGAACTTACCCGAAATGGGGCCTCGACGACGCTTCGGTATGGAAGGTCAATCCGAAGCTGGTGATCACTCACGTCAGCTCCTACGGCCAGTACGGCCATCCCGACTATATCGGGCGGACTTCGTACGACATCGTGGGTCAGGCCTTCGGCGGCATCATGTACCAGACCGGCTTTCCCGAGACGCCGCCCTCGCGCGCCGCACCGTGGACGGGCGACTACCTCACGGCGTTGTTCACGCTATGGTCGTCGCTGGCGGGGCTGACCTACGCGCGCAGTTTCGGCAAGGGCCAGGCGATCGACATCGCGCAGTACGAGGCGATCCATCGCACGCTCGGCGGCACGATGGTCGAGTACTTCCAGCAGGGACTGGTGCGCGAGCGCTCGGGCAACAAGGCCCAGGGCTTCCAACCGCTCGACAGTTTCGAGGCGAGCGACGGATGGGTGGTGCTGGGCGCGATCGGCGAGGTCTACGATCGCGTGGTGCGCGCCATCGGACTCGATCCGGCCGATCCGAAATGGCAAAAGGCGCGCCTGGACATCGAATCGATGGAAGGGATCGAGTTCGACGCGCTCTTACGCGGATGGATCAACGAGCGGCCCGCGCTCGAAGTCGTGCGGCACATGAACGAGCACAACGTCGCCTGCAACCGGATCATGTCGAGCAAGGACATGGCGGAAAACGAGCAATACCAGGCGCGCGACATGCACGTCGAATGGACCGACGAGCAGGCGGGCCCGGTCAAGGGCGTCGGGATCGTGCCGAAGTTTTCGGCCACGCCGGGGAAGATTTTCCGCGGCGCGGTCGGCGTCGGTCATGACAACGAGCGGGTGTACGGCGAGCTACTTGGGCTCAAGCCGGCGGAGATCGAAGAGCTCAGGCGCGACAAGCTGATCTAGGTGAGCGACCGCCGCAACACGGCGGTCAGGCGTACAGGTGGGGGCGCGGCCGTTGGCCGCGCCCCCACACTTTCTTGCGGAGAAAGGCGCGCGCGGCGCGCGCCCTAACGCGCGACCCGCGTCATGAAGGCCTCGACGCCGCGGACGAACTCGCGTTCGTCAGCGTAGCGCCCGAGGTCGAGGATGAAGTACGTTGCGCCGGCCGCGCGCTCGGCTTCCAGCCGCGCGCGCGCCGCCGCAACGTCTTCCAGCTTGAGCGCGCGGCGCACCACTATTTCGGGCTCGGCGCGTCCGCGCGCGCGAGCCTGCTCGCGCAGCGCGGCCACCGCCGGGCCGAGCTTTTCCGCCGGCAGCATCGGATGCCATCCGTCGCCGAATTCCAGCACCCGCGCCACTGCGTTGTCGCCATTGCCGCCGATCCAGATTGGCGGACGCGGCGGGCGCGGCAGGAACACGACCGGCGCGAAGCGCACGAGCGCGCCGTCGTAGGAGGCGACGTCGCTTGCGAACAATCGATGCAATACGCGCAGCGTCTCGGTGGCGAGCGCACCGCGCTTTTGCGGATCGACGCCGAGCGCTTCGAACTCGCGCCGCAGCCATCCGACGCCCGTGGCCAGGATCATCCGGCCGCCCGACAGTTCCTGGATCGTCGCAACCTGCTTTGCGGTGAGCACGGCCGGGCGATACGGCAGCACCAGCACCGACACGCCGAGGCGGATTCGCTCGGTCGCACCGGCCAGAAACGCGAGCGTCGCCAGCACGTCGAGGTAGCGCCCGCCCGAGCCTTCGACGTCGTCGGGCGGCAGCACCAGGTGGTCCGAGACGAAGAGCGCGTCGAAGCCGAGTTGCTCGGCGGCGCGGGCGCAGGCAACGAGGGTCTCGCGGGACGATTGCGGCCCCATGTTGCGGATCGCGATTCCGTACTTCATCGTCGGCCCTCTCGTACCCGACGCCGGGCGCCAGGCTTCAGCGATGTCGGTATTTCACTATTTCACGGCCTTGAGTTTGCGCCGGCCGTGGCGCCCCGAGACCAGACGGCGCGCCGCCGCGCCGAGCGCGCCCGCGCGATGCCATCGGCCGTACTGCTCCAGGGTCAGCCCGCGCGCCGCTTCCAGCGCGACCGACAGCGCCGCGAGCACGCAGACCTCGGCCAGCACGCTGATGCGCGGCGCGAGGCCGAGCACGCCGCCCTCCTGTTCGACCGGCGCATTGATCACCAGGTCGGCCAGATGGGAGAGTTCGGAGGCCGAGTTGCCGGTCACCGCGATCAGCTGCGCGCCGTGCTCCTTGATCGCCGCGGCGGCCTCGCACAGCTCGCGCGTGTTGCCGCTGTTGGAGATCGCAATTACGACGTCCTTGGGATCGACCTGGCCGAGACTGCCGTGCAGAGTTTCGGTCGCGTGCAGAAAGGTCGCTTGCGTTCCCACCGAACACAGCAGGCTCGCCGCGTAACGCGCGACGTGCTCGGGCTTGCCGACGCCGGTCAGATGGACGCGGCCGCCGCGGCTTTCGGCGGCGCGGATCAAGTCGACGGCGGCGCGAATCTGGTTGAGGTCGATCTCGCGCCGCAGCGTCCCAAGCTCGCTCAGGCACAATTCCAGAAAACGGTTGACCTCGACCGAAGGGTCGAGCGGTCCACCCGCCTGCCGGGGCGTTTCGATCTCCGGCAGCGCCTGATCGGGCATCGCATGGCGGAACAGCGCGAGCACTTGGTCGCGCACCTCGAAGCCAGCGGGAAACGCGCCCAGCCGTCCCACGCATACCGCGCCCGCCGCGTTGGCCAAAGTTCCGATTGCGTGCCACGGCAGGCCCCAGCTCAGCCCCGCAAGCATCGCGCCCAGGAACGCGTCGCCGGCGCCGGTGGTGTCGACCACCTTGACCGCGAACGCCGGCAGCTTGAGCGCGACCCCGGCCGCCGCGATCGCGCATCCGCGCTCGCCGTCGGTGACGATCACGGCCTGGCTCTGGTAACGCGCGCGCATCGCCCGCGCAAGTTTCAGCGTATCGCGCCCCGGACCCACGAGCGCGCGCGCCGCGAGACGGGTCGGTTTGAGAATCGTCGCCAGACGAAGCGCGCGCTCCAGTTCGGCGCGGGTGCCAAGCGCCGGGCAGGCCTCGGCGGGCGGCAGATCGACGTCGAGCACGGTCGGGATGGAATTGGCCCGCGCGAACAGCAGCAGGGCGAGGACGGTGCGCAGGGGGAGCTGGGAAATTTCGGTCGAGACCATCCGGGCGTGACGGATGAAGCCGGCGTGGCGGCGGCGAATCTCGTCGGGCGCAAGCTCGGCGGTGGCGCCGCGCGCCATGTAGATCGCGCGGCCGCCGCGCGCGTCGACGAAGACCTTGGCAAACGAGCTGGCCGAGCCGTCGGTGGTGAGATGATGGCGAATTCCGAACTGCTCCATCCCGCGGCGCAGAAACTCGCCGTGGCGGTCGGCGCCGATTTTGCCCAGCACCCCGACCTCGAGTCCCAGCACGCGGGCCCATCCGAGGTGGTTGAGGACCAGCCCGCCGAGCGCCGCGCGTTCCATCCGGCCGTCGTCGTGATGGGCGTCGAGCGCGATTTTCTGCTCGGCGTGCACGAACTTCGGCGTGCGGTAGAACAAGTCCACCACCATGCTGCCGCAGCCGGCGACGTCGAGTTTTGCCTCAGCCATCCTTGCGCGCGCGCCTCGCCTGCGGACGCTCGGCCTCGACCTCGCTGAGCCATCCGGGCTCCAGCGTGGCCGCCGCGCGCCGGCGCATCTCCTTGAAGCGGCGCGCGAACTCGCGCCGCTCGCCGCCGCTGAACGCGGGGGTTTCCGGGGCAAGCGCTTCGCTGCGGCACACGCCCATCTCGACCAACGCCGCCTTGAGGCAGGCGACGGTGGGGCGCGCGCCGCGGCCCCCGCGGTTGAACTCGCAGGCGGTGCGGAACTCCTCGAGCATCTGGGCGTAGCGATGCATCAGGGCGGAATCGCCGTTGCGGCACACGCGCAGCGCCCGTTGCCACTCGCGCGGCATCGCGTTGCCCGGTCCGGCGACGATTCCATAGGGCAGCGAATCGCGCGTCCAGTAGCGGTTCCAGTAGTGCCGGGTCCATCCGCCCGCGCCCGTCGGCGGCGCGAACAGGTCGAAGATGAGATACGGGTCGCCGGCGTAAATCGCGAAATCGCCGCCGCGGTTGAAGTGGGACGCGGCGCGCGTGTAGTTGCCGAGCACCGCTTTGCCGGCAGTGACCTTGACTCCGCGCACGTAGTCCATCCGGCTCATCTGTTTGACGTCGCGCGTGTGCATGTGCGGCGCTTGGCCGGGCGCGGCGATCTCGGCGTTGTCGTAGAGGAAGACCGGGATGCGCCGCCTGGCGCGCTCGAACAGCGCGTTGATCTCGCGGTTGACGAAGCCCACCGGATCGTCCGCGTCGCGAATCGAAAGCGGCGCCACCACCACCGCCTCGGCCTCGAGCTCCAGCGCATACTCGAGGTTCTCGAGCGTTTCGGTGCGCGTATGGCCGGTGATGCCGACCCAGGCCTCGACCGCGACCCCGGCGGCGGCGATGTGGCGGCATTCGTCGACCACTACGCGCGCGATCTGCTGGCGGCGCGGATTGTCGAGCTTGTTCCATTCGCCGGTGGTGCCGGCGGCGAAGATGATGTTGGCGCCGTGGCCGTCCTGCACCGCCCAGCGCACGACCGCGCGCTGCTCGTCCTCGAGCACTTCGCCCGAGCGGTCGAGGATGGTGACGACCGGCACCGAAAGCCCCGCGTTGGGCACGTAGCGTTGAGCTTCCCGCTCCCGCGCTTGTCGCGCCGCCCCCCGCCGTCCGACAACTCTGAGTTGTGTCCTATCTGTCATCGCGCCTCGTGATCGAAAAGAACCGCTGACGAAATTTCACCCGGAGCCACCGGTGCCGGCCCGGAATCACAGAATTCCGAGCCCGGCCCGCGTGACGAACGTCTGCTTGCCGTCCGAGGTTGCACTATATTTGCTAAGCTGCGCTTCAATACGCAAACGGTAGGTGCCATCCTTCAAGATCGCGCCCTTGGGCATATTGTTGGCCCACAGCGATGCCTTGCAGGAGGCGATGACGAAGTTGTCGATCACGGCGAGCCCCGAATGCTGCTGGTAGATCAGCTCCTTTAGCTGGCCCTTGTCGTCAAGGATGGCGATCACGATGATCGGCCTTATCTCTTCGGACAACTCCAGCCTCACCAGCGGTTCCAGCTTCTCCTCCTTGACCATCTCGCTGAGCAGTTGCGAGAGCATCCTGCTCGCGAAGCCCGGATACTCGGCCGCCTTGGCATTGAGCAGCCGCTCCTCGGTATGCGGAATCTCGGTTTCCGCGTAACGCGGGGAGGCGGGATCGTCCAGGAACAGCCGGCGCAGGGTCGAGGGCGTGTACCGCTGGCGGCCGTGCTCGAGCGCCGCAAGCGTCTCATTGCGGGAGCGGTTGGAGTTCAGCACTTTCGCGGCGTCATCGAGCGCCGCGGTATCGGCGTTGCCGGATGAAAGCTGTGAAAGATTCGTGATGACGTGCGGCGCGTCGGGAGCGGCGGGCGGCGAGGGCGGGGCGGTGGTGGTGGTGTTCTGCCATGAGCACCCGGTGACCAGCGCCGTTGCCAGAACCGCGCTCAACGTGGCCACGGCGCCAAGCCGGCCGATCGTCGCGCACCGACGCGCGCCGGCGCGGAGCGGAAGCATCAAACCGTATCGCATTTGCCATCCCTGAACGGAGAAAATCGTAGTTCCGTGGGCGGCGCTCGCGCGCCGCGAAGCCGCAATCTTAATACTGAACGCCGGCGCGGACAATCACCGCGCGCGCGCGCCGGTCGTCGGGCTCGACTCGGCCGGCGCACGACCGATCCACGGCCGTTGCATGGGCCGATGACAAATCGCCAGTCAGTGGTTATCTTACTCAAAGGCAAAGAGGCGGCGGTCCAATTGAGTGACCTCCCGCCTGATGATAGACTGTTTGGGAGAGAAGGAAGGAAATGAAACCCGGAATCCATCCCGAATACCATCGCTGCGTGGTAACCTGCGCATGCGGCAACACGTTCGAGACGCGCGCGACCGTCGGTGAGGTGCACGTCGAAGTCTGTTCGAACTGCCATCCCTTTTATACCGGCACGCAGCGGCTGGTGGACACGGCCGGCCGGATCGAGCGTTTCAATCGCAAGTACGGTCGTAAAGTAGCATAGCAACCTCCGCTGCCCGCGGCGCATCGGCGATGCGTCCGGGTGGTCGGGGGATCGGTCTTGATGGCGCGGCTGGCCCGACACTTGGTAGCCGCGCCAAATTTTTGTCCTACGCGGCGCTGAACCCGCGCGCCGCCACGGTTTAGGTGCCGATGCTCGACAAGCTCAAGGGAATCGAAGAGCGCTTCGCCGAATTGGAGCGGCGTATCAGCGATCCGGCGGTGATCGCCAACAATCGCGAATATGCCCAGCTCGCCCGCGAACGCTCCTCGCTCCAGGAGGTCATCGCCGCCATCCGCGAGTATCGCCACACGCTCGGCGACATCGCCGAGCATCGCGCGGTGCTCGAGGGCGACGACGAGGACCTGCGCGAGCTGGCCAAGGGCGAGCTGCCGACGCTGCAAAAGCGCCAGGGCGAGCTGGAAGAGCGAATCAGAACGCTGATTACGCCGCGCGACCCCAACGACGACCGCAACGTGCTGCTCGAAATCCGCGCCGGCGCCGGCGGCGAGGAAGCCTCCCTCTTCGCCGGAGAACTGTTCCGGATGTACACCCGCTATGCCGAGCGCCATCGATGGAAGGTCGAGTCGCTGAGCCTCAGCACCACCGGGCTTGGCGGAATCAAGGAAGTTATCGCGCTTATCGCGGGCCGCGGCGCATACAGCCGGCTCAAATTCGAGGGCGGCGTGCATCGCGTGCAGCGCGTCCCCGCAACCGAGGCCCAGGGCCGCATCCATACCTCCGCCGTGACCGTCGCCGTGATGCCCGAGGCCGACGACGTCGAGGTCAACATCAACGAGGAGAAAGACCTCCGCATCGACGTCATGCGGGCCTCGGGGCCGGGCGGCCAGAGCGTCAACACCACTGACTCGGCCGTGCGCATCACCCACATTCCGACCGGGATGGTGATCGTTTGCCGCGACGAAAAATCGCAGCACAAGAACAAGGCGCGGGCGCTCAAAATCCTGCGCGCCCGCCTGCTCGAGGCGGCGCAGGCCGAACAGGACGCCAAGATGGCCGCGACGCGCCGCTCGATGGTCGGCACCGGCGACCGCTCCGAGCGCATCCGCACCTACAATTTTCCGCAATCCCGCGTGACCGACCATCGCGTCAACCTGACGCTGCATCAGCTCGACCAGGTGCTCGACGGCGCGATCGACCCGCTGATCGACGCGCTCGCCACCCGCGAGCAGGCCGAGGCGCTGAGCATCTGACGGCGATGGCGCCCGAGCCTATCGCCGCGCCGCACACGGCCCGGCCTGTCCCAGCGGCGGCGCTCGCGGCCGCAAGCGCGCGCCTGGCGGCCGCTGGAATCGAGAGTGCGCAGCTGGATGCCGAACTGCTGATGGCGGCGGCGGCGGGTGTCGCGCGCGCATCGCTGGTGGGTGGCGCCGCACAAATCGGCACGGCCGCGCTGGCGCGTTTCGAGCAGATGGTCGCGCGGCGCGAGGCGCGCGAGCCGCTCGCCTATATCGTCGGCCGGCGCGAGTTTTTTTCGCTCGAATTCCGGGTCCGTCCCGGCGTGCTCATCCCGCGTCCCGAGACCGAGACCGTAGTCGAGGCCGCGCTGGATTTTCTGCGCGGGCGCCCGGCCGCGACGGTGCTGGATATCGGCACGGGCTCGGGCGCTATCGCAATCGCGATCGCCAGGAACGCGCCGGCCGGGCGGATCGTTGCGTCGGATATATCTAAAGTATCGCTTGGGATTGCGGCCGACAACGCGCGGCGCCATCGATGCGCGGATCGGATCGCCTTTCTTGAAGGCGATTGCTTTGCCGTGTTGGACGGACGCCACCCGCCCTTCGATCCGTTCGATCTGATCGTGTCCAACCCACCCTACGTTGCCGCGGTCGAGCTGGCTTCGTTGGCGCCCGAGGTGCGCGACTTCGAGCCGCGCGTCGCACTCGAGGGTGGCCTCGAGGGGATGGATTTCTATCGCAGGATCGCGGCCGGGCTGTCGCGATGGCTCGCACGCGGCGGCCAGGTGATACTTGAAGTTGGCGCGGGGCAGGCGGAAATGGTCGAAGCGATGATGCTCGCGGCCGGATGCGACGAGAGCGTGCGGATGCGCGATCTGGCGGGGGTCGAACGCGTCGTGCGCGCGCGTCGCGCGCATTAGTGTCCCCATCATTCACGGTGGCCGAAGGGGGCAAACCTAGTTCGGTGGTTTTCCGCCGGCTCGGGTCGCCGCTCTTTATCGCGCATTCCGGTCGCACAGCTTATACTGACGCTTTAAGGCGGATGCGCTGACGCAGGAGCCGTGCGGTCGGCGGCTCCTGGCCTTTGGGGGGACTCTACATCTTCGGGGGAT
>Ga0307374_10002705_pt1 | contig 31208 bp, 35 predicted proteins | sample OX3MG_FD_202532 | JGI IMG/M metagenome (GOLD analysis project Ga0307374, IMG submission 202532) | Soil microbial communities from Risofladan, Vaasa, Finland - OX-3 | ecosystem: Environmental > Terrestrial > Soil > Coastal area > Acid sulfate soil | place: Finland: Risofladan, Vaasa | collected... | reverse complement strand
GCGTCTCGATCGGCCGGTAGCCGAACGACTCCACCACCGAGCGGTGGATGTCGAGCAACCACGTGCGAGCGGCGAACTCGTCCGGCAGGATGTCGCGCGTCCCGCGCGGCGCCGCGATCTCAGGCATTGGCGTCCGAGTGTACGGGCTCCCGGCCGCAATGCCCCCTGAGGCGCCGTCAGGCCAGGAGGCCGGGAAACCTCGCCGCGTTCGCAGCCACGTCGAAGGAAAGCCTCATGACGAAATCGTCGGGGAGGCCGTTGACGATTCGCAAGGCACGGTCGCAACTGACGGCGAGGGCCCTCGGGCCGCCGGCGCCGCGGGGTCGAAGCGCGGCCACGGTCATCAACATCGGTGCGCGCGTCCCCACCGCGACGAAGACACTGCATCCCGCGGCGGTGACCACGAGGGGCTCCGCAGCCGGGTCGGTCGCGGCGAGCAGCATCGAGCCGTTGGTCTCCGATTGGAGGAGCTCGCCGGCGGCCAGTTCGATGAGGCGGAGTCGTGTGCGCGGTTCGATGCACGCAGCGTCGCTCCGAGGCGCGACACGTGGCTGTCGCGCGGGCAGCGTCCGGCTCAGCCCGAGTCGCGCGCCACCGTGTGCACGTCTCGCACCGCCTCGAGTCGCTCGAGCAGGCGGCTGAGCTGGGACAGGTTCTGGATCTCGACGATCGTGCTGATCACCGCGGTCTTGTCGTCGTACACCTGCACGTCGGCGCCGCTCAGGTTGATCTTCGACTCCGCGATGACCGCCGCGATGTCGCGCAGCAGCCCGGTGCGGTCCCAGGCCTCGATCTTGATGCTGACGGGATACACCTGGCGCGCTCCGGTCTCCCACTCGACGTCGACGATTCGCTCGACGTCCGAGGCGTTCCGGACGTTCACGCAGTCCGCGCGATGCACCGTCACGCCTTTGCCGCGCGTGACGTAGCCACGGATGATGTCGCCCGCGACCGGTTTGCAGCAGTGTGCGAGCGTCGTCAGCATGTCGACGTGGCCGTGCACGCGCACGTGTCCGGTCGGTGCGGGCGTGCTCGTCAGCGGGATGCCGAGGATGCGGTCGTCGTCGGTCTGCTGCTCGTCGGCGCCGAACCGCAGGACGGCGCTGCGCGCGCTGATGTCGCCATACCCGATGGCGGCGACGAAGTCGTCGACCGTGGCGACCTTGAACTCCTGGGCAAGCTCGAGGAGCTGCTCATCCTTGACGCTGTTCAGCGCCATCTGCCGCAGACGGCGGAACTCCTTGTCCAGCATCTCCCGGCCCTTCTGGATGTTCTCGTCACGGCGCTCGCGCTTGAACCATTGCCGGATCTTCTCCCGGGCGCTCGACGTCTTCACGAAGTTGAGCCAGTCGCGCGATGGACCGTGCGCACCCTTGGTCGTCAGCACCTCGACGATCTCGCCGTTCTCGAGGCGGTGATCGAGCGGCACCATGCGCCCGTTCACCTTCGCGCCGATGCACGCGTGCCCGACGTCGGTGTGGATGCGGTACGCGAAATCGACCGGCGTCGAGCCCTGCGGCAGCGAGCGAACGTCGCCGCGCGGCGTGAAGACGAAGACCTCGTCCTGGAAGATGTCGACTTTGACGGTGTTGACGAAGGCCTCGGCGTCGAGGACCTCCTTCTGCCAGTCCATGAGGAGGCGGAGCCACGTGAAACGCTCATCGATGCGTCCGCCGTCCTGCGGTCCCTTGTATCGCCAGTGCGCCGCGACCCCGTACTCCGAGGTCTCGTGCATCTCCTGCGTCCGGATCTGCACCTCCATGGGCTCGCCCGTGTGCGACAGCACCGTGGTGTGCAACGACTGATAGCCGTTGCCTTTCGGCATCGCGATGTAGTCCTTGAACCGCCCCGGCAGCGGCTTCCACATCGAATGCACGATGCCGAGCGCGCCGTAGCAATCCTTGATGGAGTCCACGAGGACGCGGATGGCGATGATGTCGTAGATCTCACCGAATTCCTTCTGCCCGCGCACCATCTTCTCGTGGATGCTGTACATGTGCTTGGTGCGCCCTGAGATCTCGGCGTGCACGCCAAGCGGCGCGAACTCGCGCGCGAGGATCTCGGTGACGTCGCGAACGAACTCGTCACGCTGCTCGCGCGTGCTCGCGAGGCGCGCCTCGATCAGCTGGTAGTTGTCGGGGTCGAGCTGCACGAACGCCAGGTCCTCGAGCTCGCCCTTGATCTCCCAGATGCCGAGCCGGTGCGCGAGCGGCGCGTAGATGTCGAGCGTCTCGCGACTGATGCGAAGACGGCGCTCCGCGGTGTGAGCGCTGACGGTGCGCATGTTGTGGAGGCGGTCGCCGAGCTTGATGAGGACCACGCGGATGTCCTCGGCCATGGCGACGAGCATCTTGCGGATGTTCTCGGCCTGATGCTCCTCGGCGCTTCGCACGTGGATCTTGCCGAGCTTCGTGACTCCGTCGACGAGCTTGGCAACCTGCTCCCCGAAGAGATCACGGACCTCCTCGCGGGTGACGACGGTGTCCTCGACGGTGTCGTGGAGCAGCGCGGCGATGACCGTCTCGGGATCGAGGCGCAGATCAGCGAGGATGCCCGCCACCGCGAGCGGGTGCTCGATGTAGGGCTCGCCGCTGAGCCGGGACTGGCCGGCGTGCGCGCGGTCGGCAACCTCGAAGGCACGGCGAATCGCAGCCCGATCCTCCTCGGGGAGGTAGTCGATGCGCTCCATGAGCTCGGTGATGGGCACTGCCTTGTCGAGTGTAGAGCGGGATCGCCACGTTCAAACCCTTCGCCGATACGCGCGCACCCGCGAGCCGCTCGAGCAGTTTCCAGAATGTGGCGAAACCGTTGAACGACCACACTGAACGCCACGCGCGCGGTGACGGCAGGCGGTCTTCAGGGACTGACCCGGTAAACTGGCCAAAATGACCTCGGAATCACGCGCGCCCCAGGCGGGTGAGACGGATCTGGTTTCACCGCTCGGTGGAGCGCTCGTCGATCTGCTGATGAGCGCAGAAGAGCTTGCAGATGTTGACGCGCGCGCGGCGCACATGACGTCGTTGCGCATCTCCGGAACCGCCGCCGCCGATGCCGCATTGCTCGGCAGCGGAGCGTATTCGCCACTGACCGGGTTCCAGCGGCGCAGTGACTACGAGAGCGTCGTCGAGCGAGCCGAGCTTGGCGACGGCACCCCGTGGACGTTGCCGATCACCCTGCCGGCAGGGGACGAGGGACGCGGGCTCAAGGAAGGCGCCGTTGTCGCGCTTCGCGACGACAGCAACCGCTTGGTCGGAGTCCTCACCGTCGACGAAGTCTTCGATCGTGACCTCGAGAAAGAGGCGAGCGAGGTGTTCCGCACCACCGATCAGGCGCACCCGGGAGTCGCGGCGATGTTCGCGCAGGGCCCCACCGTCGTCGCCGGCGCTGTCCGGGTCGCCCCGCGGCCGGCCGGCGATGTCCTGTCCACCCCTGCGGAGACGCGGGCGGCGTTCAAGGAACGTGGCTGGTCGACGGTGGTCGGCTTCCAGACGCGCAACCCCGTGCACCGGGCGCACGAGTACCTCACCAAGGTGGCGCTCGAACAGGTCGACGGCCTGCTGCTCCATCCGCTGTCGGGCGCGACCAAGGGCGACGATGTTCCCTTCGAGGTGCGCATGGACTGCTACCGCGTGCTGCTCGACCGCTACTACCCGCCGAATCGCGTCGTGCTCGGCATCTTCCCGGGCGCCATGCGCTACGCCGGCCCGCGCGAGGCCGTCTATCACGGCCAGGTGCGCAGGAACTACGGCTGCTCGCACTTCATCATCGGACGCGATGCGGCCGGTGTCGGCACGTACTACGGTACCTACGACGCGCAGATGCTCTTCGACGAGCTGGGCGGCGCCGATCGCCTCGGCTTCGAGGCGTACAAGTTCGAACACACCTTCTACTGCAAGGCCTGCGAGAGCATGGCCAGCACCAAGACATGCCCACACGGCGCCGACGACCGCGTGATCCTCAGCGGGACCCGCGTTCGCGAGATGCTCACCCGAGGAGACGCCATCCCCCACGAGTTCACCCGCCCCGAAGTTGCGGAGATCCTCCACGCCGCATACGCCGAAGCGGCCGCGGCGGTGTCATGAGCGGCCTGACCATCTGGTTCACCGGGCTCTCGGGCGCCGGCAAGTCCACAATCGGACAGCGGGTCGCGACAACCCTTCGCGAGCAGGGCCTCCGTGTCGAAGTCCTCGACGGCGACGAGGTTCGCCAGACCCTCAGCGCGGGGCTCGGCTACAGCAAGGAAGACCGCGACATCAACATCCGCCGCATCGGCTTCGTCGCCGAGTTGCTCACCCGCAACGGCGTGGTCGCCATCACCGCGGCGATCTCACCGTACAGCGACACCCGCGCCGAGGTGCGCCGTCGCATCGGACGCTTCATCGAGGTCTACGTGAGCTGCTCCATCGACGTGCTCTCCGAGCGCGATGTCAAGGGGCTGTACAAGAAGGCACTCGCCGGCGAGATCGCGCACTTCACCGGCGTGTCGGATCCGTACGAGGCCCCCGAGGACCCCGACGTGATCGTCGACAGCGGCTCGCAGACTGTCGACGAGTCGGTCGCCCTGGTACTGGCGGCCATCGAGGCGAGCGGGCTCCTCCCCGCACCGGCGACTCGCGGCTGACGCCGCAGTGCGCACGCCGCCGGCTCGGCCGAGGCATCCCCGGCCCCGGGTCACGCTCGACCAGCTGCACACCTTCCTCGCGGTCGCGGAACGCGAGCACGTGACCGCGGCGGCGGAAGCCCTCGGCCTCTCCCAGGGGTCCGTCAGCGGCGTCGTCCGCCGGCTTGAGGCGACTCTCGGCCTGCCCCTCCTCCAGCGGGTCGGCCGCAACGTCCAGCTCACCGATGTCGGGCGGGCACTCCGCCAGCTCGCGGTCAGGGTCCTCGAGGACGTGGGCCAGATCGAGGAGCTCCGGGCCGGCTACCTGGCGTTCGAGCGCGGTGAGCTCACCGTCGCCGCCGGGCGTGTCATGGGCGCGCACCGCCTGTCCGGCTGGCTGGCGCCCTTCGTCGCCGATCACCCGGACGTGAACGTGCGCCTCGCCCTGGCACCGATGCGATCCCTCGTGAACATGCTCATCGAGGGCCGAGCGGACATCATCCTGGCCGGGTCATCGGTCCGCGTGCCCGGCGTCGAGACCGTCGTCCTCGAGCACACCCAGCTGGTGACCGTCGTGGCGGCCCACCATCCGCTTGCGTCGAGCAAGACCGCGGTCCGCGACCTGGTCACCCACCGCCATCTCGCCCACGAGCGCGGCAGCGCCACCGAGGCGCTCGCCGCTCACGCGCTCGGTTCGCATGTGGACCCTGAGAACACCCTCGAGCTCGAGGAGGGCGCCCTGCACGCGGCGCTGCTCGCCGGGCTCGGTTTCGCGGCCATGCCCCGCTCGGTGGTGGAGCAGGACATCGCAGCCGGCAGGCTTGTCATCATCCCGCTGCCCGGCCGGAGCGTCTCGCAGTCGTTCGCCGCTGCGCGCCGCCGGGACCTGCACACCCCTGCCGTTGAGGCGTTCTGGGCACACCTCAAGCGGATCGCGGTCGATCAGTCCTGACGCCTCGCGTCAGTAGGAGCGAGCCAGCAGCGCGGTGAACTCGGCGGGCTCGCCGCAGGCGATGCACGGCGCCCCGCCACCGGGACGGTCGGCGCGGAGCACCCGGACCGTGAGCGCGTGGACCGCCGCTTTCACGACGCCCTCGCAGGCGGGGGTGTTACAGAACGGCGCAGTCGCAAACACCGGGCGCTCGGCGAACGCGGCCTGGAGCTCGTCGATGGTCGAGGCGTCGACGCTGCGCTCCGCGAGGCGCTGCCTGGCGCGCTCGAAGATCAGCTGCTGCGCTGTCGCCAGCAGGTCGGGAAACGAGGTTGCCAGGCCGGCAAGCGGCCGCACGTCCTGGCTGCCGTCGACGCGATGGACGACGGTCACGTTGCCGTCGGCGAGATCCTTGGCACCGACGATGATCCGCAACGGCACACCGCGCAACTCCCAGTGCGCGTACTTCTCGCCGGGGCGCATCCCTTCGCGGCGATCCACGCGGATGCGGACTCCGGGAGGGCACTCGCGCTCGATCCGCGTCACGGCCTCCTCCACCACCGCGGCGCCCGACTCGTCGTTGCTCCGCGTGATCGGCACGACGATCACCTGGATGGGCGAGACCTTCGGCGGCAGGATGAGGCCCATGTCGTCGCCGTGCGCCATGATCACGGCTCCGACCGTGCGTGCCGACAGGCCCCACGACGTCTGAAATGGATGCCGGCGCTGGTTGTCGCGGTCGCTGTACGCGATCCCGTATGCCTGCGTGAAATTCTGCCCGAGGTGGTGCGACGTGCCTGACTGCAGCGCCCAGCCGTCGGCCATCATCGCCTCGATGCTCACCGTGTAGCGCGCACCCGGGAACTTCTCCGACTCGGTCTTGCGCCCCTTGATCACCGGGATGGCGAGCCAGTCCTCCGTCAGCTCGCGGTAGCAGTCGAGCATCGTGTCGACCTCCTCCGCGGCCTCGCTGTCGAGCTGATGAAATGTGTGCCCTTCCTGCCAGAGGAACTCGGTCGTGCGCAGGAAGAGTCGCGTGCGGTGCTCCCAGCGCACGACGTTGCACCACTGGTTGATCTTCACCGGCAGGTCGCGCCATGAATGGATCCAGTCCGCGTACATCGAGCAGATGATCGTTTCGCTCGTGGGACGCACCGCGAGACGTTCCTCGAGGTCCTTGCCCCCGCCCCGTGTCACCCATGCAACCTGTGGATCGAAGCCCTCGACATGGTCCGCCTCCTTCTGGAGATACGACTCCGGAATGAACAACGGGAAGTACATGTTCTCGTGGCCGGTGCGCTTGATCATGTCGTCGAGCGCGCGCTGGATGTTCTCCCACAACGCGAACCCATACGGGCGGATGACCATGCAGCCACGCACGGGCGAGTAGTCGGCAAGTTCGGCACGACGAACCACGTCGGTGTACCAGCGATCGAAATCCTCGCTCTGCGCCGTGATCCGCTTTTCGTCGGCCATGGCGGAGCAGTCTACGTGAGGACGCCCTCCCGCTCGCTCAATCCGACCGGCAGCGGCTTCCCTTCAGCGACCAGCCGCGCGTCCTCCTCGGCGATGTCGTGCAGCTCTGTCAGCAGGGTCGACAGCAGCTCACCCTCGGGCAGCGTGGAGACCACCTTGCCGTTGCGATACAGGATGCCCTTCTGCTTGCCACCGGCGATGCCGATGTCAGCGTGCATCCCCTCGCCAGGACCGTTGACGACGCAGCCCATGACAGACACGGTGATGGTCCGCTTCACACCCTCGAGCGCCTTGGCGACCTGCGCGACCATCGGCACCATGTCGATCTCGAGGCGGCCGCACGTCGGGCATGCCACGAGGTTGGGCCCGTCGCCGCGCTCCTGCAGGTTGGCGAGGATCTGTCGCGCGACCCGCACCTCCTCCTCCGGCGCGCCGACGAGTGACACGCGAATCGTGTCGCCGATGCCCTGCGCAAGGAGGAGCCCGATCCCGAGCGCGCTCTTGATGCTGCCGGTGTCGACGGGCCCAGCCTCGGTGAGGCCGAGGTGCAGCGGATACCGGTTGCCGAGCGCGACGAACGCGCGGTTGGCGGCGACATTCGTGAGCACGTCGCTCGCCTTCAACGAGACCTTGATATCGCGGAAGTCGAGCTCCTCGAGGACGCGGATGTGGCTGAGCGCAGCCGCGACCATGTTGGCGGCGATCTCGTCGATCGTCCCGCCGCGACCACGGGTGAGGTCCTTGCGCTGCGGGATGCTCCCGGCGTTGACGCCGATGCGGATCGGGACCCCGCGAGCCTTCGCCTCGCGCGCGATGTCGGCGACCTTGGTGCTGTCGGTGATGTTGCCGGGATTCAGACGCAGACAGTGCACGCCCGCCTCGAGCGCGAGCAGTGCGAGTGGCGCGTCGTAATGGATGTCGGCCACCACGGGGATCGGCGATTCGCGGACGATCTCGTGCAGCGCCGCCGCCGCATCGCGCGTGTCGCACGTGACGCGGATGATGTCCGCGCCGGCCTGAGCGGCGCGCTGGATCTGCGCGATCGTCGCGGTCGCGTCCTCCGTCTGCGTCTTCGTCATCGTCTGCACCGCGATCGGCGCGGCACCCCCGATGACGACGTTGCCGACGCGCACCGGCACTGTCGGCCTCCGTTGCTGTGGCAGCGAATTCCCCTCGCTCATAACCTGCTCACATCTCCGATGGTGACATACACCGCGAAGATCACGATGACCGCCAGCCCGACCGCGGTGATCGCCGCCTCGACCTTGGGATTGAGCCTGCGCCGGCGCACCGATTCGATGAGGATGAAGAGGAGCTTGCCGCCGTCGAGGAACGGAATCGGCAGCATGTTCACGAACCCGAGGTTCATGCTGATGAAGCCGATCCACCAGAGCAGACCGTTCGGGCCGAGGAACCCGTTGTTCGTGGCAGTCGCGGTTTCCTGCGCGATGCCGACCGGCCCGGTGAACCCCTGCGGCCCGTTCACGCCGCCTGGCGGCGGATGGACGATCAGGCCGTAGATCCCTGAGAACTCGGCGCCGATGAACCCCGGGATGGCGGTGAACCCGTTTGCGATCGCCGCCGGCAACGTCATGCCGCTGAACCCCGGCACCACGCCCATGATCCACGAGACCTTGATCGCGTTCTCCGTGGGGTAGCCGTCCTGGATGCCGGACACGGTCACGTTCGTGAAGCGGACATCCACGGAGCCGTCGGAGTTCTGGCGGTAGCCGGAGATCGTCACAGGGCTCCCGCCGCCGAGGAGCTGCGCCGGATCGCCGGTACCGACCGGCTGACCGTTCACGGCCGTGACCACCAGGCTCCCCTGCGGCAGTGTGCCGCCGGCGATCGTCGACTGATCTGTGAGGATGTTCGAGATCGTCAGGCGCGGCGTGAGCACGGTGGTGTGCACGGCGCCGTCGGACGTCTGATAGGCGACCGTGATCGGGTTGCCCTGACTCTCGGCGGTGGCCTTGTGCAGGTCGTTGGTGACATCGGTGAGGTTGTCCTGGCGGATGACGTGTCCGTTGAGCGCGAGGATGACGTCGCCGTTGCGAAGCCCGGCGAGGCCGGACGGGGCGTGCGAGTCGTAGGCGTACGGCGTCGGCTGCATGTCGACGATCGCGAAGATGACGCCGCCGAAGACGAAGTTCGCGCAGATGCCCGCCGCCACCGTGGCGAATCGCCGCGGCTTGCTCGCGCGATAGAAGTTGCGCTCTCCGGCATCCGCCTCGCCGACAAGACCGAGCATGCCGGCCATGCGCACGAAGCCCCCGGCGGGGATGGCGCGCACCGCGTACAGGGTTTCGCCGATGGTGCGCGAGTAGACCTTCGGTCCGAACCCGACCGAGAACTCCTCCACCTTGATGCCGGAGAGCTTGCCGACGAGGAAGTGACCGCCCTCGTGGATGGTGATCACCGAGACGAGGACGAGGATGAACGCACCCGCGTAGAGGAGGAACTGCGTCATGACACGCCCGCTGCAGCTGCTGCGCCGGTGCGCACGTGCGCCCGCGCCCAGGCGTCGGCCGCGAGCACGTCGTCGATGGTGAGAACGCCGCGATCGTCGAAGGCCGCGAGCGCGTCGCTCACCAGCGGCACGATCTCGTCGAAACGGCAGCGTCCCTCGGTGAACGCGGTGACGGCCTCCTCGTTGGCGGCGTTGAGCACGCAGGGAGCGAGCCCGCCCCGCTCCCCCGCCGCGCGGGCGAGGCCGAGTGCCGGGAACCGGTCGCCGTCGACCGCGAGGAACTCGAGTGGGGAGACGTCGCGAAGGTCGAGGTGCGGGCCCACGCCGGGCAGGCGCACGCCGTCCGCGAGCGCCAGCGCGATCGGGACACGCATGTCCGGAACACCCATCTGCGCGACCACCGCACCGTCGCGGAACTCCACCCAGCTGTGCACGATGCTCGTCGGGTGGATGGCGACGTCGATCATCGAGTACGGCGTGTCGAAGAGGAAGTGCGCCTCGATGATCTCGAGGCCCTTGTTCATCATCGTCGCCGAGTCGATCGTCACCTTCGGGCCCATGTTCCAGGTCGGATGCGCGAGCGCCTCGTCCGCCGTGATCAAGGCGAAGGTGTCGAGGGGACGGCGGAGGAACGGTCCGCCGCTCGCCGTCAGGACGAGGCGGGAGACCGAGTCCCGGTCCTCGCCGCGCAGGCACTGCCAGAGCGCGGAGTGCTCGCTGTCGATGGGGATGATGCGCGCGCCCGACTCGGACGCGCGGGCCCGCACGAGCTCGCCGGCCATGACGAGCACCTCCTTCGTCGCCGTCGCGACGGTCGCGCCAGCGTCGATGGCCGCCAAGGTCGGCCGCAGCGCCGCCGCCCCGGTGATCGCGACACAGACGACGTCGGCATTCATTGCGGCGATCTCGCACGCCGCGTCCATCCCGACCGCGCAGCCTTCCGGCAGCGCGGCTCCTGGGACGGGATTCACGATCGCGACGCGCTCGACTCCGAAGGTCGCGGCGACCGCCGCGAGCGCAACCGCGTCACTCCCACCGACGACGCCGACCAGCTCGAACCGATCGGGGAACCGGGCGATCACATCGCACGCTTGCCTGCCGATCGATCCGGTTGCGCCAAGCAGGACGACTCGGCGGCGGGAGGTGGGGGTGGTCACTTGTGCGCAGATGCCTCGGTTCTGAGTAGATCAGAGCACGCGCCCGCTTTCGCCGCAGTTACGGGAACGCGATCAGCTTCAGGTAGCAATATACGACTGGGGCCAGCAGGACGAGGCTATCGGCGCGATCGAGCAGTCCGCCGTGTCCGGGGATGAGCGTGCCGGAGTCCTTGACGCCCGCCTGACGCTTGATCAGCGACTCGACGAGGTCGCCCCCCTGGGCGGCGATCGCCATCAGCACGCCGAGGAGCGCGCCGAGGGGAACGCTGATGCCGATCAGCCACGGGCCGGCGAGCGCGCCGGCGAGGACGGACGCGATCGCTCCCGCGACGGCGCCCTCGAGCGACTTGTGCGGCGAGATCGACCGGAAGAAGGGATGGCGGCCGATCGCCGAGCCGACGAAGTAGGCGGCGGTGTCGCCACACACCGAGCCCGCGAGCACCAGGACGACGAGCCGGAGCCCGAAGTGCGTGGAGTCGGTGGCGTGCCACCGGTACAGCGCGATCCAGTACCCGAGGCACACGCCGATGTAGGCGGCGCCGCCCACCGCTGCCGTCCACCCGGCGAAGCTCTCGCGCGTCCACAGCCCGGCGAGCATGCCGACGACGGCGGTGGCGGCGAATGCCCAGTCGGTCGCCATGTCCGAGGCCGGTAGCACGAAGCGAATGGCGAGGAAGACGGTCAGCGGCAGGATGAGCCATGCCGGCGGCTGCGCGCCGATGCGCCCGAGCAGGCCCCGCAGCTCCCAGGCTCCGATCAGCGCGCCCGCTCCGACGAAGACCGCGAGGGCTGCGGTGCCGATCCACAGGGCCGCTCCCAGCACTGCCAGCAGGAGGACTCCGGAGATCACCCTCTGTGCGAGGTTCATCGTGCCGGCGTATCGCGCCCCGATTCGATGCTGCCGTCGGGAACCGCGCCGAACTTCCGCTCCCGGCACGAGAAGTCGTAGAGCGCGTCGTGGATGGCGGTCTCACCGAAATCCGGCCAGAGGGTGTCGGTCACATACAGCTCGGCGTACGCGGCCTGCCAGAGGAGGAAGTTGCTGATCCGGAACTCCCCCGCCGTGCGCACGATCAGGTCGGGATCGGGGAGCCCGCCCGTGTACAGGGCCCGGCTCATCGTCGCCTCATCGAGCCGGCGAAGGTCTGCCCCCGATTCGGCGAGCTCATGGATCGCCGCGACGATCTCCGCCCGCCCCCCGTAGTTGATGGCGACGTTGAGGATCGCCGAGGTGTCGTTGGCGGTGAGCAGCTCTGCCCGCTCCACCTTCGCCTGCAGCGTCGGGCTCAGGCGGGAGCGATCGCCGAACACCCGGATCTGGACCCCGTTCTCGTGGAGCTCGCCGACCTCGCGGTCGATGGTGTCGCCGAACAGCTTCATGAGCGCATTCACCTCGGTGCGCGGGCGCTGCCAGTTCTCCGTGCTGAACGCGTACAGCGTCAGGATGTGGACGCCGGCCTGGTGACAGGCCTCCATCACGGGCCGGATGGCGCGAACGCCGGCACGGTGCCCCGCGACGCGCGGAAGGTGGCGCTGGCGTGCCCACCGACCGTTCCCGTCCATGATGATGCCGATGTGCCGTGGCAGGTCTGCCCGTGCCGGAAGCGGGATTGCTGCGGGAGCGGGTGGGTGTTGCATTGGTGCTCGTGGTCAGAACGGGGTGACGGTGGCGGCCGTTTCGCGAGTGGCGGTCGTCAGACCTCGAGGATCTCCGTCTCCTTTCGCTGCGCCGCGTCGTCGATGCGGGCGATGAACTGGTCGGTGACCTTCTGGACCTCGATCAGCTTGGTCGCCACCTCGTCCTTGCTCACGTGTCCGTCCTTCTCGACCCGGCGCAGATGGTCGACCTCGTCGCGGCGGATGTTGCGGACCGCGACACGCGCATCCTCGGCCTTGCGATGGATCACCTTGACGAGCTCCTTGCGGCGCTCCTCGGTCAGCTGCGGGATGGCGACGCGGATGACCTGGCCGTCGTTGCTCGGGTTGAGCCCCAGGTCGCTCTTCTGGATCGCCTTCTCGATGGCGCCGAGCGAGCTGCGGTCGTACGGCGCGATGACGAGCAGGCTCGCCTCCGGCACACTGATCCCGGCGAGGCTCTGGAGCGGTGTCTGCGCGCCGTAGTAGTCGACATGAAGGCGCTCCAGGAGCGCCGGTGACGCGCGCCCGGTGCGGATCGTCATCAGGTCGCGGTGCAGCGCCTCGACGCTTTTCTCCATGCGTTCGTGAGCCTCGGCGATGCGCGCCGCGATCAGTGCGGACGCGTCCTCGGCTTTCTCGCGATCGCTCATGCGCCGGCGCCCTCACCATCCACGCGCGTACCGATCCGGTCGCCGAGGATGACTCGCTCGACGTTGCCGTCGGTGAAGAGGTCGAACACGATGATGGGCATGCGGTTGTCCATGCAGAGGGTGACCGCGGTGCTGTCCATGATGGTGAGGCCGCGATTGAGCACGTCCATGTACGTCAGGGTGGACAGCCTCGTTGCGTCACTCACCTTGTTCGGATCCGCGCTGTAGATACCGTCGACCTTGGTGGCCTTGAGGAGCACGTCCGCGCCGATCTCGACCGCGCGCAGCGCGGCGGTGGTGTCCGTGGTGAAGAACGGGTTCCCGGTCCCCGCCGCGAGGATGACCAGGCGGCCCTTCTCGAGGTGGCGGATCGCGCGCCGCGGGATGAACGGCTCGGCCACCTGGGACATGGCGATCGCGCTCTGCAGGCGGACTTCGATGCCGAGGTGCTCGATGGCGTCACGCAGCGCAAGCGCGTTGATCACCGTCGCGAGCATGCCCATGTAGTCGGCGGTGACGCGGTCGATGCCGTGCTGGCTCGCCTCCATGCCGCGCACGATGTTGCCGCCGCCGACGACGATCGCGACCTGCACACCGCGTTCCACGATGTGGGTGATCTGCTCGGCGATGTGTTGCGCAGCCGCGTAGTCGATGCCGTATCCCGCCTGTCCGAGAAGCGCCTCGCCGCCGAGCTTGAGGATGACCCGGCCGAACACCGGACGGCGCCCATCGCGAGCGCGGTCCGGCTCCTCGGCGAGTACCACGTTCGTGACTCCGACGCTCACTCGTTCGTCGTCGCGTTCGCGCCGTCTTCGTCGGCGCCGTCGCCACCGACCGCGAATCGGGCGAAGCGCGCCACCGTGATGTTCTCGCCGAGCTTGGCGATCGCCTCGGTCACGAGGTCACCAACCTTCTTCTTGTCGTCCTTGATCCAGGGCTGCTCGAGCAGGCAGATCTGAGCATAGAAGGCGTCGAGCTTGCCCGTGAGGATCTTCTCGACGATGTTGTCGGGCTTGCCCTTGACCTGCTCACGATAGACGGCTCGTTCGCGCTCGACAACGTCCCCCGGGACGTCCTCCCTGCGTACGTACGTCGGCGTCGCGCCGACAACCTGGAGGGCGAGCGTGTGCGCGAGGTGCTTGAAGTCGTCGGTCTTCGCGACGAAGTCCGTCTCGCAGTTGAGCTCGATGAGCGCACCCTGCTTCGCGATCCCGCCCGCGACGTGGATGTAGGCGTCCACGATCCCCTCGTTCGTCCCGCGTCCGGCCTTGGCCTGCGCGCGCGAGATGCCCTTGGCGCGCAACCAGTCCTCGGCTCTGTCCATGTCGCCGCCGCTCTCGACGAGCGCGCGTTTGCAGTCCATCATGCCGGCGCCGGTTCGCTCGCGCAGGGTCTTCACCATCCCGGCGGTGATCTCGGCCATCAGGCCTTCTCCTCCGCAGCGGGGGCCGCGGCTGCAGCCACGACGGGGGTCTCCGCTTCCGTTGCGGCGGGCTCCTCGGCGGCGTGCTCGGCAGCGATCGCGTCGGCGTGCGCGGCGTCGGCCGCAGCGGCTTCGGCGGCAAGCGCTGCAGCCGCCTCGGCTGCCGCGGCCGCGTCGCGCTCGCGCTTCTCGGCCTCCTGGCGTTCCTGCATCTCGCGCTCGCTGAACTGCTGCAGACCCTCGGTGATCGCCTGACCGATCGCGGTCACGATCAGCCGGCAGCTGCGCATCGCGTCGTCGTTGCCGGGGATGACCACCTGGATGTCGTCCGGGTCGCAGTTGGTGTCAACGATGGCCACGATCGGGATCCCGAGCTTGTTCGCCTCGGTGACCGCGATGCGCTCCTTCTTGCAGTCGATGACGAAGACCGCACCGGGGACGCGCTTCATGTCGGCCATGCCCGCGAAGTTGTTCTCGAGGCGCTCGAGGTCGTCCTTCGCGTCGTTCGCCTCCTTGCCGCTCATGCGCTCGAAGTCGCCGCGCGACTGCATGACGCGCAGCTCGGCGAGCCTGCGCAGGCGTCGCTGGATGACCGTGAAGTTGGTGAGCATGCCGCCCATCCAGCGATGGGTGACGTAGGCCTGCCCGGTGTTCCGGCAGACCTCCTCGATGACGTCCTGGGCCTGCTTCTTCGTCCCGACGAAGAGCACCTTCTGCCCGTCGGCGACGACCTTCCTCAGGTACTCGCAGGCGACGTCGAGCTGCTTCTGGGTCTGCTCGAGGTCGATGATGTGGATGCCGTTGCGCGCCGTGAAGATGTACGGGCGCATCCGGGGATTCCACCGGCTGGTCTGGTGGCCGAAGTGAACTCCGGCCTCCAGCAGCTGGCGCAGTGTTGCTGCCGGCATGGGCGGTCGCTCCTGTTGGGGTGGTGTGGTGCCTCCGCTCGGGGTGAACCGCGGCGGCGACCTGGGGACACCAGGCACCCGCCGGCCGCGTGAAACCGAACGTGTGAGATGTCCCGAGTGTACCAGCCTCGCGCTTGGGGCACTCAGCCCGATGGCGCAGGTCAGAGCACGTAGCGGCGAAGGTCCTGGTTGCCGACGAGGTCACCGAGGCGCTTGCCCACGTACGCGGCATCGATCACCACCGTCGTGTCGGCAAGATCCTCGGCCGCGAACGAGACATCCTCGAGCACCTTCTCCATGATGGTGAAGAGGCGGCGGGCGCCGAGGTTCTCGTCCTCCTCGTTGACCCGATACGCCTGGGTGGCCAGCTCGCGAATCCCGTCGGGCGTGAAGTCGAGCGTCACCCGTTCGGTGCCGAGCAGCGCCGCGTACTGCTTGGTGAGCGCGTTTCCCGGCTCGGTGAGGATGCGCACCAGATCGTCCTCGCTCAGCGGCTTCAGCTCGACGCGGATCGGGAACCGTCCCTGGAACTCGGGAATGAGGTCCGAGGGGCGCGCGGCCGTGAACGCGCCCGCCGCGATGAAGAGCACGTGGTCCGTTCGGACGGGTCCGTATCTCGTGTGCACCGTCGAGCCTTCCAGGATCGGCAGCAGGTCGCGTTGCACCCCCTCCCCGCTCACGTCCGGGCCGCGATCCGACGCCGGCCCACAGATCTTGTCGACCTCGTCGATGAAGACGACGCCCGAATCCTCGACGAGCCGGATCGAGTCGTCGTAGACGCGGTCCATGTCGATGAGGCGATCGGTCTCCTCGTCCACGAGCACGTCGCGCGCCTCGGCAACCGGCATGAGCTTCTTGCGCTTGCGTGGCGGGGCGAGCTGCGAGAAGAAGTCGGAGAGCGAGACACCGACGTCCTCGAGCCCCGTGCCGGTGAACCCTTCGAAGGCGGGCTGGAACGGCTCCTCCACCTCGATCTCGACCATCGCCTGCTCGAGCGAGCCGGCCGCGAGACGCCGTGCCAGGCGGCGGCGCCGCTCACGGCTCCGACGGGTCTCCGCCGCGGCGTCGGCAGGGCCGGCCGGCGCCGTGTCCTCGGGCCTGCGTGACGCCCGTTGGCGCTCATCCGCCTCGTGCAGCGTGGCGAGCAGGCGGGCGTCCGCGAGTCCGCGGGCACGCGGCTCGACCTCGGCGATGCGGTCCTCGTGCAGTTCGGTGATGGTCTGCTCGAGGAGGTCGCGAACGATCGATTCGACGTCGCGTCCCACATACCCGACCTCGGTGAACTTCGTTGCCTCGACCTTGATGAAGGGTGACTCCGTGAGGCGCGCCACGCGCCGAGCGATCTCCGTCTTGCCGACGCCCGTCGGACCGATCATGAGGATGTTCTTGGGGAGCACCTCGTTGCGCATGTCCTCGCTGAGCATCCGCCGCCGGACGCGGTTGCGCAGCGCGATCGCGACGGATCGCTTCGCCTCGTGCTGGCCGATGATGTACTCGTTCAGGCGTCGCACGACCTCGGCAGGCCGGAGCGTCTCGCCGGCGACGGCTTCGATGAGGTCACGCGGTGAGCGCGGCTCCGCGGTGTCGTCGGGCACCGGTTCGAGCGCCATGGCGGTGCTCACTCGGGTGCTGCAGCAGGTGCCGGTGTCGCGGTGTCGAGCGTCTCCACGGTGATGTTCTCGTTTGTGTAGATGCAGAGTCGCGCCGCGATCATCAGCGCCCGGCGCGCGATCTCCTCTGCGTCGAGCTCGGTGCTCTCGAGGAGCGCGGCCGCCGCGGCCTGCGCGTACGGTCCGCCACTGCCGATCGCGACGACGCCGGCATCGTCGTCCGGCTCGATGACCTCGCCGTCCCCGCTGAGGAGGAGGATGCGGTTGGCGTCGGCCACGATGAGCATCGCCTCGAGCCGGCGAAGGTACTTGTCGGTGCGCCACTCCTTGCTGAGTCCGATTGCCGCGCGCACGAGATTCCCGTGGTGCTTGTCGAGATGCTGCTCGAACTTGTCGAACAGCGTCAGCGCGTCGGCGACCGCGCCGGCGAAGCCGCAGACGACCTGCCCGTGGTGGAGGCGCCGGACCTTCGAGGCGCGCTGTTTCATGACGATGTCGCCGACGGTCACCTGCCCGTCGCCGGCGACGGCGACGCGCCCGTTGCGTTGCACCGCCACGACCGTCGTCGCGTGTGCAGGGGTCATGCCGTCGCGGTCTTCGGCGGCCGGTACTTGCAGGCCGGGTACCCCGAGCAGCTGATGAACGGCCCGTACCGGCCCTGCCGGGTCACGAGCGGCTTTCCGCAGTCGGGGCATGCCTCGCCCGTAGGCTCGGGTGCCGGCCCGGCAGGTCGAGCGCCCACGGCGCCGGGCTGGATGTACTTGCAGTCGGGATATCCCGAGCAGCCGACAAAGGATCCGCGCCGGCCGCTCCGGCGCCGCAACGGCTTGCCGCACGTCGGGCAGTTGCCGAGCACTTCGGGCTCGGCGCCCTCGGCGTCGCCGGTTACCGGCGGGCTGTCTCCCTTGATGTACGTGCAGCTCGGGTACCCCGAGCACCCGACGAACGGGCCACGCCTGCCCTGGCGGGTGACGAGCGGCTTCTCGCAGATCGGGCAGAGCTCGCCCGTTGCGACGGCCTCGCTCTTCTTCCGGTCCTTGATGTACGCGCACTCGGGGAAGCGCGAGCACCCGACGAACTCGCCGAACTTGCCCTCGCGAACGACGAGACGGCCGATCTCGCACTCCGGGCACTCCTCGCCGGTCTCTCGCGCAGGGACCCGGACACGTTCCATGGAGCGCTCCGCGCGCTCGACTGTTTCGGCGAACGGCTCGTACCACTCGCGAACCGTCGGCTCGTACTCGCGTGTCCCCTCCTCAATCGAGTCGAGGCGCTTCTCGAGATCTGCCGTGAATGCCACATCGACGATATTCGGGAAGTTCTGGCGCAACACGGCGTCCACGGTCTTGCCGAGCTCCGTCGGGTGAAGACGGCGCTCCACCTGCTTCACGTATTGACGCTCCTGGATGACCTCGATCGTCGCGGCGTACGTCGACGGGCGGCCGATCCCTCGTTCCTCGAGCTCCTTGATGAGCGTCGCCTCCGTGTACCGGGGCGGCGGTTGCGTGAAGTGCTGCTCCGACGTGATCTCGAGGCATTTGAGTGCCTCCTGCTCCGCGAGCAGCGGCAGGGTCGTGTCCTTGTCCTTGTCGTCCTCGCGTCTCCAGACCTTCTGGAAACCCTCGAAGGTGACGACCGACCCGGAGGCGCGGAACACGTAGTCCGCTGCGTCGATGATCGCGCTCGTGTTGAGGATCTTCGCCGGGCTCATCTGGCTGGCGACGAAGCGGCGCCAGATCAAGTCGTACAGCCGTTGCTGGTCGCGCGAGAGATGCGCGCTCACCGAGTCCGGGGTGCGCGTGACGTCGGTGGGCCGGATCGCCTCGTGCGCGTCCTGCACGTTGAGCGCCGCCTTCTTCCCGCGCACCGCGCCGCTGCCGACATATTCCTTGCCGTATGCGGCGTTGATGTGCTTCGCGGCCGCAGCTTTGGCGTCGTCACTGATGCGGACGGAGTCGGTGCGCATGTAGGTGATCAAGCCGGTCGAGCCGGCGCTGCCGAGCTCGACGCCCTCGTAGAGCTGTTGCGCGATGCTCATCGCGCGTTTCGGCGGCATGCCGAGCCGCGAGCTCGCGTCCTGCTGCAGCGTGCTCGTGGTGTGCGGCGCCTGCGGCAGGCTCGAACGCTCTTTGACCTCGATCGAGCGAACCACGAACGGCGGAGTGCGAGTCGTGACGGCGCCCTTGTCGTCAAGGCCGAGCGCGGCGATGACCTCGTTGGCCTCGGCCTCGGTGCCGAGCTCGAGCTTCTCGCGCTCCGCCGTGTCCTGGTCCCCGCGCCGTCCGACCAATCGCGCGGTGAACGGGTTGCTGCCATCTTTGACAAGAAGAGCCTCGATCGTCCACGACTCGACAGGAACAAAGGCGTCGATCTCCGTCTCGCGGTCGACGACGAGGCGGACCGCGACGGACTGCACCCGTCCGGCGGACAGGCCCTTGCGTACCTTGCGCCAGAGCAGGGGTGAGATCTCGTAACCGACCAGGCGGTCGATGACGCGCCGGGCCTCCTGTGCGGCGACGAGCGACCGGTCGATCTTGCGTGGACTGGCCAGGGCGGCCTCGACCGCGAGCTTCGTGATCTCGTGAAAGACGATGCGATCGGGATCGCGAAGCCCCAACGCCTGCGCCAGGTGCCATGCGATCGCTTCCCCCTCGCGATCGGGGTCGGCCGCGAGCAGGGTGGACGATGCCGTCTTGACAGCGGCGCGGAGCTCGCGAATCTGCTTCTCCTTGCCCGGGATCAGCTCGTACTCGGGCACGAAGCCACCCTCGATGTCGACGCCGGTCTTCGACTTGGGCAGATCTCGTATGTGCCCCATCGACGCACGGACGACGTACTCGTTCCCGAGAAAACGCTCGAGCGTTCTCGCCTTGCTCGGCGACTCGACGATGATCAGACGTGACACGGTGTTGATTCCTTTGAGGCTCTGGCGCCGGGTTATACGGTACGGGCCACGAGGCCTCCGGGCAGGGACATTACGGCTCCGGCGAGCTCCAGCGCCCCGAGCCGTGTGGCGACCACCGACGGCGAGAGAGCGAGGGCGACCCCGATCTGGTCGGGGTGGACGGGCTGGGTTCCCATGCGTGCCAGTATCTCCCGCAGCGGTGGGCTGAAACGCTCGAGCCCTCCCCTTCGGGCGTCCGCCGGGACGCCGGCAGCGGTTTTGGGGACCGCAACGCCGAGTGCTGCGACGACGTCGAAGAGGTCGCCGATCCCGAGGAACGGCCGGGCGCCATCGCGGATCAGCAGGTTGGTGCCACTGCTCTGGGGAGCGCGGATCGAGCCGGGGACGGCGAGCACGTCACGGCCGAGGTCGGCCGCCCAGCGGGCGGTGCTGAGCGCGCCACTCCGCTCCGTTGCCTCGACGACCACGACGGCAAGCGCCAGCGCGGCGATGATCCGGTTGCGCTTGGGGAAGTTGTACTTCAGCGGCGGCGTGCCGGCCGGCTCCTCGGTGATGACCGAGCCCGAGTCCGCAATCCGTGACCGCAATGCCATATGCCGGAGTGGGTAGCACACGTCGATGCCGCACCCGAGAACGGCAACGGTCGAGCCGCCGGCCTCGAGGGCGCCGTCATGCGCCGCCGCATCGATCCCGAGCGCCATCCCGCTCACGACCTGGATCCCGGCGGCGCCGAGCTCGCGGCCGATGCTCCTGGCGACCTCGACGCCGCCGAACGTCGCCCGGCGGGAGCCCACGACGGCAACCGACGCCGAAGCCGGCCCGACGGAGCCCAGTTGCCAGAAGCCGAGCGGCGGCCGCTCGAGATGGTCGAGGCGATCGGGCCACTCCGGCGATGCCGGCGCCACCCAGCGGGGCTCGTCCATCAGCCTGCCATCTCGATCCGGTAGTGGAGCGCCTCGGCGAGCGCTTCCTCGCCGACCCGATCGTCGCCCGCGAGATCTGCGATGGTGCGCGCGACGCGCAGGACGCGAAAGAACGCCCGCGCACTCAGGTGCAGACGCTCCCCGGAGAGCGCGAGCAGTCGCCGGGCTGGAGCGGTCAAGCGGGCGGCGGCGAGGATCTCGCGGCCGGTGAGCGCGCCGTTCCCGTTGCCTGGGCGAATCGACTGCCGCGCTCGTGCGGCTTCGACGCGGAGCCGGACGGCAGCCGAGGATTCCTCATCCACGCCGTCGAAGATCTCCCGATATCCCTGGCGGGGCACCGAGACGACCAGGTCGATGCGGTCCTTGATCGGCCCACTCAATCGCGATTGATACGCGTTCAGTTGCCGCGGTTCGCAGCTGCACCCGCGCGCGTCGCCGAGGTGCCCGCACGGGCAGGGATTGGAGGCGGCAACGAGCATGAAGTCGGCGGGGTACGTCACGGCGGCCCGAGCGCGCGCAACGGTGACCGCGTGTTCCTCGAGCGGCTGGCGGAGCGCCTCGAGGTGCTGGCGGGAGAACTCGCACAGCTCGTCCAGGAAGAGGACGCCGTGATGCGCGAGGCTGATCTCGCCCGGCTGGGCGAGCCCGGTCCCGCCGCCGACGAGACCGGCACGCGAGATGCTGTGGTGGGGTGCGCGAAATGGCGGGCGCAGCGTCGTGGGGGGACGTTCGCGCAGCGTGCCGCGCAGCGAGTAGATTGCGGCCACCTCGAGCGCGGCGTCCCGGTCGAGGTCGGGGAGCAGCGACGGGAAGGTGCGCGCGAGCATCGTCTTGCCGGCGCCGGGTGGCCCACTCATCATCACGTTGTGGCCACCCGCGGCAGCGATCTCGAGCGCGCGCTTCGCGTGCCCCTGACCCCGGACCGCGCCGAGGTCGGGCTCACGCTCCGTGATTGCGGGTGATGCGTCGCGAACACCGAGCATGAGCGCCCGCTCACCGCGCAGGTACTCCACGCACGCCTGCAACGTTGGTGCACCAAGCACATCGATCCCCTCGGCAAGCGCTGCCTCCGGCGCGTTCTCGACCGGGACGATCAGACGCCTGATGCCGGCTGCGGCCAGGCAACGCGCCATCGGGAGGACACCGTTGACCGGCCGCACCGAAGCGTCGAGCGCGAGCTCGCCGATGAACCCGATGCCGTCGAGGAGCAGGGACTGGTCCTCGGCCCGGAGGACCGCGATGGCGATGGCGACGTCGAAGCCACTCCCCTCCTTGGGCAGCTCCGCGGGCGAGAGATTGACGGTGACCCGCCGCTGCGGAAACGAGAACCCGGCGTTCCTGATCGCCGGTTTGACCCGCTCACGTGCTTCCTGGATCGCGCGATCGGTAAGACCCACGATGGTGAAGCCGGGCAGCCCGTTGGCGACGTCGACCTCGACGCGCACGGGCACTCCGGCCAGGCCTCGGGTGGCGCAACTTATTGCACACGCAATCACACAACTGAGTGTAGCATGGCGCCCCCGCCGGGGCCTCTCTCGTCAGAGCGACCCGTCGTCGGCGGTGCGGCGGAGATGGAGCGCCAGGCTGGGGACGATGAAGGACGCGAGGAAGATCGGCAGGAAGGTCTTTCCGGTGGCTCGAAAGGCGACCGTTTGGCCCTCGGCGGCTTCGAAGCTGTGAACCCGGCTGGAGTTTCGGCCACTACGGACCTGCAGGGTGCGGCGTCCGGGGGCGATCGGTATCTCCGTGGATTCGTTCATCTCGACCGATCCGGCATGCCGGCCGTCGACCAGGATGTCGTACGTGCCACGGCGGACCTCGGCCCCGATTGCCTTGTGCACCAACTTCAGCGTTGCAGCCATGTCGATCTCCTGTTCGCGTGCCGGCGTGGCGTCCGATATCGCTGCGCTGAGGATCGTCACGCCACACCCGATCGGAGGAGGCGACGGCGAACGCCATCGACGCGATGAGCAGGAAGGGTGACCGGTTTGGCCGCGCTCCGGTTGGGATGACCGAAAACACTCCAGTGCACGGTCATCCGGGCGCCTGCGGGCATCGTTGACCACGCCCAGGCCGAGTCGGCGAGCATGAGGAAGATGAGCACCGTGGACGTGCTGATCGCATCCCTCAGTTTCATGGCTTTCGCGGCTCCAACATGAACATGTCGACGGGCTCCGGCAGCGCCTCCTGAAGGACGGTGACGTTCAGCCGGTAGGTGATGCTCGTGCCGTTGCGGATCGGCTGGATGAGGTCTGCTTCCTTCCTTCACGTCTTCGAGTCGGACTCGAGCTCGCGCCGCTCAGTAGTCCTCGGGGTCGCGATGCGCAGCGAGCAAGCGTTCCACCCTCTCGCGCAAGACCAGGTACTGCTGCGCCCCTTTCGGTGGCACGTCCGAGGGTCGCCCGACGGCGTGGGCGCCCGTCACCACCTCGCCCTCAACGAATTGCTTACCGGTGAGGTCGAGCACCTCGCCGTCCTCGAGCCGGTTCCAGTAGTGCTTTTGAGCGGAGTGTAAGCCCCCCACGGAGCGAAAACTCAGTCGTCAAACACCGAAAGTTCGAGCTTCGCGAGACGCTCGGCATCGGCGATCAGGTCCACCTCGGTGATGAGGCCCTCACGAATCACGATGCGGCCCACGCCGACCAACCGCCCGTTTGGCGCCATGACGACGCCGACGTTGCCGTTGACGAGCACGGGCCGCGTGAACTGCGAACGCGCCGAGAAGGTCAGCGCGTTCTTCGCCACTGCTCGCGCGCCACGGAACTCGAGCGCTCCGGTCCTTCCGGGCACGGCGGTGGCATCCACTCGGAAGACGACGTCCGGGTCGAGCACGGCGACCAGCGCATCGAAGTCCCCGCCGCGCGCCGCGGCCAGAAAGGCGTCGACAACCTCTCGCTGGCGGGCGAGGTCCGCAGCCGGGACGTGCGACCCGCCGCGCACTCTGCGTCGGGCGCGACTTGCGAGCTGCCGCGCCGCGGCCGGTGTGCGTCCAACGATCGCGGCGATCTCATCGAAGGGGATCGCGAACGTGTCGTGCAGCACGAAGGCAAGTCGCTCGGCGGGTGTGAGCGTTTCGAGGACCACGAGCAGCGCGAGCCCGACGGAATCTGCCAGCAGCGCCTCCTCCTCGGGCGCCGCGGACACCGTGTCCACCAGCTCGAGGCCGATCGGCTCCTCGCGGCGGACCGCTCGTGATCGCAGGATGTTCAGGCAGATCCGAGCGCAGATCGTGGTCATCCATCCGTCGATGTTCTCCACATCGTCAGCGCCTGCCCGGCTCACCCGCACCCAGGTGTCCTGGACGGCGTCGTCGGCCTCGGCGAGCGAGCCGAGCATCCGATACGCCACCGCCCGCAGATGACCACGCTGCGCTTCGAAGCGATCAGCCAGCCATTGTTCGTCTGCCATTCGTCGCGTGCTCCCGTACGGTGGTCTCACGAGTGCTGACCCGCGGCGTCGATGCAATGTGACCGGGAACGGCGTCGGACTCGCGGACCTGCTCGAGGATCCAGGAACGGATCAGATCGAGCGCAAGCGGTGCGATCGACTCCTCGATCCGGTCGTACTCCGTCGGGTGACCAGTCTCGCTCGTCTGAAGAAGATGGTTCAGCCAGTCGCCGCCGCCGTGTTCATTCCGAAGCGCAGCCGTGCACCGTCGAACATGAGCGACTCGGCGACGAGTCGCTTCGAGCCCTCGTCGGGGATGTCGATCGTCGCATGTGGAGCGCCTTCGGCGGAGCCGGACACACGCAGCACCACACCGCGCTCGACGGCGTCAACCGTCAGCGTCCCTCCGACTCACCGTCGGCGGGCGGATGTGCTTCTCTCACAACGTCGATCTTGACTGGACGTCTTGAGTCAGTCGATTCTGGTGCGGTACCGCCGCTCGCGGCGGCGCGTGGTGTCGATCGCGAACGTGAGTCCCTGGTTGACGCCGCGAAGCGCAACCACGGCGTTCTGCCCCAGCAGGGCGGCGGCGAGCGCAAGCTCGAGCCCGGCAACGCTGACGTTGCCGACGCCGGCTTTGGACGCGAAGTAGCCGAGCACGATCCGGATGCCGATCGCCGCGATCCACAACATGACCGTGATCGCGTTTCCCTGCCGCCACATCACGCCGTCGCGCTCGAAGACGCGCATGAAGCAGCCACGCAGGGCGCCGAGTGCAAGGGAGCTCACCACGTCGATCCCGAGATAGGTCACTGCCGTGACACTGAGGAACCCCTTGTTGACGTTCGAGATCCCGATGAGCGCGACGATGGCGAGGATCGCAGGAAGCACCCAAATCCCGCGTGCCGAAAGCGGCCTCGCGATCGTCTGCCGGTACAGGATGAAGACGACCAGCGCCAGCACGAGCGCCACGTTCAATGCAACGCCGACGTTGATCACGCGAGCGACTCTAGACCAGCCGGGTCGCGTGCGTCAGGCGGAGTCCGCAGACGGACTCGTGACTCACTACCCTGTGCGCCATGGATTGGGACTGGCACCTCATCGTCGAGATCGCGACGCTCATCGTTGCATCGATTGGAACGCTGTTGATCCTGGGAGAACGCGTCGATCGCCGGCGGCGCCGCGGCCTCGCGACGCAGCCGCTTCCCAGGTGGCGCGTGGTCGACGCGCCGCGCGACGGAGTGCTCCCGATCGAGATCTCGAACCAGGGGGGTGCGGCACCCGCGTGCTGCGTGATCGTGCAGGTCGACGACCGGCTCTACGCCGGGAACTTCGCGCTCGCCGATCGTCAGACGTGGGAACCGCACACGCTCACGCAGTTCGACACGATCCCCGACCGTTCGGCGGCGCCGTACCCACTGGTCTGCGTCGCATCCGATGCGCTCGGGTACTGGTCGGCGTCCGGACCGAACGTGCTGCTCGACGGCCTCGTCGCCGGCGAGGTCCCGGCTGCGGTCGCGCGGCTCCTCCGTCGCGCGATCGGCCGTCAGTATCAGTGCACGATGACCGGAACCGGTCAGTTGGAGATCCGCTCCGCGCTTCAGAGCTGATTCGGTCCCGGCGGTCCGAGCGGCGCCGCGGTCTCGACGAACGTCCTGAGGACGAACGCCGGATCAGTCGTCCTGGACGGCGTTCTTGATGTGCTCGGTCTTCGTGACGGTCAGCGCTCCATCCATGAGCAGGCCGATCACGTCGATGCGGCAGGGCTGCTTCTGACGGTGCGTCGTGGAGCGATAGAGCTCGAGGAGCATGCGCAACTTGCGTTGCTTGCGCTCGTCGACAGCCTCCTGGGGTGTGCCGAACCCAGTACCACGCCGGGCTTTGACCTCGATGAGGACAAGGGTGTCCCCATCCTCGGCAACGATGTCGATCTGCCCGAGACGTGAACGCCAGTCACGGGCGAGGATGCGGTATCCCTGCTCCTTGAGGTAGGCGAGCGCGGCGGCCTCCCCTGCGTGGCCGACCCGGTCCTTGAGAGGACGGGCCGGCGGCAGTTGCTCCGGCGAGCGCGACCCGCGACTACGCTCCGCCGCCGCTCTCCGCCGCGGGCGTCTCGTCCTCGGCGACGTCAGGCTCCGCGTTCACCTCGGCGGTGTCCGCGTCGATGCCGGCGACGGGTTCGACGGACTCCGGGATCTCCTCGGGCTCGACCTCGTCAGCGATGAGCGAATCGGGCTCCAGGCGCGTGAGGGTCATCTCTGGCCCGCCCACGGGCTGCCGGCGCTCGCGGATGCGCGCGTGCTTGCCGACCTTCTCGCGCAGGTAGAAGAGTTTTGCGCGGCGCACCTGCCCGTGACGCAACACCTCGATCCTGTCGATGCGCGGCGCGTGCACAAGGAACGTGCGCTCGACGCCGACGCCGTGTGACAGGCGGCGGACGGTGAAGCTCGTCGAGAGCCCCGTCTTGCCCTTGACGGCGATCACGACTCCCTCGAACACCTGGATGCGTTCGCGCGTTCCCTCGACGACCTTGACGTGCACGCGCACCGTGTCGCCTGAACGCAGGATGGGGACTTCTTGTTTTTCCTGCTCGCGCTTGAGCAGATCGATGACATTCACGTTGTTCCTCCGGGCCTTGGGCCAGACCGTATCAGATCAGGGCGACGCAGCCCGGTCCTTCTCATGCTTTCGTCGCGCCGCCACGCCGCGATGGCGGCGTGGTTGCCTTCTCGGAGCACCGCCGGAACGGACTGCCCCTCGAACTCCGCGGGACGGGTGTACAGGGGTGCTTCAAAACCGCCGCCCGCACCATCCGAGAACGTCTCGTCGCCCAGGGACTCAGGCGATCCGACAACACCGGGGACGAGACGCGAGGTCGCCTCGATCACCGCCATCGCCGCCACCTCACCGCCGCTGAGGACGTAGTCGCCGACGGACAGCTCCTCGCCGATCTCGTCGCGCGCACGCTGATCGACGCCCTGGTAGCGGCCGCACACGAGGAGGATCGACTCCTCCGCCGCGAGCTCGCCCGCGACCGTTTGATCGAACTGCCGGCCCTGTGGGGACAGCAGGATGCAGCGCACCTGTGGGTCGGTCTCGCGGACCGCGCGCACCGCGCGAATGACCGGTTCGGGTTTCAGCACCATGCCCGCGCCGCCGCCGAACGGCTCGTCGTCAACCTGGCGGTGCCTGCCCTCGCTGTGGTCGCGAAGATCGTGCACACGGAGCTCGACATCGCCCGCGCTGATGGCGCGTCCCACCACGCCGACGCCGAGTGGCCCCGGGAACACCTCGGGAAAGATCGTGATGACGTGGAAGCGGGTCACACGCTCTCCTCCTGCCACGGAGTCACGGTCAGCGTGCCGCCTGCGACGTCGATGCCGGTCACGTAGTCACGCGCCATGGGAAGGCGGCGCACGTCGGTGTCGGTCTTGATGACGAGCACGTCGTTGCCGACGCCGGCCTCGACGTCCTCGACAACGCCGACGGCGGTGCCGTCGGTGTCGATGACGCGCAGACCGACGAGCTGCCAGACGAACCACTCGCCATCGTCAAGCGGACGGGCCGCGTCGACGCCGACGCAGAGATACAGCGTGCGGAGTCGATCGGCGTCGGCGGGTGATGCGATCTCGTCGAAGCCGAGCAGCACCGCGTTGCCCGGTCCCTGGCGCGATGTGCGCACGGTGAGCACGCGCGAGCCGTCCTCGACCTCGACGCGCGTCCCGGGCTTGAAGCGCGTCCAGTCGCCGCCGCACGGTTCGACACGCACCTCGCCACGCACGCCATGTGAGCGCAACACCTGCGCGACGCGCAGCTTGACGGGTGCGACCGGTTGTCCAGCCGACGTCACCGAAGGTCCTTCAACTCCACCTGCACACGCTGGTGATGACGCAATCCCGCGGCGCGAACCACGGCGCGCACCGCCTCGATGTTGCGGCCGGTCTTGCCGATGAGCTTGCCCATGTCCTCTTCGGCCACGTGCAGCGTGACGATCGTGCTGCGACCCCGTGGGCGCGCCTCGACCGTGACTGCGGCAGCATTGGAAACGATGCGCTCAGCGATGAACCGTGTCAGGTCTGCGTAGTCGGTCATTCGGGTGTCTCGGCCTCTGCGGGTGATGCCTCCGCAGCATCGTCAGCGGTTGCCTCGGAGACCTCGCTCGCCTCCGCTTCAGCGGCCTCGGCCACCTCTGCTTCGAGCTCCGACTCGGGAGCCTCCTCGGGGGCCGGCGCGGCTGCCTTCGCTGCACCGTTGGCGGTCGCCTTCGCGGGTTCCGCCGCAGGCTCACGGACCGTGACGGTGAAAGCGCGTGCGGCGAGAATCCCTTCCTTCACCAGGAGTTGACGCGCGCTGTCGCTCGGCCGCGCACCACGCTTCAGCCAGAGTTGCACGCGCTCGGTGTCGATCCGCACCACCGCGGGGCTTGGCAGCGGATCGTAGAAACCGATCGCCTCGATGAATCTGCCGTCGCGTGGGCTGCGCGAATCCGCGACCACCAGCCGGTACACCGGCCGCTTGGTGGTGCCCATCCGCTTCAACCTGATCTTGACCAATGTCCTGCTCCTTTCATAACCGTGATCACAAGCCTGCCTGTCCGAGTTGTGTTGGATCGATGTTCTTCAGCTGTCGCAGCATGCGCGCCTTGCCGCGGATTCCCTTGGTGCCCTTGCCGCCGAGGCTCTTGAACATGCCCTGCATCTGCTCGAATCCCTTGAGCAGACGGTTGACGTCGGCGATCGTCGTCCCGCTGCCGGCAGCGATGCGTTTGCGACGCGAGCCCTTGATCAGTTCGGGATGGCTGCGCTCCTGCACGGTCATGGAGAGGACGATCGCCTCCATGCGCCCGAGGTCCTGTTCCGAGGGCATCGCGGCGCCTGCCTGCTGGATCATCTTGCGTCCGCCCGGAATCATCCCGAGCACGCCTTCGAGTGATCCCATGCTGCGCAGCTGACGGAGCTGCGCGAGCCAGTCGTCCATCGTCAGCCGTCCGGCGAACGAGCGCTCGACCATCTCCTCCGACTGCTTCTGATCGAACTGCGCCTGCGCGCGCTCGACGAGCGTCAGCACGTCGCCCATGCCGAGGATTCGCGACGCCATGCGGTCGGGCGCGAACGCCTCCAGGTCGGAGACCTTCTCGCCGACGCCGCAGAACATGATCGGCTTGCCGATCGTCTCGCGCATCGAGAGTGCGGCGCCACCGCGTGCGTCGCCGTCGAGCTTGGTGAGGATGACGCCGTCGACCGCGACCGCGTCGTCGAATCCCTTGGCGACGTTGACGGCCTCCTGGCCGGTCATCGCATCGACGGTGAGGATGGTCTCGTGCACGGTCGTCGCCTTGCGGATGTCGCGCAGCTCGTCGAGCAGCGTCTCATCGATCTGCAGACGCCCCGCGGTGTCGAGGATCACGACGTCGCAGTTGAGACGCTCGGCCTCGGCAACGCCGCGCTTGCAGAGCTGCGGCACCTTGAGCTTGCCGTCGGGGATGGTGACCGGGATCTGATTGTCCGCGCCGAGCCTCTGCAGCTGCTGCACCGCGGCCGGCCTGCGGATGTCCGCCGCGACGAGCATCGGACGGTGACCGTCGCGCCGGATGGCCAGCGCGAGCTTCGCCGCGGTCGTCGTCTTCCCCGAGCCCTGGAGGCCGACGAGCATGAGCACCGTCGGGGGATGCGACTGATAGCGGATCTTGCGTTGCTCACCACCGAGCAGCGCGATCAACTCCTCGTTGACGATCTTGACGATCTGCTGGCCTGGCGTCAGCGACTCGAGCACGTCGCTGCCCACCGCGCGCTCGCGGATGCGGTCGACGAAGGCTCGCGCCACGCGGAAGTTGACGTCGGCCTCGAGCAGCGCGACCCGGACTTCGCGCAGGCCCACCTCGACGTCCTCCTTCGAGAGCCGGCCGCGACCGGAGAAACGGCGAAGTGCGGCCGCCAGACGGTCGCTCAGGGCTTCGAATGCCATCAGGCGTGCACCGTCGCGATGCGGGCGCGGAGTTCCGCCTCGAGGCGGTCGCGCCGCTCCAACTCCGCGGCGTGCCCGAGACGGTCCTCGAAATGTTCGAGCTGCGCCAGCGCCCGCCGGACCAGGTCGTGCGCGCCGCTCCGGGTGCACCGTAGATGCTCGGCGAGCTCGGTGAACGACCAGTCCTCATGGAGGTGCAGCCGGCAGGCTTCGCGTTGATGCTCGGTGAGGAGCGCGCCGTATACGTCGAGCAGGCGCTCCTGCCGCGCGCGCGACGACAGGACCGCAGGGGTGGCGCGATGTGTCAAGGGCAAGACCTTGACATGCTACACGATCGACTTCTTTCCTGCTCCCGCGCCCCGAGCGAATGGATGAGGGCGCAAGTACGATGTCGTCGTCGGTCGAGCCCGGCTTTGATGAGGGAGACAACGATGCTCAAAGACCACAAGGCTCATGCAACGGTTCCAGTCACCGATCTGGCGAAGGCGAAAGCCTTCTACATGGGTGTCCTCGGGTTCGAGGAGGTCGACGCCCAGAACGAGGGCGCCGTCCTCATCAAGGCCGGGAGCGGAACCCGCTTTGCCCTGTTCGTCACACCGAATACCCAGCGTGCCGGTCACACGCAGCTCGGCTTCGAGGTCGATGACATCGAAGCCGAGGTGGCGGTCCTGAAATCGCGCGGGGTCGTCTTCGAAGAGTACGACCTCCCCGGATTCAAGACGGTCGGGGGCATCGCGGACACCGGGCCCACTCGGGCAGCGTGGTTCCTCGACCCCGACGGCAACACGGTGGGACTGGTCCAGCTGTAGCGAGGGCGCGGGCCGCGCCCTCGCATCGCTGGTGCTAGGCCGCGACCGTTCCCTCGACGCGCGCCTCCGTTATGGTCGCGGCAACGCGTCGCCGTGCCGGGATGAGCGCCGCGGTCATTGCTCCGACCAGGACGACCGCACCGCCGACGGTGATCGCGGGCGTGAGCCCGGCCACGAACGAGCCGCCCGAGGCGTAGCCGCCCCAATGGGCGAAGATCGAGGCGAGGACCGTGACGCCGAGCACGCCGCCGAGTTCGCGAATGGCGTTGTTCGCTCCGGACGCCTTGCCCTCCTCACGCGCGCTCACGGAGCTGAGGACGACGTTCGCCACAGGCGCGAAGAACATGCCCATGCCGA
>Ga0307374_10002704_pt1 | contig 31210 bp, 22 predicted proteins | sample OX3MG_FD_202532 | JGI IMG/M metagenome (GOLD analysis project Ga0307374, IMG submission 202532) | Soil microbial communities from Risofladan, Vaasa, Finland - OX-3 | ecosystem: Environmental > Terrestrial > Soil > Coastal area > Acid sulfate soil | place: Finland: Risofladan, Vaasa | collected... | reverse complement strand
CCCAAAACCAGAACTAACCCAAACCGAGCAACTCATATTATGATTTGGACCAAAGAAGGGGAGCAGGTCACGGCAAAACCATTGAGGTCGCGAGTCATCACCAGACCAGCGTTACGGGCTGGTGTACCGGACTCGATTCGTGGCGTATATTCTTGACCAATTTAGGATGCCTACTCCCAGGTCTTCTTTACTTCGCGCTCAAGATTCTCTTGGCGCGACTTCACCCACGGTGCGTAGTGCATTTCGGTAGTCCGTATCGAACGATGCCCTAAAATTATCGAAACGGTCCCAATCGGCACTGCGCGCTGCAGGAGTTCCACAGCAAACGTGTCCCTTAATCGGTGGCTGTGCCCGTCCGAAATGCCGGCAATCACGAACACTTTTTTCAACCGCTCCTGCCATTCCGTGAGGGTTGTTTTGAGGGCAGAGGCGCCGTTCCAGAAATAATACGGGTTGCCTTCATCCGCGTCCTCTAAGGATTTAAGGACGATCTCCGGGAGCGGCAGAAGGACTGGCTGTCCAGTTTTGGCCTGGTAAACAAACAGTTTCCCTTTTTCAATCTGGTCTCTTTTCAAGGACACTGCATCGGAGATCCTTAATCCCGAATACCGCATAAGGAGGATTAGCGCCTTTAATTGTTTCTGTATCCGAATGGGTGACTGAGCGTGAATTTCCCCATAGACATCAAGCGCCCAAAGAATCTTTTCCCATTCCTCGGCCGAATAGGGGAGGGTTGGGGACTGGACGACTTTCGGCGGTCTGATAGATTTTGCCGGATTCCGTTCGGCCCATCCGCTCAGCACACAAAACGAAAAAAACGACCGGATAAGCTCCAAGCGTTTTCGCGTCGTTAAAGGCGACAATTTCCATGATTCTCGCATTCTACGGAGATCGTCCACTCTCACCGACTTCAAAGGAACCTCTCCGAACCCCTCCACCAGTTCGGCTTGCAATTGGCGATATTTCTTAAGCGACTGAGGTTTCAGGTTTCGGGCTCTACAATCGGCCAACCACCGTTCGGCACATTCTTTGACCGTGAGTGAAATCGTTTCTTCGCCAGCTTCCCAGTCCCTCACGATCCTTTGCGCCGATTCCCAATTCCTGATTCCCAGAGATCTCTTTATCCATTTCCCGTGGAGATTTCCTTGTACCCAGATCGGGCAATTGCACTTTTTCCACTTTCGTGGGGAGCGTTTTTGGGCATACGGGCAGGAATCGAGATGCCGCCGCCAGAGGTTCAGCATGGCAGGGAATTGTATCACCACTGGAACGTAAGTGGAACACAAATTCTGAAATCTATGTAACTAATTGATAATACGTACATTAGTATGGCGGAGGGAGAGGGATTCGAACCCCCGAGCCCCTTGCGGGGCTAACGGTTTTCAAGACCGCCGGTTTCAACCGCTCACCCATCCCTCCGATCTTGCTTTTCAACAATATACAGTGCACTTTCTGCCCCTTCAATTCTCACTGTGGGAACCCTGAGAGGTTTTCGTGCATTGCAAACACTTGCTCGATGTTAATGTGCTCCAACTTGTCCACCGCTTCGCGTTTGTGCTTTGGCGTGGGGTGGACGTATCTTAATTGTAATCGAAATGTGGGAGTGTCCCATCAACTCTTTCAGTGTAGCAAGGTCCACGCCCGCCATAGCGGATCGCGAACCGAACGTGTGCCGAAAATCGTAAAGGCAAAAAGGCTCTTTGATCTTCGCTTGCTTAATCGCGTTCTCGTGCGCCTTCTGCACCGTCGTCAATGGGCGGTTTATGTCATTCGTATGCCAAAAGAGATAGGTTCCGCGAGCTTTGCGAAGCCGCCTCTTTCAGACCCCGCCTCGCAGCGACGCCTTTGCGCCTCGCTATGACTTCACCTCCATCAGGTTGTCAAGAGACTTTCACCTTCAAGCTGTCGAACATGCTCGGCACACAACAATTTCGCCGCTCACAGAGCGGCCCTACCGCAAACTGCACCACTACAGATTCCCGCTCAGAGCCCTATTTACCAATGCTGCCTTGGTGATGTGTCTTTCCCCGAATCAGGCGGATTTGAGTGGACAAGGTGTAGGGCAGGCCTTCGAAGGTGTAATCCACTTCGCCGAACATTGCCGTGTTGGCGCTTCCCGTCCGGGGAGATGCGCCGCGAAAACCAGAGCCATCCCATTGCATCGGAACCGAACTCCAATGCGATTTGCGGAAGTCTAAAGTCGCGCTATGGGCGACCCATAGGCGCGCGGTCCTCAGCGAACTGTTGGCGCGAATCGTCAGATGTTCCAACCCATCCTTATAGTCGTAGCCCCAGGCGAGTTCAGGCATGGGAGTAGCCGAGGCGATGTGCCGCACAAAAGCACACATGGTGTCAAACACTCGCGTGTGGTCTTCCAGGCTGTGCGTCCCGTTAGGGACATAGAGCACCCACTTGCCGCCTGGCAGCTTGTTCCAATACAAATTCAATGCATCTTGAGCCCAGTAAGGGTCGTTGGTGCCGTTGATGATGAGCTTGGGCAGCGTCAGAGTGCGGCGATAGGTGTACGGGTCAACCATCCGCCATAAGCGGCGTCCGTCGCGGGTGTCCATGACCTTCAGCAATCCCGCATGCACGTAATCGTTGATTTCATCGCTGTAAGTTCCGTAGCAAGCTAACTGGTGCTTCATCTGCACAGGGATATCGAGGGTGTCAATGACCATCGGCACGATGGCAACGACGCGCGGGTCGCCCGTGGCTGCTGTTAACCACGTGGTCCAGCCTCGCTTGGAAGCTCCAGCAACAATAAATTTATTGACCGGCCGCCCCCATCCCTTGGGCGCGAAAGCTTGAACGGCGTCCATGGCCTTGATGACGCTCTTGACCATAGGAAATAGCAGTGGCCAGTTCGCATCGCCCGTGTGGAGATATCGGACGAAGGTATAGGCAATCAACGCATCCTCTGTTTTGCCGCCAAAGAGCGGCTGGTTGGGAATTTGATAAAGAACCGCGACACGCATCCTGGCACGCTGGGCAAGCGCGAAGCCTATGCTCTCAGCTTGCTTGCTGGCATGACCTCCGGTGACGAAAAGCAGAATTGTGTTCGGATACCGGAGGTCCGTGGGTTCATAAACCCACAGTTGGTGCTGCCAGCGGATACCCTCCCAGACCTGCGAAACGAGAGACATCTCGTAAATTTTACCGCGCGCGGTTGTCCTGGTTTGGAGATATTGCCAGCGGAAAGCTGGATCCGGCCCGCTGACATACTCCTTCAACCCCGCGTGAGACGTTGAGTTGACAACAAGGACTAAACCCACGGTGATTATGGTAATCCACAATTTGGAGCGAAACTGAGTCGTCAAGATAAACCTCCCTGATTACGGCATTTAGAATCTCGGCTCGCCATCGTGATGTTCATGCAGCACCTACCCAGGCAAGCCGTGCTACCTGGAGCAACCGAGCAAGTGGTAGTACCGCCCCATCCAGTAGGGCAGGAGGAAGAAAGCTCCGTCGTCTTCACTCCGCCCTTGGGCGCCGCCGACCAGTCGGAAAGGATTGCCGTTCCATTTCATGACGCGGCGCTCAACGGGCGAAATGGCATTACGGGATTGACGTTCTCCGAGGCGGCCGTTCACCGGTACCATCACAAGATCAGCGCGCTGGGCGTTGTTGACCGTCCAGGAAATGGTGCTCAGCGGAATACGTTCTAACGTGTTGACGGCATTAGCGCAATCATAGTCATTCGTTCCCATGCCCACAGCGTAGATGAAGTCCCAAAGAGGGTTCTTTTCATTACGGACGCGCCGCCACAGTTTCGCGAGTGCCTCTTGGTACGAGAGGCGCCAATGGGGGTCGCTCTCCGATCCCATGAGCGGATAAAAAGACAGAAAGGCCAGTTCCTGATCTGAGTGGTTCACTTCCCGAGGCTTATCGCCAATGTGCATTATGTTTTGGACATAGCCCAGATCGCTCCCGATCCGGCGGTAGGCTGCCAGGAATTTTGCGTCGCCGGTCAGACGGTAAGCCACACGCAAATGCGAGAGCAATTCGAGCGAATCGAGAGCTTTATCCTCGCGACCCTGGGGCGTCTTGAAATATTCGGGATTGTACCTGCCCCACGTGGTGACGCGGCCACCGTAGCCAACGAGGTTCAAGCCATGATCGAGCAGGTTGTTCGCAATGCTTGCGACAGCCGACCGGATGGCGGCCCGGTCTCCATCATCGGGGAGCAGATTGTAAGCCACCGAGTAAGCGAAAAAATGGCCGACGAGCTCGTCGGAGCTCGTATCGCCCTTCCACTTCCACTGGCCATCTGGAGTCCAGTGCCACTCCCCGCCCGGAGGCAGGTAGTCCCCTTGATGGATCAGTGAACGCGCCGGAAATCCAGGGATGCCCGTGATGGACACCAAGCGTAAGAGTGCGGCCAGTGACGATCGTGCATTCGCAAGAGCCCGCGGCGAGTGCGTCGTTGCGTAGCGAAAGCATTCAGCCGCCACATAGATCGACGTCCACAAACCGTCGTTGTCATTCGGCGTCATCCGGAAGGAAGCCGGGTCACCTGGACGAAGCAAATCACAGTCAGCCACATAGCCATAGCGGTTATGGCGCTCCCGTAATCGCTTGAGGAATATCTTGCTCTTTTGCTCCAGGGTGAAAGGCTTGAATTCAATTAATGAAACCCCCGTCTGAGTACGAATCCATGCCTGGTTTGTCCCCGCAACGATCTGAAGCACATCATCGTCATCCAAATACCGCTTGCCCGAAAAGTAGAACCACCGCTGGTCCGGGGCCGCGTCCGGTTTGAAGCAGATTGCGCCCTGGCGAGTTGCTAGCCAGAGCCTTCCGTCCGGCCCTCCGGCAACCCCGGTCAGCGACAGTACTGGCAGCCCGTCCCTTCCTGTCAGCAGCCTTTTCTTCTTCCTTGGAAGAACCTGGGCCAATCCGTGCGGCGTGGCTTGCCAGACTCTGCCGCAGGAATCCTTCAACGTTTGTAACGGCGGTTGCCTTAATTTCTTACGGATCGCTTCCGGGATGCCCGGGCCATCCAGGGAATACTTGTGGCAGGTGATTTGCAGATAAGCGATCTTCAATCTGGCTGCCCAAGTTGGCGACTGGATTGCGCACAGCCCGTACAGGCTGCCGATGAAAAGAAGCCACATCGACCCATATACCAGCCGCGCCAGTCGGCGGGGGTACGGACTACACTTCATCGCTCTCATGCCAGCTACCGGTTGCGTTGAATTTCTGTAAGGTGTTCCCCATTGCCAAAACATAATTCGCCTTGTGGGCTATCCCCCTTGATTAAGGTAAAACAGGATGTAGGTTGGTCCTGCCGTGGGAATTATCCCCGTACTTTGGCAGATCCCCGCAGTTGGGTAGTGTCTCAGTTTGTCTGCGGTCGCGGGGGGGGGGGGGGGGGGGCGCGGCCCCCCCCCCCCCCCCCGCGACCGCAGACTGCCACCCACCCGGAGTTGTCCTCCCGGCCTGCCTATAGGTTATAGCTGAGGAGACAATGGCTTACATGCCGATTCCCTCATCTCCCGCCGAAGACGGTTCGGAACCGTACCATGTTGAATAACCTGAGTGAAATGAATATCCTGCTCCGCCTCCTTGTGATCATCAACAGATAAAGACACACCCGTGCTTACTGATGGTAGCCATGAGAACGCAGATACTGGAGCAACTGTGCGGGGCGGTTGGTTTGGATGCCCGTAGCGCCCCGGTCGATGGCGTTTTGCCAGGAGGCCGGATTGTCGGCCGCGCCAAGGCGGTCCACATAGATGTCCGCTTTGGCCTGCTTGGCGATGGCAATGATCGCGTCATTGAAATCAAAGGAACTGAAGGCAAACACTCTGGGCTGAAGCTCCTCGATTTCTCTGCGGATTATTTCTGTGCTGACTGTTTCAGGCATCACTTTGATGCGAGGCCTCAAACGGTGAACTTCCTTCATGAAGGCGATCGAATAGCCGTAGATGACCACGTGGTTTTCCATGTGATGCCGGTCGATCGCCGCAACCAGGGCAGGTGCGGCGATGTCCTTGCAATCCACATAGACGCCGACACGTCCTTCGGCCAAACGAAGCACCTCGTCAAAAGTGGGCACCTTTGTGCCCCTGAATTGCGGTCCGAATTTTACGCCCGCATCCAGCTTGCGAATTTGGGCAAGCACCATGTCCCTCACCAGGCCGTGGCCGTTTGTCGTCGCGTCAACGTCCTTGTTGTGCATGATGATGAGTTTCCCATCTGCGGTGGTGCGGACGTCCGTTTCAAAATAATCGACGCCAAGTTTGATGGCCCCTCGATAGGCGGGAAGTGTGTTGGCTGGATAATGAATACTTTCTCCCCGGTGCGCGATGACCATGATGTGACGGGCGCCCGCAAAACCGTATGGAGTAAGACAAAACAACGAAAAGATCGTTAGCAGAATTGGTCGTTTCACAAAAGGTAATCTCCAGTGTTCTATTGGGATAGTCAGCGGTTCAATTGTGTAGCTGACCCGGTCACCGTCACGATCTGTGTGGACTGGCCAACTTGTAAAACTACATCCAAACGGAACTTTTGGTTCATGACGAGTGTTATGTCTTGATGCACTTGCTCTTTGAAACCTGCCTTCAAAAAGCTAACCCTATCGACACCCACAGGCAGGAAAGGGACAAAGTAGTTTCCCTCCGCGTTCGTCATCGTGCTCGTAGCCACATTGGTGTGAATGTTGGTCACGGTCACCTTGACGCCTGGCATTACCGCGCCCGAGGTGTCCCTGACAATGCCGCCAATCGACGCTACAAAAGTCTGCGCTCCCGCCGATGCAGCGAAAAATAAGCCCCACACCATCCCTTGCAGCACGACCCATTAGACCCGCCTATATTTCTTAGTGCGCATTGCAATTCCTCCCTGACTCGTCTCTGGCAGGATGCCGAAAGACCCCTTTGTCATGCTGAGCGCAAGCGAAGCATCTCGATCCTGCGATTGAAAACTCAGGGCTTAGATTTTTTGCTGCGTTCCGCATCCCTCTAAAGGAATAAAATAGATGTGTTATAAATGCACAGTAAATATGTGTGTTTATAACAAACGAACATCTAACAAAACTTATAAGGGCTTGTCAAGATAAAAAATTACAGGTGTCGTTAGCAAGGAGTACGGGTACGATGGGCTGTTCGACCGGCGGCGGGGCAGGCCGAGTCCGAAGCGAGTGCCGATGGAGGTGGCCGAAGAGGTGCTGCGGCTTTACCAGGAGAAATATTCGAACTTAAACGTGCGGCATTTTCACGAAAAGCTGTGGGAGGAGCACGGCATCGGCCTCAGTTACACGTGGGTGAAGCCGGCGTTGCAGGGTTTTCTGCCGTCCGATCAATAGGTTACAAAAGGGTCCTGAATAGGTTTTCAAGACCGCCGGTTTCAACCGCTCGCCCATCCCTCCACTTGCGCTATCCCTAACCTACCAAGGCTGCGCCCTAACGTCAATCACAACCGTGCAAACTCTCGCGGCGAACCTGGGCGCATTTCAGTTTTGGAACGCAAGCTTAATGATGACTGCACAGGCTTCTCCACCACCTTGTCTGTGTGCCCGAGTGCGGGCGAACTTACGGCTGCCGGAGACGCTCAGAATTCGCCCCTCCGTTCACCCACAAAGGCCGCCTCCAATCAATCATCCTCCCCACGCTCGGGGTTTTGTTATCAGTCGACTCGTTCTGCTTCCGCACGCACCCGTTGCTCCATGCGGGCAACATCCCTCCGGGCAAAAACCAAGGCCGCGATGGTGAGCAGAACGCCAGCTCCAACGTAGACCACGGCAGCCGACGAAATAGCCATGCTCAACCCTTTGCGCTCGGCCAAGTAGCCGATTAGAAGTGGAGCCGTCCCACCGCCGCCCAGCCAGCCTACCATGTTCATATACCCAGCCGCTGCCCCGCGGGATTCCGCCGGAATCACATCGTATATCGAGGCAAAGATGTTCGAATCGTAAAACCCTTTGAACAACCCCCACGCCGTGAGCGCTACCACCACCCCCAGCACCGTTGTGGTCTGCCCGCACATCACGACGAAGGGCGCACCGCAAAAGACCGCGACTGCCTGCACCACCATCCGGCCTCCCGCCATACGCTTTCGAAGCAGGTCCGCAAACCAGCCTCCCAACGGCGAACCTGCCATACTGGCTACTTGCACAAAGAGGGTTGCCGACAAGCCCGCCATTGCCAGACTGAGATGAAATTTGTCATACAGAAACTTCGGCATCCAGGAAAGCAACACCAGCGCTACAAAATTTGCGCACATAAATGCGCCCATCAGCAATAAGGCTGACGGTGTCTTCCAGATCATCTTCAAGAACTCAAGCATCGAGATTCGATGCGTGATTTCAGCCCGATGATCTGCTCCCGAGTCTCGGAGGTCGGCAGCCCCTCTCTTCGGCTCACGCAGGAAACGCGCAATAACAAAACCGAAGAGAATTCCCGCCCCTCCAAAACAGATGAACGACCACCGCCATCCGTAATATTCACCGATCAGGCCCGCAAAGAATCCTCCCACAATAGTTCCGACGTAAACGCTGGTCTGATGGAACCCCATGGCGCGCGAGCGCGTGGCCCGGCCATGGTAGTCGCTGATGATGGACATGGAAGCGGGAAAGTAAAACGTTTCTCCCAGTCCTTCGACGGCCATGAATCCAAAAAGCTGCTGAAAACTTCTCGCCAGTGGGGTGGCGATAGCAATGGTGCTCCAGACGTAGAGACCGCCGAGAATCGCCGTTTTGCGCCGAATGCGATCGACAATATTACCGGCAAATGGGGCAGCCAGGCCGTAGACCCAAGCGAAGGATGACCCGAGCAGTCCCAGCTCCACCGTGCTCAGATGCATTTCCTTCTGGAGTAAAGGAAAGAGCGAAAAAATTGCTTGCCGGTCGGCATAATTGAACAAAGCGATGCACCATAGCATCGCGACCACATACCATTTATATCGGCCATTATCCAAAGGTTTCTCCCCGCTGTGCACATTCAGTCAAGATTTATCGATTGCACCTCAAACAACCAGGGCGAATCAGCCGTTTTCGAGAAATAAGACTAGCGCCTGTTCGCTTTGATTCGAATCCCACAAAATTCGAGCCGAATCGAATCTGTAACGCGCTTTCGACCCTCACCGCTCGCACAAAACTTTCCGAACGCCTCAGACAACCCGCCCAACCGGCGTGGTTCAGTGCCGGCGAAACCTTTCCAAAGCCCCAAACCTGGCACGCGTAAAATGACGGAGGTAGATGCAATAGCAAGCTTCTGTTCGGCAGACTTCTATCGCACCGCGTACAACCAACGGTGAGCAAGTTCCTCTGTTGCCGTAAAGACCAGAGCGCCATTTTCTCGGCGGCAAGGAACACGCTCTCCGCGGCTGCCAGGCTTTGCTCCTTCGGAGTATAACGCAAGTTCTGCCGGCAACCCCGCGGCAGGAACGCGCACGGTGCCGGCGCCCGAAACCTGGATCTGCATCAGTGCTCCCCCTTCCACACGCCTCTCCAGTGCAACAGGCGCCCACCCGATCCCCTCCAAGTCACGGTCTGCAAAAACCGTTCTTTGTCCATCGACCGTAATCTCCCGGCATTTTCGGCCGGCAAAAGCGATCAGGTTTCCTTGCCCGTCAACCCGGAACGCCAGCGCGTGTTCTCCGTCATAACTCAAGCTATGTCCGCTTACCCGGAATTCCCGGAGGTGGATGGATTCAGACGGGGGCGGATGGAGTTCTAAATATCTGCGGTCCTGTTCGGGATTGCGTGAAAACCCTCCCGCCCAACCTTCTTCGATTTGCCTCAAGTGCGGAGCAATCGCCACGGCGCCGTTCGGAAACCGGCAGGCGAGATAAGGCCCTGTGCGCGAGAGGAACTCCGTGTTGTCGTTGACCCCGCTGAATTTGCCCGTAGGCGCATAGCCGCCAAGAGCCTGCAGGACCTCAAACCAGTTGCGAACGTCGTACCCGAAGCTTTGCGACTGGTCATCCACCGGGCGGTATCCGAGGAAAGTGGCGCTCGCTCGCTGCGCGCCGATAATCCGGTCCTTCACGCGAGCCACGACGGTGGTTCCCGGACGCGGGTTGACCGGATAAATCCGATCCACCAGGAAATGGGTTAGGATAACTTGGGGTCCCGTGTTCGCCAACGGGCCTTCGAAGCGCACCCGTTTCCCGGAAGCGGCAATCCCGTCAGCCGCCGTCGGTTGGTAGTCGACTCCGAATATTTCCTCCCACCGCCCAAGCGCCGATTCGCCTTCAAAAGTCAGCAGCGGCGGTGGTCCGGACCAGATGAGGCGGCCGCCGCCAGCGGTGAATTCCTTCATCAAAGCAAGCAGCCTCTCGGGCGGAAACGGCTCAAACAACGCCACCAACGTTGTAAATCGTCGTCCGGCCATTTCGATCGCGTTACCCGAGACCTTTCCGCGTTCAAGCAGTTTGGCCGCCGTGACGTAGTTTGTGTATCCGTACTGCGTCATCCAGCTCCCGAACCGCTCTTCCACGGCAACCAGGTCAAGCGGGTACAGCATTAATACGTCCACATCACGGTGTTGCAGATTCTCAACAGCCCCGTAAAGCAACGGCGATGGCACCACCCCGTAAGTCTCCTCAAGCGCTGAACGACGTATGCTAATTTCCTCGGGATCGCCCCAATGCGCGGCATACGAGTATGGCACTTTGTTAAGGATACCGGTGGATGCGGCCATCGCCAGGGCAAAGTAATCCCGGTCCAGCCATCCCCCTTCAGCATAGTCATTGCCATTGCCCGTCAGGAAATCGCCCCACTTGAAGTAGTCGTAGCAGGCGGAGGCAGCCTGCTGCACCGTGTTCGACCAGACAAAATTGGAAGTGTACTCATACGGCCATCCCCATTGGTTGCCTTCGCCGCTCCCCCAGTAGTCAATGGGAGGGCTTTCCGCCCAGGTCGCATGGGCCCTGGCCTCCAGCCGATGCCCCATTTTGCGTTCAGCGTAATGCTTTGCTTGCACAAACAAGTCCACCACTCCGTTTTGCAGCATGTGATAGTAGTGGGCCCGCAATAGGGCCGTCCGCCGCACGGCTTCCGGAGTCGCTCCGAGCGTGTGCATCACACCCGCCTTTGCGCTGAGGTCGTTTACATAGTCCTCCTGTCCATGCACAAAGTAGATCAGATACCTGGCGAAGTCCTCATAGTCGGAGCCGTACCGTGCGGCGAACTCGCGGGCCAGCCCCGGGCTGACATAACGCAGGGCAAACTCACCATGATCGTGATGGCTGAAGTACGACCAATCCTGCTGGATGTGCATCTCATCGGAATACAAAGCATTCAGGCGAATGCCCGCTGCAGCGTATCGATCCACCAGCTCGGTCAAGAAAGGCAGGGCTTGGGGGCTGAAGTAGTCCATCTCAGGAGTGCGATACAGTTGGACGACCAGCACGTGATCCAAACCCTCCCGCGCGACAGCGCTGTTCCCGTAAACGCGGATCCGCACCGCTTGGTAAGAGGCGTGTTCGGAGGTCAAGGCGTTCATGCGCTCCACCCTTATCCCGCCCTTGATCTCTGCAATGTCTTTGGGATCCACAGCCCGATAGGGGGTTCCGCGGACCGGGGTTTCACGAAAGGCGAATACCCGTACTCCTGCATCTTCGATGTCAATCGGCCCTTTATTGTTCACCCAGCGCTTCTGCTGCCAGAGTTGCACGCTGAAGACGCCCGTTCTGGGATTCCTCAGTCCCTGACGATAATGCATCCAAACACCGGATTCGCCGGTGCGCGCCACGTATGCCTTGCCGATTTCGAGCGGCGACAGAAGGCTTAGCTCCAGGCCAAGTCCATAATTGCCCGCGAAACGGCCAATGGCGGCAATCTTCTGAATGTACTCCTCCATGTCCGGCATCAGCCGCCGGGGAGTGTTCTGACCGGGACGATACTGCGCGAAGAATTGGTCGAAGGCCACGCTGAGCGTCCGCTGGCCTTGAGTTTGGGCACGCTCGCAGATTTGCCGCAGGCTCTCGTTCCGGGGGACGCGTCCGGTAGAAAGATTCATGACCTTATCGGGGTCCGATGCCATCATCACAAGTTCGGCATCACGGACCAGGATGATCGTCGAACGGGAAATCTCAAAGGACCACGGCCCCGGGTAGGTAAGGAGTTCTCCACGGTATACGTCTTCCGGCACATCGGCAGCTTCGGGCACTTGAACCGCCGGCGTCATTGCTGCAGCCTGCCTATTCTGCGGGCTCGCGTTCGCTGGAGTTTTCGAGAACCCAAAGGGTGACAATAGACCGGCCCCCAATCCCTTCAATATGTTTCTTCGGCTGAACTGCATATGAACCACCCCCCGTTCGCCGGTCTCGCTCCGGCTCACATCGTTTATCCGAGAGCAGAACCTTGACCCTTAAACATGAAATCCCAGTTTATTTCCTCGACGTGCAGGATAGCAGATATTCCCGGAGCAGGTGAGATGACAAAATCGCCAGTCCCGCAGGTCAATCTAGTGTGCGGGTCTCTAGGGTTTCGTTTTGGCGCCAGGGGATCCACCGCTCATGACCAGTCGAGGACGGCCAGCGTGTAAGTGTAAAGATGTGGAACAGTGGAGAGAACCCGACCGCGCGGCCACAACTTTCACCCCCAGCGATTTGACTTCGAGTGAGGATGCTGCGGCATTTCCGCCGTTACCCTCTCTGCAGCGCAGGTTGCATGGGAAAAATGAGCCGGCGACCCTGGCGTTCCAGGTGGTCCCGGTATTGTGGCATTTCTGCCTCTGAGCAGGAGATGTCAACAAGCGTTGACATGCTTTTGATGTCCCACTCAGTCCACACGTATAAGGCAATCCGGCTGTGTCCAGATGGCGTTTTCCCCTTAACCCTAACCCTGGATTCCCCCGTCCCGATCTCGCTAATGTACCAAGTCCATTCACTTTCGTATTTCAAAACCTCACTCCACGGCGAATTAGCGGATGCGGCATTGTATCCTATGTGCCCCTTCGAAGACCGCTCTTCTAAATTCACTGCCTCACCGTTCACATGACACGCACACGTGCTGGGATAATGCTCTCTTCCCGGGAATTCCACGAGAAAAAGAAGCTTCCCCTTCCCTGGCCCGGAAGGAATGGACACCCTGCCCTCCAACTCGAAGGCCTCCGTCGGAATGGGGATATTCTTCCGGCTCAGCCAATCAGATATGGAAGCATCCTTTTGTGACCACGACAGAACCTTCCCGTGGATCTGCTTTGCAAGCGGAGGCTTCGTCCGTACGGTGCGCTCTCCCTGAAAGGGAAGCAGAATCCGGGCCTCTTCAGACTCCGCTGGAGACACCCGCATTTTTCCGCCCGGTTCGCGATACCAACGCGCCCCCAGGGCTACAACTTCGCGCAGGTGTTGGCGCGGAATAATTTCCAGAAACAGCAATTCCCAGGGGGCAAGGTCTAATGGGACGCTTCCGCTGCTATCGAGACCTGCGGCAATGCCTTTTCGGTAAGGATACTGGGTGTAGCATATTCCTCCGGCCAAGTCCTTGGGCGCGCCAACGTCCAAAAGGTTGAGCACGTATTTCTGTGATTCATTTGACGGGTTCCGAACTGCGATGAGGCCGCGATTGCCGTCCCAGTGTGCATAGGCGTAGGGCTCGCCAACCTCGACGCGAGAGGACGCGATCTTGGTGTCCCAAAGAATTCTCTGATTCTTGCGCGCCCAGCGAAGAAACCCCGCATAGATTCTCCAGTCTTCGTCACTCATGAATTTTGGATTGACGTAGGTTGGAACGTAAAATCTGCCGCGTCCAAACGCCATTGCAGCATGATTGGGAAACCCTCCGGCGTTGTCGCAATTAACGATATCAAAATATTGGAGTGCGTTCTGCGGCAGCCAGACTTCCTGCAGGGAAGAAAAGATGTAGTATTCGCGCGCCGTCGTTTGTGCTTCCCGATAGTCGGGCGCCGGACCCAAGCCGCGAGGGCAATCCCCTCCGGCGTTGCCCCAGACGAAGTCGGCATCCTTGATGATCCAGGGACTAATATAGTTTGCCAAGGAATTCATGTAGGTTGGCTCGGCCACAAGCTCAGGATTTGCTTCCTTCGAGGCTTTGATCAGTTCCAGCGAATCTTCCGCAAGAGACTCGACTGAATCGTCGCCCGGCAGGAGATGGTCATGAGCGTGACTTTCTGAGGCAATAAAGCCGTCATATTTCATTTGCCCCAACTTATTTTCTTTAATCAATCGTTGCAACTGGCTCTTAGCATCATGGAGATATTTCGGATCTGCCAGCGATAGGCCTCGCTGCACATGCCCGGCCGGTCCCGTGCTCACTACGCCGTACCCGTTCTCCTCCGCCCACTTGTAGTCGATAACAGAATGGTATACCTCGCTGGGCGACATCCACACGCCGGGCTTGCCGCCTGCGGAAGTTACTATCGCAACCATGTCAGCCAAGTCGTTCGGGAAATTCTTAAGGTTCACGCGCCAGATGCTGCGAGGATCGCTCCACCCCAAGTCGGCGGTCACGAAGTCAAAGAATACGCCATGCTTGTCATATAGCTTTTTCTTAATCTCTCGAATCAGATCCAAATATTCGCCCTGCTCGAAGATCGTAGGCAAACTCCACCAGGTGTTATAGCAAGCGACCAGGCGGGGCCGGCTCAGGCGAATGTCATCAATGTAATCGAGGAAGGACTCGCGAGCCTTTCCAGGCTCAGTAACGCCGACAACCGTCGAATGGAGATCAAGCCACTCCCGCCCAACGGGCTTACCCCCCGGACGGCTCCGCAGAATGAACCCGTTACTGCTGTATTCGTTGAAGGCTGCCACGAATTCCATCCCGGCCCACAATGTTTCGGAGAAGATGGGATGGCTACCGTAGGGCAAGCGGTCAGCCTTCATCGATTTCCAGTCGCGTCTGACACCTTCCCAGTTGTCGAGATCGGCGCGCATCACCTTCAGAGAGTTCGTCTTGCTATGCTTAATGGCAATCTGCTTCCTGAGATAACGTTTCCCACGCGGCAAGTGATAGTCAACCCGGACTTCTATAGCCTCGGCGGGACTCGAGTACATGAGTACAATGTGATCTTGATTCTGCGCCGCGCCGTCCAACCGCATGGCGGAAGAGTGAATCGAAATTCCCTTGTCGAACTCAAACGCGAAGTCTTCCAAAGGGAGATCGAATCCTTCATCCGCAAGTTTGTTTGTCAAGCGGCGCGATGCAATTTTGCCGTTCCGGATGATGAGTTGAAAGTCGATGTCCGCGTTTTCGAGGGCGCAGGTTTTGTTTTCGGAGGCGATTGCTAGCCTGGGAACAGTCAGCAGCGCCAATCCCTTCAGCCAGCCGCGACGGGTCATCCGAGATGTTCCCTCGTACATGGGACACGGCTCCTTTCGGCAAATTGAGCTCGTCAGCAAACGCCCATTGACATGGCCTCAGGGCCGGCCATTTCCCGCTCACAAGCTCCTCAGAAGAGAAACTTGAGTATAAACTGAATTTCACGTCCGTCACTGGCTGAACTGATGAGCCTAAAGGCCGATGCGGCCAGCCGCTCTCTCCTGACTCTCCCCGAAAGGAAGGAATTTTCTGCTTGATTCCTTTCCCCTCTCCGCCGGATCGCCCGTCGGCTCGCACACTCGTAAAGCAGAGTGTCCCTCCACCAAGGCCCTCTGGTTCCCTTGGGCTGTTCGGAATGGGCAGGCCGAAGGTAGCCCGGTGGGAGCATGCACCGATTTCTGCGACAGACGGTTAAGAACCAAAATTCGGCGAATGGGGTAAGAATCCCATCGAAGCGGAGATCGAGCCCCGGCGTTGTCTCGACGGCTCCTCATCGATTACATTTAACACCTCTCGACACGAACACTTCCATATCGTTTTGTCTTGTGGTAGCTTAGTGCGTTGAATCGGGAGAAATAGGTAATATCTGAGGTGAGCGACGCAATGAGTCGAGCCAACACTTTAGTCTTAGGGTTGATCCTATCATGCACCCTTGCCCCGGCAAGCCTGAGTAGTTTTGCCGGAACTCCTCGCTCCGGAAAGTGGACCCCGTTATTTGACGGCAAGGACCTGGCAGGCTGGCAGGCTTACGGTACTGAAAATTGGGTTGCCGATCATGGGACGATCCTTGGCGAAAGCACCAGCGGAAAGTATGGGTACCTGCTTACCAAGAAGGATTATCGAAACTTTATCGTGCGCCTCAAATTCAAGTGTGGTTCCGAAGGCAACAGCGGTCTGTTTTTCCACTCCCGCATCACCGGGGATAACCCCAAGTCCGGCCCTGACATCGTCGGCCTGCAGGCGGAAATCGACCCGGCGCGCCACACCGGCGGAATCTATGAAAGCGGAGGGCGCGGATGGGTAGCGCTACCCACAGCCCGCGGAGAAGCGGCCATCAAGCCCGTTGGCCAATGGAATAGTCTCGAACTTTCCGTCCGAGGCAATCACATCGTGACTCATCTGAATGGAGTCGCGATCGTGGATTACACTTATGCCCCCGCCCAATATACCGACGGGCAGATTGGGTTGCAGATTCACACAGGCGAGCATGGGTTTGCGATTCGATTCAAGGATATTTACATTCGAGTGCTTCAATAAATTTGGTTAGAAAAGCTAAGCCTAAGGGAGCCACTTTCTAACAAAATGCCCCCTAGTGCATCACACATAAGCCAGCCGTACCCAGCGGACCTCCGAACCGCGAGCAGGGCCGGCAAATGGCGCTTCTTGCGATCTCAAAAGAAAGGAATATGAACCGATGAGCAGAAATACGCGTCGAGAATTTCTAAAGACTTCTACCGCCGCAGCCCTGGCAGCCGCCGGGCTGGGAGGGGCAGAGCGGGCACTGGCATCGCCGGCTGCTGTGCCGATGGCGGGTGTTGCGGCGCCGCCGGAGCCTGTGCCGCCGCGCGGATACAAGCCGATGGCGCTGGGGATCATTACCGGAATTGGGAACGATCCGGAAGCGGCGATGGCCAAGGTACACAGCCTGGAGATGCACACCTGCCAGTTGGAGTTGGGGCACTTGGACGACGACTTGATCAAGCAGCTTCGGGAGGCGCTGGATAAGTACCAGATCGTGGTGACGGCGCTGGGGACGAGCGGACCGGGGCCGGACGTCTACAACTTTTACGATGGGCCCCTGACTCTTGGACTGGTCCCGCGCACTTACCGGGCGCAGAGGATCGAGAAGGTGAAGAAGTTTTCGGATTTTGCCAAGCAGTTGGACATCCCGGCCATTCGCCTTCATGTGGGGTTCATTCCTGAGGACCCGAACGACCTTCTGTACCACGAGGCAGTGGAAACGCTGCGGGAGGTGGCCGGCTACTGCAAGAAGAACGGCCAGGACTTCCTCTATGAGACGGGAACGGAGACGCCCATCACGATGGTGCGGGCGATCAAAGATGTCGGCCTGGACAACCAGGGGGTGAACCTCGACACGGCGAACCTGATCCTCTATGGCAAGGCGAATCCGCTGGATGCACTGGACATTCTGGGCCCGTATGTGAAGAATACGCATGCCAAGGACGGTCTCTATCCGACCAACCCGCACGATCTGGGAGAGGAAGTGCTCATTCCGCACGGCAAGGTGGACTTCCCAAAGATCATCGCGCGGCTGAAGGAACTGAACTATCAGGGGCCGATCACGATCGAGCGAGAGATTTCGGGGCCGCAACAGCTCGACGATGTAAAGCGGGAAAGGGATTATCTAAGGAAGCTGATCGAGTCATGACGGAGCGGCGCTTCGGCGCAGCCCACATGTGTCGAAGTTCCTCAATTGATCGGGATACCTGGGACAGTTTGCGATTAAAGTTAAAAAGGAGGCAACGACAGTGACGGAACATTCCGGCAAAAAGCTAGGGCGAAGAGAATTTATGGGCACGGCTGCGGCCGCGGCGGGCTTCATGATCCTCAAGCCGCAACTGGTGCGGGGGACGGCGGCGAACTCAGCGCTTCGCGTCGGGCTGCTCGGCTGCGGCGGGCGAGGCGCGGCGGATACGACGTTTCTGATCGACACGGGCAAAGCGCGGCTGGTGGCGCTGGCAGATTTATTCCAGGACCAACTGGACAATGCGAAGGCGCACTTTGACAAGTTTCAGCAGGGGAAAGGGTACGCGGCGATCGAGCGGTCCCTGATGTTCCGCGGGCCCAAGGCGTATGAACAGATCGCGAACTCGAAGGACGTGGACGTGATTGTGATTACCACGCCGCCGTACTTCCACCCGCAGCATCTGGCCGCGGTGGTGGCGGCGGGCAAGCACGTCTACTGCGAGAAGCCGGTGGCGGTGGACCCGCACGGATGCGTGTCGGTGCTGGACTCCGGGCGGCGGGCCGAGGGACGTTTGAGCCTGGAGATAGGCTTCCAGCTTCGCAATGCTCCGCCTTACGTGGAGCAGGTCAGGCGGATTCATGCCGGAGCGCTGGGGACAATTGTTTCGGGTGAAGGCCACTATTACGCAACCTATCCCAATCTGTCGGCCTGGCCTAACGCTTCGCCCGATGAACGAATGATTCGCAACTGGTACTATTCCCGTATTCTGTCGGGGGACATCATTGTGGAGCAGAACATCCACGTGATCGACATGTGTAACTGGACTCTCCAGGAACACCCCGTTAAAGCTGCGGCCTCGGGATCAAGAAAGGGTCGCCCGGACCACGGCGACGTCTATGGACACTACAGCGTAGTTTTCTATTACCCGAGCGGCGTGAGCATGACGTTCGGCTCGACGCAAATCGGTAATGCCAAGTGGGAAGTGGGGTGGAGTTTCTTCGGCGATAAGGGCGTTTCAGAAACGCACTACTCGGGGCCGGTGGCTATTTACGGTGAGAACGCCTGGAAATGGGCGGGCAACCAGCCCGCTTCACAAGGAGGGCCACAGCAATTTTCGACGGCCGGGATCTTCCATGATAACTTGGCGCAGGCTGACCCGGAGAAGAAAAAGGCTTTTGTGGACAGCATTCTGAACAACAACTACCACAACCAGGCGGCGCAAGGCGTCGAGTCGGCTCTGAGCTGCATGATGGCGCGCCACGCAGCCTATACGGGCGAAGAGGTCACCTATGAAGCCGTCGCAACCTCGGGTGAGCACTGGGACGATGAGATCGACCTCAACCAATTTGCCTGAGGCGCTTTAAGAGAGGGTAGGAATCATGAACAGCGAAACGTCACGCCGGGATTTTTTGAAGCTCACGGTGGCGGGTGCGGCAGCCGGTGCGCTTCCCGCCTCGGTGAGCACCGCCCATGCAAGTCCCGAACGGCTGGCCCTTGAGAAAGGCCTTGTGCTCAGCATGCTGCCCAAGCAGTTGAGTTACGCTGACCGCTTTAAGATGGCGCGGGATACCGGCTTTCAGGTGGTGCAGGCCCCCGCCACGCCGGACCCGCGCGAAGCCGAGGCCATCAAGAAGGCTGCCGATGGAGCTGGCATCCGCATCGATTCCGTCATGAACATGGCTCATTGGCAGTATCCACTGTCCTCCGCCGATCCCGCCGCCGTCGAAAAGAGCATGGAAGGGATGCGAACTTCACTCCACAACGCTCATCTGTGGGGATCGGATGCGGTGCTTCTGGTTCCTGCGGTGGTCAATGCTCAAACCACCTATCGCGAGGCGTGGGTCCGTTCCCAGCGGCAAATTCGCAAGCTGATTCCACTGGCAGAACAACTCAAGGTGGTTATCGCCATTGAAGAGGTGTGGAATAAGTTTCTTCTCAGCCCGCTGGAAATGGCCCGGTACGTCGACCAGTTCAGAAGCCCCTGGATCAAAGCCTGGTTCGACGTCGGCAACGTCGTGCTCTATGGTTATCCGCAGGACTGGATTCAAACGCTCGGGAAAAGAATCGTCAAGCTGCACTTAAAAGATTTCAAGCTCAGCAAAGATTGTTATTCCTGGGTGGATTTAGGCGACGGGGACATCATGTGGCCCGCCGTCCGCAGCGCGCTCCAGAGCATCGGCTACCCCGGCTCAGCGATTTGTGAACTTAAGGGCGGCGATGAGGCCTACCTTCGCGATGTCAGTCATCGCATCGACCGCCTGCTCATCCAAGCCTGATTCGGTGGTGTCTCTCCCCCGTAGCGCGGATCTTTAGATCCGCGGCTTTTGATAGCGAGCGGCGATGAAGGCGTGCCAGGCTGAAGCCCGGCGCTACGCACGTTCCAGCCACTCCATGGAAGGCAAAAATAGCTTCAAAACCGGCCGTACTTCCGGTAAGCATCCACTGGGTGCACTCCCTGAAGGATCGCTTTGCGCACAAGGTTCTCCGTGCTGACAACTTCCTCAGCCTTCTCAAGCACCTGGAACGTGATCTCCCGGGGAATTGCCAGGACGCCGTCCTTGTCCCCCACAATGAAGTCACCCCGGCGAACCGTTACCTGGCCAATCTTGATCGGCTCTCCGTAAGCGGTCACTTTCCACCGTCCCATCACGTCGGCGGGGGTGCGATACCGGCAGAATACCGGCATCCCGAGTTTAAGGATGTAGTCGATATCGCGAGCGCCGCCATCGATCACCACGCCTCGCGCGCCTCGGAACTTGGCCGTCTCGCACGATAGCTCGCCGAGATGGGCCGAGACGTTGTCATGCGGCTGGGAAACGATGACGTCGCCGTGGCGCACGTCGCCCAGCATCTTGAGAATGGGGATATAGACTTCCTCAGGATCGTTGCTTCCCGTAGGTTCTCCCTCAACCGGCATCGCAATGCCCGTAACGCCCTGCCCCATGTCCAAGGCCTGGATGGAAGTGGGAAACACTTGGTGAGGGTAGCCCAATTCATCCAGCACATCGGAAATAGCCCCCGTATAGATAACGGAAAAACGGCGGCATACATCGTCCAAGTCAAAACCTGCAACCGGATATCTATCTTCCTTCACAAATAAACCTCCTCTGAGTTTTCGCCCGGCAGCCTCACGCCGAGCCGGCCTGAAAAGCGAATTCCGTTTTCTTCGCCAGAAGAACGTAAGCTAGGTTTCGATGCCAGCTTCCGGCGCGACCTTGCGCGAGGTGCGCAAAAACAGCGTCAAACCTGCCGCCGCAATGAATCCCGCGCCGAGCGCCGCAAATCCGTATACAAAATTTCCTGTCAGGTTGTTGAGGTAACCGACAAGCAAGGGTCCAAAGTATCCGCCCAAACAACCAAGGGCGTTAATCAAGCCCATGGCCGATCCGCTCACCGAGCGTGGCAGGGTCTCGGACGGAATCGCCCAGAAAGGGCCAAGCGCCCCGACCGATCCCGCACCGACAACCGTAATGCAGAGGAAGGAAAGCAGGAATGAGTGCTGGCTCAGCAAAACCCCTGCCAAAAGGAACACCCCGGCCCAGACCAAGCTGCCGGCCACGTGCCCTCGCCGCTCATGCTTTCGGTCCGAATGACGCGAGATCAGCACCATGCCGATTCCCGTCACCACAAAGGGAATGGCAAAGAGGATGCCCGTCACAAAATCGCTCAAGTGTTTCTCACTGTGAAGGGCGCTGGGAAGCCAAAAAAGAAATCCGTAACTGCCGGTGTTGAGCAGCAAATAAATCAAGACCAGCAGGAGAACTTGCGGCCGCAGCAAGGTTTCAAGGAACCGCGCGGGATTCAGGGGCTCCAGCTCTGCGGATTGGTGGTGGAGAGTCTCTTCCAGATAGTTCCGCTCGCCGTCTGAAATCCACCGGGCCTCATGCGGCTGGTCATCAATCATCGTCATCCAGAACACCAGCCAAACGAAAGGCAAGATCCCTTCAGAAATCAGCATCACGCGCCATCCCCAACGCCCCAGGATCCAGCCTGAAACCGGGGAGGAAACCACCACCGCAGCCGGCATACACAACATCCAGTACGCATTCGCCCGCGCCCGCTCCGAACGCGGAAACCAGTGAGCCAGCAGGACCAGCGTGGCCGGCCACACTCCGCCCTCCGCGATGCCCAGCACCAGGCGCATCACCCAAAATTCCTGCCGCGTCCTGACCAATCCGCACACCACGGCGGCCAGCCCCCACAAAACCAGCAAAATACCGATAAAGCGCTTCGCGCTCCAGTGTTCGGCTAAGTAACCGCCCGGGATCTGAAGCGCCATGTACCCCCAGAAAAAGACCCCGGCAGCGCTTCCCGCCTGCGTGGGGTCCATGTGCAGATCGCGGCTCATGGAAGGCAAGGCCAGAGAAATGTTCGTCCGGTCGACGAACGCGATGGTGTACATGATGAAGGCAACGGGAATGATGTGCCGCCAGCGCTGAGCAGGGATATCCATAAAACGCCAGGATTATACCAGACTGCGGCCGATTGACACTCGAATCGAAGGTATGCTACCTAAAAAGAGGTAGCATGAGCTCAGATGAGATCCAATCCGCCTGGGAACTGTTGAAGGAAGCTTACCAGTATCAGATGGGCGGCGACTATGAAATGGCCGTCGAACTGTACAAGCGATCCCTCGACCTGCATCCCACCGCCGAAGCCTATACCTTCCTGGGGTGGACTTACAACTACCAGGGCAGGATCGAAGACGCCATTGCAGAATGCAAGAAGGCCATTCAGATCGATCCGGATTTTGGCAATCCTTACAACGACATCGGCGCCTACCTGATCGAAAAGGGAAAGTATGACGAGGCGCTTCCCTGGCTCGAACGCGCGCTTCACTCCGAGCGATACGAATCCTACCACTACCCCCACTACAATCTGGGCCGGGCCTACATGGCCAAAGAACTGTATGCCAAAGCGCGCCGCCATTTCGAGCAAGCGCTGGAGATTTCTGCGAACTACGGTCCCGCCAAGGAAGGGCTAAAAAGCCTCTCTCGCAAGCTTCAATAGGAATAGCTCAGCGCCATCGGGCGCAAGTAAACCCTCCCGTTCCGAAGTTCCAATGAGACCACAATGCTTTACTTCTCAAACCTTGGCCGCATTTTTCTCGTAACGTTCCAGGCAATCTTGCGAGCAAAAATGAAGGGTTTCCTTGCCTTGCACCAGGCGGTGCGAAACCTCGGTTGAAACAAACATTCCACAAACGGGATCGCGGGCGGTTCGCCCCCGGGAAGGTTCCGTCTTGCGCTGAGAATTGGAATTGCGGGCCCCGCCGAACCCCTTATTCGACCGGCCCAAAAAGCTTCGAACGCTCTGGCTTAAAGTCCACACTACCCCGATCAGGAAGACGAAGTCCATCAGGGCATCGAGTAAACTTGCCACGTTAATTTGACGGCATCCAGCCGGGCGAGGATGCCTTATCCTTACTGCGGCATGGAAACCCTGCTGGAGGCGCCCAGCGCCGCGTTCAATTTTACCTTCAAGTCTTGGAGACCCGGATAATTGGGATTGCGCCGGTCGAGTTCTTTCCAGAACTTCTCCGCCGTCCGGTAGTCGTGGGTCCCCTCCAGATTGACGACGATCATGTTAAACATGGTGGGTTCGTGATTCGGTGAAAGTTTAAGGGCTTCTCGATATTCCTTGAGAGCGTTCTGGAGTTGACCGGTGTAGAAATATGAAGTTCCCAGGTCCGTCCGTGCATTGATGTTCTTGGGGTCAATCGCAAGGGTCTTCTTGTACCACTCGATCGCAAGGTTATAAACCTTTTGATCGTAAAGGTAATTCGCCAGGCGCAACGGAATCTCAGGGTCTTGAGGGTTCTGCTCAGCACGCTGCTCGTAGTTCTTGATGATCTCCGCAACCTTAAGCGGCGGATGACCCGCGGGAAGCCCCGTTGCAGGATTGATATCCGCCCCCGCCTGGCTCCCCATTCCCGCAGCTCCGGCTGGTGCAGTCGCCGTGCTGGAGATGGCCATTTGCGGCTGGACGCTGGCCTGCTTCTGCGATTTATAAAAAAAACCCGCCAGAAATCCCACACTGACGAAAATAATGGCGGTAACAATTGTTTCTACCTTCATGCCTTCCTCACATTCTCATTCCAAAAACCCACCATCACGAACTTTATAGTACGATATAGGGCAGGTCAAGAGCAGCAGCAAGGCGGAGACTTCCGTTCCCCGGGGCCATTCGGCATTAAAGGTTCCCGAAACCGCTGATGGTCGGGCGAGCGAGTGATATTTGCACTGTTAGGTTGTCGATCATTTGGATTGCCTTTCCAGGCGTATTGGGCAGGGACCAACACTACCCTGAAAACGCCAGCATCACGACGGACCGCTCCTTGCTGTAGCGGCGGTCTATGACCGCCGAAGGATCGCCCTCGCCTGAGCATGTGCGTTGCCTTTGGTCCTGGTTAGGGGTTCCGAAAGGAGATTTTATGCCACAGGTTTACCGAAATTTTATTGCCGGGAAATGGGTTGAGTGCGGTTCAAAAAAGACGTTTCCAAACGTCAATCCTGCCAACACCGATGAAGTTCTCGGACTCTTTCAGGCTTCCGGCGCCGAGGAAGCAAAGGCTGCCTGTGACGCGGCAGCAAAGGCTCAGCCCGCCTGGGCGGCCTTGCCGGCGCCGCGCCGCGGAGAATACCTCTATAAAGCGGCGGAGCTTTTGGAATCCCGCCTCGACCAAGTCGCGGAAGACATGACCCGCGAGGAAGGCAAAACCCTGCCCGAGGCAAAAGGCGAGGTCAAGCGGGCGATCAATATTCTGCGTTACTTTGGCGGCGAGGGCGCGCGCTCCTTCAGCTATCAGATTCCCTCCGAGCGCCCCAACGTTTTCTGCTACATGATGCGCAAGCCGCTCGGCGTGGTGGGGCTGATCACGCCCTGGAATTTCCCCAGCGCCATTCCGGCCTGGAAGATGGCTCCGGCGCTCGTTGCCGGCAACACGGTCGTGATCAAACCGGCATCGCTCGCGCCGCTCAGCCCTTACCGGCTGGTTGAAGCGCTCGAACAGGCGGGCATTCCGGAAGGTGTCATCAATTACGTCACCGGAGGCGGCAGCACGGCGGGCAACGCCGTGGTCGAACATCCGGCCATTCGCGCCATTTCGTTTACCGGGTCGTGCGGCGTAGGCAACCATCTCCATGAAAAGCTGGCCGGCCGCAAGGTCCGCATTCAGCTCGAAATGGGCGGCAAGAATCCCACCATCGTGCTGAAAGACGCGGACCTTGACTACGCTGCTGACATTCTCATCAACGGTGCGTTTTTCTCCACCGGGCAGAAATGCACCGCCTGCAGCCGCGCCATCATTGAAAAGAGCATTTATGAGCCGCTGGTGGAAAAGCTCGTGGCCAAAACCCGCAAGCTGAAAGTCGGCAACGGTCTCGAAGCCGGGGTGCAAATCGGCCCCGCGGTGGATGCGAGCCAGCTTGAGACCGATCTGAAATATATCGAGATTGCCAGGAAAGAAGGAGCGAAGCTCTTGTGCGGCGGGAATCGCCTCGCCGGAGGCGCTTACGACAAGGGTTACTTCGTCGAGCCCACCCTCTTCGACAACGTGAAGCCGGAGATGCGCATTGCTCAGGAAGAAGTGTTCGGGCCGGTCCTGGCGCTGATGGCCGCAAACGACTTTGAGGACGCCCTGCGGCTGGCGAATTCGGTCAAGTTCGGCCTCTCCGCCTCGATTGTGTCCCGCGACCTGACGCGGGTTCACCAGTTTATCAACGGCATTGAGGCCGGGCTGATCACCGTCAATCTGCCCACCGCGGGAGTCGAGTATCAACTGCCCTTCGGCGGCACCAAGGAATCGAGCTTCGGGATGCGCGAGCAGGGCCCGCAGGCGCTCGATTTCTATACGGAATCGCACACCGTCTACCTGAAATATACCCAATAGACCCCGCTCAGGGTCATGCACGGCACTCTTGGCGCTGCTTGGCGCCTTTGCGTGAGGCGGATGATTTTTTCGCAACATCTCACAGGCCCGCGCACGAGCGGTTAAAGAGCGCCATCGAAGCGTTGCGGGAGGCATGACAACCATTTCCGCAACGGAATCTATATAGGGCGCCATAAGTCGGCGACGCTCCAAAACTGTAGCGCCGGTCTGCGACCGGCGGATTTCGCCGCTCAGGCAAGCAGCGCTTGCCGCCGAGCGGCGCTACAATAAATGACCGTCGCCGACGTATGGCGTTACGTATAATATGACGTTTGGTTATGCCATCTTCCTTTTTCTTGCCGCGCTCATGGCCGGGGTCATGAACTCGGTCGCGGGAGGCGGAAGCTTTTTTTCCTTCCCTGCTCTTCTCCTTGTCGGCGTGCCTCCCATTCCGGCCAATGCCACCTCCACGGTTGCCCTGTGGCCGGGCACCATGGCGAGCGTTGGAGCTTACCGCAACAAACTGCCGCGCAGCGCTCGCATCCTTGTGCCTTTGGTCCTCGCAAGCCTCGTAGGCGGATTTATTGGGGCCGGGCTTCTGCTGCGAACTCCACAAGCTACCTTCATGCGCCTGATTCCCTTTCTCTTCCTCGGGGCCACCCTGCTTTTCGCCTTTGGCAAACGCCTCTTCAAAGGGACCCACGCGCACGGAGAAACCGAAGCGTCCTGGCAGGCTGTGGCCGGCGTGGCGCTTGTGCAGTTTCTGATCTCGATCTACGGAGGATTTTTTGGCGGCGGCATGGGCATCCTGATATTGTCTCTGCTCAACTTCCTGCCGCTTGCGGACATTCACTCCATGAACGGCGTCAAGACGCTGCTCACCTCCGCCACCAACGCCGCCGCCATCGTGACCTTCGTGGTGGCGGGGATCGTCGTCTGGCCGGAAGCGCTCCTGATGCTGGTCGGCGCCGCGGCGGGCGGTTACGCGGGCGCCCATTACGCACAAAAGATCGATCCTGCCCGCGTGCGGACTTTTGTGGTGGTCGTCGGCTTCGCTATGTCGTTCTATTTCCTCTGGAAGTATCGCTAGGGTCGTGCAATTGAAATTCGTTCAGAAAGTTTCAGGCTCCTGCGCCCGGTTCGAAAGCCCCGGCAAGGGGCGGAAGATCTCAGCCCAGGGCGTAAGCCTGGGACCGAGCAGCCCTCACCGTTCGCTTTGGCTTTTTGGCCGGCGGGCATATCGAACAAAACGCGCTTGCTTTCCGAGACGCATCTCAGCATAATCGGTCCTTTCCGGATTGCCGGTTTGCCCGCAAAAGGAGGATTCCCATGTCAGGGGTTCAACGGAACAACGACTCTGCGGCCAAAGCGTCGCGCCGCAGCTTTCTGAAAGGCGCCGCGGTTCTTGCCGTGGCCGCGCCGGGATTCGCATCGAGTTGTGAGAGCGCGTCCCGCCACGCAAAACGCCCGATCCTCGCTTGGGTGGCGACTTACAGTTCGCAGGGCGCTCCTGAGGGCAGCACGGGACACGGGCGCGGCATTTATCTGTTTGAGATGGACCCTGCAACCGGAGCGCTCACCGAGCGCGCGGTCTTCCCGAACGCTTCGAACCCCTCGTGGCTTGAACTGGACGCTTCCCAAACTCATCTGTATTGCAGCAACGAAATTGCTGATTTCCGCGGGACCAACTCGGGTTCCCTCAGCGCCTACTCGATTGACCGCTCAAACGGCCATCTGACGCCGCTGAACACGGTCAGTTCGGAAGGCGCCATCCCCGCCCATCTGAGCCTCCATCCTTCCGGCAAATATATGCTGGTCGCCAACTATGGCGCCGGGACGGTCGCCGCGCGCGCCATCGGCCCGAACGGTGAATTCGGCCCCACGACCGACGTCCAGCACTACAAGGGACCGGCAGGCTCAATACATCCGGCCAGCGCGCCTCCTGGGAACTTCGCCATCAGCGGCCACGATGCGCCGCACGCCCACATGATCCATACGGATCCTGCCGGCCGCTTTGTCCTGTCGACCGACCTCGGAGGGGACAAGATCATGGTCTGGAAATTCGATGTCGAAAAAGGAAAATTCTCTCCCAACGATCCGCCTTCGGTGTCCCTGCCGTCGGGCGACGGGCCGCGCCATTTTGCTTTTCATCCGAACGGCCAGTGGCTGTACTCGGTACAGGAAGAGGGCTCCACGCTCGTGCTGTTCCACTACGACGGCGCCAAAGGAACACTTTCCAAGCAGCAGACCGTGTCCACCTTGCCCAAGGAATTCGTCGGCACCAACTTCACTTCTGAGGTCAGAATCTCTTCGGACGGCAGGTTTGTTTACGCCGCCAACCGCCTGCACGACAGCATCTCCTACTTTTCGATTGGCCCCGAGGGCCGGCTGACCTACATCGGAGAAGAGTGGACCCGCGGCGATTATCCCCGCAGCATCACCATCGATCCCACGGGCAATTTCATCTATTCGTTGAACCAGCACGGCGACGCCATCACCATCCACCGCGTCAACCGCGAAACCGGCCGCCTCACCTTCACCGGCCAGTACACGCCCCTCGGCACCCCCGCCTGCATGGTTTTCCTTAACCCGTAGGGGGACCCCGCTGCGCCTGGGATCGTTGGAGTTCCGCTTCAAGCTGGGCGCGAGCTGTTCAAAGTGTGCCAGGAATAAGAAGACAAGTCAGCTTTTCGTTGCTTCACCGGGAGAAGTGAGGCTCAACCCCACTCCATGCGTCTTGAGGTTTGTCTCGATTCTCTCAAGGACGTTTGCAGGACACCCATTCCATTCATTGGACGGCCGGTTGCCCAGATAAGGCAGGTCTTCCACGCCCATTTTGCTTGAGAAAAATCCGCCGGCCACCAGATCGCGCAAATGGTTGAAAAAGGCCGCGTAGTTTGAATCCTCGGGCGCTGCCTTGTCAGGATAAGCGATGCGGTCCAGCATCTTCTTTTGCTCAGTCGGGGTACAGCTAACAAAGTCATGACCGAAGGCCCGGTTGCACTCCAGATCAAGCCAGGTCATCCCGCCGAGGATTTCCGCCTTGAGGTCTCCGCCCTTGAAGTTGAGCCAGTCGTCGATAAACGCCGGGACACCGGCCTGGCTGGCGCTGCCACCGCTCTCGTCAGCGGGAATGATCAGGTCGCTCAAAACTTTGATCGTTTCCCATTCATGCTCGTTGAACACCTTCCGCTGATACCCGGAAGCCGCCTTCGCCGCCGCAGCGCTTCTGGAGGTTTTCTGCTCCGCCGCTACGGCAGTCCCCAAGGGGATCAGCGCCGCCGGTAGAGCAGAGAATACCTTCAGCATATCGCGCCGTTTGATGGTGCCCTTGTGCTTGCCGTTTTCGTTTTCAGACATGATGGTTATCGCCCCCTAAAGAGCTGAATTCTTACTGTTAAATATTGCGTTTTTTTACCTGGTCCGCAATGTGTTCGGATGTCCGCCAGGCGAGCGCCATTAAGGTGAGGGTCACGTTCTTGTCCGGGTTGCTCACCATCGGCCCGCCGTCGGCAATAAACAGATTCTTGCAATCCCAGGCTTGGCAGTGCGCGTTCACGACCGAAGTGTTTCGGTCGTTACCCATGCGCGTCGTGCCGACTTCATGAATGATCTCCCCGCCGCGCGAAATTCCCCAGTTCTCCTCGCGCCCGGCCCACTTTGTGACCTCGCCTCCCGCGGTCTCAATAATTTCCCGAAAAGTTTCCTGGGAGTGCTTGGCCATCAAGATCTCGTCGTCGCTCCACTTCCAGTGGAACTTGAGCGCCGGGACGCCCCATTCATCGACCACGTTCTTGTCGATTTCACAGTAGCAGTGTTCGTTCGGAATCATCTCGCCGCGGCACCCCAGAAAGATGAAAGAGCCGTAGAGTTTCCGCGCGGCGCGTTTGAACTCTGCGCCGTATCCGCCTCCCACAAAGCGCTCCGTGCCTTGGAAGGTTTCGACCGCAGGCATGTGGCGGCCGCCTCCAAACTCGATGTGGTAGCCCCGCGAAAAGGGCAGCTCGTGCCGGAACTGTTTTTGGTAATTCCACCACGGCATGTAAAGATGCATCCCTCCCACGCCGTCGCAATCGTGCGGCGGCAGATCCATTAAGACCGGTAAAAAACCGCCCACATGCGTCCCCACGGTGTCCGTCAGGTAACGGCCCACAATGCCGCTCGAGTTCCCCAAGCCATCCGGATGATGAGAATTGCGGGAATTCAAGAGCAATCGCGCCGTCTCGCAGGCGCTGGCCGCGAGGACGACAACTTTTCCGCGCGCCTGGACTTCCTTGCGTGTCTTTTTGTCAAGGTACGATACGCCCGTGGCTAATCCATCGGGACCCACCAGCACTTCCCGTACCATCGCGTCGCAGCGGATTTCCAGCCGCTTGGTAGCCAAGGCGGGCGGCAGCAGGACCGTGGGAGTCGAAAAGTTCGAAGACATGGGGCAACCGCGCCCGCACTGCGACACGTAGTGGCACGGAAGACGGTCGTTGTGCGGGCGGGTGAGAATGGCAAGGCGCGAAGGAATGCAGGGGATTCCAAGCTTCTCGCAGGCCTTCTGGACAACCCGTTCGTAACAGCGGGGTTTAGGGGGAGGCAGGAACTTGCCGTTAGGCAGGTTTTCGATATTTTCGATCGAGCCGAAAACGCCCATCAACTCTTCCGTCTTGTCGTAGTAGGGCGCCAAATCTTCGTAACCGATGGGCCAATCGAAACCTTTGCCGTCGCGCGAGTAGGGCTTGAAGTCGTACGGTCCAAAGCGCAGTGAGATTCGGCCCCAACTGTTGGTGCGCCCCCCGAGCATGCGGGAGCGGAACCACCTGAAGTCGCTGCCGGGCGCACTGGTGTAAGGCTCGCCGGGAACCTGCCATCCGCCCACGGCAGCCATGTAGGCGTCGAAGATCGTGTTGGGAGGGGCCGCTGCACGATGCGGCGCATCGTAAGACCAAGCGCCCCACTTCGACTGGTTCGCGGTGTCGTACCAGCCGCCCGCTTCCAGCATGAGGCAGTTCGCCCCCGCCTGGGTCAGCACGTAAGCGGCGATGCCGCCACCCGCGCCTGAGCCCACGATGATTGCATCATAAACCTTTGAATCCTTCTTCAGATTAGCCATGGTGATAAGTCCCTCGCCTGGATGTCGGTGGATTGAATTGAATATGAAGGCGCGTCGCGGGCTGGTCCTCTACCTCAGATACCTTGGACTCGGCTTGGTGGCGTACCAATTTGTTGCTCCACTAAACTGCCAACCTATCTCTTCGCCCAGGGGGTGGCTGTGACCCTCATCACGCCGCGTTGTGATCTTTATACCGGATGGGGCGGGTGAGAACGCTTTAGAAATGAGATTCCGCCACAAGCGCAGTTCGTTCCGGTAGAGGTCGTTGAGGGCCTCGACCGCCGGCCGCTGCGGAAATGGCGGCGCTGTCCTTGTCGCCGCGCCCGAAACTTCCCTGCCCTCCGATTTCCCATGTTCAAGGCGGCATGTCGGCCGTCTAACATTTCGGACGGTTACGATCGATCTGATCGAGATGTCTTCTCAGTCGCTTGATCATATCCTCGCGGGAGCCATCCTTCATCCGGTTAAGCAGCTCGTCGAGGGCGAAGTGAACGACATCGTGATGATGGAGTTCCTGGGGAGCAACGCAGCCGCTAAGAGCAAGCCACGCGTCGTGAAGGCGATCGATTTCTTTTG